>Ga0209541_10018053_pt1 | contig 10251 bp, 12 predicted proteins | sample RifCSPlowO2_01_FD_184027 | JGI IMG/M metagenome (GOLD analysis project Ga0209541, IMG submission 184027) | Groundwater microbial communities from Rifle, Colorado - Rifle CSP2_plank lowO2_0.1 (SPAdes) (version 2) | ecosystem: Environmental > Aquatic > Deep subsurface > Groundwater | place...
GAGGTCAGTGGTTCAAGTCCACTCATAGCCACCAACATTATCAACCAGTTACACTTCACTTAATCAATACCAACGAACACTGTGCCCTTTTTGTGTCCCCTGTTTTGGGCACAATATTTTCTGCATGCGGCGCAAGATGTTTTGTTGAGAGGTGTGCATAACGGCGAACCATTTCCGCACATTCCCAACCGCCCATCTCTTGCAGTATGTTGAGCGGGGTTCCCACTTGCGCATGCCAAGACGCCCAGGTGTGCCTCAAGTCATGCCAGCGAAAATTTTCCAGTCCCGCTTTGCTCACTGCTTTACGCCACGCCTTGGTGTTCACTTGCCAGATCGGTTTTCCGTTATACGCAAAAACAAATTGTTCATGCTGTCCAATTTGCTTGCGCAAAACTCCAATCGCTTCACTGTTCAGTGCCACACCAATGGCCTTTTTGCACTTCGCCTGATCGGGATGTATCCATGCCAGTCTGCTTTGCAAATTGACCTGGCTCCATTCCAGCCGGCACACGTTGCGTTGACGTAATCCGGTTGCCAAAGCAAACCTTGCCATCGCGGCCTGATGAAAAGGTAAGAATGATAAAAGCCGTTCAGCTTCTTCCCGGGTGATCCAACGTACCCGCCTGACCTTGCCCGGATACATCGGTACTTTGGGTGCCTTATCAATCCATTCCCATTCATTGGCCGCCCGTCTCAGTACCGAACGGATCAATGCCATATAACGATTAGCGGTTGGCCGTGTGCTTTGCTTCAATTTGGCCTCGGCAATGTCTTCGAGCAATGCACGATTGATTGCAGACAACTTCACGTTATTCAGGTAACGATCCACCCAACGAAAGATTTCCTTGTCTTTCTCGAATGATACTTTATGACTTTTTTCTTTCAGCCATTTCACAACCGCATCATTCCACAGGTACTCGGGACGCTCACCAAGCTTTTTGACCCGCCAGAGATCCGCCTTTAATCGGTCGTGATACTCTTCGGCCTGTTCCTTGTTGGTAGTTCCAGTAGATCTTCGTATTCGCTTGCCGTTCGGCATATCGAACCGAAGCCACCAGACCTCACCGCGTTTGTAGAGTGCCATAAGCTTACCTCCTTATGTACACAGCCACTTGACGGTGCTTGCCCGTGATTAGAATAAAGTGAGCGCAGGTATTCGGCAAGATCGGATTCGAGAAAGACCCAACACTTGCCCGGTTTGGCGCCCTTAATAATGCCCTGCTGGGCTTTCTTTCTGAGGTTTTCCGGTGACAGGCAGAGATATTGCGCTGCTGCTTGCAGGTTAAGGGTATGTTCATAGCTATTCCCCATCCTTGCGCTTCCTGTATTCCTTCGCGTAGGCCTGTCTCAACTGTGCGTCCCGCTTTTCATCGACACCCGGATAACTCAGGTTATAAGCACGGGCTTTCAATGAGGCCTTTTCAGACAGATAACCCTCGTAACCCTGTCCAGTAAAATGGCCTTTGCGATTGTGATACTGCTTTGCTCTTTCCTCAAACATATGAAATGCTTCATGCGGATCGGTAATGCCATTAAGCGCCATGAACGAAGTGATACCCGACAGGCCATTTTCAAACAGGTATTGTTCACCCGGAATCCCCTTTGAACGTATGGGCGTTGATGTGCCGGGCAGGGTATCCGGCCAGTCCACCATGGCAAGCGCTTCCCAGACCGGATGCAGAGGCCAGCGTGATTGATTCTCATCCGTGGTCGAGGGGATTGTGAACTTCAACCATTGCAACGTGGCGTAGCGCCAGAGCTGGCCGAGCTTGGGCATTAAATCCGGAATGATTCTGCAGTCATGTTCAGTCAAAACTTTCCGTTCTACCTGAAATTCGATTCGATAGACTGAGCTAGTCCTGTCCCATCCATGCGCTGCCCAGATATCCAGCATATAGTCCTTTCCAGATTCCTTGATTTCCAGTGTCTTGTCATAGAGTCTTGCTGAGATGTCCCCACCAAGACCAATTGAATACCCTGTAAAGAGTCTATCGATGGTATGTGTACTGATCCGTCTCGCTCGAGTGACCCATAGACCCATGAGCGGATTACTGAAATCAGCATCAACGACAAAATCGACGTACAGATCAACGCGGGAAACTTGGGGTTCGCCTTCGATGACACCGACTTTGCTGATGATCTGAATCAGTTCACTGACAGCCTTTTCAATTCCTTTCCATAGCAGATAAGCACTCCCTATCTGAACATAAGCCAATGGCAATGTTTTCGCGCCCAGACTGGAAAGTTTTATATTGAAACAGTCGTCTTTCAGGATGAAAGGAAATCGCCCTGCCCCTTTTGACCAGACCTCAAAACGGTGTTCAAGTAATGGGTAAGAAGCCAACGCCTGGTCTTCTGGTTTCCCTTGTGCCAGTTCCTTCAATCGCTTGAGCTCAATCTCCGTCTTGAGATGAATATGCCCCGGATAAGACAGGTACAGGCTATCTATCCCGGCCTTGAGTATTAATGGTCTTGGGTATTGATTGTAATTAGCCGGTGCTGTGTTACTAGGCGGCGCACCTTCACCGCAGCCACGACGCTGCGCGTCTGTGGCTGTGGTGGCGGTTTTCTCTTTGTTGTCTTGCATGGTATTTAGCCTCATTAGTTATGACGGCCAATAAAAAAGCCGTCGAATTCAGACGGCTTCCTATACTATGCAGGACTTCACTTAAGACAACGACATCAAATCACGTTTTCATGTCGGTTTAATTTTCAACTGCCTTTCAATGAACTTTTCAAAGCCTTTCATGGCATCCTTGCCGGTCTCTGGATAAAGCTCTAAATCTTCAACAAGCAGGTTATATATTTTCTTATGGCTTGTATTCTTAATACCGATGGATTGATCCAATAATTCAACCATAAACCTCAGATCGTTAAATTTCTCATGAGGCCGTTTTGGTCTTGTGCCTTTAATGGCCTTGGTCAAATGGTCAAAGAACTCACCATCGTTTTCTAGCATCGCTCTGGCAATACGCTTACTCCCAGTGATAGAGGTCATTGCTGATCGGTCAACCAATATAGCATCGAAAAGTGCAGAATCATCGCCTTGGCGAGCCTCGCCAATCAGATCGCACAGTGATTTACGGAATACGCTTATAGCCTGCATGTTGTAGTAAATAACCTGAGTCAGTGATAGAAAGATGGCCATTTCCTTGGTTTTCCACTTATTAAAACCTCGCGGCGGTTTAGGATCTGAGTTTGCCCAATTAAGTAAAACCTGGGCGGGGTCTTTGGATTTCAGGATTTTCTTTACTTTGGTCTTAGAGGTGAGTATCAAAAAATAAAATGCTAACAAATGAACATAGGGTAACTCATAGAATAGAGCCCAGGGGATAGTGCTATCTAAAACAGCTGCGATTTTCTCAGGCTTTTGTTTTATTAGGTCATCTAAGCCAGCCTTTTCTGCCTTTGCTTGATGAAGGAGTGAATAGGTCTCTCTGGCCTGTTTACGTGAAATCTTTCCGAATTCCTTTTCCATACTATTCTGTGATTAATACCTTGGAATTCTACGATGATTATTAGCTCTCAGTATGTACTCGACATTTGGCCTTTGAGAAGCATCTTGCGGGAGATGTATTCTTCGGTTCATTAATGACCTTACATAGTCCAGTCCCCCATCAATTCCAAGTCTCTGCAAATCTCTTACCTTTTCGTCATTTAGTTGAATTCTGTATTCTTCATCAAGATATATTAGGCAATTATCATATGCTCTATGCATAGTGGGAGAAAGAGCTATACCATTAGTCACATGATCACTACTATCATCTACAGGCACTGGAAGAATATGTGCAGCTTCTACCAGCTTCAATTGTATTCGTGTTATTGCACATCTATTATCATATGCATTAATAACCATTTTCCTAAAATTAGCATTTCTTGAGTAACGTTTAATGTTTGTTATAATCTGTTGCCTATCTGATGAAAGTCCGTTTATGTCTGCATCATTGATTTCCTGATTACTGGCAGCCCTATTTAATAAGTTTATTACTGCAGCTTCTGCCCCGTGCTCATGGAGATTTTCAGAGTTAACAATATAGTTAATTAATTGATCAGATCTAATGCCGATTGCTACTTCTTCATTATCTTTTGTACTAAATCCAAATCCATTTTGTAGAGCATCATTGAATGCAGATATATTAATCTGAATTGACGGTGAGCCTGATGTAAAATTCTCATGTTTTCTTAGGTCAAAGCCACCAAATACATCAAGGTCAGGATAGAACCCAAGAAGCACTGTATAACCTTCTGGATTTTTGGGTAATGGTGATATTACAGACGTTAATTGTATTCTGTACTCATCTGGTAATGTCTTCCTTCCGCCATGAGTAATAGTCCATATGTACACCCATACACTAAAGGTTTCATTACCATCACTTACCTTAAATTTCCTAGGGTGCGTTCGAAGATTAGGCGAAGTAAAAATTGCATTGTAACCAGATTGATTAAATGCATTTATGATTACATTAACTAGTTCTTGAGGTGCTAATGCTGGCATTTTTACCTTTTACTGTTTTGGAAACCTTTATAGGACTCTCTCTATATCTTCCACCATCTACAGAAAGTGGTTCTTCATTATCGACACCATTCCATAATGCAGCCGGATGAGATAAAGAATAACCACCATTCTTCCTTCTTTCGGAACCATTTTCTGTATTCTGAAATCTAAATAAACCACCTTCCAGATATTCCCTGACATTATCAATACATATCCATTTTCTTCTCAAATTTTCACAAACTTTGCCAGTAACACATGAGCCAGCAAATGGATCTATTACCAAGTCGCCTTTGTCTGTTAACAGTCTAATAAAAAACTCAGGGACTTCAGAAGGAAATCTTGCAGGATGAGGTTTTACCCCATTTTTTTTACATGTCGTCATGTAACTAGAGTTACTTTCTGTATTGGCAACTGCTATAAGATTTGGGGGTATAGAAGCGCCATTGTCAATTGAAAACTTTGTGCTGATATCATGTCCACTAGGCCTTAATTGAGCTTTATAGCCATTCTTAAGTAATCCTCTCATTGAATCGCTATAAGGTATTAACACTCTCTTATTTGATGCTTTAGGCCATGGTGTCTTTGACAACCACCATACACAATTAACCGCGTCTTTGACCCTAACTCTTCGAATATTAACCCATTCAGCAGGTGTTGGTAATTTTGATGGATTCCACCAAAATAATTCCTGAGCTAAATGAAAATTAAATTCACGGCATAATGTTATTAATAATTCATAATGATAAAGCGATCTTGTTGGTTGGCCAGGTATCCACGAACCACCAATATCAATAACTAATGAACCATTATTTTTCAAAATTCTAAAAAAATCTTTAGCAAATAGTCTGAACCACTCCACATAATCATTTGAATCCACATTTCCATAATCCTTTTTCCTAACTAGACCAAAAGGCGGCGATGTCATTATTAAAGAAACAGAATTATCTTGAATATTAGGTAAAAATTCCTTTGAGTCAGAATGATATATCTTGCCTAATTTTGTTTTATATATTGGATTATTTTTCATTATCATTTTTCTTCTTGATGCATGAACAAATCTTTTTGAATTGATTCATGTCTTTCTACAAAATCTCGCATAAATTCACGAATTATCTGTGCAGCCGGCCTATCTTGAACCTTACAGACATCAATAAATGCTTGCCTTAATTCTGGTTCAATGCGGATTCTATAGCCCACTTCTTTCGCCATTGGATACACCTTGGATACACATTGGATACCCTTTATAGTAGGCAGCAATTTTCCAAAGCACAAGCATTTTTGTGATTAATCGAGACAGTATTGAAACCGGATTAAAACCCAATTGAAATGGATTTTGGTTGGGCACACGCACCGTAAGTGACTGTTTTAAATGGTTACAGTTACAGATCATAATGCTGAGGTCAGTGGTTCAAGTCTACTCAATAGCTACCAATTTTTTTAAATCCTGCATGATCAATCGACACTGTCCCTTTTGATTCTTTGACTTTGAAGTTAACCAGATTTTCTATAAGAGGTGCAGGCAAATCAAAACAACCGCCAGACTTCTCCATTTCTGACAGTATCCAGTCGAATTGAGGGAGAAGAACTTTAATGAAATAACTTAAAAAGTCCTTTTCCATAGAAATAATTATTAATGCGTTTTATATAAACTTCATTTTTATTTATATTGATTGATTTTTATAAATACGTCCGAGAAAAAGATTTCTTTTTGGAAATTACCTTGGCTGGATTAATTAAATTATATAGCTTAATGCACATGCTCTGTAGAGTTGACCATGGAGAGATGTACAGCATTTTTAAAAAGGGCTAGTTGTGCAACATTATGAACTTTAACTCTGAATCTTAAATGACCTAATTTAGGGAATAATTGCTTCCGCTGGATTCCATGCTCCTTCAACGTCTTGTCAACATTATGATCTTTCACTTTAGATTGAGTACTAAACCTTGTGGTACTGAATGCATTATTCGTATAATTTAAAATACGCTCGACATCTAGTTGAGTAGGTAATTGGACATTACCTCTTTTAAAAGGTGCTAGAATAGCTGTTGCTCCTTTCATTGAATTCCAAAATGCAGGGCAATCAGCATTACTTGAACCATGGTGTGGTATTTTTAGCAATATACATCCCGGCGCATTGCTATATGTAATTGAGTTATTCATTATTTCTGTCCAGCCTCTCCCAGGATGTTCCTCCAAGTCTGCGCCTAGAATTGCACTAAATCCGTCTACTTCAACTAGAATAACCAATGATACAGCATTGGGGGTTAACGATGCTGGCACAATCCTGTTAGTATTTTTTTGCGGAAGGTTTTGTGAGACTCTTGCCAGAAAATTATTAATTTTACTTGATGAAGGTGAAAGTGCAGTAATTTTAACAAAATCATTCTCAATGATGAGTGTGTCTTGTAACACATATTTTGGTGTATATGGATGGCGTTTTAGTGATTCATTTAAAATATCATAAAGCTCTTTCGTGGTCTGAGTAAGAGATGATGTATCTGATTGCGCATAGTAAGTTGTATATGCAACCATTTGTCTATCAGATAATACAGATGATACAACTAATGTAGAATCCGCACATGCGGATAATAACTTACCTATACCACCAATATGGTCGCCGTCCGGATGAGTGACTATAACATGTGTTATGTTAGATAAATCGACACCAATTTCATTAAAGTAGGATATTGCAGCCGGTGTTGATCGATCATCTTCTAAACAAGAATCTATAGTGAGCCATTTACCATTCCCGTAGTGGACAACAATGCACTCGCCATAACTTGGTCCAAATAGCGATATTTCTAACTGATCATTTTCTGGTTGATCAAGATTGGCCTTCTGCAGTATTTCCATTTTTTTGACTTTGAAGTTTTATCCATAGTTTATCAGTATCTTCTTCTGCTTGTGCTATATCCGCTCCACTCCATTGAGGCAGTCTCCTAAAGACAAGTCTTGTTTCTTTAACAACTTGGCTTCCATTTCTTTTCCTATAACCTAGAGTTAAATAAAATACAGAACCAACCTTAAGCAGATTTCTATCACCGACATCAATATTATCTTTGTCTATCTCAAGCTCATCTTTTGGTAGAGTATTTTTATCATTTACAAGCTTAACTGAAGCAAAAAAGGTATCATCACATACAGCTGTAACAACACCCTCCCAGTTACGTATTGCACGGAACCTATCTTGATGACTTGATATTATTCGACCTTTTAAAATAGTAAGGGCAGGTGCTCGTACAACATTTTTTTCTAAATTTACCAAGGAACCTGAACCTTCATCCTGTTTTTCAGATAAAGTTAAATTATCTCTTTGATCTAATTCAATTAACTGCTGTATATCACTATCTATATCAAACGAAATCTGATCACTACTGTTTTGTAAGGCATCAAAATCCATAGTTATACCGTTTTCGCAAGTTTCATTACTTCATTTATTATGTAACCAGATTGCTGTATTGACTCATCCCAACTCTTATTGAGAGTCTCTATAACTTTCTTACATCCAAGCGTCTCTTTAGGTGGGCTAAGCTCAAAGTGGTCGTTTACTTCAATAAAAACAGCATTCTCTTCTTTAAGGATACTACTAGGTTGTAGGTCAACTTTTGTGTACCCATTATTACCATCTAATCTTGGTTCTTGTTTCATTACTAAACGCGTCATTCCACCATGTCTCTTTTCTGTTTCCATATCTTTCTTAATACGCAACCCCCACCCTCCCCATGGTTCAAGAGGTGCAAAACAGGAACCTAATCGCATTCTTGTGGGTTCATCTCTACAAGGGAAATGAATATCTCTATTAATACCTAGAGTCCATATCGGTGTATGGATTAAAAAATTACCAAAAGATCCTATAACAAGGTCTTTAATTCTATCCTTATGAATTGTCTCACACTTAACTTGGAATCTACCCAACTCAACTGAAAACGCTATATCAGAGGCAGTGAACTGGCTAATTTCAGGATGAATGATTGAAAGCTCCGCGTCTTGAGCGGCCTCAATAGAAATAAGATTATTATGACCAAACCACAAAGGCTGAAAAATGGTTGGGTTGAACCTCCCGAGTAGAACTATTGAGACTTCATCCTTTTCTGGTTCTATTTCCATATTCATATCTGAGGACAATTAATATCAATCACTTTGTAGAGTTAATATGTCATTGCTTTCATGTATAAAACCGTAGGATTTTAAGGTATTTCTTACAGACGTGTCGAGAGATTTCTGTGACTTTATGTGATAGGCGAACCTCAGCTTATGGTGCTGATTTTTCAATAGTTTTCCAGTTTAAAATAAGAAAAACCATGATTATTGATACAGGATTAGATATTCGCTTTGACTTATTAGGCGCGATACCTGTCAGCCATTCATTTCTTCTCCCTGTGAGCCCGCTGATTCAATCAGAAGAGAGAGAGACAATACATCAATTGCCTGTTTCTCCCAGAAGCAGACATAAACGGTGCGCATGAAGCGCTTGTTTGGAAAAGTAACGTGGTGCTATTTTTTCCTGTTGTACGGAGACTGATTGGTAGGTTTGAGGGACACCCCCACCTGTGAAGCCTTTGTTCGAACAGAACCCTCTGTTCGCCCCAGTTTCAGTCCGATAACTCGCGTTGGGGTGTTCTCTTTGGTAAGAGAACGAAGCTGAGAGACGTCGGATCTCGTCCAGTTCTTCCCCGAGTTTCTGTTGTACTTGGCCATCGCATCTACTCCTATCATTTGTACTGCATGGTTAGGCAAATATACGTTAAGATTACATCAGTCCCTGCTGTCGATCCACTCGTAAACCAAATTCACATAGTCACCAAAGGTAAGATCGCGAACTCTCAATTCAACCTGGCGACACTTTGCTGGCAACCACCGTTGAAATGCTTTGTAATCCCTCCATACCGCGTGCCCGCCTTGAAGACTCGTTCTTCTAGAGTTGGCAGCTAGCCAGTTTCGAACGTTCATCACCATAGTGCGGGGCTTGTTTCCATGTGCGGCAATGTCTTGTCCCTTGATGTCTGAAATGAATGTCTCATAAGCATGATTTTCCCTTTCAAAAACAAGACATACCTTGCGGTCATGCTCGCCTCGACCAAAATGCTTTGCGGCTAGAAACAGGCCAAGCTCAAACGGCATGTTGAATCGTGGTAGACGTGATTGTTTATCCATCTCGGTTCGAGATAGGTCATGAATCCCCAATCGACACTCTGCAATAATGCGGAGAATCTTACTCAGCCGAATCTCGCTCGCGTCGTCGTACTCAGTCGCACAACGAACATGATGGCCACATCTTAGTACGGAAAATATAATGGCCCAAAAAAGTGGTCTGTACTTGTCATCAATTGGACAATTAATGAAGACGCTTTTGTTATAGCTTGTTCTTGCCATAAGGCTGTTGCCTTACTTGTGTTGGTATCATGCAAATAGTGGATTATGAGTAATCTCGATAAACCCAATATTACGGATACTCAATAATATAACAATCAGGTTTTAATCTGTAGGTTCGTTTATATGTTAGTTATTGAATTATTCCATATCCTCACTTCGCGTTGGATCGATAAAAGACATTCGTTTTGTGCCCAATTGAGACTGGGTGAAAGTAGATTGAAACCCTATTGAGATAGGTTTTGGTTGGGCACACGCACCGTAAGTGACTGTTTTATTTAGTTACAGTTACAGCTCATAATGCTGAGGTCAGTGGTTCAAGTCCACTCATAGCCACCAATCATTTTTTACTGTCCGCTTACGACCCATTGCAGACATTCATAAT
>Ga0209541_10018055_pt1 | contig 10251 bp, 9 predicted proteins | sample RifCSPlowO2_01_FD_184027 | JGI IMG/M metagenome (GOLD analysis project Ga0209541, IMG submission 184027) | Groundwater microbial communities from Rifle, Colorado - Rifle CSP2_plank lowO2_0.1 (SPAdes) (version 2) | ecosystem: Environmental > Aquatic > Deep subsurface > Groundwater | place: Rifle...
CAAGCATCAGCTCAATAAACATGACCGGCAAAAGAGCAGAAGCATACAGCCGAGCCATCACCCACAATTTAATCAGGATCCTAAACCGACTTTTTGAACGGTGCCTTTCTTCGAGACAACTTTTATAAACCAAAGCGCTTGTTTTGGTTGGTACAATAGGTATATGTGGACCCGTAGCCTAGCCTGGATAGGGCGCCAGCCTTCTAAGCTGGAGATCGTGGGTTCAAATCCCATCGGGCCCGTTCATTGTTTTGGTTTAGTAATGTAGTGTAACTTACTTCTTGATTATTCACCATAAAAATAACTCCGTGGTTGCATCATCCCTGGCCGGCCGAAGGCTGGCTCTTGCCCTGCGCTCGAAGCGAGCGCGGGCTCGGCCATGATAAGTCCCGATGCACACTGTGCGCATCGGGGCATAGACGCGCCACTCGTGGCGCGTAATTTATGATGCAACAGAAGGGGAATGATACGAGTATAGTAAAAAAATAATGAGGGTGTGCAAAAGAAAAAATAAAGAGGGCGGAGTGGGACTTTCTCACTGGCGTTCGAAGAGATGCGCGATGCACGCTTTGAGCGCCAATATTTGAACCCACAATGAGAGGGTTGCAGCCTCTTGCCTTAGCCGGATTTGGCGATCCGCCCAGAACGCTAGGAAGCCAGATGCTATATAAAGTTAACGAGAACTAGTTCTCAGCACGTGCAACGTATGATACTCAGGAACAACCGGCTGATCAAAGCCAAGATAAATCAAACGTTCTTGTTGAAGGCCTTGTTCTTCAAAAATCGCCTTCCAGCCTTTGGGTGTACTAAAGTTAAAAGGAACATTGACTTTTTTTGCAGGATCAGGACTGAAGTGAATGACACGGTTGTAAAAATGATCAAAAAAGATATTTGCCCAACGTTGTTCCTCGGGTGACAATGCTTTAAATCGGCGCGCATTTTCTTGAGCATACGCATCCAAATTCGGTTCTTGAACAGCCTTGTCAATACCAAACACTGATTCAATAACAACTATTTTTCCGCCTGGTTTTGTTCGTTGCTTTGCTTGCCCAAGCGTTTTCAATGGATCATCACTGTGATGCAAAACCGTTAACAACAACGTAGTATCATACTGTCGAGCATCAGGAACGGTTCCATCTGAACCAACGCGAATAAAACGCAGACTAGTTTCACCAATGTGCGCATGTTGGTAAATATCAGCTAGTACAACGTCAAGACTATCCTCATGAGCAAGTTCCTCACCAACTCTGCCATCACCACAACCCAAATCAAGAACTGAAGGACCTTGGACATAAGGGGATATTTGGTGATAGACTCGAAGTGCTCTTTCAGGTAATGATGTGGGATTATCTTGGGGAAGCACCTGCGCCCTTCTGAGGATATCATGAGCTCGTGTTTCGTAAATAGGAAGAGGAAATACACGAGCATTATCTAAAATTGAAGCGACTATTGCCCCTGTTTCAGAAACTTCAAGTGTACGACCCTGTTCCTGCTTATGGATAAGCGAGAGTGTAACAGCAAGGAGCGTAGAGATATACGCTTGTAACTGACCTGAACCACGCACTATTTCTGAGATGCTTGGTTGATATTCGTTAAAGGATGTTGGTTTCATGTTCGTTTGAACCTCGTTACTATCTTGAAGGGGTGCTTCTATTTAAACTATACTTCCCCACAGGGGGGAAGATTTACCTTTCCCTTAAGGGGGAAAACTTTATAAGGCAAGGAATCTCGGAGATCACCATGGAAATCGAACCACTTCGCAAACTAGGCCTCACCGACGGTGAGATTAAGGTGTATCTCGCTCTGATCAGGTTAGGAGAAACAACCTCGGGACCAGTGATAGATGAATCAGGCATCTCAGTCTCTAAGGTCTACCAGATTCTCGATCGGCTTGCTAAAAAAGGCCTTGTCAGCCACATCGTGAAAAGAAAAACCAAGTATTTCAAGGCCGCGGATCCTGATCGACTTCTTGTTTATCTCCAGGAAAAAGAAGCTGACCTGAAGCAACAAGAAGACACACTCAAACACATGATTGTGAGTTTGAAAGCTGAACATCAAACTGCAATAACAACGGAAACAGCACAGATTTACGAAGGACTGAAGGGCATCCAAACCGCACGGGAACGAACCTTGCAAATTATGAAAAAAGGAGATGAAATGTGGATTATGGGTGTTGCTAAATCCCCTTATGAAGGCATGATGACATCCTATTTTAGAGATTATCATAAACGAAGATATGAAAAAGGAATTTTTTGCAGATATCTGTACAACGAATCCGCAAAAGATCCGTATGGAAAAACATCGGCATCCTATCCGCTCAGTGAAGTGCGATATATGCCTAAGGGTTTGATTACCCACGCGTGGCTTGAAATCTATGCAGATACCGTAACCATCGGCATCAACAAAGGACGATCCTTTTCTGTTGTTATCCAAAACCAAGAAGTTGCCAATTCGTTTAAGACGTATGCGAAACTGCTGTGGGGAATGGGAAAGGCAGTGTGAGAGTTATGTTACTGAGTCGCATATTCTTATGTTACTTAGTAACAAAAGATTTATATACCAGGTAACATAACTAGGGTTCATGCAAGAAGCAGCGCATCTTCGAAATATTAGAGAAAGTATTGAAGAGATAGAAGAAGCAATCCGTGTCGGCATTGAAAAACGCCAGCGCACCATTGGATTTCATTGTTCCGCTGCTGCTGCAGACCTTTTTGAACTGTACCTGCACAAAAAAGGCGTTCTTCCTATTGCACAGATCATCAAGCACGATTGGTGTGCATCAAAAAACAAGCTCAACGAAAAATTGCCGTTTGACTTTGAGAAAAAACAGGAGATTCTTGAGCTCATCGTCAGTATTGAGGAACGGAGAAATGTTCTTTGTTATGGCACCCAACAACCCGAGTTGCGCATGGAAGAGATGCTGCTGAAATTTAATAAGCTTCGTACACTCTTTAAGGAGTTGCATACCTATGAAGAATAATCGCCTTATTGCCTATGCACTTGATGTGACCTCATGGATCATCGAAAAAGTAGGGAATGCACCCATCAAACAGATTATTCTGTTTGGGAGCACTGCACGAGGAACAGCCGATAGCGGGAGCGATATTGATTTGTTTATTGATACGAATGATAAAAATCTTGAAGAAATGATTAAAAAAACGATTGTTTCTTTTCGTCAATCTAAAAAGTATACTACCTACTGGAAACTTCTTGGAATTACCAACGAGATTCATGTGATGGTCGGTAATATAGAAAAATGGGAACTTAAACGGAGTCTTATATCCGAAGGGATTGTTTTATATGGGCCTTATCAGGGAAAAATAGAGGGAAAAGCTTATACCCTTTTTTTTATTTCAATCTCGAAAAAAAGAAGTCAACAAGTAAAATATTGGCGTGCACTGTATGGATATCGCCAGAAAATAGGAAAAGAGAACTATGAAACAACAGGATTGATACGTACACTTCATGGCAAAAAGATAGCGCCTGGTGTTGTGATGGTTCCTTCGAATATGGCATCTGAACTTCAACAGTATCTCCATAAGCACAAGATACGATACCATTTGTTTGAAATGAGTACGGATGCAATGATGGAACCTTAACATAACGAAAACTCGCCACGTGTGATGGCTCGCCCTATGAAAAACGCAAAGCGTTTTTCATCCCGGAAATTCACTACTTGAATTTCCGTTATCCCTGCGCTAAAGCGCGGGGTTTTACGGGCTCGCTGATGTTGGCGAGTTTTCGGGATCAAAAATCGGCGCACTGAAGTGCGCGGCTTTCGACCTGCGTCGATTTTTGATAAGAAACAAGATCCCATCATTCAAACACACAAGAAGGGGGACCAACCGATACAAATTCCTTCTGGAATAAAGAAATCTCCATAATCCGATTGTTCGGAAAGACTTCTTCAATGGCTTGCAGTTGTTCCCGCAGTTGATACGGATCTTTGACAAATACACCAAATTCAAAGAAAGGATCACCGACATACTCAGCAATAAAAGAAACATTGCTGTGCTGACGGAGAAAAGAGAGTAATTTTTCTTTTTCATCCATACTTTTATTGACCATAAAAATGCTGTACTGAAAGAGACCGAGTCGTGTGATATCAACAAAAAGAGAATACTTTTCAATAAAACCTCCGTGTTCTAATCGTCGTATGCGCTGGGCAACTGCAGGCGCAGTTAACGAGACTTTTTGAGCCAGGGCGACACTCTCCATTCTCGAATCACGAGCAAGCTCTTTGAGGAGAATTTTATCTTTCTTGTCAAGTGTATAATCGATATATTTCTTCTTTTTGGATGGAGTTGCGGTTTTATTAAAATATTTTTCATAAAAAAATAAAGATTTACGATGGAGTGTAAAACGATGATCAAGAATATCTTGTTTAAAGGTAGTATAAATGTACGAGAATTTTTCATCTAATTCATGGTTGGTTTTTCCGATTAAAGAAAAACCAAAGTTCCAAACACCTGAAAGTTCTGCAACCCATGAAACAAACGGCAAACGCTGAAGAAAAGCTTTAAACGCCCCCTGTTGTGTTGCTTTGACATTCACAAAAACAGCGGCGCCGATAAAACCGAGTTTGTGAAGATTCAGTTCAGTAACAAAACCTAGGATCACGCCTTCTTTTTTCAGCTTGTTCAAACGATACGTAGCAACTTCGCGAGAGACTTGGATTTTTTTCGCAAGCTGAGTAAGGGAAATGCGCGAATCCTGCATGAGCTCATACAGGAGGCGTTTGTCTTTTTCGTCCATATTTACATTTCTTAACTATTATTATTTATAAACTTTGTTATTGTAAAATTATAGTCAATAAGTTTTATATTAAAATGGGTTCTTAACGTTTGAGTGACGATTATAAAAACCCCCACCAGTCCGGTACTTGAAAGCATAGAGCCTGTAGTAAAGCAGTCTCAACACGTCAAGATAGACCAAGAGAGACTGGAAACATTAGCTGAAAACCTCGGAGAAGCACAGGGATCGCATTGGTCAACCGAATGCCCCATCAACCTCGGGACTTACTTAGACCAAGACCAAAGACTTGCGTTCTTGTTTGTTTTTAATGCAATCAGTTTCAGTTATTGGGGGGAACCCAAATGGAGTGTAGCGTATCAAGGAAAAGCAGATGAGAGAGGAACGTGGAGTATGATTGCTGCCTTGCACCGAGCAGTTGAAGAAGATATCCCTCTGCTTGATCCAGCATATTTAGCAGATATAGAAGATGAACAACTTGAAGCGATTTTGAGAGGAACTACAACAATTCCCTTGCTCAAAGAAAGGGGAGCAATACTCCGCGAAGTGGGAAGAATAGTTCAAGAAAGATACTATGGCAACTTTTCTGAAGTTGCAGAAGCTGCAGGAGAAGATGCTTTACAGTTAGTAGATCTTCTTGTTGGTGAATTTCCATCGTTTAAAGATACAGCAGAATATACAGGCCATGAAATTCAATTTCACAAACGTGCTCAACTCCTTGCGTCTGATATTTCCCAACTTGAGGGATATCGTCTAAGAAGCACCGACCAACTCACTGCCTGCGCAGATTATATCCTTTCCATGGTGCTTCGATATCATGGAGTATTAAGATACAGTCCTGAGCTCAGCACAAAAGTTGACAACAAAATAGAACTTCCAAAGGGATCAGTTGAGGAAGTAGAGATTCGAGCACACACCCTTGTAGCTGTTGAAGCAATGAAGAAACGATTAGGAAACCTATGGACAGCAATGCAGATCAATGATGCACTCTGGCTTGCAGGAGATCGTATTCCATCAACCGAACACTATCATCGAACCAGAACAACGGCGTATTGACGAGAAAGCGAATTATCAACCGGCACGCACCACCCATAAACATAAAAAGATTATAGCTTCAACTCAATATAGCTCGCAAGAAGTTTATGAAAGAGCTTATATTTCCCCCTATCAATTCTAATAACGGCGCCATCTTGCACTAACTTTGCAAGGTAAGGTGAAAGTTTATTATATTCTTTTTGCAGGATAGTAGATAATTCGGACAAACTAATTTCTCCATTTTTTTTTGCAATCGCATCCAAAATGTTTCTACTACGTTTTCCTGCTTGGTCGTAAAATCTTGAGAAAAAGGGGTATAATACTCGTTTAACAAACTCTATATCGGCAGCATCAAAATGTTCTTTTTTTAGTTCCTTTTCGTCAGATTTCATTTTGGTATAGGCTGTTGCCAAATATGCAGAAAGTACAAATGGATGACCTGCGGTTACTTCGTATATTCGATCAATGATCCCAGGGGTTATAGAAAGTCCGACCCTAGTTAGCTTTTTCTTAATGAATGCTTCGGATTCTTGTTTAGTGAAATTTTCAAGAATTGCGGGTGGAAAAGTTCGCACTAATGGAGAAAAGCCACTACCAGATGGACCTGAAATCGTTAGTTTTCCTCCAGGAACCACCATAACTGGAACTTTAGTTATTTGAAGTTGTTCTAATACTGCTCGGAGGTAGAGTACAAGATCAGCACGATTTTTTTCTAAAACTCTAGCCTCATCAATAAAAAAGACTATTGCTTCTTTGGTATCTTTTAATGCTTTCCAAGCTAGGGTTAAGGCGGAATGTAAATTTGTTGAAGTTTCACGATCATCGGAAATTCCAAGTTCAATGGTGTCACCAATTTTTACTTTAATTTTTTTTAGTGTTTGAGTGATATTTGCAGAAATTCTTTGAAGTATCACTTCTTCATTGACTTTTTCTTTTAATCGCTCAATCAATATTCTTGATAGAGTCTCCCTGGTTAGTTCATCGAGCTCATTTAAAGAAAAGTAAATCGCCAATGCATTTTCTTCTTCGGCAATAACTTTGCATTTATGCAAAAAAGAAGTTTTTCCAATTCCATAGCCGCCTACTACAGCGAGGCTAGCTAAAGAACCACTCTTGGTTTGTCTTAGCTTTTGTCTAAAACTTTCGATTTCTTGCATTCTCCCTACAAAATCATGCGGGTCAACAGGGGATCCTGGATTAAAAGGATTCGCAGGTAAAGTCGCACTTATATCATTTTCCATAGTATTAGAATATTTGACTAGTATATAAATTTTTCTATAGTATACCTTTTGTGTTGGATGTACCCCTCAAGTCTAGACAACCCACTAAGGCAGCCACGTTTTCTGATTCTTTAATTTCTCAGGTAAGTACACATCCATCACATAGTTCAAATGATGCGCAGCGAATGCCTGCTGTTCTGCACGTTTCTTCATCGCAACCATCTGGTCAAGAGCTTTCCGCCACTCTTTGTAGTGCTGGACAAAGGGGTCGTTTTTCATACCATCCTTCACCCGTTTGATATCAATTTCCTTGAGCGGATGGGTAGGAAGCTTGTAATCAATAATATCCTGCGGAGTAACTCCCAAAAACTTTGCTTTGGGAACACAGAAGTACTTGTTGATATGTGCTGCATTTCCGCTTCCTACTTTAAGTGTCCTGTAGATATTCAAGTATCCATACGGATCGCCGTCTGAGAACACATACACGGGGATATTTTTTTCATCAGATAATCTCCGAATAAATCGTCTGCAAGCCCGTGTAGGAACCCCGCCCATGGCAATCAAAATGCAGTCTGCTTTCTTCCAATAATTGTGCTTCACCATGCGCTGGAACATACCTGAGGTTTCAATAGCCAAAACAAATTTTGCATCAGTCTCAAACCTGAGATGTTCGACAGATGTCGGAACTGAATACGCACCGCTTCCGAACTTGGTGCAGTCAATCCGCAATTCCTTGCCTGTATCAGTATCCTTGTCAATCACCACCAGTTTACCTGCAACAGCACCGCCTTTTTCTTCAGGAACAAACCCAATCTGCTCCCGGTTCACGCTGAGCATGGCTTCGAAATCATCCATGACCGTGTCAGATTCAGGCTGATCTAAGAAACGAGCATCGTTCCAGTTCTTGCTGATGTAGTACATCTCCCTTTTGGTAGCAATATCATCGGATTCGACCAGCTTCTTACTCTCGTTCATCATGAGCAACGTTTGAGCAAACGTTTTGACTGTAGACGCAGTCAAGGTTCTTCCTTTCATCTTTCCCATGGCTTCAAAGTATCCAATTTTATCATCATAAGTAACATTCTGCAACGAACGCAGAGGCATCTCTAAATGGGGAGCTTTCTTCGCAATAATCTTCTCGTAAACCCCTTGAGCAAGGCTTTTAATCTTCTGAACAACAGTCCCTGCATTAATGGGTTTCTGATCGTGATCAGCCGGTTTTTTGTCTTTAGTCATAATTATAACTCACCTTCATCATCAAGAGGTTCTTCATCTTCTTGTTTTTTGCGTTTTTTGCTTTTGTTTTTGGTATCTTTCTCTTCTTTGGGTTCTTCATCGGTTTCGCCTTCAACAAAATCCTCGCCTGCCTCGGCTTCTTCCCCGCCGATCTTAGCAAAGGATGCATCGTATTCAGCATTTTCTGCACTGATCTCTTTCAGCTTGCCCCGTTTTTGTTCAAGGATCACTTTCAAATTTTCTTCAATTTCGCCCGTTTTTGCATCATTCAAACCTAATAATCCCTTCAGAGCAATGCCGATGTGAGGCAGATATTTCTCAATATATCCTCGTTTTTGCAGTTCATCGTTCAGTCTTCGTTTTTTCAGCGTATAACTGGCAAGCTGTCGCCCGCATTCTTGTAAAGCAAGCCGCAGTTCTTTAATAATTTCAGGGTAATGTGCAATAGCCTCTTTTGCTTCGCTGGTGAAAGGAACCCACACACTTGCCATGTGCACCACAATGGTTGCAGGACCAACCGGCAGAGCGCTCTTGCTTTGCTGCAACCCATAGGCGCGCCAGGCTGTTGCAATGACTGCTTTGGTTGAAGCACAGCCTGCTTGTTGGAATTGAAGAGGAACACGGTTGGCAAAACGCATCAAACGAACAGATTCTTCTTGAGGCTGATCTCCCCCATAGGCAATCCCGCATTCAATGATGAACGGGTTTCCCCGATAGACTGAAGGAGGACGTGAAACTGCAGCATAAAACTCGGCATTGATTTCTTTTTTAAGGCCTTTGACCAGATTTTCTTCGCCAATCGGGCAAAGACAGTCCATGGGCGGAGCAATAATTTTTACTTTTTGGATTGCCTGGAAAATACGTTCAGCTTGATCACGAGAGATATCTTCAGGCTTGGTGTTGGTCAGGATCTTTGCTTCTTCGCAGATTTCTTTTGCAGTACCCGGGCCAACACGGGAAAAGTCAGTCGTTAAAAAGCTCTGTATGGTGCGTGATTCAGTATACTGAATCATTTTAATCAAACGGCCAAGCTCGACACCATAGGGATGAGGTTTGATTTCTTTAGGCTCAGCAGGCAATTCATTCGCAACACGGGCAAAAATAAGCTGTTCAGCTTTGGGATTCGTGTAAATAAAGGTGGCATGCGGATTCACAATTGCACATTCTTTGATGTAGGCATCAACACTTTGTGAACCCTTGATGTAGGTTCCTTCAAGATCTAATTCGAGGCGGGTTCCGTGATCTTTTTTCCAGGAAACCGTGTCTTCTTTCACAATCTCAGGCTGGTTGGTTTTGGTGTCAATATGCAGTTCATAGTAATGAGCTTCATGCTTTGGAGAGATTCGAGAGGTGATACGAATCGGTTTTCCGGTTGTCAATTGCCCGTAGAGCGCAGCTGCACTGATGCCAATACCTTGCTGTCCTCGCGTTTGAGAAAGTTTGTCAAACTTGCTTCCGTAGAGAAGCTTTGCAAAAATTTTAGGAATCTGTTTTTTTACGATTCCAGGACCATTGTCTTCAACAACAATACGGAAGCGGTCATTCTGCATATCAATAATCTCAACAGAGATCTCAGGAAGGATTCTTGCTTCTTCACAGGCATCAAGCGAGTTGTCCACCCCCTCTTTAATCGTCGTAAGCAGCGCCTTTCGCTTGTTGTCAAAACCCAGGAGATGCCTGTTTTTTTCGAAAAATTCAGCTACTGAAATTTCACGCTGGCGCTCAGCCATTTGATGCGCTTTCGTACTGCCTGATGCTTGGTCAGTAAGTGTTGTTTGTGTTGCTTTTACTGTTGGTATTGCTTTGGTTTGCGTTTGATCAGCCATGACAAGAAGAAACTGCGAACGAAGTATTATTTAAGGTTTGTGTTTTAAAAAATTTAATATCCTGAAATGGGTTTGCATCACGGAACGAATTCGCACCGCACTTTAGTGCGCAAATTTTCAATAAAGAAAAGATGTGTTTAGATTATCTTCTCTGAAACGAATCATCTTCACCCGTGCGCCGG
>Ga0209541_10018060_pt1 | contig 10249 bp, 13 predicted proteins | sample RifCSPlowO2_01_FD_184027 | JGI IMG/M metagenome (GOLD analysis project Ga0209541, IMG submission 184027) | Groundwater microbial communities from Rifle, Colorado - Rifle CSP2_plank lowO2_0.1 (SPAdes) (version 2) | ecosystem: Environmental > Aquatic > Deep subsurface > Groundwater | place...
ACTGAACTTTCGAAAATGATATCAGGTTTGAAATCATCATTAAAATAGACTATGATCTACGAACTAATAACTCAGAACTGAAACGGAGTTTCACATGGGTACTACTAGAATTAAAGTAATCGATCTTTCATCAGACGAAAAACAAATCAAGACTTCACGCAAGCACGCTGAGAAGATAACCGGCGCTGCCAAAATTAAAGAACCTGAAAAGAAAACTGTTCCAAAGGAAACAGAAGAGCCGAAGGAGCCAAAAGAACAAGAAGCAAAAGAAGAAAAATCCGCCGAAGAGCAAACCTCTGGCCCATCGGACTCCTATGCAACCTCTGTAACAGATAAAGAGGTAAAAGCTAAAAAAGAAACTCAACGCCACAAAGGAGCAAAATATCAACAAGCTAAAAAACTGGTTGAAGATAGACTGTACAAAGTTAAAGAAGCTATCGAACTACTCCCCAAAACCTCAACTGTTAAATTCGACAGCGCGGTAGAAATCCATTTAAATGTTTCCGAGAAAAACGTCAAAGGCAACGTAAATTTCCCACACTCATTTGGCGCCAAGCAGAAAAAATTAAAGTATTTAATTTTTAGCGATAAAAAGTCAGCAAATGATGACGAGCAAATAATCTGGGGCGATGACAATACCATTGCCAATATTGAAGGCAGTAAATTAAAAGCCGGTCGGGATTTTGACAGCGTTATCGCGTCTCCTAAATTCATGCCTAGACTGGCAAAAATTGCCAAAATTTTGGGCCCCAAAGGTATGATGCCCAACCCAAAAAACGGCACAATAACCGAAGATTTTGAAAAAGTTATTTCCAACAGCGGCGAAAGTGGTTATGCCTACAAATCCGACCCAACAGCGCCAATCATTCATGCAAAGGTGGGCAAGTTTTCACAAAAACCCTCAGATCTTGAGGAAAATTTGAAAACTTTGACTATGGCAATTGGCCTATCGAAAATTAAAAAAGCGACTCTTGCTTCTACCATGGGACCTGCAATAAAACTTGATATTGCATCACTCTAGTTTTCTCTCTTGACACTTCAGCTTTTCATCTGTTAATTTGCATGTGATTTGCCTCTCGGGCAAATTTCCCACTGCCCAACTTAATTGTTGCTTATCGTGCGCAAAACTTACTTCAAGGGGGTGATAAAAATATGATCGACTACAGACTTCTGGATGATGATGATGATGACAAAAAAGATGGTGACGAAGAAGAATCAAAAGACGAAAACGACGATGACGACGAATAAATTCCCAAAGTTTTAGAATCAAAAAGCCTCACACACTTATAACTTAGGCCTGAGGCTTTTTTGTTGACAATAATATTCCAAACTGATATATTTTCACCTAAGTCCAAAGACCGTAGCCCCCTGAACCGTCAGGTGAAGGGTTAATAGGAAATCCAGACTGCGCAGGCGAAGCCGAATTGTTAACTCATTCTCCTGACGGGCTCTTTGCGAGTCCTTTTTCTTTGGTATTAATTAAAAATCATCAGCGTTTAGCGGAAAAATCATGGACAAAAAACTTAAAAGCGCCCGCCAAATTAAAGAAGAAAAGGTTGAAATCTTATCAGGAAAAGTCGCCCGGGCCAAATCAATAACTTTTACCAATTACCATGGTTTAGACGCCAATAAAATCGCCCAGCTCAGAAACCAAATCAAAAAATCCGGCGGCGAATTTTTAGTCGAAAAAAATTCACTCATTAAACTGGCGCTAACCAAAAACAAATTGCCAGCTTCAAGTGACCAATTAATCGGCCCGACAGCGGCAACTCTGGCTTACGGGGACGAAATTGCTCCGATCAAAGATATTGCCAAAAGCAACAAAGACTTTGGCTCGCCCTTGTTTAAATTCGGTTTCTTTGGCACTAATTTGCTTGATGAAGCTACGCTCAATAAGCTTTCGCTAGTCCCAAGCAGAAACGCACTCGAAGCAAGTTTGGTCAGCTCTCTGGCTTCACCCATTAATGGATTTGTATTTGCTCTAAAAACAAACCTTGGCAATCTCGTATTTGCATTAAATGAAATAAAAAATCAGAGGGGTGGTGAAAATTAACATGGCAGATGACAACAGTAACAAAAATGACGTTACAGCTGAAACTAAAGAAGAACCAAAAGAGGATAAAAAGGTTATGCCTAAAGTGAGCAAGAAACTCGAAGATTTAATCGGTGAAGTTGAAGAGCTTTCGGTTCTGGAACTTTCAGAATTGGTAAAAGCTCTGGAGGTTAAATTCGGCGTTAGCGCAGCCCCTCAGGTCGCTGTCGCTCCTTCGGGACAAGCTGCTCCTGCCGCTGGCGGTGAAGCGGTTAGTGAACAAACCACTTTCAACGTCTTTCTCACAGATGGTGGTACTAACAAAATTTCGACGATCAAAGCAGTTCGCGAACTCGTCCCGACTCTTGGCCTTAAAGAAGCTAAGGATTTGGTCGACGGCGCGCCAAAGCAGGTTTTAGAAGGAGTAAATAAGGAAACAGCAACCGAAGCAAAAACTAAGTTAGAAGCCGCCGGAGCAAAAGTAGAGTTGAAGTAGATTTAAGAATTGCGGCTATCTAGGTAGTTGGATACACCATGGACCTAGCTTATCATTACCGCATTTAACTCCATCTTGAGTTAACTTGGCTGGTAATTGATCAATGATTCCGGCATTAAAATGCAAAATTTGTAGTGCGTCTAATGCATCGCTCAAACCACTATCATCCACATCCCCAGCAAATCCGCATCTTGGTTGTGCTAAACCTACTTCACCTTGCAATATCAACAGAGAATCTACACCGTTAACTGCGCTATTACAATCCACATCTCCTAGCGGTGCAGAGCGAAGATCGCCAGCATGCGCCTCGCTTGCATCACCTACAGCGATTACTGTGGCAATTGACAAAACAGCCAACGCAGCTGTTGCCCTGATTTTCCCATTAATTGGTCTTAGTAATCCCTGCAAACCTTCTTTAACAACGTTAAAAAGAGATGGATTTTTAGAGGAATCTATTACTAAAGCATCTGGCTCGCCAGCTGCTTCTGGAACCTGATATTGCTCTATTGATGGGTAACTACCCGATACTTCTACTCTCATATTTTTTAAGCTGGCAGTTTATTGGAAGAAAATGATTATATGACTTTCAAGATAAAAAAGCAAAGCGGGAAAAAACATGACAGAAACTCGAAGCCACAGACACAAAAGTTGGGTTGAAGCAAAATATTACTTCATTGGCCAGAATACTATAAAGTACCCGCCATATTGGGCACCAACAGGTACTGCTCCCATTTCATAAATTTTGATTAGTCCATCCATCGGGTTACTTTTTTGAAATGCTGCAGTTTCACACATATGCGGTTCAATAACATCAGAGGCAACAATACTTGATACGGCATATTTTGCATAGATACTGGCATTAGCTGCCGCACTTCTAGCCACCCCCCAAGCTTTACCGGAAACATCATGAGTTTTCTGCCAACCCATATGAATGGCTGCATTAACGCATCCTTCTGCTGCATCCATAGCCACAGTCGCAGCTTGCCATCTACCATTTGCTTTTAGAGCAGAGAATACAGGAACTTTCATAGCGTTTATTCTTTGATCCCACATTTCATTGATCCCTCTAATATTCATTCGTTCCCAATTTCCTAATATTAACCGCACTGGATGATGGCCTAAATTTATATCTTTTGCAAATTGATCTGCATATTGTTGTAATTTTTCCCCATCCGGCCTACTTTCAGACGAAAACCAAGGAATATTATTAATTCTTACCAAAAACTCTGCAAGTTCCACACCATTTGGGAAATTACCTCCTTTAGGACCGAAAAAATCTAGGGCCACCAGCTCTTGAACATCTCGAGGATATTTCCGAAGCGCTTCAGCAATTTTACTCCATCGACCCGTTGTGAAAGCCTTATCTAACTCTTGGGGATTTAAATCACCAGAATTCCTTCTTAATATTTCTATCCCGACTGCGGTTAATCGTTTATTTGAAAAGTCTTGATTTCTTAAACCAAATTCTCTTTCTGGCATAATTATTTATTTAGTATTAGCAGGTAAGTTTGCATCGGTAAATTGGATATTTACAGCCTCTCGAATCTGCGGGTGGCTCATAAATAAATTATTGACAAGTGAACTACGCCAGTTTTCAATCATTAAAACTTCAATTCCCACATCAAGCCCTAAATATCTTGCTGAATATGATATTACCGGAAAACCACCGCCTATATAATGAACCTTAAAAGAATCCCACGGGCCATAAGTGCTAAACATTTCATAATCTTCATAGTAATGCCGCAACGCATCCAATGGATGATTTTCATTTGGTGATTCACCTAAACATGGCCGATCTCCAAGAATCGGGAATGTGCTTATTGCCCCATACGGCGGAATTATTCCCTCATGGCTCGGGTTGCCTCCATTAACCTCAGCAGGCTTGGCTCCCATATCACCAAAATAACTTCCGTCAGGTCTTGTTGAAGCAGAAAGACCCCAAGCATTTGGTCCATATGCTGGGTATTCCCCGGGATTATTGACAGCCTCATCAATCACAAACTGCCTGTTGGCACACGCCGCATTCCAGGAATTTTCAAACCAGTTGACAGGCTGGACAGCTGAACCCACTCCTGTGGGGTTATCAAAGCCCATTCTTTCAAAATCGAAAAAGGCATGGGCGTAAATAGAAGTAAAGAGTGAACCAAAATAACTGTTGACCACCTCATAACCGCCATAACTTCTTTCCACTCTTGGCCAGGCGTAAAGACTCCTTTTAAATCCTTGATTATTTGGATCGTGAGCAAGCGCAAGCAGGTTTATCAGAATTATTTCATCTGTTGGCCTATCCCATTGTTGGTTGGAAAGACATCCGTCTGCGTCCGGCGCACTTACGCCAAACCCCGAAGTGCACGTTGCTTTCCATGCATGGTAAAAACGGTCGTTAGATGAATCAAAAAAGTATTGCCAGTCAACATTATTAAAAACCTCATTAGCTTTCGTTTGTATATCTCCCCCAAAATATTGCCCGGCGGTTAAAGTCCCTGCTAAAAACAATGCCACATCAACAGTCGATACTTCACTTTCTCCGGATCTATGCCCATTTGCACCAAGAAAGTGATACAGGAATCCTGCTTTACCAAACTGCTCTGGATTTGCTATTTGTTGATTTTGGTAACTTAAGGCATTGTCTAATATCAACCTTGCCCGCTCCTCTGCTTGTGCGGGTGATATTGTCCAATTAGCATTTTCGCCATATCTTTCTGCCATAACCGGTAGCGATGCCAAACCAAATCCGGTAGCGGCAATGCTGGCATCCTGGCTGAATTCGCTGTCTTTTACAAATCCATTGGGAAGCACCCTTTCCCAAAGATATTTAGAAGCTTGAGCTTCTGTCATATCAATAAGCTCCCCATCAGAAAGTCTAGCATCTGGGGTTTCTGTTGGAGTAATGGTAAGAGTTGGAATAAGTGTAACTGTCGGAGTCTCCATTGGAGTCTTCGTTGGTGTTTGGATCGGAGTTTCAGTAAGTATGTTAGTTGAAGTTCGTGTTGGAATTCGAATTGCTGTCCTTGTAGGCGTATTAGTCGCAGTTAATTCTTTTTCTCTCGGAAATCTACTGATAAGACCTGCATCTTCTTGAAGTATCAGCGCAGCATCAACGGCATTCAATAATCTATCGCCATTGACATCTCCGGCTTCTTCACAAAGAAGCGCATCAACTAACCCTGCAGTCCTTTGTAAAACTAATGCTGCATCGATACTGTTAACATCACCATTACAATTAGTATCACCAATAATTTGTCCATTCTGAGCATCTGCCCTTGCACAAGCAGCAAGTAGAACTAAAAATAAAGTTGCTGCTGCCAATGTACCAGTTTTCTCTTTTGATCTACTATGTCTAGGCTCGACATTACTACCAATTCGAGTCTGCCGTGCCGCTTCAATTTGTGCAAGTCTTGTTTCTGAACCTTGCACTAAACGACTAAAAATATTCGGACCATAAGCGCGTTCTAAAAACATACCAATCCTCTCCCCTAAAATAATTAATCAATACCCTCTGGGCAAACATATGCATCAAGGTCATCAACTATATCAAACACTCTATTTACTAAAATCGCTGCTTCATTATCTATATCAGCTTCTTCTGTTAATCTGCTAATAGATTCAACTACACCAATTGCTAATTCTTCCTGTGGCTCTGGAAGTCCCCTGTCGACCGCTAAATTGAACGCGGAATAGACTAGCTCCATATCATCGTAGGTTTCAAGGCTCAGCAGAAAACCAAGGCCGGATAAATATAATGCCCTTGCGTCGGGATCATCTGAATTCGCATCCAAATAAACACCTATCATTGTATTACCCAATCTACGTTCCACTTCCCCTTCTTGGGGCCCCAAATTAGCTGAAGAAACATAAAGTTTACATACCTCTTTTAGAGTCGTTGGAAGATTGTCAGAAAAACTTTCTGGCTGTAAGACTTTTGTTTCTTGCGGCAGTTGTTTCTCTTGAGCTCTAGGTTCTGATACTTTGCTTTTATCATCACCGCAAGCAGAAGTTAGGGAAGCAATAATTAAAAGGGGGATAGCAACAGGTACAACAAATCTTCCTCTACCCATAAATAATGATACAAACTTGGAATCTTTATAACCTACAACAGGTTGTTCATCTCCAAGAGAATCACGATAAGCTCCATGGATCTCTCTAGCCTGCGCATCCCTTGCGTCTGACCCCTGCGCCAGTCTTTCAAATTTATTTGGACTAAATCGTTCGTTCATAAATTATTCAATCTTGACACCTATTTCTTCAACAATGTCTCCATAAATTTGAAGCTCCATTCCCCACTGTGCCCCAGAAAAATCAATGAGAAGTACATCTTCTCTTATACAAGTTGATTGATCATAAGCATAATATGGATAATATTCTCCACAATACAAGTCCCACACAAATCTATTCCCATATGTATCAATTAAAACAACATCCGCATCTATAAATTCATTTATTGAATTTCGACATCCTAAATCCCAATTTTCATTATGGGCAAGTTGAACTTCAACGTCTACACTCGTCGGAATTCGTTGCCCTTCAACAGGGTTAATAAATCTTCCCGAATTACAAATATCAAGTGGCGGCTTGGGCGTCGGTGTATTAGTTGGAGTTCGGGTTAGAGTTGGTGTACGAGTTGGTGTTCTGGTTGGAGTTTCTGTTGGGGTTCTGGTTTCTGTAAAAGTTGACGTTGGCGTACGTGTGGCTGTCGGGGTACGCGTTGGTGTTGACGTATAAGTCAGCGTTGGTGTTGGAGTTCGGGTTGATGTATTGGTTGGTGTTCTTGTCGAAGTTTCAGTTGGAGTGTTAGTTGGAGTACGCGTTGGAGTACGAGTTGGAGTTCTGGTTGTTATTCTAGTTGCTGTGGGTTCTTTTTCAACAGGAAATTCATCAATTAATTCGGCATCTTTTTGCAAGATCAAAGCCGCATCAATGGCATTAAGCATATCATCTCCGTTAACGTCTCCAGACTCTTGGCAAGCAAGATTCTTAACAAGCCTTGCACTTTCCTGCAGAACTAAAGAAGCATCAATACTATCAACATACTCATCGCAATTTACATCACCCATTCTATTGCCGCTACCACCTACGTTAGCAACCGCAGAAATTGCAACAAGTGCAGCCGCAACCGGCATTGCAACTCTGTTATTTAATAATTTCGAAAGTCTAGTAGATTTTGAGGAATTTAAAACCAAAATATTCTCATCCCCTAAAATTTCAGAGGATGATTGATGCTCACCTGCAGAATAATTCCCACCTAGCCGCTCTTGACTCATACTAGATTTAATAGCGGCAGTTAATTTTCTAAAGCGGGCAGATTATATGACTTTCAAGATAAAAAAGCAAAAACAGAAAAAGTACTTAGTGCCTTTTCTTTTTAGGTTTTAAGCCTTGCAAATAACGATTAGTGGTCTCACCAAAAACTACGACCATTCTTCTGGCATGCAATTCACTTATCCGATTTTTAGCAATCTCCCGGCCTATATAACGTGCAATATTTCCAAAAACTATCATTGCAGAAAGTGCTGTCAACTGCTCACTTTCGGTAAAATTAAACCCGCCATAATTGTACGCAAAAACTTTCGCCGACTTTTGGACATACCTGATTGTCTTAGGATGAGGCGGTAATTGACCCGTATCTCTCAGATAATTTAACACCATCAACTGTTGTGGAATTAAAAAATCAAACTGAGAACCTTGTAAAAACTTAAAATGCGGAAAATCCTGAGAATGTTCAACAAATCCTTCTATATCTTCTTTTAACCACTGATTAACAAGTGACGAAACCTTTAGTGATAACTGCCCGACTCTTATAGGAATAACTAACCCTTTCTCACTAAAAACTTGAGCTCTTTTGAAAAAATCACTAAAAACTTCGTCTGAACCTAATTCATTCAGAAGCTTAGTAATCTGACTCTCAACCCTCGCAGGAAATATGCCGAGTCGCCTTTCACCCTGAAGGGACCTTTTTAGGGCCTCCTGATTAAGCGAATGTTTAGCTAGCGGAGATCCACTGGCAATTACTTCTTCTCTTTCTCTTTCTGCTTTTGAACTCATACTTGGTGATAAATTTTATCTCCCCTGAATATTTAAAACAAGCCATATAGTCTGTTTTCCCCTCTTGACCACCTCAAACCTCAGTGATATATTCAAGTCCGAAAATGATTTCCTCAATCTCTAGAATGTTAGACTTCGAACTAGAAAATTACTATCAAACTAACCGGAGGTTCACATGTCACTAGGTGACGACTGGCCAGATCTGCTGACCGTCAAAGAAGTTGCCAAAATCTTGCGCGTTGCCCCACTAACTGTTAAAAGATGGGGTAAGCGTGGCAAACTGCCCGCAATCCGCATCAATTCCCGCGGAGATAGGCGCTATAAGAAAGAAGCGGTTCTGTGGCTACTCGGCGCTGCCAAGCCAACCGAACAATCCGCCAGTCAATAATTTTCTAACTAGCTTCTAACGAATTTACAGGGAAAAGATGAACACAACTCGAACCGATTTGCTTTTCGATATTGTTTCTAAAGTCACTCTGAGTTTCTGATGGTGCTTGACATTGGCCTGATAGGTTAATAAATGGACAGCCAATCTGGCGGGAACCATCTTCATATACAGTCAAAGATGCCTGCACAGACTCTTTTGAGCTTGCATCTGCTCCCCAGCAATCAACAGAATAACTATTTGCTACCTCTTTCATTCTGAGAAATGTAGCACAAGTGAAATTTGAATTCAACTCTAACTAAATTAAGATGATATACTGGCAACATGCTGGATGTTGCCATTGATGCTGCAAAACAAGCCGGTGAGCTGGCACTAAAATATTTTAAGAGTCAACCCAAAGTTTCCTATAAGGCAGACAAATCCCCCGTCACCATAGCCGACCTTGAAACCGAAAAGCTCATCCGTCGCATAATCAACCGGAAATTCCCCGATCACGGCATCATCGGCGAAGAACTTCCACCAGTCAATCCTAAAGCCGACTACCAGTGGGTCATTGATCCAATAGATGGAACGCGCGACTTCATCCGTAGAATACCTTTCTGGGCAAATTACATAGCAGTATTAAAAAATAACAAACCCATAATGGGTGTTATCTTCCTGCCAATTTTAGGTGACATGATAACTAGCCAAAAAGGGAATGGCACTTTCTTAAATGATCAAAAAGTTCATGTTTCTAAAACAAAAAAACTCGAGGAGGCATATATTTCTCATGGACAGATCAAAAGATTTGTAAGTATTGGTAAAAAAAATCAACTATTGAATCTTGCAATAATTGTAAGATCATCTCGAAATTACGGTAATTTTGGCCTCAAACTCTTACTAGAAGGAAAGATCGATGCGGTTCTGGAGGCGGGTGGAGGGTTTCACGATTTCGCAGCACCAAAAATAATTGTAGAAGAAGCGGGTGGTAAATTTTCAGACTTTTCTGGAAAAAATTTGCTCACATCAGGAAACGGAATCTGGACTAACAAACTTTTGCATAATCAAGTACTAAAAATACTCAATTCCAGATGAGGTAAACCTCATAGTGCTGAGGACTTAGTTCATAGTTCATAGTTTTTTGAATTACTATGATCTATGATCTCACAACTCAAAACTAGCCCGCTTGGCGGGCTAAACCTTCCCCCACTCAATCCTTACTCCCTCCTTCTTATACTTATACAGTGCGTCCTCAATAATAAATTTTATGGCTGCCAGTTTATCTTCTGTCGTAGCTTCCGCCCTCATAGTTAAA
>Ga0209541_10018061_pt1 | contig 10249 bp, 16 predicted proteins | sample RifCSPlowO2_01_FD_184027 | JGI IMG/M metagenome (GOLD analysis project Ga0209541, IMG submission 184027) | Groundwater microbial communities from Rifle, Colorado - Rifle CSP2_plank lowO2_0.1 (SPAdes) (version 2) | ecosystem: Environmental > Aquatic > Deep subsurface > Groundwater | place...
GGATTTATGACAGAAAAAGATAAAAGGGGAAAAATAAAAAATTAAAAAAGGTTTAATTCAATTCCCCAGATTATCTTGTTTGGCTCTTCTTTTTCTGCGATTTTGTTTAATGTTGCTTCTAAATCCCCTTCAGCACATCTTAAAACTTCGTATGTTGGTATGCTGTCATACCCGCCTCCATAATCATGACTGCCATACTTACCTTCAAAGTACAAAGCCACGACATATGGTTTTTCAGGATTCTTGGGTTTTGCCTCTGGAAACTTGGAAGGGCATGCAGCAGATAGAATTGCTCCGTTATAAATATTTGATCGAGCAAATTGTCTTGCCTTTCTCAAATCCTGAAATCCTCTGTAAGAGTCATACATCTGCCTCCCCTTGCACATTTTTCTTAAGCCTGCCTCAGACCCTTTGTCTCTGTCATACAAAACAAAAACTGCAGCTTGTGTATTTTTCATTTTCTTTTACCTCCTTACATTTGTTTTCAAATTTATTTTCCTGTAATCTTTTTTGATTACGATATAGTAATAACATACGCCCCTTTATATCTTCTCTCCCCCTAAGTGAGGTGTAGATAGGAAGATTTATATAGTTAGCAGGGCTATCTGGCTTTATGAATGAAAAACTGCTTGAAGATATCGGGCTTACCAAGGGAGAAATTAAGGTATACTTAACACTCTTGAAAATAGGAGAAACAACAACAGGAAGGATAATTGAAGAAGCCCAGATTTCCAGCGGCAAGATTTATGAGATTCTAGAGAAGCTTATCAGAAAAGGGCTGGCAAGCTTCATAATAAAGGAAAAAACAAAATATTTCAGCCCTGCGCCCCCCAACAGAATCTTAGACTATGTTCATGAGAAAGAAAAATTATTGGAGCAAAAAGAGCAGGAGCTTGCTAAAGAAATGCCGTCTCTTTTGTCTATAGGGAAAGCTGGAAAAAGAGAGTATGAAACACATCTCTTCAAGGGATTTAAGGGGATACAAACAGCAATCTTTGAGGCATTGCAGGAGATGGCTTCTAAGGGCGAAGTTCTTGCCATGGGCATTCAGTCATCTAAGGAAGAAAGATACAATATTTTATGGCAGAGATGGCATATAGAAAGAACAACTAAAAAAATTGCCTGCAAGGCGATATTTTCCGATAGGAACACAGACTATTTTAAAGCTTTCAAGAAAATGAAATTTACCGAGATAAGAGTACTGGAGGGAATAACACCCTCCGCTATTGACATCATGGGCAGCAGAGTTTTGATTTTTACCTACGGCGAGGAGCCTTCCTGCCTGTCTGTTAAGAACCCAGAGATAGCCCAATCCTTCACAGCATTTTTCTATAATTTATGGAGGATATCAAAGAGATAAGGATATTATTTCTAAAACCTCATTTTACCCTCGTTATGAAGTAAATTTTTTTTGTCCTTTTTGTGTGGCATTTAAACAAAAAGGTTTAAATACCTTTATGTGCTTTGCTTTTTTAACTTTTAACTAAATAAAATGATAGTGAAGGAAGAGTTTTTGAGCAGGCTACGAAAGATTTTTGACTTGAACTTGTACGAGGTGAAGGTCTGGACAGCATTGTTGTCCAGGGGTGTATCAACTGCCGGCGAGTTAAGCAGCATTTCTGATGTGCCAAGAAGCAGGACATACGACATTCTTGAAAGCTTGGAGAAGAAGGGCTTCATCGTGATGAAGCTCGGAAAGCCAATCAAGTTTGTAGCTTTGAAGCCAGAGGAAGTTATCGAGAGGGTAAAGAAAAACCTTGTCGTGCAGGCGCATGAGAAGACAAAAAGGCTTGAGCAGCTGAAAGGCGACGAAGTCCTTAAGGAGCTTGCAACCCTGTTCACGCAGGGCGTGAAGTTTATTGAGCCTTCTGACCTTTCTGGCAGCTTAAGAGGCAGGCAGAACATGTACAATCATCTTGACATGATGATTAGGGACGCAGAGAAGACAGTAACAATTGTGACAACAGCAGAAGGGCTGAACAGAAAGCTCGAGGCGCTAATGCCAAGCTTTGAGAGGGCATGCAGAAGAAAGGTGACGATAAGGATTGCAGCCCCTATAACGCAGGGCAACATAAAGGTTGCAAGAGAGCTTAGCAAGGTAGCAGAGATAAGGGATATGCAGGGAATGAAGGCAAGGTTTGTAGTTATTGACACAGAGCAGCTGATGTTCATGCTGACTGATGACGAGAAGGTGCATCCAAACTATGACATTGCCTTGTGGATAAACACAGAGTTTTTCGCGCAGGCGCTTGAGCAGCTATTTGAGCTTGCATGGAAGCAATTCAAGCAGGTCAAGTTGAGATAAGCGCATAACTGCAAAAGCCAAAAAGAGGCAGCCAGTTCAAAACTAAAAAGAGGAAAGAAAAAGGGAACTTAGGTTTAGATTTATCTGTCAATTTTTTCTTTTGTTTTTCTGTGATATAGCATGCATAGAAATAGAAAAGAGATTCTAAGGCTAAAATCCCAAAAGCAGCTATATAGTTAGGAAATACAGCACCATTTATCATGAATTGAATACTAACTATAATTCCAGACAAAATAATTATGCCAAATATCATAAAAATACTTTTCATAAATATGGCTAGATTTTCTTTTAATTGCATTATAAATAATATTGGAAGTGATAAGGATATCAACATAACAACCTTATTTATAGCGCCTATGTCCTCTGTGATTTGGAAGAAGAATCTAAAGAAAATTAAGGAGACAAGGAGAATTAGCAATATTGGCATGAAACCTCTTATTGCTGCCCTTGCTGCCATTTTGGTGTATTCAATCTGGTTAAGCTTATTTCTTTCTTTAATCTTGGGCACATCTCTTATGTAACTCTTAATAGAAAGAAATGAAAACATGATTAATACCTTTATCATCAAGACACCAAGCGCAACAAAAGACGAAAGATAAATTGATATTGCAGATATCAGGGCAGGCCTGTTTGAATAAAAGATATTGGCAAATCCTTCTTTAACATCCAGAGGAATATAGAATTCTCCAAATCGCGTATACTCCACCACTAAAAAAATTAGATTAACAATTATAAATAAAACAGGATAAATGACTTCTTTGCTCTTGATTGCCTTTATCACGCCCTCTTTTAGTTTCATCTTGAGTATTTCCACAGCAACTCAAACCATTTTCTGTAGGAATCTGCAATATCCTTGTTTATTATCATAAAGCATAACGGATTATTTCCTTTCCATAAGACATTAACAACCCTATCTGCATAAATATTAATTACAGCAGGGCTTGAATATTCTTTTGGCAAAAACTTTGTTTCCATCAATTCCAGTTTTGTGATAGGTTTTCCTCTGGCTTCAGAATCATAAAGAACTTTCATCTTGATTTTTGATTTAACCCTTAACTTATCAAAATTAGGAAAAAAGTATTGAAGCTCTTTATCTTCTTTTCCAACAGCGCCAATTAAATATAATATTTGTTTTTGCTTCAGAACATCTTTTCTTATAGTCTTGAAGCCTTCCTTTCCTGCAAAAACATGGGCTTCTGCGTTTGGCATTAAAGAAGAAATCTGCTTTTTTAACTCCGGGATTATTTCTTTAATTGATTTTTCCTTTTCATTCAGCTTCTCTTTTTGCTCTTCAATATAGCTTAATAATCTTTCGGGGTTAGAAGCCTCAAAATATTTTATGTTTTCTTTGATAACATAAGAAACCAGCCCTTTTTCTATCAGGCGGTTTATTGCTTCATAAACCCTGCTTCTGTGCAGAGAAACCTCCCTCATTAACCCGCCAACCTTTATAGAGCCTGTCCTGAGCAAGGTTGTATAAATTATAATTTCGCTGTTCGCTAAACCGATCTCTTGAAGTATTTTTGAGTCCATAATTTAGAGAATTGCTAAGAACTATTTAAATCTTTCTATTGTAGTCTTTTAAAAGGAGGACAAAGATTTATTAATAAGGATTATTTCACTTTAAAGTGATTAAAATGGATACACAAAAACTAAAACATCTGCCAAGAATTGATGCTCTAAGGGGAGCAATAATAACAGAAGTCATAAAAGGAGGGAGGGATAATTCCAGTTACATCTCTATTCATAGGGGTAGCTTGAACAAACAATTAGAAAATATAGCCGAGGTTGCTGAAGTAACAACAAAAAGAAATGGTTCTTCTGTTAGATATCAAAACAAAGAGAAAGGGGTTATATGTCATTGTGAGAATAATAATTTAGGTCATAGATTTTTTGCTAATATATTTGGGTTAACAGAAGTAAAAGGAGTGTTAGCACTTGCATATGCCTGTGAACTGCTTCCAGATTCTCTTATTCCAAGAACCATATCATTCACTCCGATATTTCAAATTGAATGCTATACATCTTATGGAGGAAGAAGATGAGAATATAGCAGATATCAAGCTATCTCAGACAGAAAAATAAGTAAATAATCCCAAGGAAGAATGAAAATGAGCATAAGAGACGAATTAAATAAAGTGGAGGAGTATCAGCTTCTTTATTCGATTTTTCGTAATGTCTGTGACGCCGTAGATGAACTAGCTTCTAGAAAGTTCACCAGTGCCAACCGTCATCTTGAAGATACTTTAACTGAAATTAATAAATTTCCAAGTATACCTACTAATGATGATGAAGACACACGCAGTATATACCGAATTTTCATTAACAAATTAAAAAACAACTTCTCCACGATAGAAAAAACCAAATCACAAGGAGGAAAATAAAAATGGGTTTAATTGAAGATTTAGAAGCACTCTCAAAGGGAGAAGTTCCAGAAGGATGCATGGTTATTAGGACTACTCATAATGCCAAATCAATTGAGTTATACGGGATTAATAAAAGGGGGTTCAATATACCATTAGACCGAATTGATTTTTTCTTAGAAGAATTGGAGAAAAAATGTAGTGATCCTAAAACGCTATATAAATTTTATATGAAGGGTAATCCGAGTGAGAATAAAAGTCCTGCTGATCCTGTTGAAATTCCGGGGTTCAAGGTCCCAGAGATAAAACAATATTTAAAACAAGCAAGGGATATTGGAATTTTGTTGAGGGGATATCAGAGGATCTTCTAAGAGCAGGTCTGATATATGAATTATTGAAAATAAACTGAAAAAACAAGGAGAAAAATGAAAAATGCAAATTGACTCGAAAATAATAAACACTATTTATGATTATGCTACTATGGTTGGTGTACCTGAATTGTTTTTTTATTTGATAAAATATAGGGCATATAGCTCAGTACTAAAATCCGACATAAAGGACTTTTTGGATGGAAAAATCAAAAAAGAAGAGTTGTCCAGAAGAAAAGAAATATCGGATAAGGCGAGTGAGGCGTATAGATGGCCAACACCCATCGATATTGCTGTGCTGGGTTATAAAATGAAAACTGACAAAAGAACTTGAAAGACTTCTTTGTGAATAAAGTTTTGTTTTCATCCGCAAACTTTATTAACCATCATGCATTTGCTGTGCCATGGCTCATCAGTGCGTGCATTGCGGGAAGATATACCAAAAGGTTTCTAAAGAATTGCTGGAAGGATGCGATTGCGGAAGCCATTTCTTTTTCTTTCTCAAGGATGAGCAGCTTGCAAACCTGAAGAAAAACCAGCCGGCAATTGAATTAAACGAGGGCGAGAAGACACGGATAGAGCAGGATGTAAGGGACATGATTGGCTTGGAAGAGGAAGCACCCGTCATACTTGACTTGGAATCAGTAAGGATAATAAAGGAAGGAAAGTTTGAGATAGACTTGGTTAATGTGTTCAACAAGAAGCGCCCTCTTGTCTACAAGCTTGAAGAAGGAAAATACATCATAGATTTGGCATCCACACTGCGCGTCAGCAAAGAGGACTTGAAAAAAGGCATAAAACTCTGAGAGATTTGAGCAGGGCAGAGTAAAAATATTGATTTATAGTGCCATAATTCTTTTAAAGCCAAAAGGGCACAACAAAACATGGAACTTCAGAGATATTTGCTGAGAGACGAGAATAAAGGGGAATTTTTTGGTGCATACACTGCAGATTACAGCGGGGCAGATGCTTATTTTCTTTTTGCAGGCGGCAATATTGGCATAACCAAAACAACTGAAGAAGAGCTTAAGCAGGTGGAAAAACATTTTATTGATGATTTTTTAACAACTGATGATAAATTAATATTAAGGCCTGATGAAACATCGCCAGAAATAGCAAGAGAAAGCCTGCCTGGAAGATATTTGACATCCAGCAGAATAATCCTATCAAATAAAATAGAAATCCTTCAATTGATTAAATTGATTCAATCGCCAAGAGTGCATGCTTTTATGTCATCTCGATTTTCTGATGGAGGATATCTAAACATCCTCACATTCTCGCGCCAGGCGCCTCCGGAAAGATTATACCTTAAGGGCAGGAGCATGCCTGTTTCAGTAGAGGCAGAAGGGGCACTTTAATGCCGGCAAGAGCAAGGTGACGGAGAATTTTTAAATAGCTTTTCCTTTCTTTTGCCATGGTAAAAGAGGGCAAAAAAAGAGAGAAGGATAAAAAACTTAAGCAGATTCTTTCTGAGCAGCTTTCTCTGATTAAGCCAACGGGGCAGGAGTTTTTAATTCTTAAGAAGCAGGCATGCTTGTTGAAGGACAAGATAGAAAGCTCTGCGAAGAAGCTGAAAATCAAGGCAGGATGCTTTATCGGAGGCAGCCTTGCTAAAGGCACAATAATAAAGAAGGAAAGGTATGACATAGATATCTTTGTGAGGTTTGAAAAAAACCAGAAGCAAAAAGAGGCAGAAGGCATCTCGGAAAGCTTAGAAAAGATTTTGAAGCACTCAAAAGTAAAATTTCAGAGAATTCACGGCTCAAGGGATTATTTTATTATTCAGGAAAGAGAGAAAGGAGGGGGAAAGGGCAAAGAAAAAACAAAAAGCATATTCTTTGAGATTATCCCTGTGCTGAAAATAGCAAAGCCGCAGCAGGCAGAGAACACGACTGATTTGAGCTTCTTCCATGTTTTTTATATTATGAAGGAGACTAGGAAAAACCCCAAGCTTGCAGATGAGATAATGCTTGCAAAGGCATTCTGCCATGCGCAGGGCTGTTATGGCGCAGAGTCTTACATAAGCGGCTTTTCCGGCTATGCCCTGGAGCTTCTTATATGCAATTACAAAAGCTTTGCCAATTTTATAAAACAGGTTGCGGGCTCAACAGAAAAGATAGTAATAGACAAGGAGAAGCTGTATAAAAACAGGCAGGATGTGCTGCTTAACATGAATGAGGCAAAGCTTCAGTCGCCTGTTGTTCTTGTTGACCCTACATTTAAGGAGAGGAATGCCTTAGCGGCATTGAGTGATGAAACATTTGAAAAATTCAGAAAAGCCTGCCTTAAATTCCTGAAAGCGCCAAGCAGAAAGTTCTTTCAGCAAAAAAAGATAAATGAAAAGCAGTTTAATTTTATTCTCGAGGCAGAAACAGAAAAGCAGGCAGGGGATATTGCAGGAAGCAAGCTGATTAAATTTTGCAGATTTTTAAGCATGGAAATTGACAAGCTCTTTGTGATAAAGAAAGCTAATTTTGAGTATGATGAAAGCAGGAATACGGGGATATTTTATTTAAGCCTAAAGAGGAAAAAGGAGATTATCCTTGAAGGCCCGCCTGCGGGCATGCAGGAAAGGCTGGCAAGCTTCAGGAAGGCGCACAAAAATGTTTTCATAAAGCGGGGAAAAGCATATGCAAGGGAAAAGGCTGACATCAGCTTTGGGCAATTTTTAAAGATGTTCAAAAAAGAAAATTCTCGGAAAATAAAAGAGATGGGAATAACAAATATCACGGCAAAAAATTAAAATTGCATATAATTCCTTCTTGAGATTGTGTTGTCATTCTCAACAGGATAAATCTTGCGGCCAGATTTAGGCAGTGTTTTTAGCCTTTCAATGTAATTATCATAAACAATCTCTGTCATGTGGTTGTACTTAAATCTTTTAAAAAGCCTTCCTTCTATCTTGCTGATATCTGCCCTGCCCTCAAAATTACAAAGCTCATCAAATATCCTTGAAAGCTCTGTTTCCATGCCAGAAATCTTTGTCTCAAATACAAGGTATCTTTTCATTTTCCCTTACTTCTTACTCATCGCTTTTTCAAAAAGGTATGAGATAGATTCTGCGAGGAATTCTGAATTAAGCCAGACTGCAAGCTCGCCTTCTTCTTTATGCGGGTCTGAGAGAATGAAAACCATCTCTTTTCTGTCTGAAATGAAAAACTGCCCATTGACATTTATCTGCCTTGCTTTTGTGCTGAATAAAGAGTTTATCTTGCTGACATCGCTCTCTGTGCCGTGAACTCCCACAAGCACCTTTATGCCAGAGCTGCCGAGCCTTTCAAATGTCTGCTTGAATATTCTCTGGTTGCCTAAAAGATAGTCTGCATTTGAACAGACTATTACCTCGCTGGATGAATTTTCCAGCATCTCCTTAAGGTGGCTTGCAATATTAAGCCTACCTTTTATTGAGCCTGACAAGTCCTCTTTCTTTACAGGGTTGATTCCTTCCTTGTGCAACTGCTCAAGCTCAGTGTATTCCTGCGTGTCTTTAAGCCCGCTAAGGACGCCTACTCTTTCCTTCGCCTCGTTTTCCGCATTCCTTTTAAGCTTTTCAATAATCTGGGACGGCTCAACAGCAATGAATTTTGCAGGCTTTCCAATCTTTGCAATCACAAATCCCTGCTTTTCCAATCCCTCAAGAACATCATATGTCCTGCTTCTTGGAACTCCAGAGATTTCTGCTATCTCGCCCGCAGACGAAATGCCCTTGCTGAGCAGTGCAAGCCATACCTTAGTCTCATAGATATTAAGGCTAAAGTAATTTCTCAGTTTCTTTACAAGCTCTTGTTTTATTATCATTTTGATTTGATTCGTTTTTTAAATTTTCTCAGAAAACGCTCTGAGGTTCTCGCGAGGCCATTCTGTCCGCTGACTTCGCTCGTCGCCACCTCTTGCTTTAGTAGCTATAGAAAACAGCCTTTTTAAATCTTTTGGTTTTGTAACTATGTATAAATAACAACATAACCGAAAGCTTTATAAGCAAATATCTTCATTATAAAGTGACATTAAATAAAGAGAGATAGCTGACCGGAATTAAGGCTAGGAAAGACAAAATGAAAATGCTTAAAAAACTGGCAAAAATGCACGGGAAAGCAAGGCTTGCGCTGTTTGCTGCAATGCTTTCTGTTCTGGCTATTGCCTTTTTTTACCTTGCAGGCAGCATCTCACCTTCTCCCGACAACTCGCTGAAAACAGGCAATTACGTGGGGGCAGGAAATATTCAGGTTTATGATGACAGGATTGTCATAAGCATAGAGCATGCCATGCTTGGTGCATATGCTGATACTGGGAGCATGATTCCTGTTCTTGACGACAAGACAATAGGCATAAAGGTTATTCCAGCATCAGATGATGAGATAAGGATTGGCGACATTATAACATTTCAGAGAGATGGCATTCTTGTAATACATAGGGTTGTTGAAAAAGGCACTGACAAGAACGGCACATATTTTATAACAAAAGGCGACAGCAACCTGTTTAATGACGGCAAGATAAGGTTTGAAGACATAGAATACAAGACAATCATGCTTATATACTGAGATTTAATCCAAAATTTACTTTAAAAAATATCTAACAAACAGAAAAATGGCAGAATTCGGATTGAAAAAGAAAGAAAGCACATTTGAATATCGCCGTGGGAAATATACAATATTCTACACAAGCAGCCGCTCGTTCAGTGGAATGCTGAAGGATATTGAAGATGGCTGGCTTTTGCTTCATCCTTTTCAGGGATTTGGCTATGATGCAGAAAAGGGGCTTATAAAAAAGCTTGTTGATGATGAGCATGGCCCTATGAAGGTTAGAATAAATGATGTTACTGGGATTGAGCCTGTAACAAGGGAAGACATGATAGCTTATTGTGAATATTCAAACAAGCACCCTGAGAAAGATGGGGAGAAATCAAAAGAGGAAAAAGAGAGTAAATAATCAAAAGCAAAATTAAGATGAATGCAAATCCATATGTCGGGGTAACGGGGTCGGTAACTAATGAGGAGGCGGGGGGCATATGCAGGGAATTTGCTGAAGCAGGCTATAATATGAATTCTTCGCATGTTCCCATGTTAGGATTTCTAGTAAGTTATAAAACACTGAACGGGCAGGCTACGCAGAACAGAAGATACCCTTCTGTGAAGATACTGCCGGAATTATTAAGCAAGATAGCTGGCAGGGCTTTGAATATAGTGCACTATAACTCAAGAGAGAAGGATTTGGTT
>Ga0209541_10018062_pt1 | contig 10249 bp, 9 predicted proteins | sample RifCSPlowO2_01_FD_184027 | JGI IMG/M metagenome (GOLD analysis project Ga0209541, IMG submission 184027) | Groundwater microbial communities from Rifle, Colorado - Rifle CSP2_plank lowO2_0.1 (SPAdes) (version 2) | ecosystem: Environmental > Aquatic > Deep subsurface > Groundwater | place: Rifle...
TAAGTACTGGAAGTCCCAAACTCAGATACCTTTTAACCTTTCCTGCATCTCCGAATTGTGCAACATTACTTTGGTCAGGTTGGTAAGGAGCTATACCAATAGTACATTTTTTTAATACATTATTAAAAGCAGCTCCTTCTAAATATCCATGGAAAGTTGTAGGAAGTAATGTATTCTTAGCCTGTTCCTTAAAATACCCTTCATCTGGACCAGATCCAACAACTTCAAACCTTGCATCAGGGAAATTTCTGATAATTTCGTCAGCGCTACTAAAAACTGCTCCTAAACCTTGACTCTTCTTTATAACACCTATAAATCCCAATATTACTTCTCTTTTCTTTTTTATATTTACTTCAAGAATTTCTGTACCTAACGAAATAATTGGAATTCTAGTTTTTTTTGGGATTATCCCTATCCTTTGTCTAAGACGCAATAATCTCTCGTTAGCCACTACTACTCTATCAGTTGAGGCGGTCGCCCATTTATCAAAATACCAATATATCTTCCTAACTAAAGTGATTATCCTACTTCTATGAGCAGGGGGGTAATAATCCCAAACCCAAAAAACGGTTTTTGAAACTATTCCCAATCTCTTTAAAACTATTCCAATACAAGATGTGAAAGCATTTACGGAAAAGAAAATATCTACAACCCCAAATTTTCTTTGTAAAATATGGGAGTAAAAAATTATTTGAGATAAAGTAATTAACGATCTCAGTGGTAACATTATAAAAAGCATTGATTGAGGCACAGACAATTGAAAAAGTGAATATTCTTTCTCTGATTTCCCTTTGTTAAAAATTACCAGTTTATTCAGCTTACCTTTTTTCTTTATATTATGAAAGCCTAAAGTAAAGAGAAAAACATATTTAAAATTCTCAAGCAAGTAATCAAGAATCTTGCCTGAATTTTCATATGGAGAATAGTTTACATATATAATTGAGTTAAATTTCTTCATAAACTATGCTATTACATTTTATCAACTATCTTTTTGTAAACTTTTTTCTATTATCCTCGCATTTTTAATACCAAATAGTTTCAGCGAACAGTCCCTAATGCTTTTTCTTGTCCTTCTGCGATTGTGCATTCTTTTTATAGCTGTAACCATATCTTCTAAATTATCATCTATCAGTAACCCCATCTCCTTTGAAAAAACATTGGATATACCACCTGAATGTGTGGATATAATAGGCAATCCACAAGATAAAGCTTCTATTAGTACTCTTGGAATTCCCTCTTCATACTCCTGATCAATTATTTTTGAAGGAATCAGAAGAACACTAGAAGCGCTGTAATATATAGGAAGGTTCTTATTATCTATCTTCCCAAGAAACTCAATATTTTTAAAACCCAAGCATGCTTGTTTTATTTCTTCAGCCAGAGGACCTATCCCTACTATAACAAATTTTACATTTCTTAAATTCTTAGCAAGGTAAAATATAGTCTTTATCCCCTTTACCTCAATTAATCTTCCAACAAACAACACAGTAAATTTATTCTGCCAATTTAGTTTCTTTCTGCTGCTTTTTTGTATATTGAAAATCTTTTGGTTAACCCAGTAATGATAGATTATAATTTTATTAGCTGGAATTCCTATTCTGATTAGCGCTGTTTTTATATCTTGAGTAAGAACAAGAATCTGATCTGAATTTAAAAGTGTCCATTTTATAGCATTTGTAATAAAGTTGTTATTTAACTTAAAAGCAACATGCGTATTAATTACTACTCTTTTTTTAAATAGTTTTCCCAATAGAACTGCTGCCATAGCAGCGATAAATCCGTGAGCTTGGATTACATTTATCTTTTTGTAACTAATAATAAGAAATATCAAACAATCTAAAAAGAGCCCTGAAAAGAGGTATGCAAACTTCAATATTGGATAATTTTCTAATCTAAAAATTAGATTAAAATCCGGCCAAGACAGTCTATGGATCTTTAAATACTTACTTTCCTCGTAAATCTTACCCCTATCCCTTACCCCAAAAGCTTTATAAGTCCTTACGAATACAGTGTGTTTCTTTGAAGACAGATATGTACATAGATCAGTGAGGTGAGTTTCAACCCCACCCACAGCAGGCGAGAAATACGGAGAAATTAAAAGTATATTCATTTTTTCACTCTCGTGCCAGGTTATTTTAATGTATAATCGACAGCATGGCAAAACCCAAAGTATCAATGATTGTCTCAAATTTCAATGGGATACAACTTAATTTAATCAAGGATTGTATAAATTCTTTAATTAAACCCAATTATTCCAATTGGGAATTAATAGTTGTGGATAATGCTTCTACAGATAATAGCGTTGATTATCTAAAGAAAAGATTTAAAAATCATAAGAATTGTTTTTTAGTTCAAAATCCAATCAATATGTATAGCCAAGGCTTAAACTTAGGAGCAAGTAGGGCATCGGGTAAATACCTAGCTTATTTCAATAATGATATTGCTATAACGAAACCCTACTTAAACAACTTAGTTAAAGAATTCGAAAAAGATGAGAGGTTAGTAATCGCTCAAGGTAAACTTTTAAGTTACAAGGACCATACCAAGATTGATAGTACAGGCGAAACTATGGATATTTTTGGCAATCCACAAACTTTGGGGCTGGGAGAAAAAGATAAAGGACAATATGATAACCCCAGAGAAATTCTTTCGGCAAGCGGATCGGCCTGCATGATAAGAAGAGATGTTTTTAAAAAAATAGGGGGATATGATTCTATCTTTGGAATAGGATATGAGGATATGGATTTAGCCTTAAGAGCACGAAGGTTTGGATATAAAGTCCAAATAATTCCCAAAGCAGTTGTGTATCATAAGAGGGGAATAACAGATACGGCAGATTTTATTAGGGTAAAAGTGAAATGGCATTTCAATAAAAATAGATTAATAACCATGATAAAAAATTATCCTTTTTTATTACTTATTAAATCAATAATTATCACGATTGCATTATACAAATTAATTATTGTTTATGAATGGTTTATTCGAAGAAATTGGAGTTATGGATGGGTAAGATTAACTTCTCTCATTTGGTTAGTATTTAATTTTCCTGCTATTATTACTTCAAGAAATAAAATTAAGAAGATGGGTGCACGATCTTTGTCTAATAAAGAATACTCTCTGTTCTCATCAAAATCTTTGTTTTCAAATTTTAAACATTTTATATCTATTAGATAATCATTTTCTGGCCTTAATGTAGATATTTAGACCGTTTTTACCTGGGAAAATATCGTTCAGCCGATCGAAATTATTAACTAGGAAAAAAGCTAGTTTGATAAGTAGAGGCTTTTTAACATTTTTAAATTTACTTATTGGTTCTCTGATTTTAGTTGGTAAATTAAAGTCGTACAAAAGTCTGGCAATGATGTTAACTAAATAATGATTAAAAGGTAAACTGCGGGTGGTGAGCTCCTCAACCTCTTCAATTTTGAACCCTACACTTCTAATTAATGCTTCAAGATTCGATCTTTTGTATAGCCTAATATGCCTTGCCCAAATTCCGGCAAAAAAACTTGTTCCGCTAATATGAGTACCAAATAAATTTTGTAACATCCAATTTATTGGATCCCAAAAAAAAGGAAATTTGTAACTTGGTACTGTCAGAACAAGCACTCCTTTAGGCTTTAAACTTCTATAAACCTCTGATAAAGCTTTTTTATCATCCTCTATATGTTCTAAAACTTCTGTCATAATTACTTTTATAAAATATTTTTTTCTAAACGGCATTTTTATAATATCTCCCTTTATTAATTTAATTTTTTTGGAAGTCAAATTTTTTCTGGCGTTTTTTAAAACTATCTCATCATTATCAAAACCAATTAGTTTAAATTTCATTGGTAAACTATTTAAAATATAAAGATAAAAACCATCTCCGCAACCAGCATCTAAAACCTTATCACCCGCTTTTAAATCTAACCCCTCAAATATTTTAGATGCCCTTCTTTTAAGAGACATATCTCCCACATTGCCGAGTAATTTATTTAATAAATCTCTTGATGGCTGCAATAGCATGTAGTTTAAAGATTCCTGATTCTACCTATTAAATAACCCAATCCTCCGCCTAATGTTTGTGTGATAAGCATCATAATCATCCCCAGAGCAAGCAAGGGGTGCAACAACAATCTTTTCCAGCTTTTATAAAACAAGGGTCTTAAAAAGTATACTGTTTTTGGACTAATAATTGAAATATTGTGCTTTTTTAAATATCGATCAGCATATAATCCATAATAAAATTTCTTTACAAATAATGTTACTAGCGCGGCTGCTCTTTCTCTATGATAAATTTTTTCAGAAATCCTGCCATCCTTATATCCCAACTCTCTAATTGTTTCAGGAAGATCCCAATCCTCAGGACCAGTTATTGTTTCATCATATCCCCCTGCAACTTCAAAGACTTTTTTTTTAAAGAATCTAGCTGCGTCTGTTATAGAATCGCCCTTTTCATTATAAAATGACCTCTCAAACGCCTTAACCTTTTCCCAAAATATATAAGCTTCAGATTGCTCTGGAATTACAACAGAACCAATATTCTTTTTTGACTTTGTAGCCTTTACACAACTTTCTACTACTTTAGGAGATAATCTCATGTCTGCATCAAGAAATAATAAGAATTCTCCAAAACTTTTCCTTACACCATAATTTCTTTGAGCACTCCTTTCAGGTCCCCAATTGTAAATTTTTACACCTTTAAATTTACTAGCTATTTTGATGGTATTATCCTCTGAATTATTGTCTACTAAAATAACTTCCACTTTTTTATATGTTTGGTTATTTATACTCTGTAAAAGTTTTTTTATCACATCATCTTCATTTTTTGTTGTGATTATAACTGAGACTAAATCCTTCTTTTTCATATCCTAGGATGATATCATATCTTAATTCAATCATGACCAATAAAACTGTTTGGCAATTACCTGCTTTTAGCATATATCAATTTAGGAAGAAAAAGACTAAATATTGTATATGTATATCAGTATTAAATGAAGGAAATCGCATCAAAAATCAACTAGAGAAAATGGTTCCCTATTCTAATATGGCGGATATAATCATAGCTGATTGGGGGAGTACTGATGGATCTATGGATGAAAAATTTCTTAAAAAATGCAATGTTAGAATACTACTTTCTTTACAAAGTCCTGGCAATCAGGGAACCCAACTCAGGATGGGCTTTTCATATGCGTTAAAACAAGGATACGCGGGAATTATTCAGATTGATGGAAACAACAAGGATGATGTCGATGCAATCCCCAAATTTATAAAATTCTTAGATGAAGGTTTTGATTATTTACAAGGATCAAGATTTATTAAAGAGGGACTTGCAGTAAATACTCCACCTGTCAGATATTTGGCGATGAGACTTATTGCATCCCCAATTTTAAGTTTCGGAGCTGGATTTTTATATACAGATGTAACCAATGGTTTTAGGGGATATAGTAGAAAGTATTTGTTACATCCTAAAGTCCTACCATTCAGGGATGAATTCGTCAGATATGAATTCAATATGTATTTAACAGTTAGAGCAAACCAACTAGGTCTTAAAACAAAGGAGATTCCAGTAGTAAGAGCATATCCTAAAGGAAAAATTCCAACAAGAATTAGTTTTTTTGGAGGTAATTTGAATTTTTTAATTACAATACTTAAAGTAGCTCTTGGCTTATATAATCCGAGATAGTAGAATAACAAGATTATGAACTTCAAGAATATATTGGTAACAGGCGGAGCAGGATTTATTGGTTCACATATAGTTGATAAACTAATTACTCGTGGCTACAAAGTTAGAATTCTAGACAATTTAACTCCACAAGTACACAAAAATAAAATTCCAAACTACGTTAATAAAAAAGCAGAGTTTGTAAAAGGTGATGTGACAAATTTAAAAGATATTAAAAAGGCAATAAGTAGCATTGGTGCAATTTTCCATGAAGCAGCGATTGTGGGGGTTGGACAAAGCATGTACGAGATTGAAGGGTATATAAAAAATAATATCTTAGGGACTGCCAAACTTTTAGATTATCTAGCTAATAACAAACATGGCATAAAAAGGCTACTTGTTGCCTCTTCAATGAGCGCTTATGGAGAAGGCCTATACAAATGCAGAACTTGTGGACTGATCAGACCTTCGCTTAGATCTGACGAACAAATGTCAAAAAAAGACTGGGAGCTCTATTGTCCAAATTGTAGTAAGGTTCTAACTTCTATTGGAATACCAGAAACAGAAACTTTTAAATCTAATTCTATCTATGCAGTCACTAAACAATCCCAGGAAGATATGGCGATGATTTTTGGGAAAGCCTATGGTATCCCTACTACAGCTTTACGTTATTTTAATGTTTACGGTCCGAGACAATCTCTTTCTAATCCATATACAGGCGTTGCTGCAATATTTTTATCTAGATTAAAAAATAATAAGCAGCCAATTATTTATGAAGATGGTTTACAAACCAGAGATTTTATCTCAGTTTATGATATAGCCGATGCAAATGTTGCATGTTTAGAAAATGACAAGGCTTTTGGTAAGGTATTTAATTTAGGAACAGGTAACTCAGTAACTATAAAAATGGTCGCTCAAATTCTGGCGGATCTTTTAAATAAGAAGATAGAACCTGAAATTACTCAAGAATTTAGATCAGGTGATGTCAGACACTGTATTGCGGATATAAGTTTGATTAAAAAAACCTTAGGCTGGTATCCTAACCGGAATTTTGAGAAAGGGATGAAAGATCTAATTAAGTGGGGAGAAAGGGTTAAGGCAAAAGATTTATTTGATCAAGCCTCAAAAGAATTACAATCTAAAAATTTATTAAAATTTTAGCTAAGTTCCCCAAAAAGCGCAGAGATCTTGTAGAATTTTATCTGCATCATATGTATAGTCCCATTTTGGATAATCTTTTTTAAACTTTGATACATCAGAGATATACCAGATATGATCTCCTATTCTGTTCTTAAGATTATATTTTACTTTGGCTTTTTTGCCTAAAATTTTCTCAATTTTTTCAATAGCCTCAATTATTGAAGTGTTTGAATATCTAGATCCACCAATATTATAAACCTCTCCTGATTTTGGATTAAGATAAAAATAATAAAAGGCATTAACTAAGTCAAATGCATGAATGTTATCTCTCACTTGTTTACCTTTGTATCCAAAGATTGTGTATTGTTGTCCATTTGCTATGCAATCCACAAGGTAGGCCAAAAAACCATGAAGCTGGGCAGAAGAATGAGCAGGTCCTGTTAAACACCCACCTCTGAAACTTACTGTCTTTAAGCTAAAATACCGCCCATATTCTTGAACCATTAAATCAGCTGCAGTTTTGGAAACACCCATAATGCTATGTGTATTGTTATCAATGTTCATGGTCTCATCAATTCCTTTAAAAAATAGATGAGTTTCTGAAATCTCAAAGCGTGTTCTCAGCTCCCTTAAGGGAAGCCTGTTTGGATTATCCCCATATACTTTGTTGGTGGAAGTAAAAATAAAAACTGCCTCGGGGCAAAAATTTCTTAATCCTTCCAGCAAAATATGAGTTCCTAAGGCATTTATTGTGAAATCAGTTAAAGGCTCTTTGGCTGCCCAATCATGGGAAGGTTGTGCGGCAGCATGAATTATTAAATCAGGCTTACTCTTTTTTAAGATTTCATTAATCCTCTTTTTGTTTCTGATATCAACATTAAAATGAGTATAGTTCTTAATTTCCTTTTTTATTTTTTTTAAATTATCTGCTATGCTAGCCCTGGGGCCAAAAAAATATCTTCTTAAGTTATTGTCAATTCCGATTATTTTAAATCCTTTGTTGGCAAAGAATCTGACTGCTTCAGACCCAATTAATCCTGCAGAACCTGTTATTAAAACTGTTTTCTTGTTAGTTTTAGGCATATTTTTGTATTAGTTTAAGACTTTGCTTGATAGATTTACCCCAATTAAACTCTCTACTCCATTTAAAGCAATTCTGTCTTAATCTTTGGTAATTTTTCTGATTTGACATCAAAACCAGTACAGCCTCCGAACATTTAACAGGATCAACATCACAAAGAATCCCTGTTCTTCCATCAATAATTGAATCCCGAAGACCTGCCACATTATACCCCACAGTAGGAGTACCAACATCTGCTGCTTCAATTACAACTAATCCCCATCCTTCTCTTACTGAAGGATTAACGGCAATATGTGCCCTTGATAATAACTCAAATTTTTTCTTTTCACTAACAAACCCCCAAAATTTTACCTTTTTATCAATTCCTAATTTTTGACTTAGTAACTTTAATACGTTCAAATACCTTGGATCAACTTTCCCTACAATCCAGAATTGCCACTCCTCTTGTTCTGCCTGATCAATTAACTGAAAAACCTTTAATGCTTGTTCTACTCCTTTGTCTCTGCTTAAAGCACCCAAAAAAATTAGTGTCTTTTTATTTTCTTTTTTAAAATTATTTGTAATTTTTGGAATTTTAACACCATTGTGAATTACTGTAATTTGATCTCTTGGAATTCCCCATGTAATTAAATCACTTCTTGTTGAATTTGATACTGTCATAAAAAGTACTTTCTTATATAATTTAAATATCATGGGTTCAAATATCTCACCAACAAAAGCAGCTATTATATTAAAGGGCCATGACCAAGGATTTAGTTTCCAAACTTCTTTAGTAACTTCATGAATAAATGCTAATTTTTTAGTTCTAACATAGAGAGGTGTAAAAAAAGGGATACCATGAAACTGGTCAACTACTAAATCAAATTTGAGATGCTTACTAAATAAATACCATTTAAAAGCTTCCCATTGCACACCAAAGATCTGCCTACCGCATCTTTTTATCTTTACTCCATCTATCATTTCTTGCATTTTGCAATCAAAAAAAGCTGAAGTAAACAAAGTAACATCATGACCAGCCTTTGCCCAACCTTTAGCATGTTCGTGTGTAGAAATTTCTGCTCCCCCTGCGTTTGGATGCTTCGGTCCTCTCCAAGATAAGATTAATATATTCATTATCCAATATTTACCCTGAAATTTAGCTCTGGGTCAAATCTCCATCTTCGTCTGTTTCCATCTGAATAGTAATGTAAGATTTTTACTCTATAAAAAACTGCTAAGGTATCTACCAGCATCCCCCAGGCTATTTTTAGAAATGTCTTGTTGGTAATAGACGACATCCCTCCAAGCTCTAACCTTATATCAATTGGTGCTTCATATATTCTTTTAAATCCTAAATAATTGGCAACTGCCAAAATTTCTACATCAAAGGCAAATTTCTTAACCAGTAACCTTGGTAACACCTTTTCTAGAACTTGCCTTCTAAAAAACTTCATGCCCACTTGTGTATCTCTAACTCTAAAACCAAATAGAATAAAAACTAAAATTTGATAACCAAAAGATAATATTTTTCGCTGCCATGGATATTCAACTTTTGATACAGGATGTCTTTTTGACCCCACAATTATATCTGCCTCGTACCATTCAAAATGCTCCAAGAGCATAGATAAACCATTTGGATTCAAATCCATTCCAGAATCAATAAAACCAACTATATCCCCCTTACTCTCTGCCATTCCAAATCTGACTGCGTAGCCCTTACCTTTATTAGTGTCATATCCGATAACTCTTACATTAGAATATTTCTTAGCAAATCGTTGAACCCTATTAAAGGTTCTGTCTTCTTTACCATCTATCACACAAATTAATTCTGTAGGGTATCGCAGTTTATTAAGAACTGTTAATATTTTATTTAAATCTCTGACAATAGTTTTTTCTTGTTTATATGATGGAACTATTATCGATATTAACTTTATGTGAAGGGGTAATCTTTTTCTCATTCCAATTATGAACAGAGTATATAAGCAACAGACTTAACAGTAAAGCACTTACTAATATGGAAAGCATTATCACCGTAAATAAATCTCCATGATAAAACCAGATGGCAGCAATTTGCGCTATGGATGCGATTGCAGGCAATAATACTACCTTGGTGCGACCCAACGAAAGATGGAAACTGACCAGCAAAGAGGAAAACGTAAATAAAGTTATAAAGATCCCAAACCAAATCAGTAAATTGGCGGCTTCCAAATAAGCTGATCCATAAAGTAAATTTATGGCAAAGGCGGGCAATAACCAATAAATTGCCAGTATTAAAATTGACAAAATGAAGGTTGCTAAAAAACTATAGATAAAAATTTTTCTATAATTATTACCTTCCGAATATCTTTGTGATACCAAAGGAAACATAACTGCACCAATAGGACCGGTACCAAAAAAAATTA
>Ga0209541_10018063_pt1 | contig 10249 bp, 7 predicted proteins | sample RifCSPlowO2_01_FD_184027 | JGI IMG/M metagenome (GOLD analysis project Ga0209541, IMG submission 184027) | Groundwater microbial communities from Rifle, Colorado - Rifle CSP2_plank lowO2_0.1 (SPAdes) (version 2) | ecosystem: Environmental > Aquatic > Deep subsurface > Groundwater | place: Rifle...
CGCCGAAGGCGTCAAGATTGACAGCAGCACCAAAGAAGTGAAAAAAGCAGAAGCAGTGAAAGACGGTGAGACTGACATTCAATTCTTGCAAACATACAAGGATGACGGACAAACAACCACCATTGCGCAAGCTACCTTAATATCGGCAGACAACACCACCATCAACAATGCAAAATCTATTACGCTGAAACGATCAAATAACAAACTCCTGCACGCAGACTTTGTCTGCAACGCAGACAATAATCAAGCAACACTGAATGAGGTGCAGATTGTTTGTAATAAAAATAATAGAGTGAATGCAGAAATCACGCTTTCAACCGTTGATCTCACGTTAGATAAAGGAACCACCTTCCAATACCAAAACATCCAAGGCACTGCTGATGAAAATGGAGCAACGGTAAAAATAACCAAGTTGGCAAAAGAAACACGGGTGGAAACAAAATTCACAACAACAAAGTTTGAAAACCAAGAAGTCCAAGAAACACTCATTGCGAAAACCGCAAGCGTCGCCCATATTGACAACAGTGAAGGATTCTATGAACTAGAATTAGGACCTATCAGCAGATTCTCAAGCAGAAACAAACGAGATGAAACCAAAAGCTTCTTCTACCTCAACACTGGAGATGAAACAAATAAAGTATTCATCACTAAACCCACACATCGACTTATTCCGGATTTGATCAAAAACTATCCTTTCTTCGCCAGACAGGAAAATCATGAATTTATTATGCTCGGCAAAGGAGACTGGGGTGTGTACAAGGATGCAGTACCGTTTGTAATGGTTGAGTCAATGCAAGAAAAGAATAGCATCAAGATTCAAGATGATCATGTATCCATCTCCCATGACTGTACTGAAGAAACACGCTTAGCAGCACTGCATACGGGTGAGTTTTTGGTTGTTGACGTTTGTGAAGATCGTCAAGCGCACCGATTTGCAGACTTTGAGGAGCTGGGAACACCTGAACGCTTCAAGAAAATTACGACCAACAACCTTCCAGAAATCGACATCAGAAACGGCATCCTTTACCAGTATGGAAACAACATGGTAAAAATGTACAGCGGCAGTCAACAGCATCAATTTATACGGAATCTCAAAGAGTACGCAGAAGTATTCGGTGTCTGCGCCGGTTGGGAACAACAGCTGGATAACAACACAACACTCTTAGGATGGCTACGAACATGAAGAAAGGACAAATGACCTGGTATATGATTGCCATTTTAGTTATGGTGATGTCGGCCTCTCTTCTAATCTTCCTTTTTGAAGACGGGCTCATAAGAATGCCCAAGAGTACTTCTGAAAAGCTAACGCAAGAACAACAAGTCAAGCAATGTGAAAATGAAGTTGCTGAGTGTATGCTCTTTAGACTCGGAATGACGTCAGGAAAGATGCTGTTTGACGAAGGCCCCCTTCCTTCATTCGAGGTCGTGGAGCGTGAGGGCGTAAGATATCTCAGAACCGTACCGCAAGCGTGTTTTAGACAGATGAATCTCTCTGGCCAGCATGTAGAAGTGTACAATCTCGTCCCTGATATCCTCTTTAATAAACAGGATGTCCGCATTACGATCAACAACAACATCTTTCTTACAAAAGATGAGAGTGAAACAAAAATAGCAGACTACACCAAAAAATTCCCGATTGAGTATCAGGCATTATACGACACTGCTATCGCACTAAGAAAAAGGCCGAAGTTCCCTTCTGTTCCAGAAACAGCAATTCCTCTCAGCGACCTTCCCTTCGACGTTGAAATAACGAAAAAAGACAGAGCCCGTGTGATTTCACTGATCCAGACTCAGCCTTCCCCCAATATCAAAGACAGGTATTACCGCTTTAACTTCCTGAAGTAAACGAAACACAGAACTCTTTTTTGGAAACATCAACAATTGATTTGCAGTAGGTGTCATTTCTTGTAACGAGTGCAATTCGTTCATAGCAATCATCTCTCGGGCCGAAGCTGAGATTATCATTTACATAATCTTCAGAAACAATATTTATGAACCCGCATAAAGATGCATTGTGTAATTGAACAGCAAAGTGGTAATAACAAGAATCTTGCTGTTGAGGATGGAGAGAACAGCATTCTTGAGGATGTGAAAGATCAGAATGAGGAATATAACATTTTGCTTTTTCTGCTTCTTCTATTTTTTTGAATGCCAAACAACGATTAACAAATCCTTTGCAGAAAAACTGATCAGGATCTGATAACACCGATTTTATCTTGCAGGGATCGTGAAAATAAAAAGAGAAAAATGCTTCCAGCAATTTTCCTTTTACACCTCCTTCTTCATGAATGCCGATGATTTCTGTTTCAGCAATTTCTTCATCCCAAACATTATTATCTCCAATAATCCTAAAAAAAGTATTCCCATTTTTAAGATAGCTCCCTTTTACTCTATGACTGACGTTGTAAAGTTTACCGTCGTATCTTCGAGGATAAACTGCGATGTCTCCAACCTTGATGGTACCATTTATTTTTGAGCGTAATCTTCCTTGTTTGAACGTTCCTATCCCCTGATAGAAGGGAAAACGTTTGAATTCATCCTGTGTAATATTTTCAAATTTGTAAGCGTTGACACTCCACCACGCGTCAAAATCGTCTGTTGAATGCAGCATGCTACACGTTGCATTACGGTTTACACTCTCTGAGGCAAATATAAATTCTTCTTTGAGAACAAAAAGAACTAAAAGACATAAAAGAATACCTACAGTTTTTTTTGCAGTGGATGAATCAAAAAAGGTAAACCATCCAAAAGAATAATACGTTGCTAAGAACATGACAAATATACCCATAAAAATGGGTGCCTGTTTCAGATGAGGGATATCAGAAAAAAAGATTACAAAGGAAATCGCAGTAAAGAATGAAAGTAAAATATTCCTTTTAAGATCATGAACGTGTTCCATGTGAATCTTCATGTTTTTCTGTTCTCAATGCGATAATTCCCGACAGTGGACTGGCAGCGAGTTCTGACTGGCGGAGATATGAACTTGAAAACAAGGACTCCGAGGAATTTATGGAATTTACTGCCGTCCAAATCCTTTCTTCAGTTTGTTGGTAATTTGTTCAATTTCTTTGGGATCCTGATTTCCTGAACGTCCAACGTCATGAGGCGTATCAGGCGCATTCGCTTTTTCAACCATAAAGGTTAAGAAATCTTTGGGTTTTCGCGGAGTGTTGTTGGTTTCCATAGCGATTCACCTGAGCGCAGGGTATTAAAAAAGAAAAAGAAAAAGAAAAGACACGAAAAGACTTACATCTTTCCGATTTTGAACATTTTGGTTCCGCACTTTGTGCATTTTCCTTTGACGCAGTCTCGGCCATTTTTCATTTTTGCTGCCTTAGCATCAGCCATTGTTGATTCTTTCTTACATTTCATACAGAATCCGTTTACCATAGTATTCCCTCCAAACTTTTCCCATCATCTTGAACCCTTTCGGAAGCGGCAAACTTGCGGTTCAACCCCCCTTTGAAAAGGCATTTGAGCTTTACAAGCACCAAGTATTCATAAATGTTGTTCTTTTTTGAGATGGAAAGAGTGAAAATAAAGATTTAAATAAAGATGGTTATCGGATGGTTGTATGGATCTGCCATATGATGTTTTAGGGGTTGTGGGAGCAACACTCAGTGCGATAGGAGTCATAGGATACATGGCAAGGAGAGCAGCACACGATCGTCGTGAACAACACTTTGGTCAAGTTCAAGCTGATCTTGCTCAACGTCTTGGGGAAGAATTCAGAAGTAAACGTGAAGAACATGTCACGATACCGATGCGCTTAGCTTCCCGCTTTGGAATTATGCCCAACGAATATGAAGGTCTCAGAACCGATCTTGAAAAACTTGCAGGACCACCGGTTTATGAAGACGATCGGAACGCTCCAACGTATACACCCGTACGAATCTATGTTGCGGGGGGCGTAGCGATTATTCTCGAGGAAAGTAAACCCTTAAAGATCAGGGGAGTCGCATCACGCGCAGAAGTTGTGGTGAATATCCTTAGAACCTATTTACATCTTCAGAGGGTAACTAAAAAAGGACCAACAGAAGACGACAGAAAGGTCTATGAAGGTGTTGAGTTTTATGAAGCACCTGCAAAAGTACAAGAAGAACAACGAGAAGAACCTGCCCCTGCACCCATTCAACAATGAAGGTTTCATCTCAGATACCAACTCAGATACCCAGAACATAAAAACCAACTTCTTTATAAACTATAAAGATTTAGGAGAGCTAACGAGTATGTTTCAATAAAAAAGATAAAAGAAAGATAAAAAAATCCAAAAGAGGCAGTTATATGAAACTATCAACAGAAAACTCTGCGCTTCTGCTTGTTACAGGGGTAGCGCTTGTCTTGATGTTCTCTTCATTCTCAAACATAAACTCCGAGAAGTTTACCGGCAATGTTGCCAACGAACCTGCCGACGATTCTCTTGCAGAAAATGCAGTCTGCCAGCGTGATAGCCAATGCCAAGGAGTTCTTGTCTGTAGAAAACTGGTCAGCAGACAAACAAACCAGTTTTATGGCGACAAAAAATGCAAACCCGCCAGAAGTAATGGAGAAACATGCGAAGCACCGAATTATTGCAGAAGCAAACAGTGCGGTGCTGATGGGATTTGCAAAGCACGAAGCAATCTGGGAGCCAATGAATATTGTGACACGAATAATGAGTGCCGAAGTGGATATTGCGACACAACGCGTTCTCCTGGAGCAGGAATAGCTAATGGACGATGCGGCGTGCCACCAGGAAGAAATATGAGAGGCTCGGGATCATTTTGCACTGCAGATAACGATTGCACACAACCGTACATTTGCAGACCAACCGGAGCTGCAAGGGATGTTTGCACAGCAAAAGGAACAGGAACATCAGACAAGTGCAGAGATAATACTGATTGCACATCCAATTCTTGCACCCAAAAAAATGCGCAGGGCGTTGGAACGTGTGCGGTTGCTCAACAACAGATACAACAAGAACAACGAGGACAAGCCGTACAAGCTGCGCCCGCACCCTGCGAAGGCTATGGTCTTGAACAACGGCCTGATCCTGCACGCTATCCCAAGGGAATTGTTTGCGGTCCTTCTTGGGATGCACCACGTTTTGAGCGAACTGTCTTATTTACAACCCGCGATGGTGTAGGTGCACATATTCCTGATAACACACGGGCAAGCGTGTATGTGTACACTTCACCGAGTTGTGGACCAAGAGATAGGTTTACATTGACCTACAACGCAGGCAACAATCCCGCTCCGCAGGGGCATCGAACTGCGTCGATTGCCTGGGTTACAAGCCGTGTTGACCCGACCTGTTCAGTTGCACAGCAACGATCAGTCGGACCGCGATTCCAGTCGAGTGAAATAGGACTTTCGTTTGTGCCGGGAACAGGAGGCGGTTGTTTTGTGTATGAACCGAATCGAGAACAACTCTCCGCGACCTTCGGCGGCCGGCAAGGAAGCATGTGTATGATCTGCGACAATAATCCGGCAAGCCAGCAGGACTGTTTTAGAATGGCAAATAATGCACGACAAGCAGGTTTGATCTAAATTACGCTTGGATTCACTGCACGCCTACAAGAAATCGATTTCCACTTCCATTGCATCCCAGGTCGGATATTCTGCAACAATGGAAGGAGTTAAACCAAGTTGCTTCACCATTTTTTTATGCTTTTTGACAAGCTTTTTGTCCATCAGCAGACGATTCTTTTGAGGATCATACACAAGCTCATGCTCCTGCAAGTTAAGAAGCTTCAGGAGAGATGCTCGCAGGGAGAGGATATTGCCTCCGACATTGCTGCCTGTCAAAACTCCGCGGATCAAAACTCCATCTTTGGTGATTTCATCAAAGGGAAGCGCTACATTTTTTGCTCTTCGCTTGAGGCGTTCTCTCAACTGCACGGCATCTTTCAATTTTGAAGTGCAGAAATAGACTGAGAAAGGAAACTGTTTTTTTCTGCAGTATTGCATCAGTTTGAATGTCATCTCTGCTGATCCTTTAACTGCATACGAATAACGATCTTTGGGCACAAATCCTTTTTCTCCGAGCGTATAATGCTTTGCCTCGGTGTCAGAAAACTCAAGTTCATTGAAGTTAATAAAACGGATATGGGGGCAGTTCGTGCCGAGAAAGTCGAGCAAAGCCCGCGTTTCTTTTTCAAGACCGGGTATCGCAGGAATCTCTATGCCCACATCACCGCAAAATTGTTTAGTTAAAATCAGACGCTCCCAGAATTTGCTGTCCTGGAGATCAGGATGAAAACGAATCTCGTCAAGGCCTGCATCATGCAGCTGCTCAAGCGTCTTTTGCGTCAGCAAATTGAGCGAGGTATAGAGATGAATATGAAATGATTTCCCAAACTGTTTTTTGAGGAGCTGAATATAATGCGTTGTTTTTGCCAAGGTTGCAAGCGGATCTCCTCCGGTAATTCCTGCACCTTTTGCTTCAATCAATCTGCATTCTTCGAGCAGCTCTTGGTCTGCTTGTGCAGGATCCTTGCTGAGCTTCCATTCATCGGCATAGACATCGTCGGTTCCAAACTTGTGTTCAGAAACAGGACAATAAAAACAGCGCCGTGGACAGAGTCCGGTGACAAAAAGCACGACCTTTGCTCCTTCAACGCAGGATTTGCACCCTTCTGCAGGACAGCCCATGCAGAACGAATACTTGCCGGTGTCCACCATATTCTCGGTGTTCACTCTAGTTTTGGGTTGCAGAGCTTTGGTCATGGAAAAAATTGTGGCGGTAAGGTGCTTATAAACTTTCTTATTTCTTTCACCTTTCCTGGTTCATTCATCTTTGCGCCAGCAGGACTGCAAGCGAAAGGTTTAAATCTGATTAGGGTTTTTTTCTTTGATGGTTAACGCTGAGAGTTTACAAATACCGAGCAAAAAAGAACCGTTTACACTCGATCATATAGCCATCCATGCAGATTCTCCTGACTTTTATCCGCTTGTAGACTTTCATCTTCTTGAACACGTGTTTCAAACAGAAGGACGATTTCTAGAATCGCAAGAACCTCCAAAAACAAGAGGAGAAGCGCTAATCTGGTTCATCTTAAACAGAAGGTACCGAGTTCATTCAGCAGGACCTAACATTGGAAACTATCTCCTTTTCCAGAACTATGCTCAGTACAGGGGGCTGTTGGAGCGTGATGCAGATTTTGTTGAACGTTTTAGATCTTCCGTACATGCCCACCAATTAACTTGTAAAGAAGGAAGAGGAGAAGAGGTAATAAGATTTCTTAATCGCTCTAGAACCGCAGGGCGGTATCAGTTTACCTTCGGAGCATGGTTTTCACGAATTCCGTTCCTCCGCAGGTATGGGTTCTTTCAAACACCCCACATGATGCTCCAGGAACGGTTTAACGAGCAAACGCAGAAGAGCAGAAAGGCGCATCATGCACTTGAAGATCTTTTGAAGACAAACTTAACACGGCCTGATCTTGATACCGTTCTTGATGACACCCAAAACCTTGTCGATTATGATTTCGCACTTTTTTACAGCCTCGAAAGTGAATGGAGACACTATTACCACAACGTAAGAGATGCTTTCTCTCATGAAGGATCCCAGGATAGTTCGAGAGAGGCAATGCGTTTTTATGACAGTATTCACACACAGCCAAGAACAACAAGTGATCTTGCCAGAAATATGGTCATGCGTTATGTCCTAGATGCAGTCAGAGAACTTCGAAAAATACATCGCGATATCGCAAACGAAAATCAAACTGCAGGGGAAATTTTTGCTGAACGTTTCATGCAGAATATTGACCTCAATGAATATATCTACAGATTTGTCCAAGACCGTACATTTTCTATTCTTCCCGGTTATACATTTGATAAAGCATATAACCGCATGAAAGATTATATCGAACAAAATCTTCGTCTGCTTCAAGAACCGCGCCGCTTTGCAAGGATTATGCACCGTATTCAAGAATCCGAAAATCCTGAGTTTTTGCTTGAAACGCTTCGAAGAACGACCGATACCAACGAATTTCGGAGACGAGAAAACTTTGAGGGACAATTTGGAAAAATTCAAGACCCTGAAGAAGTATATGAATTTTGGAATGCACATAAGGATAGGATTGCCATTACCCCGCAAAACTTACGACTGCTCATCGCCCTTGACCAAGGGAAAAACTTGGAGGAGTTCTTACAACAGGAACCTAAGGACCAGGGATTTATCCTTGATGCTGTACGCGAAGGATATGAAGATGTGGTTCTTAATTTTCTGAGAAACTATCAGGAATATCGTGCATTGGTAGGAGACCTTAGAAAACATATTGACCTTAAGGTTGAGATGCGAGACCGCGATATGATCCTTGCACAGCGTGATTATGGGGCAATGGAAGAGTTTCTCGATTTTGTTGTTGCCATTGAAACAGAGCGGGAAAATCGTGAAACCTATCAACGCCTGAAAACCCCGTTTCCCGCCGACCATCCTAGCAATGAAGATGTTCAGTTGCTAATTATCGAAGCTCCTAATTTTGTGAAACCTCGTTTGAGGGATCTTGCTGAAGTACGAAGACGATTTATACGAAATGATAATGGGGAGGGTTATATCGCTTATATCCAAGAAATGCTTGATGTAAACCAAGGTCAACGTGAACAGAGGCTTATTGACTTGCTAAAACAACCGGATACGGTGTATGTAAAAAGAGAAGAACTGCCAAAGAAGCAACTTGAGGGAGAAGCGATCGAAACAGAAAGAGAATCCGCACCAGGACAACAACGACAAGAACCGCAGAAACCCTACCTCTCCCGCGTCGTTATTGTGGGGGGATATCGACGTGCTGATTATAAAAGACGACTTGCACCTCATTTTAATATCGGAAGCCTTACTGTTATCGGAAGCAATGCAAAGGCACGGCTTGCCTATGTGGGGAGTGATACCGTGTACCTCCATATTACCGGAAATACATCGCATGCTGTAACAGAGCGCTTGGCAAAAAAAGAACCAGAAAAGTATGTAAAAGTTCCTACTTCTGGCACGAGAACGCTAGTTGAAGCACTCATGCCGTATGCGCATTAACCGTATAATTCTATAAGGTTGAACGATAGAACATCCCCCTTAAGGAAGGAATTGCTTATAAACGGCATGATAAATTTATATAGGGATTATTCATCGCCAACGTGAGGAGTTTAAGCAGGGGGATCGGATGATTGAAACCACCAATAACAGCGTAAACAAAAGCAACAAAAGCGTAACGCTCACTGAATTTTTAGACCGACAAAAGAAAGACCCCGCATTGCAAAAAATTATTTCTACGGTTGCTGAAGCATGCAAAAAAATCAAGGCGCAGATTACCCTCAAAAGCGGGGAAAAAATTCAACAGGTGAATTCTTCAGGGGACCAGCAATTGGATTTAGATTATACTGCAGATCAGATTCTTACTGCAAGCCTCAAAGAAACAGGACTTGTCCGGCATTGCGCATCAGAGGAGCAGAAAGAACTGACGCTTTTTTCTCCAACTGCACCGTACTCGGTTGTCTTTGATCCTCTTGACGGCTCGTCATTGATTGATGTGAATCTTTCTATCGGAACGATTGTTGCTATCCATAAAGGCGACCTCGTTCTCAACGGAAAACGTAATCTCATTGCCGCACTGTATGTGGTGTATGGACCGCTTACCACGCTAGTCTTCAGCGTTGGAAATGGAGTTCATCAATTTTGTTTAACGCCTGACGGCGAATTTGTCCTCGAAACAGAACAGGTCAAACTGAAAAATAAAGGGTCATTGTATGCTATAGGGGGGTTAAGAAAAAACTGGACTCCTGTACATGCCCAGCTCATCGCTTCGCTGGAAGAAGAAGGATACAAACTGAGATATAGCGGAGGGCTTGTTCCTGACGTGCACCAGATTCTTCTTAAAGGAGGCGGACTCTTTACGTATCCTGCACTGCGTGACGCACCGGATGGAAAACTGCGCCTGCTGTTTGAAGTTGAACCCTTTTCTTTTATTATGGAGCAAGCAGGAGGACGAGGATCAACCGGAGAGATCCCTGTTCTCGATGTTGTTGCACATGATCTTCATCAGCGTGCTCCTGTTTATCTTGGAAGCACCTATGAAGTTGAAAAAGCTGAAACAATGATAAAACAAGGAAGGATAGAGACGCAGGTAAACAAACAGGTAAATGAAGTGCACATTCCTGCAGATGTTCCGCCCCAGCTGCACAAAGAATATCTCAAAAATTATCTCGCTATCACGCACAACACCGGCAGACTTATGCTGTTTGCAGGAGATCAAAAAATAGAACATCTCAACGACGA
>Ga0209541_10018064_pt1 | contig 10248 bp, 5 predicted proteins | sample RifCSPlowO2_01_FD_184027 | JGI IMG/M metagenome (GOLD analysis project Ga0209541, IMG submission 184027) | Groundwater microbial communities from Rifle, Colorado - Rifle CSP2_plank lowO2_0.1 (SPAdes) (version 2) | ecosystem: Environmental > Aquatic > Deep subsurface > Groundwater | place: Rifle...
GTGTAGGCTTTTGCCAAGAGCAAATATCTTGGCGAATAAGTGGTGGGCAAGACTGGTGCCAGCCGCCGCGGTAACACCAGCGCCACAAGTGGGAATCACATTTATTGGGCCTAAAGCGTTCGTAGCCGGTTTGGTAAATCCTTTGTGAAATCGCTTCGCTTAACGTTAGCGACGTGCAGAGGACACTGCCAGACTAGGAACTGGGAGGGGTTAGGAGTATGCTCAGGGGAGCAGTAAAATGCTATAATCCTGAGTAGACTACCGGTGGTGAAGACGCCTGACCAGAACAGATTCGACGGTGAGGGACGAAAGCTAGGGGAGCAATCCGGATTAGATCGATTTTTTGCCAAAAAATCGAGTAAAAGCACTCAAGTGCTGCATTCACTTTGTGAAGCAGCACGGACTACGATTGTTAAAAAACTGCTGTAGTCGTTTGCTGTGTATATGGCAAAAAATTCCTAAACACCCGAGTAGTCCTATGCTGTAAACTCTGCGAGCAAGGTGTTGCGCATTCTTTGTGAATGCGCATTGTCGAAATGAAGATGCTAAGCTCGCCGCCTGGGAAGTATAGCCGCAAGGCCGAAACTTAAAGGAATTGGCGGGGGAGCACTACAAGGGGTGCGGCGTGCGGTTTAATTTAATTCCACGCAGAGAAACTCACCAGAGGCGACGGCAGAATGAAGGTCAGGCTGAAGACTTTACCCGACAGGCCAAGAGATGGTGCATGGCCGACGTCAGCTCGTGTCGTATAACCTTTTAGGAAAAGATTAACTAAAAAATAGCCTAAAGGTTCGACAGAGATGTCCTGTTAAGTCAGGCAACGAGCGAGACCTGTACCCATAATTGCTAACAGGTTTTCCGAAATGACTGAGCACATTATGGGGACTGCTCCGGAAACGGAGAGGAAGGTGCAGGCCACGTTAGGTCTGTATGCCTCGAATCCTTTGGGCTACACGCGCGCAACAATGGTAGGGACAATGGGATGCGACCCCGAGAGGGGAAGCTAAACCTCTAAACCCTATCCAAGTTCAGATCGAGGGCTGTAACTCGCCCTCGTGACGCTGGAATCCCTAGTAATCAGACTTCAACATAGTCTGGTGAATACGTCCCTGTTCCTTGCACACACCGCCCGTCAAGCCACTCGAGCAATGTTTGAATGAGAACCACCTTTCTTGGGTGAGGCGAATTCGGACATAGTGAGATGGGCTAAGTCGTCACAAGGTAGCCGTAGGGGAACCTGCGGCTGGATCACCTCCTTTTTTTTTTCAAAACAAGGCTTTCATATTCCATGAGTGGGCTCGTAGCTCAGTTTGGTAGAGCATCACCCTTGCATTTGCAACAGGTAAGGTGGGGGTCTCGGGTTCAAAATGCAGATCCCGGAAGGATTTGTGTGAATTTCCCGACGAGTCCATTTTTTTATTTAATGCGCAGGATGTTGAAGGTCATCATTTGAAAATCATCAATTCATAGTTGATGTGTTTGCTGCTAGGCATCACGCATGATGCTTATCAGTTAAGGCAAAGACATATTCATTGCTTTGCTTAGATGTTTATGTTGATGAAGCCATGCATAAGGTCCTACACTGATAGGTGAAAGACTAGGCTCAAGCGCCGATGAAGGACGCGACAAGCAGCGAAATGCTTTGGCGAGGCGCACGTGGCCTTTGAACCAAAGATTTCTGAATCCGACTTCGGAACCCTTCGGGGTTAATCCGTAAGGATGGGGAACGCAGGGAATTGAAACATCTTAGTACCTGCAGGAAAAGAAACCAATAGGGATGCTGTTAGTAAAAGCGATTGAAAGCAGCACAAGGCAAACTGAATCCTTCTCTGAAAAGAGAAGGAGATGTGGTGTTACAGGACTCCTTTAGGCCTTATCTTGGGAAGCCGAAGTTCTCTGGAAAGAGACGCTATAAAGAGTGATAGCCTCGTAGGCATAACTAAGATTGGCTTCAGGAGTATCCTGAGTACTGTCCATCGAATATTGGGCAGGAATTTGGGAGCTACCAATTTCTAACCTTAAATACGTCTTGAGTCCGATAGCGAATAGTACCGCGAGGGAACGTTGAAAAGAACCCCCAGCAGGGAGTTAAAAGAGTCTGAAACCTAGCAGTTATAGTAAGTTACGGCATCAAGGTGTTGTAACGTGCGTTTCGAATAACGAGCCAGGGAGTTTATCTGAGTAGCGAGGAGTAATCCTAAGCGAAAGCGACATGCTCGCAGCTTGCGAGGAGCGGGGTATGATAAGTGCCCGGAGTTACTTGGATATGACCCGAAACCGAGCGATCTAACCTTGGGTAAGGTGAAGCGGAGGTAAAACTTCGTGAAGGCCTGAAGAGGTTCTACGTGCAAGTGTTCTTCTAACCTGAGGCTAGGGGTAAAAAGCCCATCGAGCCCGGTGATAGCTGGTTCCTGTCGAAATTGGCCGCAGTCAAGTCTCAGCAGAGAATGCAGAGATGGTAGAGATACGGATTAAGGGCTAAGGCATCGAAAGGTGTCAGCTTTTTGTCCAACTCCGAATATTTCTGCTTCGTAGAAGCTGGGAGACGGGGAACCGGGGTAAGCTTGGTTTCCTAGAGGGGAACAACCCAGACTGCAGTTAAGGCCCCTAAATGCTGACTAAGTGTTAACGGGTAAAGAGCGTCCACAGCCGGAGACAGAGAGGAGGTTGGCTCAGAAGCAGCCACCCTTTAAAAAGTGCGTAATAGCTTACTCTTCTAGGTTGTGGGCATCGAAGATGGACGGGGCTAAGTCAGCTGCCGATACTGCGGGCAGCCGAAAGGCTTGCGGTAGACAGGCGTTCTGATGGGGAAAAAGCGTCCGTGTGAGCGGGCGTGAACCTTTCAGAAATGAAAATCCTGGTGGTAGTAGGATCTGAGTACAGCAAGAGTCTGTACCACCGAAAGGGCAAGGGTTCCTTGGCAATGCAAATCAGCCAAGGGTAAGTTGATCCTAACCGGCTCCTTAACAGAGATCCGGGAAAGGGAAAAAGGTTAATATTCCTTTACTGTTTGGATATGTGCGGCGACGCAAGCCATGCTTGTGACGCTTCTGGCTAGACCGACACACTAAAACTGTGTTAACCGGAATAATTCAGCGGAGTACCGTAATGGTGAGAAGCTGAACAAAACGGGAATAGTGCCCATCAGGGCATTCGGTTGATGCCTGGAGCCCATGAAAAACGAGCACGGAAAAATTCCAGACATTCATACCCAGAACCAGCACAGGTGCCCCTGGGTGAGAAGCCTAAGGTGTGAAGGAATAATCTGATTGAGGGAACTCGGCAAATTGGTCCCGTGACTTCGGTTTAAGGGATCCCTGCTCTTGTGAAAGCGAGTGCAGGGCGCAGAGACCAAGAGGGTCCGACTGTTTAACAAAAACGTAGCTTTCCGCAATTCCGAAAGGACAAGTATGGAAGGTGACGTCTGCCCAGTGCCAGCACTTCAAACTCCGGTCCAACGGAGCTAAGAACTGGTAAACGGCGGGAGTAACTATAACTCTCTTAAGGTAGCGAAATACCTTGTCGTTTGATTGACGACGCGCATGAATGGCGTAACGAGATCCTCACTGTCCCCAGTCAGAGTCCTCTGAACACTTTCTCCTGGTGCAAAGGCCAGGGATTTCCAGTGGGAAGCGAAGACCCCGTGAAACTTTACTGTAGCTTATAGCTGTGACGCGAATATTGTTGTGCAGCGTAGGTGGGAGTCGCCAAGTCTTGACCGCAAGGTTAGGAATAGACGCCAATGAAACACCACCCAACGAAGTTTGTGTTGCTTATTCCGAAAGGAAGACACCTGTAGGCGGACAGTTCGGCTGGGGTGGCACTCTGCTGAAAAGGTATCAGCAGAGCCCTAAGGTCGGCTCAGACGGGTCAGAAATCCGTCGTTGAGTGCAAGGGCATAAGCCGGCCTGACTGTATCCTAAACAAGAAAGGATTCAGGGCAGAAATGCTGGCCTAGCGAACCTCTGTGCCTCATTGGTTGGGGCCAGAGATGACCGAAAAGTTACTCCGGGGATAACAGAGTCGTCTCGCCCGAGAGCTCCTAGTTGTATGACTGAAAAAGTTGTGCACGAGCAAATCGACGGCGAGGCTTGCTACATCGATGTCGGCTCATCCTATCCTGGGCGTGCAGAAAAACAAGCGGACAAATTTCCGTTTGTCTGAAGGCGCCCAAGGGCGGAGGTGTTCACTCATTAAAAGGGTTCGTGAGTTGGGTTCAGAACGTCGTGAGACAGTTTGTTTGATATCTCCTGGAAATGTTAGGTGTCTGAGGGGAAGGAAGCTTTAGTACGAGAGGAACAAGCTTTCGGGGCCTCTAGTCAACCGGTTATCTTACAAGGTAGGCCGGGCAGCCACGCCCTACAGGGATAAGTGCTGAAAGCATCTAAGCACGAAACCCTCCTCGAAAAGAGACACCATAGAACTCCCATAGAACATGGGTTTGATAGAGCGGATGTGTAAGCATCAAGGCAACGAGATGTTCAGCATGCCGCCACTAACAGTTCATATCCTTATGCATGGCATTTTTCTTTTTTGTTTTTTTTCAGAAGTAGCGGCAGCTTTAGAAAATGTTCTGAGAATATCTCTGCAATATTCTGTTTAATGTTTTTATGAGTGGTTTTCTCCAATCGTGTTCTAACTGTTTTTATAAAAATCTTCAATTTGTTGCAACGATTTTTGCTTCATTTCAGTATGCTCTTGACCTTTTTTCTATTTCTGTTACAAAAACCATGTTTTTGTCATAAATCACAGAGTATTGTATGCGGTATGTGCCCATCCTAATCCGGAATATCTTCTCTTTTTTATTTACAACCCTTTTAACATCAGCTGGAAAGGGGTCTTCTGATAACTTTTCAACTTTTTCTATTATTCTTGCAGCGAGTTGCTTGTCAGCTTTTTTAAGAAATCTTTTTGCTTGTGAAGAGAATTCTATATTGAACATCCTTATAGACCTAATTCTTTTTTCAGCTTGGAAAGAGGGGTTGTTTTGCCTTGTTTCAGCTCTTCAATGCTTTTCTCAAATCTTTTGTTTTCTTCAGTAGTCATTATTGTATCAGGGTCAAACATGTGCTTTTTAATGAATGAAATGTCTTTCTTCAGAGTTTTAAGCTCTTCATATACACTCTCAATAGTGGCTGTTTCTGTCATACTACCCCAGCAATAATAATACTATTTAAATGTTTGTGATTGCAGCATGCCGCCACTAACAGTTCATATCCTTATGCATGGCATTTTTCTTTTTTGTTTTTTTTCAGAAGCAGCGGCAGCTTTATTCAGCTATCTTTGGTGCTCTGCCATACCCTTCATTAGCGATTCAAGCATGAGTTCTCTTACAAAGATTACTGCTTTTGGCGGAGTTATGAAGTATTTTTTCATAGGAATCAGCATCCGCAACACGCATGCAATTAGTAACTTTATAGCGGCACATAAATATTTTGACGATTACGGAACTTCATTGGCTTGAAACCTAGACCGCTTTCACTTCCACAACGTTCCTTATCTGCTTTATCTTTTTCAGAAGCTCTTTTTCTGTTGGCAGCTGGTTTTTTATCTCAAGCATTGTGAACAGCTTTCCTTTTTCGTTTTTGGTGTTGATTGATTCTATGTTTATCATTTCCTTTGCGAACAGGTTCAGTATGTCTGCGAGCAGCCCTACCCGGTCCACGAATTCTATTCTTATTTTGAGCAGGGGCATGTTTTCCCTGTCTTTCCAGTTCAGCTTTAATTTTCTGTTTTCATTAAGGGTGTTGAGGTGTTCGCAGCCTGCCTTGTGGATGGTTATTTTTCCGTCTTTTGTCCTGTAGCCGGTTATGGGTTCGCTGTATTCCGGGTTGCAGCATTTTGACAGCTTCAATGCGGATTTCCTCAGCCCTTTTGTTTCTATTTCATCAAGTATTGATTTGGCTGCAGGCTCTTCTTTTCTTGATTCATCTATGGTTATGCCGAGCTGCTGCCTTATTTTTGCTTTTGTTGAGCTGGCTTTGACGAATTTAAGCCAGCTTCTTGACGGCTTTGCGCTTCTTGACGTTATTATCTCAACCACGTTTCCTGATTCAAGCTCGTGGTCTAAGGGGACACGGGCATTGTTGACATTTGCCCCAACGCAATGGTTGCCTATGTCTGTATGCACCATGTATGCAAAGTCAACAGGCGTTGCTTTTTCAGGCAGGGGTATCGGGTCCCCTTTTGGCGTGAACACAAATATTTCGTCTTTGAAGAGGTTGATTTTCAGGGTTTCAATGAACTGCTGCGCATCTTTTGTTTTTCTCCAGTCAAGAATCTGCTTGAGCCAGCTTACTGCACTGTCAAATTTTTTGTCTCTTTCTGTTTCCTTGTATCGCCAGTGGGCAGCTATTCCTTCTTCTGCGACGTGGTGCATTTCGCGTGTCCTTATCTGTATCTCCACGGGCCTGTCTCCGAACATTATCTCTGTGTGCAGCGACTGGTAAAGGTTTGGCTTTGGCGTTGCTATGTAGTCATCAAACCTGTTTATTATGGGTGTCCATGCTGAGTGTATTATCCCAAGGGCCCTGTAGCATTCATCAACTGTTTTTGTGATCACCCTCATCGCTGATAAGTCCCTGACTTCTTCAAAGCTTATGTTTTTTTTCTGCATCTTTCTGTGTATGGATGCAAAGTTCTTTGCCCTGCCGTAAACGCTTGCTTCTACGCTGTTTTTTGCAAGCTCTTTTTTGATTGCCTTTGCCACCTGCTTTACCTCTTTTTCTCTCTTTTCTTTCTTCTTTGCTATCCTTGTCTTGAGTTCCTGGTAAATCTCCGGCTGCAGGAACCGCATGCACAGGTCTTCCAGCTCTGATTTTATCCTGTGCATGCCGAGCTTGTAGGCAATAGGCACATAGATTTCCTGCGTTTCCTTTGCTGTCTCTTTTTGTTTCTTTGCAGGCAGGTATTTCAGTGTGCGCATGTTGTGCAGGCGGTCTGCCAGCTTGATGAGGATAACCCGTATGTCTTTTGTTGTTGCAAGCAGTATCTTTCTTACGTTTTCTGCCTTTTCCTCATCGCTGATTTCAATGTTTATTGTATTAATCTTTGTTACGCCTTCAACCAGCTTTGCTATTTCAGAGCCAAAAAGGTTTTTAAGCTCTGCCGGCTTTGTTCTTGTGTCTTCTATTATGTCATGGAGAAGCCCGGCAGCAATTGTCTGTGAATCAAGCCGCAGTCCTGCGATGGTATAAGCAACTTCCTTCAAATGCTCAAAATAATCCTGCCCTGACACGCGCTTCTGCCCTTTGTGAACCTGCTCTGAGAAATCATACGCCTTGCTTATGAGGTCAATTTTTGCGTTGGGATTGAATTCCAGGACCGCGTTGAGGAAATCCTTCTTGCTCATCCCGCCGGTTTCATACTCCTTTGACATAAGCAAGCGGGAAAGGCAGCATTATTTTTAATGCTTTTTAAAGCAGCTCCCCAAAAAACTTTATAAATCTTTCTAAAAGGTGATAAAGCGAGGAGAGAAACCGAAACGCTTAAATATGAGGAACGCATTTCATTTATAAAAATTGTTGTATTTAAAAGGTATAATCACGCGTTGGGGGTTGTTTAGGATGCGCTGTGGTTGGAGGCCTATTTAAAATGTCTGCTGATTATGTAAAGCGATGCCCTGAATGTGGCGGCATAAACCTTATCTGGAATAAGGAAAAAGGGGAAGTTATCTGCAAGGACTGCGGTCTGGTCATAGAAGACAAGATGGTTGATTTTGGCCAGGAATGGCGCGAATTTGATTCTGAGGGCTCAGAGAAGCGCAGGCGTGCCGGCGCACCAATGACCTACACCCAGTATGACCAGGGCTTGGGCACAGAGGTTGGCGGGAGGGCAGACCTCAGCAAGCTTGCAGGCAAGGACAGAAACAAGTTCTTCAGGCTTAGAAAGTGGCAGTACAGGATAAGCACTGCAATTGAAAGGAACCTTAAGCTTGCTTTGTCAGAGCTGAAAAGGGTTGCTTCTTATTTAAAGCTTCCAAAATCTGTTGAAGAGGAGTCAGCCAGGATTTATACATTGGCTGTGCAGCGCGGGCTTGTCCGCGGGCGTTCAATGGAATCAGTTGTTGCAGGGGCGCTGTATGCAGCGTGCCGCCGCCACGAAGTTCCAAGAACACTTGATGAGCTTTCAGAGGCGTCTGGCATAGAAAAAAAGGAGATAGGAAGGACTTATCGTTTTGTTACAAGGGAGCTCGGCATAAGCATTTTGCCAAGCAACCCTGCAGATTACATACCCCGGTTTGCTTCTGCTCTTAAGCTCAGCCCCGAGACCCAGTCAAAATCAATTGAGATTCTTGAAAGGGCGCAGCGCTCAGAGCTTACTTCAGGAAGGGGCCCTACAGGCATAGCAGCAGCTGCCTTGTATGTCAGCGCGCTTGTTCATGGTGAAAAAAGGACTCAGCGGGAAGTCGCTGACGTTGCAGGCGTAACAGAGGTGACTATAAGGAACCGCTACAAGGAGCTTCTTGACAGGCTGAAGCTTGAGAGAGAGATAAAGCGGATGAAGAAAAAAAAGAACAGGTGATAAGCCATGCATCATTCTGATAATTCAGGAAGCCAACGGGAAGAAAATATGCAGCGGCATTTTCTTAAACTGCATTTGTATGATGTTTATAACTTTCTTCATGACAGGGGGCAGGCTTTTCTTTATGCCTCTCTCATGCCTCAGGGAGGCATTATGCGTTGCATAACATTGCTTGTGAATGAAGGAAAAAAAGGCGGCAGGACAGGCCCGGAAGTGATTGACGGCCTTGAAAGGGTGATACAGGCGCAGGGCATTCGCAATTTCACTGATTTGGATGGCAAAGCCAGGGTTCATATCCTGCAGGAGTTATCAGTGCCTTACACAGCAAGCGCCATTCCATATTCAGCGCCGTGTAATAACTAGGTCAAAAACTCATCACGCGGTCTTTTCTGTCTTTTTTCATCATCAAGACAACCCTGCTTTCCTGCTTTTCATCCACTATTTTCAGCCTGCTTGTTTCGCTGATTCTTTCTGCAAAATCAGTTACTTCCTTATGCGTTGGCATGCTGTTTTTCATCAGCCGGTTTTGTGAGAAGCCGACGTGCATGTATGCCTTTAATTCAAAGAAGTCTGCTTTTGTTTTGTCAAGGATGCCTGCGTATTCACCCGGCTTTATCATGTTAAGCCCTTTGGTTAATGTCAGCCGTATTGCCTTTCTTGTGCCGAATTTTTCAAGCAGGCTGAGTGATTTGCTTATTTTTTCCCAGCCATCGCTGATTAGCGGGCTGCATGCCTTTGAATAAGTTTCTTTGTTTGGTGCAGGCAGGGTTATGTACAGCTGTGTTGGCTGCTCTTTCAGCAGTTTCTTCAGCATTTCCGGGTTTGTCCCGTTTGTAACAAGAAAAGACGTGATTCCCTGTTCACGCAGCTTTTTTATGAATTCAGGAAGCCGTGGGTAAAAGGTGCTTTCCGAGATTAAGGAGATGGCAAAGTGCTTTGGCCGCATTGCTTCCCTGAAGCGGATGGCGTCTGTTTTTTTGCTGCCCAAAAAGCCCTGCAGGAACTTTTTATGCTCTCTTATGCAGCCGTCAATTATTGCCTGCGGCTTGTCTGCTCCCCCGTGCCATTCCTTTTTTGTCCATGAGATGTCGCGCCAGCACCACGCACAGCGGTGCGTGCATACATCAAGGGCTGTGCTCATCTGCACGCACTGCCAGCAGTTTATTCCGTAAAACTTTTGTTTGTAGCAGACATCCTCGTTTCTTAATGCTTTTTTTGTCCACAGGCAGGCCTTGACTGCGCTGTGATTGCCTACAATCCTGTATCCCTGTTTTTCAAGCTCTGCTGCCTTGCTTTTCCGGACCATAATTTGGAAGAAGCCGGTGATTGTTTAAATAATTAACCCAGGTTTTTGTGCGCTTTCTTCATCATTTCCGCTACCGGCAGCCGGTATGGGCATTTTTGCTCGCATTGCCTGCATTCAGTGCACGCATCTGCTTTTACAGGCAGAGCAGCGTATTTTCTCTTTGCAACATCCTTCATGTTCATCCATTCATGCATCCTGTTGAATGTGTTGACCATCACGATGTTTATCCCTGCCGGGCACGGCATGCAGTAGCCGCATCTCCTGCAGAGGGTTCTTTCTATTTTCTCTGATTCATTAACCAGCTTTTTCTTTTCCTCCTCTGTAAGCATTGCCTCTGTCATGGATATGTTTTCCCTGATTTGCTTTTCTGATTCCATGCCCGGAATCACTGTTGATATTGGCTGTTCAAGGATGAACTT
>Ga0209541_10018065_pt1 | contig 10247 bp, 15 predicted proteins | sample RifCSPlowO2_01_FD_184027 | JGI IMG/M metagenome (GOLD analysis project Ga0209541, IMG submission 184027) | Groundwater microbial communities from Rifle, Colorado - Rifle CSP2_plank lowO2_0.1 (SPAdes) (version 2) | ecosystem: Environmental > Aquatic > Deep subsurface > Groundwater | place...
GGTTCATTAAAAAAAGCTTCAAAAGCCGGACTTTTGCCGTTGATTCAAATAGTTTGTCGAGAATTTGTTCCAAGTTTTAACAACATAGTTACAACATAATTACAACATAGTTACCATTAATTACCGGAAAAAAAACTTGGTAATTAAGTTGTAACTAAGTAGTAATTGATAGTAATTAAGTTGTTTTTATTTTATCTCAACCGTCGCGCCTGCTTCTTCCAGTTTCTTCTTCATTTCTTCCGCATCCGCTTTGGACACCCCTTCTTTTACCGCTTTGGGCGCGGCATCAACCAAGTCCTTGGCCTCTTTGAGTCCGATGTTGGTAATTTCACGGAGCGCCTTAATCACCTGAATTTTTTGTCCACCTCCGGATTTCAATTCAACCGTAAAAGATGTCTTCTCTTCTTTGACGACTCCTTCTTCGTCCCCTCCGGCTGGCGCGGCGGCAACGGCCATAGGCATGGCGGCCGATACGCCGAATTTTTCCTCCAGGGCCTTGACCAGTTCGGAAAGCTCCAAAACCGTCATTTTTTCTACTGACTCTATTATATCATTTTTCGACATTGTTATAAATCACTAATCAGTCGCGAATTATTTCGCGAATATTCGCGAATAAAATTAGAGATTGATTAGAGAGAAGTTTACTATTTTTTATCTTTTCCGCCAGAGGCGAATTCGCTTTTGGCGGATATTTTATTTAAAACTACGACCAAGTTTTTTAAATTGACTTTTAAAACATTATGAAAACCTTGAATCGGCGAATTAAGCACCCAAACCAGTTTGGCCAGTAGTTGTTCCCGTGAAGGAAGTTTGGCGAGCATCAAGACCTCTTTTCCTTCAATAAATTTTCCGTCAAGAATCCCTTTTAAAATTTTAAACGTCTTGTTTTCTTTGCCGAATTTAGCAGCGGATTTTATTGGCGCGATTTGATCTTCATATCCGAAAATAACTCCTATTTCTCCTTCAAGTCCTTTTGGGTTATAATCAATGCCAACCGCCTTAAGGGCAATTCGCAAAAAAGTTTTTTTGGCGACTTTGAATTCGGCACCGGCCTTTTTCATTTCGCGCCTTAAAGCCGTTAATTTGGAAACACCCACTCCGCGGAAATCGGAAAACACGGCAATTTTTTGCTTTTTGAATTTATCCTCAAGGTCTTTTACGATTTCCTGTTTTTTTGTTTTTGTGAGCATTAATCGCTAATAAATCGCTAATTATTTCGCGAATATTCGCGAATAAATTCGTGATTGATTAGGGAATAATAAAAAGGCATAAAAATGCCCAAAGACCGAGGAAATTCCTCGCAGATTTGCTTCCTGGACAGGTCTTACTCGCCCTCCATAGCTTTAGCAAAGGAGGGTTGCCTGTCGTCTTGGGAAACTATTTATTTAGTATAGCCATGTAGGAAAATTCGTCAAGGACTTGCGGTGGATATCTCCCTGTCAAAAAGAAAAGCCCGTGAGGTAATACTTCTGCCTCACGGGGCTGGGGATAGCCCGGTGTTAACCGGACGCCCTTGGGTTTGGGGTTGGGTCACCCGGCACTATGCCGGATAGGGCGTTCCCGGTTTTCACCGCACACCAGTATGGTGTGTGGTTCACCATTAAATTTTTTGTCAAATAAAAAAGCTCCGAAACAATTTCGAAGCTGTTTTTTCAAAATTTATCCGCCGGTCTTGAAACTTGCGGCACTTCGTACCACAACCGGCACTTTTTCTTTTTCAGCCGTATTAAATGACGGCGGTTCTTCCATTGCTCCTTCGATAAGCGCGGGTATCTCTCTGGTCTCTTCGGTGACTACAGCCATTCTTTCGCGCTGGGTTTCGTTGAAGGACTTAATTGCCTGTTCAATTTCCAGACGCTTTTCCTGGATGAACTCTTTCATTTCCGGTGCTGAAATATCATACGCGGAAACGTGTTCCAGGGTTTTAAGAATCAAGGTTACCGCGCCGACCGACCGGTCCAAAGTCAGGCAAAGCGCATCCTTAGCCGCGTAAATGGACTTGTTGAGTTCGGTCATGGTTTTAGCGCTGTTCCTGATTTCAATGAAAGGCCGGTAAGCATTGGTATAACCGTAGAATTGGGTGAGTCCCGCCTGAAAGATTTTAAGGCCGCTCGCGGACACGACATTAAGAAGTTTTTGCAGTTCTTCTTTGTTCGCGATGGTGCCTTGCAATTCTTTAAGCAGCCACTGCCTGGATTCTTCTTTTTCCTCGTCGGAAAGCACGGAAAATTCTTTGGCCAGAAGGTTGGCCACCTGTTCGTGAATTTTGATGCCGGATTTTTGGGCGATATAGTTTTGCAGCTCGGCGGCATCCCAGTTTTCTTCGCTTACCTCTTTTAGGTCGCCCTTAAGCTCGTCCAATTTTTTTTCTTCAGTTAAGGCGCATTCTGCCGCTCTTACAGCCGCGTTTTGAGAATTATTTACGTTTTCCCGAAGCAGGGTTTCCATATATTCAAGTATTTCTCCGTCTTCGGCGATAATGCGCTGGAGTGATTTCGGCAAAACGCCTTTCATGGAATTGGGCAGGAGCCATCCCATGAATCGCGCGACCTTCTGGTGGTACCACGACGTCTGGATATCAAGCATGTCTTTGATTTCTTTGCCGGTTTCGTCAACAGTGTGACCCATCTCTTTGATGGTGGCAATCATGGTTTGCAGAGAATCGTCTTTTTTTGACTGCGGTTCATATTCGTAAGAGCCGTTACGGCCCCTTTTCATAGGTAATGATTTTCGTAAAATCACGCTTCTCATCTCCTTTTTTCCTTTCCGGCCGTCCCGCTTCCGGCGGGATTAGGCCTCTTTGGTTTTTTCGGTTAATTGTTTGTGATTTTCCGATGCGTTGATAGCTCTTTTTAAAGCATTGATGCGGCGGTGACAAAGAAGAAATTTTATGCCTCCAAAAAATGGCATGGCTTGAGGTCCGTCAGCCATCATTAATCCAAAGAAAGCTGTGGCAGCAGAAATTAATATACCCCCAATTAGCCAACCTATTCCTAAATTTCCCCCGACATGCATTAATGTTCCGGTCAGTAGCGCGCCGGCGCTAACAGCGATTATGCGATAAATTCTTTTTTTGATGAATTGAATGGTCAGAATTTCTAAAGCTTCTTTTTTTTCCGGAGGAAGTTCGGCAACACTTTCGGTATTTTCAAACGCGAACCATTCTTCAGCGGCTTGTTGTAAAAGTGAATTGTAATCTTCTTTATTCCTTTTCATTTTTTTGGATGCAACTCTTACCGCAACTTTTTCAAGGATTAAATCCCGTGGATTCTGATTTACCATGTTTTCGGACATATCCAGCCCCATCGTGATTATCTTCCGGAAAACATGTCTTTAATCGCGTGGCGGAACTTCCAGCCAAGGAATCCGGCTCCGGCAATTAAGGCCGGCGGAATAAGCCAGCCGAAAAGCCACCAAGTCAAACCGAAAGCCATGCTTACCGGCCATAACGCCAATCCGAAAGTCCAGCTAAAAATTGTTGTTACTCCGGTCCAGGCAAGCCAGGCCATTCCTCCCCAAACAACCACTTTGGCCACACTGGAAGTAACTCCCCCGGTAACTTTTCTTACGAGTTTGTTCGTAATGCTGTTGCGCAGTTTATAAATTCCGTCAGCACCCTTGTAAAGCGTTCCTCTTGCCATTTCTTTTTTCCTTTCTGGCCGTCCGCCTTTGGCGGATTAGGCCTCCTTGCCCTGCGAAGCTTTATGCGAAGCAGGGTTTTTGTGTTTTTAAATAGTTATACTTTTGGACCGTCTTTCAATACTTTCAAGTTTTTCTTAGTGAATTTGATACTTAAGAGTAAGGAAGTTGTGAATCCCGCTAAAATGGCAACACCGCCCATAAATAATCCGAATCCAGTCATGCCTTTGACGGTAAATGCCCAAACTATGGGCCAAAAACTTGCGATGCCTCCTCCAAGGGACGCCGTTAACCATCCGAGATTTAATTTAGTCCTGGTTTTATAGTGATTTTCGCTTTCCGTAAGCAACTGGTCAAATTCTTTTTTTGAAAGTTTGGTCAGAGGGTCATCTTCGGCTTTATATCCGTATTCCTCCGGCGATTTGTAGCACAAATTAAGATATGGAAGCCTCTTTCGCATTAGTTGAATCACTAATTTTCGGGCGCGTTCTGTTTTGTAATATTCCGCCAGTTTGGCGTTTTTTTCCTTGAGTTCTGCCAGGGCTTGCTCATTTTCTTCGTGAAGCTTGTCAATGTAGTTTTGCTTTAAAAAAGTTTCGGTTGGGGTAAGTTCTTGGGTTTCGGTTAAGTTAGTTTCAATTTCTTTTGGACTCATTTTTTATCCCCTGTTCATGGTGTTCCGGAATCTTCCGGGGCGTTTTGGGCATTTTGAAACTTTTTCATCATGTCGCGGGCAGTTTCCAAAACAACTCTTTGGGCAACTTCCGGATTAACACCCTTGCTTACTAAATCCGCGTATTGCGCCTTAAGCGATTTTTCCAGTTTAGCTGTCGGGTCGAATTCCTGTTCAACTCTCTCGCAGATTTTTCCGGCAAGCGAAAAGAGTTTGCTTTTGCCGACAGTATACCCCAAAGAAAGCAGTTTTTTGAATTCTTCAGCGTTAAATTCCTGTTCGGGCTGGTTGGGTGTCTGGTTTTCAGCCATGGTTTTTTCCTTTCTTTGTCCTCCATAGCTTTAGCGTAGGAGGGTTTGGCCGTCCCGTTTCCGGCGGGATTGGGCCTGGTTTTGTTTTTCTCTTGGGGTTTTTAACTAATCGGAGATACCTCTGCCGGTATTAAATATTTTTAGATAGTTGTAGGAGCATATTCCTGACACAATTGCGGTGAGCCCGGAGATTATGATTTTTGTTACCAAAATCCACGCAGGAAATGTAAACAGTATCACTTCTGGATTTCCCGCAACCCCAATAATTCCGACTATTGTAATGCCCAAAGCAATTCCTAATCTACTTCGGTAATGTCGCAAGGCCATTTTAAGGATTTTTTGGAATTCTTCCGTATTTTCTTTGGGAAATAATCCCTGCATTTCTGTATAAGCATCCGGTAATCTTTTTTGTATGTACCGTTGGGCAAGGGCATATTTAATACCCTCTTTTTTCATAATTTTAAGTTTAGCCTGATATTCTTTTTCTTCTTTGCTGCGGGCCAATTCTTCTTCCTTTTTTCCCTAAGCTTCAAACGTTTTTCTTCATCTTTCTTTTTCTGCAGTTCAACTACCGTGTCAAAATAATTCTGCAAAATCAGAGTTTGGGGTTCTTCGCTAATGTTTGTTTTTGCTCTTTGTATGGCTTCTGCAGGATAATCAGGCGGCTCTTTATGATAACCCATAGAACCATAGCCACTGTCAAAAGTGACCATTTTCCCGTCCTTTCAGGGCTTTTTAAGTTATCAAGGTTCGCTATATCTTTTATATATAGGTAGCATATTGGTAAAAACTTGTCAACCCCGTTAGAAATCTTAACCGCGGCCGTAGTATGAGAATGTGTGAGGCGTAAGCCGCATTCGCTTTGGGTTGTAACGCATGAATTTGCGCATTGTCGGATTTTTAACGGGGTTGACAAATTTTCTTGGTGGTGGTACTAATTGGTACAGCATCTTTTTTTTCTTTGACAAGGCAAAATCCAATGGAAGAAACAGCCATGGTAAAATCCAACGATTTTGAGGTGCTTTTGGAGAAGATTGAGAAAGAAAAAGAGGAAGATAGAAATTCTTACTTAAATAAATTGCGCATGACAGGCATTATTAAGGAGATTATGTCTGTTTATTATTTTTTGCGGCAGCAGGTCGGTATGCCTCACCGCCAATTATCCGTTGAGGAGTTCAGGATTGCCAGAAACAAGCTGGACGAGCTCGCCAAAAAAGAAACAATGAGAAATGCATTAAAATTTTTATTCTCTTGGAGAAAAAACTTGGCGTGGAATTATTATCTTAAAAACGGATATTTTCACGTTAAACGGACGCCGTTCGGTTGGTGGTGGAACCTTCATGATTATAAAAAGAAAGCTTGGCGACCCAAAAAGTGGTTTAGGACTGATTCGATCTCGGAACGCGTTAAAGAAGGAAGTTATACTTATGTGTTTCCGCCGAACATCCTGGATTTGGCTGAGTCGCTATTTCAGGAACGGTTTGTTAAAAGCGCGGATGGTAAAGGCGCGCTCTTATCGAAATGGGGCGGACAAAGAAGCCCTAATACCAGCCAAGCCGGTACGGGCATGGAGGAAAAATAAATGTATCCCAAGCCAATTCCTTATGAAACAGAAGATTTAATCGCGGGCATGGGTTCGGCCGGTATGCTGCCCGTTGGAGATGACCAATCTTTGGTCGAGCAAAACGAAAAAGACAAGTTGGTGGAAAAACTGGTAAAACTTTCGGAAGAAAAGGCCTTGCAGGATGAAGAGAGGATAAAACTTGAAATAATTAGAAGGGAAGAGTATTTAAGGGTCAGTAATAAAGAAACTTGGATTAAGTGTTTTGTAAAGATTGCCATTCAGGAGTTCCATATTAAAATAGAGCAGTTAAAGTTTTTGGAGAAAAAAGAAATTATATTGCTTGATGGTATGGTGTTCGAAAAAGCTGAAAAAATTCAAAAAACTTGGAATTTTGTACGCTGGCCTATGTTTTTTGTAGTAGTTGTTGGCTGGTTGGCCATGGTTGCACTAGATGCTAAGTGGGAAAAGTATAAAGAATATTTGCAAGCGAGAATAAAATCAAAAAATGCTTATGGCGAAGATTTTTTCCCATTTGACGAGCTGATTGAATTTCTCAATAAAGAAACTGATAAGACCTTTTCAATAGCCAAAACACTAGGTTTATAGTAAACCGCCACATCCTTTTGGGTGTGGCATTTTTATTGACACTCTGTCAACTTTATGCTACAGATTGGAATATGTTATGTTTGGTTCTTTAACAACGGGAAAAACATGCCTGGTTATGGCGGTGACCGCCTTTCGGTTGATACAATTGCTCCTGATATAATGTTAGAAACTCGACAGCTTGTAAAAGCTGAAAATAAGCCAGCGTTGCCCGATATTTTGGTTGAATGGCTCGAGCCGGAAGAGTCCAGAACGCGCCTTCAGGAGGTTTTAAGAAAGCTTTCGAGCCCACACGGTATTAGGTGGCAAGACCGAACTTTTTATAAAGCGGAAAGTGAAAGTCCGGAATCTCTTGCTGAAGCTCTTTTAAAATTCCTTTTTTTAAGCCATCTGGAATTGGTACAGCATATAAACAGCAAGGGCCTTACTGTAAAAATTCCCTGGGACGGAATGCTTAAGCTTCCTTCTTTGCCGACTTTGGCGGCTGATGCCCGCGCTTTTGCTGTTCTTTGCACTTTGCCGAATAAAACCGCGGCGGTTCTGGCAAAATCATTTTCTGGATGGGAAACTTTTTCCGAGGAAACAATGAATTGCGCCTGCGGTTCGTCAATGAAACTTAAAAAAGTTCCTATTAGAATTATGACTACGACCATTGTGAAATCGGAAGAAAACTCGATGTTTTTAAAGAATCTGGTTGGGGTAAGAACAGAGGAATTGCCGCACCTTAATAATCATTACAGCTTTTCCGAAGAATCCGAAGACGACCCGATGATTCGCGTAATCCATAAAGTTGAAGCCAGAATCCGGTTGGAAGAAAACGCTGATGGTTTTGGCGCATCAATGGTAAATGCAAAATCAGCGCGGGAATTCAACCAAAAATTGTTTATCCTGGCAGTGGAAAAAGCGGTTGGAGAAATGAAGGCCTAAAGCCTGACGGCTCGGCCGTATAAGGCCTAAAACAAAAAGGGCCAATCCGCCAAAGGCGGATGGTCACAGAAAGGAGAAAGCAAAAATGGAAAACTCGGCCTTAGTTAAACAAGTTCAAAATGTCGAAGAAGGTCATATTTTGCAAAATCCAAGGGACAGGTTGGCCGTTAAAATTGCCAAATGGCGCGGAGAAAATATTACTGCCCAGGAACAGAAATCCTTGGATTATAATAAAAATCGTTATTTCGATACTTTCAAGTGCCTATCTGATAGTTTGGAAGGCCTTAGCCCAATACTGATTCTTAAACTTGACCGAGAAGAACTTTTGACCCTGGAAGAGTATTTGTATGAAAGGGCATTGAAGAAATATAAGAGATTTATTTATTTATGGCAGCCCTTTTTACTGCCGTGTATACCTATATTTGGATGGATTGCGTTGGGTGTTCGGTATAATCAGTATCCCAGTGAATTTTCTTCCTGCAAGTTTGTTACTTCTCGCCGGAAACTGGAAAAACTGCTCGGGAAAAACTTTTTTCCGCAATTGGCAGACGAATTTATTGCATATTTAAAACAGAGTTAAAAGGTATGGGCCCGTAAGGGCCCTTTTTGCTTTAAAAAATAAGCGAGTCCCGTGACGGAATCGCTTTGTTGCCCCATCCTTAATTTTGCGTTTTTTCATTAGGCAAGACGCTTCGCGCATTTTTCAGGTTGGGCTATTCGCCCCCGCGTCTTGCACTGCTCAACATTTTTAGTGCTTTCAAGAGCCAATCATTTTAAATATCGGCAAAATTAAAGAGGGGTTAACCCCGCCCTTGAAGTAATTCTAAACTGCCCAATTCTAAATATGCTTAATAACAAAAACCCCGTCCCTGAATGTACTTCAAGGGCGGGGTTAAAAATATTCGTGGGCGACCATGAGTTCGCCGTTGTAGCGTATGATATAAACCGCGTCTTTGAGGCCGAGCGCTTTAAGGGCCGGCCAGCAGATTTTGGGGCAGGGCCGGGAAACTCCGGTAATCCCGGTTTTGGAAAGGCGGTAAGTAAAAACTGTAGCGCCGCGCAGCACATCTATCGGTTCTAAGTTGAAAATTTTCATTACATTTTTGCAGGGGGTTTTGGCAAGAGCTGAAATTTCCGCGTGCCGCATCCTATTTGGGCGCCATTTTGAATAAACAATCCAGAAGGGCGCAAGGCAGTCAGCGGAAGAATTTGACCCTGTCAGGTAAATCTTTCTTTTTTTATCAACAATCAGGGCGCCGTGTCTTATTTTATGGCGGGACTTTTCAGCTTCTTTTTTAGCGATTTCCAGGTCTTTAGAGAACGGAGAATTGTTAAGAGAGAAAAGCTCAAGCTTGGCCCTCATAGTTCTTACGTTTCCTAACTTTCGTAAGGTCCGTATCTTTCAATAAGACCGTTCATGCGTTCGCGGCCATAGGGGTTTTGGCTGTGAACAAACGGTTTGTATTCCGGCCAGATATTTTTTTCTATCATCCAGAGAATAAGGCTGGTCCCGTTCGGAAGCTCCTTCCCTTTTCGGTCCTGACCCAAATCATGGTCCAAGGACGCTTTTTCAACATTTCCTTCAAGGAGTATTTTTTTCGCCTCTTCTGCGGTTTTAACTAATGTCCAGCCCTTAGGCGCCGGTCTGAAATCGTCCAGCCATAGCCAAATTTTACGCATTACCTTTCTCCTTATTGTTTTATTGTTAAAGATTATTTATATTGTAGCACTTTTTTATATCTTTGTCAAAGAAATTAGCATAAATTTTGTTGGAATGTAAACCAAGCACTCAATCAAATTGAGTGCTCGGTTAAGCATTTGTTGCCACTCTGGCTTTGCGGTTGCACCGTTAGCCATCGTGGACAAATGCTTAATGTTGAAAGTTTTTGACATATTTATTGTTTAGAAAAACCAGCTTAAAATGCGGGTTTTTTAAATTTCTTCAAATAAATTATCCCACTTTCTTGACATTTAGTCAAAGATATGATAATATGAGGGTGTTGACAATTTAACCCCGCCCTTGAATCAAGAGTGGGGTAAGGAAATCTGAAACGTCCGCTCCGAGCAACTAAAAATAAAAAAAGGCCTTGTGATCAAGTATCACATAAAGCCAAATCAAATTTTCATACAGTTGCAAGGAACGGCGCTTTGGACGGAGGATTCTGGGTTTAACTCGGAACTTCGCCCGCCAGACGGGAATAAATCAACGATACCTATTTTCCAACAGGCATAAAACAAATTTAATTGGCCTTCAAGTTGGGAAATAGCCATTAGGGCTAAAAGGTACCGAGCACTTATTCTGCAGGCGATAAATATTATTCGAGCTTGTCGAGAATATACTTTAATGTGAACTTCTCAACTCGGCTCGAAGAATAATATTTATTCTTTATAAGAATCACTGGCAGAATAAGTGCTCGGGAGGGCCTCGTCACGATTTTGTGGCGGGGAGGCCGCTGGCTCGGTTATGGGCCAACAAGGCGCCGTCTGCATATAAACAACTTTGTCTTTTAATGCGGGCGCGGAGGTCACT
>Ga0209541_10018066_pt1 | contig 10247 bp, 11 predicted proteins | sample RifCSPlowO2_01_FD_184027 | JGI IMG/M metagenome (GOLD analysis project Ga0209541, IMG submission 184027) | Groundwater microbial communities from Rifle, Colorado - Rifle CSP2_plank lowO2_0.1 (SPAdes) (version 2) | ecosystem: Environmental > Aquatic > Deep subsurface > Groundwater | place...
GGAATTGACGCCTAGGGTATGGGTGCCCGAACCGCCGAATTGAAAGTTGCCGGACATTGAAGCATAGGTGCCTATCTCAAGGCCGGCTGAAAGCGAAGCTGCGGTGGCTGTTACATTGCCGAGACCGGTGATATTTTGGGAATTACCGGTAACCGCTCCGCCTAAGGTGAAGGCGTTGATGGTCAAAGCGCCCGAGCCGGAATTGACGCCTAGGGTATGGGTGCCCGAACCGCCGAATTGAAAGTTGCCGGACATTGAAGCATAGGTGCCTATCTCAAGGCCGGCTGAAAGCGAAGCGCCGGAAGTCACGGCTAGTGTTCCGGTGGTAGACATATTAGTGCCTATCGTGCTGGAGGCCTGAACTACTAATACCACAAAGAAGAAACTCAACACTACGACCAGAGCGAGAGTTAAAATGTTATATTTTTTCGGACCACTGATGTACTGTGCCATAGTTTGAGCATCAAGATAAGAAAAGATTTTAACTTTTCTACTTAACGCTATTAAACTTTATATACGGTTAATTATACCGTTCCGTCAATTTAACTAGCAATAGTAAAAAGTGGATAACTCCTGCCGGTCGGCAGGCAGGCCGGGACTTAATTATCCTTGTTTTTCCAGTCAAAACCAATGCCCGGGTCATCGTAGGGAATGGTCCGGATCGTTATATTATCGGGATTATAGGCCTCGCTAGCATGATAGATGATACCCATCGGCCCTGGCCCTAATGGCTTATAACCATGGGCTACCTCGCCCGGAATGGCGATAACAAGCAGGTTATCCTCACCGGCATTGATGACGTCGGTCTGGCCCTTGGTCGGCGAATCGGGCCGCATGTCATGAAGCACGACTTGGGCCTGGCCTTTGATGATGCACCAGACCTCCCAATAATCATGGATGTGCCAGGCCTTGATTACTCCCGGTTTTGTTTCCGAGTAACTGGTCTGCAGAACTTCATGGAATGTCTCTTCGCCGAATTTGACCAGTTCGGCGAAAAACCCCCGGTCATCGGAATGCTTGACCACTTTTTTGATGACTACACCATTAATCATGGAATTATTAATTTTTAATTATTAATTTTTAATTATTAATTTTTAAAAAATAGTTTATCGTTTTTTGTAAACCCGATCTAAGCATCGTCTGGGGCTTCCAGCCAGACGCTTTTTTGAATTTAGACGAATCGGCTACGAAGTTCCTCATTTCAACTGCTTTGATGGGCGTCTCCCTGTCAATTATGATCTCCGGCCGACGGCCGGAGGTTTTAGAAACCAATTCCGCGACAAGCTCAACAATGGTTTTGAACGATTTACCCTCTTCACTGCCAGCAATATAGACACCGCTTTTTTCGTTAGGCAGAGAACCGGCGGCCAAAAAGGCCCGGGCCGCGTCATCAATATATAAAAAATCCCTGATCTTGTCTTTGTTGGCAAAAAGTTTCAATGGTTTGCCCGCGACCGCGTTATTGACCATTTTATTGAGAGTGGAATGTAAGCTTAAAGACATTTCCATAGACGGTCCGTAGACGTTAGCCAGCCGGAGAGCGATACTCGGTATCCCAAAATCATGAAAATAAAGTTTCAGATATTCTTCAGCCGTCAGCTTATGAATGGCGAAAATGGTGAGCGGGTTGTCTTTGAACGTTTCATCAACCGGCATTTTGTCCGGCGCGCCGACAAGATTGGACGAGCTGGCAAAAACTATTTTTGGAAACACTTCTTTTCGGCGGCAGGATTCAAGAAGATAGAGAACGGAAAGGGCGTTGGTTTTCAGGTCTTCTTCGGGCTCAAAGTTGCCGGATTCGTGAGCCGCCAGATGGAAAATTACATCGTTACTTGCCAGCTCGTCCCAAACTTCCGGTTTGGTTATGTCCGCGACCGAAATTATGGCTCCTTTGGTCGGATTGTTTGGAGCGTTATGATACACAAGGCGCAAATCGCAACCAAGAATAGACAACGCCTTGACCAGACAACTACCGATCATTCCGCCGGCGCCGACAACTAACACTTTTTTATTCTTATAAAAAGATTCCGGGTTCATAATCAAATGATTCTCGGTTTGGGCACGTGGGTGATCCAATGGCCGCCGGCTTCTTTGTACCAGGCCTGATATTTGTCTATCTCTTTAGAATGATTCCAGGCACACAGAAAAGCGTAGTCAATGAACTTTAGTTTATCGGTCTTCCCTGCTTCAAAGACCGTCTGGGGCACAACCGGGATATGGACGCCCGGATAATACTTACCTTGTTTTTCCGGCGTGGTGTCGGTCACGAACGGGATAAGCTCCGGCCCGATGCCGCAATAATTGAAAATGGTGGTCGCTTTTGAAGTGGCGGCGAAGCCGCAAATTTTTTTGCCTTCGCTTTTTATTTTATTCAACAATGCGACAAGTTCTTTTCTTGACTGTTCGGTATTTTTCTTGAGCGTTTCCAGCTGGCCTTCAAGATTTTTTTCTTTAGCTAACCATTTAGTTACCACTGGTTTGATTGGATAGGTTTTTTTATGACCGACATACATCCTCAACTCTCCGCCATGGACTTCGATGTGCTCGCAATCAAAAACATGGAAGCCCAATGGTTCCAACATGGCATTGATGAATGAGATCGTGAAATACCAGACATGTTCATCATAGATCTGGTCATAAGATGTCTTTTCAACGATATCAATAAAGTAGGGGTCCTCAAAGACGAAAACGCCATCTCGGCCGATGAGCTTAGTAACCGCTTTCAGATAATTTTCAAAACCCTCAATGTGGCAGGAGACATTGGCGCCGAAGACCAGAGAGACCTTGCCTTTGGCCAATATCTCGTCGGCTACCGAGTCGGACATGAACTTGATGATGACCTCGTGGCCTTTGCTTCGGGAGACCTCGGCCACGTTGCCCGACGGCTCCACGCCGATGGCCCACACTCCCAAGTCCTTCCAGGCCTGGAGCATGATGCCGTCGTTACTACCCATCTCCACAACAATACCTTTGCCTGCATACGGCAAAAGTTTCTCGGCTGTCTGACGAAAATGAATCTGCATCCCTTTAGATGTGGACGAAAAGAAGGCATAGTTCTCATGGAACATCATCTTCGGAGGAACTTTGTTTATGAGACCGATGGCGTGAGTAGCCAGATCGTAGCCCAGGACCATATTATAAAAATATTCATCCTTGAACTGGTCCGGTGTCAAAAAACCATTCGCAATCGGCATCTTCCCAAAATCAATTACCGGCTTGAGGTTTATATCCATTAGTAAAATCTACCACAATTAAGTATCTTTGCAAAAATCACTGATGCAAGTTCCACCGAGCAAGACACCCTTTAACAGGGCATGTGCAATAAGTTCCTAAGTGGAATATAGCCAGCTCCGAAACAAGAAAAGGTTCTCTTGAGAACTCGCACGAGCTTTCACTGATACCTACGGTAATATGCGGCCAGAATTTTTGTCCGCTTGAACTTTGTTTAAACTCATTAACCCATTTGACTGTCTGCGGCTCGGCATTTAGGTCAAACAACTCATCAAGCGTAGCATCGTAAAAAACATATGGCGTTAATTTTTCCATAATATGCTGATGCAACAGCAGTAAAGCATCGGTTGGTTTAATTTTTAATCCTAATACTGTCTCTCCTGTCGGGATCGACTCACTGTATTGTTTTGATATTTGAAGTATTAAAGGATTGGTTTGTTCGGCAATTGTTTTAAGTATTTTTTGAACTGTGACAAGATCATCTTGTCTTATCACGCCCATGGCTAACGATATATGAGGCACTCGTAAACTATCCTCAAACGAAAGAGGGTGTTTTTTTCAGACACACATGTTTATTAACATCTATGACTTGTTCTTTGATAGCTTCAGGCAAAAGAACAATGCCAAAAGCAAATCTCTTCATTCCGAATATTATACATGAGTATCGCAAAGAAAAAAGCGGGGTGGTGGGACCACCCCGCTTGAGAACGCCGAATTACTCCTTGACCAGCGGCAGACCCCAGCGTTCGTTGGGACACTGCCGATTCAGCTCGGCCAAGACTTCGGCAAGACAGAGCTCGCCGCCGATTGGACCGAAGCTGACTTTCCGGCTCAAGCTGGCATTGACCAGCCCGAGATAATGATCAACGACCTTCCGGTCTGGACCGAGAATGACCGAGGTCTGGCCGTCGAAGGTGTATGGTGCATCATCGAGCGATCCGGCGATCACCACTTGATTGCCTTCGATCCGTGTCTGAAGCGCGCAGGCGCCCATCGCACGAGCGAAGACCGCCATCGCACCGAGTTCGTGGCCGCGCTGGCCGGCGCCGCTGATTCCTGGCAGATTGGAGTTCCACCAGAGATCGCAGTAGCCCTGGAGAGCCCAGAGCATCACAAGCGCCGACGAGTTCGAATCGGCGAACACCTCCGGATAGAGCCCGTACGGAATCAGGAACCGGAAGAAGCTGTTCGCGCGCCGAGCAATCTCGGTCGTCACCGCCGGCGCGTGAACGTTGTACTGGGAAACCGCCTTCAAGGATTCTCCCAGATTTTGATCCCCTCTCCATGCCCCATCGGACCCCGCGGTGAAAATCTCGCCGTGCCTCAAATCGAGGACGCCGGCGTACTTCACCGAAGCGAAGGTGGAGTTAGGAACGTTCTCCCTAATCACCATGACCGCAGTGACGGGCAGACCGTTCTTCACGCCGGCGCCCAGACTTCTGGCGTCGCCGGCCGTGCCATCAGTGGGGTCCAGCGCCAAGATGAACTCGGCATCCTCCGGGCCGAAATACTCGTATCCTTCGGCGTCCAAACCCATACCTGCCGGAAGTTCCTTCCTGATCATCATGACCGCTTCGTATTCGAACACGGTTTGACGCTTTCCCTTGTCACTCTTCTCGCCCGGGCCGGCGGGATCCGTCATCCGCATGCGCATATCACGAAGGTTGCGCAACATCGCCGGCAAAAACCCCGACTGTTGATTTTCCATGTAACCATCTCCTTCTGTGCCCGCAGGCATGGTTTAGTCGGGTGTGCCGGGAAGGGTGATGAAACTGCCCTTCCGGTATTCGGGAGATACCAAGTACTTGAGTGTCTCCCGCTGGTGAGCAACAATCCTTGAATCATCAAGATCCGAGAATCCTTGCCAGATTCCGTCTAAACTGGCCATGCCTTCGGAATCAAGCTCCAGACCGAAGACCGGCGTCAGACAGTAGCACTTGCGCCAGGACTCGGGATGGATTTCGGTGAAAAGAAACTCCAAACGATCCCAGTATCTCTGAAACAGGTCGTCTCTCTGACCGAAAATCTCCTTCAAGCTTCTGGTCAACACCTGTTCGGCCGATTGGCTGTAAACCCCGATAGATCCGACCACCTGGAATTTTCCCTCCATGGCCGGATTTATTTCGGCGCCGCCACGCTTCTTAAGCAAGAAAGTTCCCGGCTCTTCCGGCGACCGTACGATGATGTCGCAACAGTAATAGACACCGGCAATTTCAAGCCAAGGCAGAAACAGCGACCGCGGCACATACCCATTGTGGGCAACGCGATATTCGCTGATCCTGGTAGCCAGCACCTCAAAAAACGGCGCGAGCTGTTCCAAGGACGCTTCTCTCATCTCATCAAGAGTCAAAGTATTACCTCTTTCTGTGCCCGCAGGCACGGGTTACGAATGACCTCCTAAAATACCACGAAATGTCAATGAAACTTCCCTAAAACTGTCTTACACCATACTATATCATAAATTAGAAAATAAAACAAGAGCACCGTGGAATGTGCCCCTTTGTGCTCAACTGTCGATTATGGATACTGCCAATGCTTTTTCTTTTCACAAACTCTTTACTTCTCTTCTGTAGAAATCCATCTTGAGGGCGTACTCCTCTGGATTGGAGACGACCGTGTATTCGCTCATCGCGTCGGCGAAAGTCAGCAACATCAGTTCAATATAGATGCTGTTCAGAAATCTATTTTTTAGCTCCTTATGGGCTTCCTCAGAAATTTTATTATCGGGAGTGAAGATCGCATCAGTCAGAGCGTGGGAGCGGATTATTTCCGAGATGTAATCCAACTCGGCTTCAGAAAGACCGAAACGTTTTAATATTTCAACAGCTTTTCCGGCACCGGTTTCTTCATGGTCCGGACAGCTGGTCGTCCCGTTTTCATTGGTGACGATGCATTCTGTTTTTGAAATATCGTGAAGTATCGTGGCGATGGACAGCAATTCTTGGCGCGATCGCTCGCCTGTCTTTTCTTTTAATTTCACTTGGACCGTTTCGGGAACTTCCTCAATGATCTGCTTCAGATTTTTCAAAACAAAAAGAGCGTGGTCGTAGACCCTCTCGTTATTATGCCATAGAGTGTTTTCAATAACTTCTTTGAGTTGCTGAAATTCGGGCGTGTCAATAAGAGCTTGTTCGATTTCGACTTTCCCACCCAGCATTTTTTCTGAAGGACTTCTCATTTTTTAATCCTTGTTGATGATCATAGCTAGGGAGGTAATCTTTTCGGCGATGCCCTGCTTCAGGTTGCCGGTCGGCTTGAAGCCGAGACGGCGGAACTTGGAGTCGTCCACTTCATAGGAAAGCTGATTCATGATGGCCGAGTCCACGTAATCCATGACCAGTTTGGGCACGAATTTCTGAATGGTTTTTACCACATTTTCAACGGTGAAGTTCTTGGTCACCACGTTATATATCTGGCCGTCAAAAAGGTCTTTCTTCAAAATAAAATTGATGGCCTTGACGGCATCGCCCAGATACAGATACGGGCGTTTCTGGTTCCAAGCTGTTTTCCAAACTGTTATTGGCTGGCCGGTACTCGCCTGCCAGGTGAACTTGTTGACGGCCGTATCGTAGCGCATGCCGACGGAATGGCCAAAGATGGTGCCGAAGCGGCAGATGACTAATTTGAGGCCTTTCTTTTTTAATCCTTGCAAATACTTCTCGGAGTTCAATTTCGTTTCGGCGTAAGGGCTCTGGGGTTTAAGTTCTTTGCAGGTTTCGTCCACGACCGATGACTGACTGCCATAGACACTAGTCGTGGATGGAAAAAATAAACATACCTTAGCTTTAAGACAAGCGCCGGCCACCCTTTTCAATCCTTCATAATTGACGGCTTCCACCAGTTCCGGGATCTGCTTGCTTTTTTCGGCGTCGGTAATGGCGGCCAGATGGATGAGCGCGTCCACGCCTTTCAAATGTTTACTAAAATCCGCGGTTAAGATATCCTCTTTAACAAATTTAAAAATAAATCCTTTTGGAAGGTTATACAACGAGGGAAATCTTTGACTCTCAAGGTTATCAAGCATGACGACATCCCGGACGACGGACCGGTCCAGATTGCGGATAAGGTGGGAGCCGATATGGCCCAACGCGCCGGTCACCATAATTTTAAGTTTTTTTGGTTTCATGGCGATTATGTCCGGTCCGGCGCGCCCTCGACGATATTCATTATTTGCCGGACCTGGTCCTCAATTTTTCCGGATAACGGCAAAAAATAGACATTGGTATGACCTTCCTTTTTCATCAACTGGACCACGTCGGCATCAACGTTAAAGAAATAATCATAATGCCGGACCAGTTTTCGGATGCTGTAGATGTTGCCCATGCCGCTCCCGTACCAGTTAATGGTCGGGGCGATCTTGCGCAAATGTTCAAGGACCGGGATATCTATGTTTTTTGCCTTGGATACGAATATATAATCCGGTTCAACCCATTGGGCGGCATCAAGGACGCGCTCGTCAATATGTTTGAACGCCTTACCGCGAAGATGCTCTCTTATCATTTCGGGCATTTTAGAGACCACCCTATGGACTGGGTGGCCGATTTTTAAGACATCGTGGTCCAAAAAATCCACGATATGAACTTCAAAACCCAAGGCCTCCAAAGTTTTTCGCAAAGGCGTGTAAAGCTCGGATGACGGCGTTGATATTAAAAGTATCTTTCTCATTTGTTTCTGACTTTATCAAGCAGTTGATTTGAATATTCTTTTTCAACTTGAAAATTATACTCGGTCCTCTCGTCCTTGACCGCTTTTAAGACCGAGGCGTGCCAGATGTGGTCCACGACTACGTCCGGACGCAAATAGCCGGCGCACTCTTTTGAACGGAGCAGACGCAGGGACCATTCCGTGTCGGTGCCGAACAAGAGATAATTTTCATCAAACCAGCCGATCTTGTTAAAAACCTCTTTTTTGAACAAGAGGCACATGCCGGCGAACTCTTCGGTCATTTTAAACGGCGGCTTATTTTGGGGAGTATCGGCTTGCTGTTCTGGTCCGGAAGTGCGAGTAACCATCGGCGAGACCGCATAGCAATCGGGGTATTTCTCAAACGTCTCCATGCAGCGGGTCAACCAACATGGGTCAAGATTCGGCACGAAGACATCGGAATCCATAATGACAATATAATCGCAGGTGGATTCTCTGACTGCTTTATTCCAGATCTTTGACATATTCTTGGTTCCCGGCCGATTGTCAAAAAGATTGAGCTTATAGGGCCAGTCGGTATTGGATATCAAAAGCTTGGCGCATTTGGATTCAATCTCCGGCGACTTGTAGTTCAATACCAGTATCTCAACCCGCTTTAATTCGCGGTCGGCCGGAAGCGGCCTCTCTATCTGACGCATCAGTTCTTTTTGAGCCGCTTCTTTTTCTTCCGGAGTTATGGAAAATACCGGCATCTCCGGCTGGCGCGTATCTCTGACAACGCCCTTCAACCGGCCGCCCAGATATTTCCGGTCAGCATTTTTTAGCCAATTTTTGAGTGTTTTCTTGAATTTCATATTGGACTGCTAGCGATTTTTAATATCCCAATTGAAGTTAATACTTAGGTCATCAAACGGGATCCGATACTCATCGGGGTTCTTGGGGTTGTAGGGTTTGCTGGTATGGTAGAAAAGCCCGATTGGCGTAGTGCCTAGCACCTGATAGCCATGGGCGACGCCAATCGGAATGAATATGAGCTTTTTATCATTCTCACCGCTATAAATAATATCTGTCTGGCCTTTTGTTGGAGAATCTTTTCGCAGGTCGTGGAGGACAATTTTAGCGTGACCTTTGCAAATAAACCAGGTTTCATCCTGCTTTTTATGAAAATGGAATGCCTTGATAACCCCGGGATATGTCTCGGTATAGCTCGTCTGCTGGACGGGATGGAATGTTTCTTCTCCCAACTTGATAACTTCGACGAAAAATCCCCGGTCATCATAATAAGAAGTTATTTTTTTGATTTTTACACCTTTGATCATAGTTCTACTATAATAATAACATAATAATCTAAAATATGCCACTTGCTTTAAATTAAGTATCGGGTTAGTATATGAACTGCATGATCAAACCTAATCACGATGTCGGACTGGGCCCGCTGAATCACTGCCAGATTACCGGCTCAAAAAACCTTTTTGAAGCTATAGACCTTGGTCTTCAGCCGCCTTGTAGCGCTCTCTTAACGGACGCGACTATTCGTCATCCGGAAACTTATTACCCCTTGCGGCTGATGATTTACCCTGAATCCGGTTTAGGTCAGCTTGACTACGTTGTGGATGGCAAAATACTTTTCCCTATTGATTATCCATATCGACCTGGGATATCGGCTCCATTGCGAGACCATCTTAAATTAATCACAGACGAGATTATTTCAAATTTTAAGTTGGCGCCCAAATCGTTGTGTGTTGATATCGGATCCAATGATGGGACGATTTTATCCTTCTTTAAAAAACGCGGTATGACCACTCTTGGGGTAGAGCCGACGAATATGGCCAAGACTGCCTGGAAAGAAAACGGCATTAAAACAATTCAGAGTTTTTTTACTGAAGCCATCGCCAAAGATATCGTAAAAGAATACAGCAAAGCCAAAGTCATCACGGCCACCAATGTCTTCGCCCATATGGCTACCCTGGGCGAGGTCATGCGCGGAGTAAGCCGCCTCTTAGACAAAGACGGTGTGTTTGTGGCTGAAAGCCAATACCTTCTTGATGTTTTTCTTGGTAACCAATTTGATGAAATCTATCACGACCATGTCCGTATCTACAGTTTGAAATCGTTGGTCAAATTATTCCCCTATTACGGCATGGAAGTTTTTGACGCCCAAAGATTAAATACCCGCGAGGGCAGTATCCGAGTTTCAGCTGGCTGGAAGGGCAAGCATCCAATAAATCCTAATGTCGGCAAACTACTGAAGCTGGAGGTAAAAGTAGGATTGTTCAAACCCCAAGCCTGGGCGAAATTTAGAAAAAACGTAAACGAGAGCCGAGAAAAGTTTCTTCATTTTCTCCACGATGCAAAAAAAAGAGGTAAAACAG
>Ga0209541_10018067_pt1 | contig 10246 bp, 8 predicted proteins | sample RifCSPlowO2_01_FD_184027 | JGI IMG/M metagenome (GOLD analysis project Ga0209541, IMG submission 184027) | Groundwater microbial communities from Rifle, Colorado - Rifle CSP2_plank lowO2_0.1 (SPAdes) (version 2) | ecosystem: Environmental > Aquatic > Deep subsurface > Groundwater | place: Rifle...
TATCGTCTTCCCTTTTTTTCTGCCAGCCCCATTAATGATATATGGGAACTCCATAAATGGCCCTTTTCCTTGGTTTATGCGCTCTGGATTGCAATTTTTTATAGCGCGGGAATGTATGATTGGGAACATTTTACCACACGGCGAATTCATGTCCTACAGATAGTATTGCGTCCATTAGTAGTAGGAACCGCTCTTGCTGTCCTCCTTTTTTACTTTATCCCAGCGCTCACCATTACACCAAAAACAAATCTTCTCATCGATTCGGCTATCACATTCGCGCTTATTTCCCTATGGCGTCTTGTATTCATGGGGATATCATCCCGTGCATCTAAAATAAATGTCCTTTTTCTCGGATCAACGGGAGAGACACAAAAATTCTCAAAGCGCTTAGCCAAAAATCCATCATTGGGGTATCACATTGTAGGCACCATACATATCAGTCAATTTGACCATGATAATATAAAAAATATTATCAAAGAATCGAATGTGGATATCGTGGTTATTGAACCATCGGTGCTTGCTAATCAAGAACTGGTGAGAGCATTTTACGAAATATTGCCCATGGGAGTCAGTATTATCAACTTTCCGGAATTTTATGAATCGGTAACGGGCAAAATACCGGTGTCCATTATCAGTGAGACATGGTTCCTCGAAAATCTTATTGAAATCAACAAACGGACATTTGAAGTTATAAAACGCGTATTGGACATCGCGGTTGCCTCATTGCTCCTCGTTCCGGCATTTATCATGCTGCCACTGGTTGCCATCGCTATTGCTATTGACTCCCGAGGACCTATTTTTTACCACCAGAAACGAGTTGGAAAAGGAGGCAGGCCTTTTTATTTCATCAAATTTCGCTCCATGATTGAGGGAGCGGATGCGCTTGATGGGAAAAAAGGCAATGGTGACGATGCCCGCCATACGAGGGTTGGCAAGTTTTTGCGCAAAACATATCTTGACGAGTTGCCGCAAATTATCAATGTGCTCCGGGGAGAGATGTCGTTTGTCGGACCGCGTCCCGAGCGGCCAAAATATGTTGCGGAACTTAAAAAACAAATCCCGTTTTACGAAATTCGACTTTTGGTGAAGCCGGGTATTACCGGATTAGCGCAAATTAACATGCAAAATGACGCATCCGTGGAAGACGCGCCAGAAAAATTGCAATATGACCTTTTTTACATTAAAAACCGCTCTCTGCTTACTGATCTCGCGATAATGCTCAAAACAATCACCATTCTTGCCCGCCGAACTGGGAGGTAGCTACTGCCCAAAACCGAGATCTTTCAAAAACTGCTCGATGTCGTCTTTCCACTCATTGTTGTGTGCGATAGCGGCATTTAATGTTTCTCCTGCGTCTTGCTGCCGTCCTATGATAAGATAGATTTTCGCAAGCTCGGTATAGTTACTCAAGTCAGACAAATTATTTGCGAGCAATGCCTTGCGGATACCGATCAAACGATCAATGTAAAATCGCGCGCGAGCCGTGTTGTCTTCGCCGCGAAAACGATCTGCCATCTGGGCATACACGCGCGCCAAAAAGATCTCCGGAACATCAAGCACGCCGTAATGCTTCAAAAATAAAGCATCTGCTTTTTCTTGGTCCCCATGCACAATATAACCGACGGCGAGATTAATCTGCGCTTGATTAAAATCAGGAGCAAGCATGTACGCTTCTTCAAAAGCGCGGATCGCATCCTCAAGTGATCCCCGTCTCATATAAGCGTCTGCGAGCTCAAAATAAACTTGTTGTTTTCTGGGAGCAATAACAATTGCTTGATTGAGTATTTCTATCGCTTTATCAAGCATACCAACGTTTTGATATAAATTCCCCAAAAATAGATACGCTCTTGGGTCTTGAGGGTGTTCTGCAACATTTTCTTCTGCAACCTCAATGGCGCGCCGCAACACGCTGTCCTTAAGTTTGGAATCTACATTCTGCATACCTCCTGCGGTGAGCGCAAAGCGCACAAATTGTTCCGTAGCCTCCGATCGCCCCAACGGACCAGATGAAAGCGCTTTTTGATAATGCGAGAACGCGATGCCGATATTCCCGCCTTTAAGCCCTTCAAGCAAACTTCGATTTGCGCTATATGCTCTTCCATTCACCACATACACAGTGCTTGCGGCGAAAATTGCAAGAATAACCAATACAAAAGGAGCGTACATTAATGTTTGTCTGCGCGGCGCAGGGACAGCAATGGGCAACTCCCCATGCGCTTGCGCAAATGCAAAAATAGCAAATAAACTTATATAGGTTGCAATCTGATCAAAAACAAAAAGATTTTGAACAAAATATACCGCGAGCGTCACAAAAAATATTAAAAATCCGTAAAAAGAAATTGCTTTATTGCAATATCCTTGCCACAGGGAGTACGCGGCACAAAACAACATTGCTAAAAAAGAAAGAAGGCCTAAGATGCCCGCATTAATAAGCCAATCAAGGACAACGTTGTGAGAACGATCAAACCACGGTTCTTGTCTCCACAGCTCCGGATTAAAATATTTTGCAAAGACAATATTATAATTTTCCGGTCCCCATCCTAAAATCGGGTGTTCCTTAAAACCCTCCCATCCCATTACCCATATTTTAAAGCGCGATTCTACCGTGCGTTCAGTTAAAGAAATAGAAGTGAGGCGTGACAGCACAGAGTTGTCGCGCACAAATGCAGAGTCCTTCAAAAACCAAAGCGATCCTGTTATTACCAATACAAAAATAAGAAACACGACCACTCCCACACGCGCCTTTTTGCGAAACGGCGAAGGCGGAGCAAAGATAAGATATAAAATGCCGCCCAAGAACAAGCCTCCTAAAATGGCAATGGTCGCGCCACGCGTCGCGGTAAAATAAATAATCGTAAGAGTAAAAAGTATTGATAGGGCTAGCAATAATCGCACAAATAAAAACCGATATTCAAAAAATAAAAAGAGGGAAAACGCGAGAATAAAAATCAAGTAAGCCGCAAGATATGTCGGATTACCTATAGTGCCGTCAACACGTAGCCCACCTTGAGGAGAAGCTAAGTATCCTAACCATTGGAAAAGAGCGTAAAAATTTTCTACTAAACCTGATACGGCAAAAAGAGAAAAAAAGATCATCCAATCGCTTTTCTTAAACACAGATCCAAGTACCACAAAATACGCCGCAAGGTGCAAATAAGCCGCAAGCCCTTCCATGCGCTCGAAATTTGACCAAAAACTACGGAGAGGATTTTCTCCAAAAATGCTTGCGAGCGTTACAACAGCAAGCCATCCGATTACCGACCAAAAAAGCGCAGTACGGCGCGGGCGATACTCGGGATAAAAAATGGCGAGAAAAATCCACGCAAAAAATACAATCTCAACAATCGTACGAAAGATAAACGCTTTTCCCGTAATATACGGAAAAAAAAGCGACCGCGAAACATAGAGTGGAATAAACGGGATTAAAAAAAGTCCTCCCTTGATAATCCAAAAAAATATTTTTTTATATACATCCATAAAAATAATACTAGCGCGTTGCTTCACAAATTGCCACTACGTTGGCAAATGGGAATGGAAAGTTATAACGCCCTCCTCGCGCTTCATCCCAAGAAACTTCCTTCCATTGGTTTTTCTTATTGATCCGTTTCAGAAAATTGATAGTATCAAATTCCAATTCTTTGAGCTCTATCATTCCGTCAAGATTTGCATTATACCCAAGAGGGAGCGTAATGACCATTTTGCCGTTTTCATTCAGGCAATTCATTTTTAAATTCTCAATTGTTGTTGGAATTTTCTTGAGATCTTGCGGCGTTTCGTCAAAACCAATATGTTCGATGGTTGAAATACTCACAATAAGATCGTATTTTTCTTCTGGAATAAAACGTGCTGCATCGCGCCGTATAACTCCAAAAGCACTGTCATATTTATCTAAAACATCATGCGTAACCGAAAAATAATTGGAAAGTACGTTGCCTACTTCAAGGATTCGTTTCCCGCGATATGACTGGATAATATCCATGATGATCGGGATTTCAACGGCTCTTTCGTTGAGCCATGTTGCATTATAATTTTTCCAAAACTGCTGATATTTTTTGCTACGATACGAAAAATGATATGGGGTTTTAAATTTGTAATACAAATGATACGTGAGATAGAAACGAATATCTCGCATTGTTATACGCACAAGGAATTTAATCCATCGCATAATCCCTATGAACCCATCTGTGTGATAACGCTCGTATGTTCTTCTAATTTTTTTATAACCATACTTAAAAAGATTCCACCGTGGCTTGTCTTGATTTTTCATTTTCTATTTGCGCAACATTATCATAATATTTGCGTGATCTTCCCGTGCAAATTCTAAATTACTGGCATTAAGTCCCAGTGCCTCTTGTGCGGGAAACATATTGGATCGAAACCCGCACCGAATGCTAAGTTGATGTAATATCGTAAGTGTTTCGTTGTTGTACGAATTGCACGGATGCGCAACCGCAACGGGATATATGCCGGTGGCGCGCGCAACGTGCGCGTAATTTTTTTGATATTCATCGCCCTGTTCTTTGCCCGATAACATCGCGAGCGCTGTAGGGTGTGAATAAGAATGGAGACCAATATTGTGCTCGTGGTTGCTCAAATACAGCAAATCTTTATCCGTCATCCACAAATTTTTAGCAAGGTTTGGCTTGTGCAATCCGTGCTCCGCTAACAGTAAATCCATTACTTGTTCATATTTCTCTTTCCCTAACACGATATCCCGAAAAAAGCGGAATCGATTGTCGGTTGCCGATTGAAATGGATAAAGTTTCTGCTTTTCTTTTTGATCGCGCTCTTCTTGAACTGGATCAATATCCACCGCCATTCTTAAATCAGAAACTTTTTTCAAAAACACATTATAAAAATCATCAATGCTATCAAAATACTTTGTTCGAAAAAGGCGGTAGATTTCTAGATTTTCTAATGCCCCCTCAAAAACTCCGGAATAGACAAACCAAAATGCCGTAAGATGATAATGCTCCAAAACCGGCAACGCTATATCTATCTGGCACAAAAGCGCGTCATCAAATGTTAAACAAAGGTCATTGCCGCTTAGTGTATTTTTGTCTAGTTTTTCCAACCACTCACCGGGCGAAAGAATTCTTTCAATCCCGATGAAGTCGAGGAGTTTGGCAAACTCATCAGCAGAAATAGACCCTTTGCTTTGTGGGTGCTTGTTGCCATCATGAAAATGATGGAACATAATCCCATGCGGCACATCTCGTCTTTGGTATGTCATAAATACTTTTAATCACAATAGCTTTCGAGCTTTGAATCACGCACGGTGTCGAGCGTGCTGCAATGGATACCTCCCATATAATACGAGTGCCGAAAACTAATGGGTACCGGCGTTAAGCCGTATTTTTTTAACGTTTCCATCAGCGGCACTTGCCGTTCGTCAACAATAACAGTATTTGGATCAATGGATAAAACATTAATTCCAATCCAGTCCGACGCTATGGAATCAACCGAAGATTGGATCCCCAGCTTGGTAAGTTTTTGGTGAATCGGCAAACGGACTTCTTTGTGGAAATTTACAACCGAATCTGGGGTTTTTATAATATCTTTAAAATAAATCTTCTCCCACGAATCAAATATCTTAGGACATGTCTCTGGCGTTACTCGATGCGCATTCAAAAGCACCAACCCGGGGCGCAAGCACAATGCGGTCGAATCAATATGACTTGAGCGATAAATCTTATCAGTCGTATGAACTCGATATTCGTCCCCTAAAACACTCTGCAACCACCGTGCCCCCAGTTCGTTGCCCGAGCGAGAAATTAAATACAGCAAATCCCTTCCCATGCGCACTGTGTTTGCAGCTTCAAAAAGAATTTCTTTTTCTGCAAGCTTGATATATTTTTGTCCGTCAGGGTATTCTGCGGTTCCATCGGCGTAATAGTTGATCATATAATCGCCGTCCAGCGCTGGTTTGGGTCCGCAAATCCATTTAAAGCCGCCGTGGTTGAAATAGTCATACCAAACATCATACAACCCCATAGCTTCAAAATAGCGATGTCTTTCTTGCGACGGCGACTCAACAACCGTATTTCCAACCACCAAATTAAGATCGCGCATATTGTAGTGATGCTCTTGTGCGGCGCTTACATAAGGAGTTGAAAAAATGTTAAATGTTGTATCATCCGGCTTTTTGGGTCGCAAAACTTTTGCGCCAGATTTTCTTAAAACGTTACAAAGAGCATCGAGATCTTCGTTGATCTCATCGACAAGCCATTGCGGAAACGCCTCACGAGCCAGTTTCTTTGCCTCCTCTTGAATTTCCGCAGAAACAGGCCCCTGTTGAGGAAAAATGAGTCCGGCGCGCGCATCGCCATATCCTACAACAATTTCTTTTAACGGATCCCACTCGTTGTAGCTGTTTATTTTTGCCATTTATCTGCTTCGCTTCCGACCAATAAAAATCCAATGTTGTCCGCCTTTTTGGTCAAACATGCTTACATCAAAATACCCCATACTCAAACATTCAAACTCGGAAAACAAATCTTTCAGATGTTCTTCGTCCTTCACGACATAAATAAGTTCTCGGTTGCCGTAGAGGTAGTGTTTGGGATCACCAATGAAAATCTCGTAAATCCCTCCTGGGTAAATTTGTTTTGTGTGGTATTTAATATAGTAATTGCCCGGACCCATCATCGTAAGAAACACAAGGCCGCCCGGTTTTAAACATCGAGAGATTTCTTTGCAGACTTTTCGAATTTGTGCTCCTGAAGAAAGGTAATACAAAACTTGATTGGACACTATCAGGTCAAAAAATCCGCTCTTGAAAGGTATCTTTGTTGCATCGGGAGAGATAAGAGAAAAACGCTTCATCCATTGCTTTGGATCAAAATGGTTGCGTTCCAGATTTTTCTTGATAAGAGGAAATGAGTTTTCGCTTACTTCAACTCCCCATACATCGTATCCTTTTTCAATAAAAAATATGCTATTGTTTGCTGTGCCGCACCCATAATCTAATACTTTTCCTTTTGGTAGGTGCTTTTTGAGATATAAATTGTGGAATCGAATAATCCAGTCCGCGGGGTATTGTAAAAACGACGCTCCTTTTGCATACAGTTTTTTATAATATCTCTTGTTTTGCTCGAGCATTTTCTTGAGCTTTGGCATAAATGTTTTCTATTTACTATATCCGAATGTATATACAACGCAAGTGATATTCATAATGTTGCTCTGTGGGCAATGGTATACCAATTTTTGTATAAAAGCTCGGCAAGAGTCCAGTCCTCTGGTTCATCCAAATCAGGCGAGCGCCATTTTTCCATCACCACGCCGGCGACTTTCCCGCGAATGAGCGAGCGATTTCCTTTTTTAAAGATCGATTTGGAGCTAAAAACTAAAACTGCGGGTCCGTTAATCTTATAGGTTGCCGGAAGCGTTTGGCGATTGGTAGAAGTAAGCCATTGTTTATTGAATAACAGTTTCAAAATCCCGTTTTTATCAATGGTATACAAAAGTTGTTCTGTCGAACACATCGTCATTACTGCATCGCATTGTTTCTTCAAAATAACATTAATACATTGGTCGATGTCCGATACAGTACGCAACGGCGACGTTGTTTGTAAGAGTACAATATAGTCGGGCATGTAACCATTTTTATCGCGAAGCGTAAGAAGTAGATGTTTGATCGTATCAAAAACGGGGCTTTTGTCTCCCGCAAGCTCTTGGGGTCGCAAAAACGGAACTTCCGCTCCATGTTTTTTTGCTATCGCCGCATATCGCGGACTATCGGTTGAAACAATAACCAGACTGATTCGTCTGCATTTTTTTGCTTGTTCGATAGCGTACGCAATCAAAGGCTTTCCGCAAAAATTCCTGATATTTTTGTCTGGTATCCCCTTACTTCCGCTCCTTGCCGGAATTACTGCCAAAAAAATAGGTTTTTTGGTTAATTGATGTTTCATCTTTATTTTTCATAGTAACACATTCGAAAATTTTTCAAAACATTGACAAAAAATACAGATATGCTAGGAATAAACTAGAGAAAAATACAGCCACCAATACCGCTGGTGGCTTTTTACTTTCTTGTTATTATGAATCAGCAAAAGCAATTTCGAGAATCTTCTCGCTTGCCGTTTTTTGGTGTTGGCTTTCTGTAGTAGGCGCTGTGGCGCGTTTTTGTTTCGAGAGCCAATCGGCAAGTTCTTTTTCAGAAGAAACAATAACCAACCACGGCATCTCACGCACCGCATCTAAAATTTCCGGAGCATACATGCGCTCGATCGCGTCTTTCCCCATACCAGGCTCAGAAAAACCTAAAAATGCCGAAGTTCTACCCCCCGCAATGGCGCTTTGAAGTTTTCGGTGCTCAAAATGCTCACAATCGCATCTGAAGCATATGCCGCCTCGTTCATAGAACACTCTTTGTTGGTCGCCGGAATAACTTTCAAATTTTGAAGTATCATGGTACTTGCCACTTTCTGCCAAAGCTCATTGTTTCTTGAGTTTCGCGGATGAGGGCGAACCATAAGCGCAAACTTTTTTGTTTCATCATTGCTTGCGTCATTTATCATAGCTTCCAAAACAAGCGCGAATGTCTTTTCACTAATATCGTGGTCGGCGATGCCAGGCATAACAACAGAAGCATAATCAGCAGAAATATCGCCGAGATATAAAACACCTATTGTTTCATCATCCAAACCAAGTTTTTCGCGTCCACCTTGTATCAGCTCTTCAGAATGTTCAATGTCCAACGAATCAATTTGCCCAGTTCCAGTAGCATATATCTGCTCCGGCGGAAAATTTGGTAATTCTTTTTCAATAATTCTTTTCGCCAGCTCATTATTACAAAAAATGCCGTCCACTTTATCCATATGTTTCGAATTTGCAAATGCGTGATTAGCGCCGCCCCATCCGTCCATCACAAAATAAAGTTTCTTTGCGCTAAAAACACTCTTACCACCGAACAAAGCTACCGTCTCTGGGCCATTGGTGTCCGTAAGCGAGGCAAAAATAACATCTGCGTGGCTTTCTCCTTTTGAAAGAATATCAACAAAGACCGGTGTTGGTTTGCCCGGCGCAACATTCGTACTGCGAACTTGCGTAAATCCAAACCAATCCCCTCCTTCATTTTCTCTGATATATTCTGCCGCAACATTACTAGCGACTATTTCAACGGACTTGTACCGAGGGCTGCGTTTGAGTTCAAAAACAACTGGCATGAGTGCTGCAAATGCGCCGGGAGCGTCCATGGTAAAAACTGCTCGCTTGGCACCAACATCGGCGTCAGGGTTAGTCCACACAAATACCTTTGTCTCTGCTTCTTGCAAAATTGCCTCAACAACGTTTGTCTGGGGAAATTTTGATTTATCGGCAAACCGCCACACGCCGCCATGATGTTCTTCGACTTCTTGTACTAATTCGTGAATAGCTTTAATCGTTTCGGTGTGAGTACTCGTCGGTAATATTTCGTCTTCGTGCCGCGTAATGTATTCAAGTTTATTTTGAAATTCCGACGGTTCTGTCATAGCGTTCCTTTCTTTCAATTTTTAATTCTGTAAGAATGCGTAGCACGAACATAGTATTATGTCAACCGCTTAAAGCCGCCGTGGGCTATGGGACCTTCGAGGAGTTTGTGGACTGATTTGATATCAATTGCTTTTTTAAGAATTGCAAAAACCTCGTCAACTGCCGCAAGATACGCGCGAACATGGTGTTCTTGATGCGCATACGAAACATACACGCTCGCATTTGCTAAAAATCCTCGGCGCAGCATCTCTTGGGTAAAAAGCGTGCGTATTGCTTGGCTTTCCTTTCCGTAGTTCAGTGAAAATGTTACCAGCGACTCCGGACCAAGAACAGTGAGATTAATTCCGTGTTTTTTAGCAAGACGCTTCCAGCCATCTCCAATCATACCGCCAATTTTTTTAATGTGCCGCGGCACGTTGTGTGCTTTTAATTTCTTGATGGTCGCAAGCGCGGCAACAAACCCTATGCGTTCAGTCCAATAAGTGCTTGAGATAAATGTTTCTTGTGCCGCTTGCATTACTTCATGTCTCCCCACAATAGTGCCCATTGGGAAACCATTGCTGATTGCTTTGGCATATACCGCAATGTCAGGATTTACACCATATATCAAATGCGCGCCGCCAATCGTAAGCCGCCAGCCAACCGTAATTTCATCAAACACAAGTACTGCGCCTATTTTGTTTGCAATAGCGCGAACTTTTTTAAGAAAATTATTTTTTGGATCATAGTGTCGCACGGTTTCTACAACAATAACACCAATATCTTTATG
>Ga0209541_10018069_pt1 | contig 10246 bp, 5 predicted proteins | sample RifCSPlowO2_01_FD_184027 | JGI IMG/M metagenome (GOLD analysis project Ga0209541, IMG submission 184027) | Groundwater microbial communities from Rifle, Colorado - Rifle CSP2_plank lowO2_0.1 (SPAdes) (version 2) | ecosystem: Environmental > Aquatic > Deep subsurface > Groundwater | place: Rifle...
GCAAACCACTTCAGGGGTGCTCACTAACGCAGTTTATGAAAAAGCGCTTCTGGAAACGGTTGAAGAAGTTAAAAAGGGGGAGCCAATGTATAAGTACTTGGAAGAACACGGAAGCATTTTCCCGCCGACGGTAAGCCATATGATTGAGGTAGGGGAAAAAACCGGCAATCTGGACTCTAACCTTCTTTATCTGGCGGATTTTTACGAGAACGAAGTTGATGAAACCGTTAAAAATCTGTCCAGCATCCTGGAGCCGGCGCTCTTAGTATTGATGGGCGGCATAGTCGGCTTCGTAGCTATATCAATTATCACTCCTATCTACAGCATTTCCCAAGGCGTTAAGTAATTAGTTTATAATTTACAGTTCATGGTGAGTAGTGAAATAAGACATAAAATGTTAGCCAGTAATCTACAAACTACCAACTATAATCTAAAAACTAAACAGGGCTTCACTTTCATCGAGCTTCTCGTTGTTGTAGCTATTATGGTTATGATAAGCGGATTAGGCCTTTTCATTAGTCTGGATTTTTATAAAACTTACGCCTTGAATTCAGAAAGAGACATAGTGGTAAGCATATTTATGAAGGCAAGAAATCGCGCGGCTAATAACTTTAATGAGTCTGGGCATGGTATTTATATAAATACCGATGGTTACACCGTTTTTCAGGGCTCGTCATACGTGTCCAGAAATCAAACATACGATGAGTTAATTAAAAGAGCTTACTCTGTTACCTCCAGCGGCCTGCAAGAAATAGTTTTTGAACAACTTACCGGAAACTTAACTACCAGCGCGGGTGATGTTACATTAAGCAATGGCGTCAAGTCGATAAATATCTCTTTAAATAGCGAAGGGAGAATCAATTGGTAGCTCTTTAGTTTATAGTGAGCAGTGAATAGTCAAATAGTGTATAAAATGGTGTTAAATAATCTACAAACTAAAATCTATAAACTAAAAACCAAAAATCTAGGCCAGAGTACTTTGGAATTGCTCGTTGCTTTGGTAGTCATTATTTTAACTATCTCTTCAGTAATAGTTGTTTCTTTCGGGAACCAGTCGCTTTCGGTTGATACCGAGCTAAACGACCTCGCGCTTCTGAAGGCGAGAGAGGATTTGGAAGACGCTAGAGCCGATGCGAGAGAAAACTGGGCGGGATTTGTTACCAGTTCTCAAATTGACGGACAATTTACCAGAGAAATTATAGTGGAGAACACCACTAACTACGAAAAGAAAGTTACCGCGAGAGTAAGTTGGCTACTGGACCCTTTGCGCCCCCAGAAAGTGGAGTTGACTACGATTGTAACTGACTGGAAGACATCGTTCTCCGAGGGAGGCGGCGGGGGAGTTATAGGCCAGTGGAATAATCCGAGAACCGCCGGCACTATTGACCTCGGCCCCGGCAACGAAGGTTCAGATCTTGCCGTCATAGAAAACACAGTGTTCATAGTTGCTAAGGCGTCAGACTCAAAAAAGAAAGATTTTTATAGCATCAACGTAACTAATATTGATGCGCCCGCTCTGCGAGCGAGTATTGATATAGGGGATGGATTAAATGCTATTGCTCTTATGGAAAATTACGCCTACGTCGCTCAAGACGCGAGCAGTAACCAGCTGCAAATAGTGAATATTTCTAATCCCGATGCCCCGTCTCTCGCGGCGCAGATTTCACTTCAGAATAATTCGGAAGAAGGTACAAGTATTTTTGCCTTGGATAATTATGCTTATGTGGGCTCTAACTCATCAGCCGGTAAAGAATTTCAGATATTCAACGTATCAGACCCAACCAACCCGTCTTTTACAGGTTCTGTGGAGATAGGCGCCAATGTAAACGATATCTATGTGTACAGAAACAGAGCATATCTCGCCACTTCAAAAACCAACGGAGAGATACTAATCTTTGATGTTTCTGCACCAACGAGCCCGCAACAAATTGCCGCTTTTGATTTCGGCGACACCCCGGGGCTATCTGTCTTTGCCAATAATCTTAACGATTTCTACGCCGGCATAGGCAACAGTCTTGTGATAGTTAATTCTGCTAATTTGGGCTCACTTTCTGTCATAGGTTCTTATAATACCGGCGGCCAAGTGAATGACATTTACATACGCGACTATTTAGCTTTCCTGGCTACATCTAATAGTACCGCTGAATTTCAAGCTGTTAATATTACCAGCAAAGCTACCCCAATTTTGCATTCCTCGTATAACTTTCCGCAACTTGGCACGGGCATAACTTATAGAAATAATGTCGTTTACATGTCTGTCAGAAGTAACGACGCCCTGCGTATAATAACCTCTCAATAGTTTAAAAATTTAATCTTTGAAAATTCAATGAAAATTGATAATTATAAGTTAAAAATTGTAAGAGGTTTCACCCTCATAGAAACCATCATCTATATAGCCTTATTTTCCGTCATAATAAGTTTGGTCATAGGCGCTGTTTACCAAATCATACAGGGAAGCGAAAGCTTGCAGAAAAATATTGTTGCGGATGCGGAGGCTCACTTTTTAACAAGAAAGATAGAATGGGCGCTTACCTCTGTGTTGGCGATTAATTCTCCGACCTCCGGTTTGACCGGAGCAACGCTGTCGGTCGACAAAGTGAACTACCCCCAAAATCCGATTCTCTTTGATTTAGATTCCGGCAGCTTGCGGATTAAAAATGGCTTAGGCGACCCAATTATATTAAATAGCGCTAACGTTACTGTCAGCGACTTGCAATTCCAACATTTAGCCGCCGGCCTTTATCGTCCCGCCGCCATAAAAACATCATTCAAAGTCGATGGCGAACTTTACTCAACAACCATCTACCTACGAAAATAAAATGAATAAAGTCACATCTTACATATCATATTCTAAATTCTACCACTCTCGTAACGGTTACATTGCTATGACCTCCGCTGTTATCATTTCTATGCTTGTTATAAGTATAGTTTTTGCCATTAATCTTACTGGCTATTTCAATCGGTCTAACGTATTAACTTCCGAGCTTAAGGATGTTAGTCTGGCATCGGCGGAGGGTTGCGCGGAAAAAGCGCTGTTAAAATACAGCGAAAACAATTCTTATGCCGGGAACGAAAATATAACGATTGGAGGCAACGAATGTAACATCTTACCTATAGAAACTTCAGGCAATAACAAAATACTAAAAACGAAATCCATTGTTCAAAGTTCTGTTTCCAATATTAAAATAACTTTTGATAGCGTGGATATGGCCATTATCTCCTGGGAAGAATTGCCTAATTTTTAGTTATTAGTTGGCAGTTTATAGTGAGTAGTCGTTGGCTTAATATTGATGTTATAATATCAAAAAGAAACAATATGCGTCAGAATTTTCTACAAACTACCCGCTACAAACTCCAAGCTAAAACGGGGTTTACCCTTATAGAGGTACTGGTCACGGTGGCGATTATAGTTGCTCTGTCGTCTGTGGTCATTCTTTCCATAAATCCGGGAGAATATCTGGCCAAGGGGAGAGATTCTCAAAGAAAAGGAGATCTTCTGACAATTCTAAACGCTGTAGGCCAGAGAATAGCTGACAACAAAGGAATATTTGAAACCGGATGCGCGGCGGGAGCTATTCCCGCTACCGCTACCAAAATTGCGGTGGGTGCAGGAAACTACGACGCGGGGCCATGCCTCGTTCCAACTTATTTTCCCAGTATGCCATACGATGTTAAAGCCAGCGGCGCCCACTGGACCTCAACTGCAGACTACGATACCGGCTACAATATTGTGAAGAATGCCACAACCGGCAGGGTTACTGTAAACGCCCCGAGCGCCGAACTGGAAACTATAAGTTATACCCGGTAGAAAATATATGCTGATTTTTGATATAAGACCTCCGATTAGAAAACACATCAAAGCCGTAAGTGAGGCAACCGCCCATTATTATAATTGGCTGAAACTTTTTATTAAAACTTCAGAATACGGTTTGGCAATTATAATAACCGTTGCTGTTTCGGTGGTCATTATTCCTATTATTACCTTCGCTACGATTTCTCACACGAATACAGTAAAGTTTACCCCCACTATAGTTAATATTGACCCGATAGGTGAGGCGGGATGGCAGAATATTGGCAACATCCAAAATGTAGACTTAAGTAATCAGGCTCAGCTTTCTGAATTTAATCAGATGAATTCCGTTTCTTTAAACGCGCCTTTTATTCCGCCTGTCACCGCGCCCGTTAGGCCAGAATCACAACTGCCGGGAGACTTGCCTGCTAATGGCGCAGGCCTGCCTGCCGATGAGGCGGGAGAATCCGGTCTGCCCGCCTCACCGCCGGGCGGGCCGAATGAACCAAGTCCGCCCACTAATGAGACAGGCCTGCCTACGCAGGTAGACTTGCCTGCGCAGGCAGACCCATCGGGAGAACAACCTGCCTCACCGCCCGCTTCGCCTCAAGGTGAGATTAATCTTCCTGAACCTGCCGGAAATAAAGATGAATTGCCGCCGGTTATTGAAGAGCCTAAACCTAAGCCTGCGCCTCCCGTACAAAGTAAAATTAAAAGCAAATCATCTGCTCGGCTAAACAATAACAATCTCTTTGCTTCTTTAGGGCAGGCTATGGTGGAACTAACGGGATTAGCTCAAATAGATGAGGGGATACTTCCAACCGAAGAAGCCCCGACTATACCCGATGCCAATCCCACGGTTTTGGAAGCTGTTCCTTTTGTAGAGGAACCCGCGGCTCAACCGGAAGTCATATTACCTTCCGTAGATGGCGAACCCTCCGCGCCTGCGGCTGAACAACCCCAGGAACAAGTCTCTATTTTCACTATAAGAAAAAATATGGTTATTTCCGATTTCAAACCGGAAAAAGAGAGAGACGCCGCTTCCATAGTTAAAGCCGTGAGATTAAATCTCTCTATGGGAATAACAGGCAGATTAAGTGAAGACGATGAACTGCTCATTGGTTACAAAGTAGGAGACGCCGGCGTTTGGAATCAGCTGGCATCATTTACTCAAGATCAAGATCACTCTAATTCCAGTAATAGCGACTATTTTAGTTACGAGTTGCCGGCAGACGCAGATTTATCACAATTAAAAATTGAAATCTTTAGCTTATCCAACAACGACCGGAGCGCGTTAAATTATGAGCCTCTTCCTCTATATATAGACGCGGCTTGGGTTGAAGTTGATTATCGTGATGAAGTCGCGGAACCGGATGTCATAGAAAAACTTACTGACCAGGAAGAGTTTACTCCTAGCGACGAACCGCAATTTGAATTTGAGTTAGACAACACCAACCGTAACTCACTGGATAAATTAATTTCTGTCATCCTCCAGAACCGCAACTTCAAAGTTGATAAAATAGAACTCATAGGCACGCATGAGGATGTTACGGAAATAACCGACTCTGTGAAATACAGGCCGGACGGCAAGTGGACAGTTAAAATTCCTAAATCTAAAAATCAATTTACCCCGGGGAAATACTTGCTCAAAATTTACGGGCAAGAAGACGGACAGCAGTATATTGAAGAGCAAACTTTTTACTGGGGAGTGCTGGCTATAAACGTCAATAAGTCGATATATCTTCCCGCCGAGAGAGCGCACATCCAGATGGCAGCTCTTTCCGATACGGGCCGCACAATCTGTGACGCTAACCTCTTCTTGGAGATAACATCGCCAAGCGGCGCCACGGCTAATCCAACAGTCCAAAAGTCAGGGCAATGTTCACGTGACGCGGATATTGTGAACGTACCTGACTACTTTGCATATTATCAAACAAGCGATGCTGGCGCTTACAAAATGAAGCTTACCTGGATAGGTGAGAATAAAAAGAAACTGCATCAAACTTTCAGCGCCTTTGAGACTCAAGCATCTGTACCGTTCGAGGTAGAACGGGTCGGTCCCACGAGAATTTATCCGCTGGCCAAGTACAAGATGGAAATTACAGTTAAGGCTAATCAGGATTTTAGCGGCAATATAGTTGAAAGCGTTCCTTCAAACTTTGTATTGACGGAAGATGGAAGCTTTACTAAAGAGCCGCGTGGTTTTGAGACGCTCGTCTCTTGGCTAGCAGACTTAAGACAAGGAGATACTACTAAATTAAGTTACGAGTTTGACGCGCCTGACATCTCTCCGGTTCTATATCTTTTAGGCCCCGTGACGATAGGAGAATGGCAAGAAACAAGATTCTGGCAGGTAGCGGCTGATGCCATACCGGGTTATAGAGCCTCGGGTACTTTTACACCTGGGACGGGTGCCATCACGCCACCGTATCCTGTGAGCATGGTGGCTAACGATGTTTGTTTGCTCGTCGTGACATCGGAAAACCAGGCGAATTCCCTGACGACGGCGAATGGGTTTGTTGAAATTCCCACTTGGTCTCCACAAAGCGCCGGGACGGCTGCTACGGATCCGGGCTCTCGATTGTCGGTATACTGGAAACGCACGGTTGGCGGTGATTCCGCGCCGGTAGTCGCAGATTCTATAAATAACACAGAAGGTCAAATCCATTGTTTTTCAGGTGTCATAACCTCCGGTGACCCGTGGGACACCGGTGCGGGCGGGAATGACAGCGCCGCCAACGATACAACCGGTAATATTCCGGGTTCAACGACGACAGTAGCTGATACCTTAGTCGTCCTTATAAATTCAACAAGTTTCAACGGCACCAGCACCGCTGAATTTACGGGTTGGACTAACGCGAACTTAGCGAACATCCTAGAAAGAGCAGATAATTCCAACACTGCCGGCCTCGGCGGCGGGCACGGAATGGCTACTGGGGAAAAAGCAACCGCCGGAGCATACACCACGACAACCGTGACACTGGCGCATACCTCGTATAAAGGTGCAATTTCGTTGGCGCTTAAACCGCCAACGCCATCTCCGATTCTTGACCAAAACCACTATCGCTGGAGGGACGATACCACGGCCTTGAATACCGATGGCGGATATTTAGCCGCCGCAGATACTCTTTACACTCCTCTAAGGAAAAACACGACAGTCCGCTTGAGGACGGAGATCGCCAATACCGGCACAGCCGCCGCCACAAGTTATAATTATAGATTAGAATCTGCTCTTCTTAACGGCACTTGCGCAGCGAGCACTTTCGCCGCTGTGCCGGTTACCGCCACTACCGAAGCTTGGGAAATGGTAACTACAGCCAACTACGCGGACGCTGATGCCATTACCGCCAGCCGCCTCACCGCCACCGGCACTTTTGTAAACGGCGTTGCGGTTGAAGATCCCTCTAACCAAACGGCGGCGTTCTCTTTAACAAACGGCAACTACACTGAATTTGAATACGCGATTCAAGCGACAAGTAATGCCGTTGCCGAATCAACTTATTGTTTCAGATTAACCAACGCCAGCTCTGTTACTAACTTTACTTATTCTGTCTACCCTCAAGTAACGTTAGATGTTGACGGCGGCAGAATGTTTTCATCTGGGTTTGAATTGCAAAGCGTTACCGCAGATATGGAGTGGACTACCGTTAACGGTGCGCCTGTCATTAACACTGCGATCAAAAGAGGGGGGAGTGCTTCGCTGGAGATATCCTCCTTAGCTTCAGCTACTCGAAAAAGTCTTCATTACAAATTTAAGTCTGCTGACTCTAACGGCCCATTCTTTGCGAGAACTTACTTCAGACTTTCAACCGTTCCATCAGCCGAGAATAGAATTATAAGTTTTAGTCAGGGAGAAACCGGCGGCACCGACAGGGCTTATATAACTGTAGATGGAGGAAGGCTTCTCCGCCTTTATGTTGGCGGCGTAGCTATAGGCAGCCCATCCGGCGCTCTGACACTCGACACCTGGTATAGAATAGAGTTTAAAATTGATGCTTCCGGCGCGGGCGCTACTGATACAGCTGAAGCCAAGATTGACGGCACTATTTTTGCCACTTCTTCCACCAGCAACTTGGCTACTGGTGTCACTCAAATAATTATAGGCGCCAACTTGGCTGCGGAATCTCAAACGGCCGGCGCCTGGTATTTTGATGACGTAGCCGTCAACGAGAATGCTGGTTCATCTAATAACAGCTACCCGGGAGCGGGGAGTATAGTCCACCTAGTGCCTAATGCCGACGGCGATACTGTAGCCTGCACTGGCGGGTTTGCGGATGCGGATGAAACAACTCCGGACGATGATACAACTTTCATAGGCTGCGCCAATGCCGGAGATATAGAAGAAGTGAATGTAACTGATCCAGGAAACGTAGGACTAAGATCAACGGATACCATTACTCTGGTTTCCGTAGGTGACAGATTCAGGACAACGAGCGGCGGCACATTTAGCGCGAGAATCAAATCAACGAGCGCCGGTACTATAGCCTCAAGCGCAACCATAACACCGGGGACTGCGTACACCACGAACGCCGCAGCCGTCCCTCGTCTGTATCCAATCACTTCATACAGTAAACCGGAAGGCGGTACTTGGACGCCTGCTTATTTAGGAACGGCTCAAATAGGTGTTAACACTATCGGAGAGCCAGGGGCAGGTACAAACAATATTCGCCACACAACTTTATGGCTACTTGTTGAATATGTTCCTGCGACTAATCCGCCGCTTAGCCAAACTCAATATGATTCCACCCATGATACGGTAATCGCCACAGGCGGGACTACAGCCGATGGCATAACTAACAATATTTATCTTGATTTCGATGCCATAAGCTCTTTCTTAGGCGAAATACTGACTCCTAGGGTAGAAGTAAGGGATACCGGCACTTCTCTTAGTAACGTTGCCACAAATACAGGGGCCACTAGTGTTGTCTATGACGCTCAATTCCCGGATGATATAAGAAGTACTTGTATCGTTAAAGATACCCTCAATAACCAACTTGTTATGTGGGGCGGACAGACCGGCGCAACAACTAAAGTCACTACCAACAATACCTGGGTAATGTCCTTACAGCCTGGGCATAGATCTCAATGGAAACTTTTAACAACTTCCGGCACATTGCCGCAGATTAATCGTGCGCATGTTTGTGCATATGATTCTTTAAACGACAGATTAGTGGTCTTCGGCGGTTGGACTGCTTCCGTTTACCTTAACGTTCCCTGGTTCCTTTCTTTGCCTGCATCCGGTACTCCTACCTGGACTCAACCCACAGTTACTAACTCACCTCCGTCAGCCACTGGCCAGCTTCAGGCTGTGGCTATATACGATGACGGCGGGCTACCTGAGGATGCAACGGTAAGTAGAATGATTGTCTATGGAGGATATTTCAGCACTGACACTGATATAGATGCTGTATATGAGTTAACACTGCCTACCACCGGCAATCCTACTTGGAATAACTTAGGGCTCACTACAGGCCCTTCGGCTTCAGGCGCTGGTCGTGATGGCTCAACGCTTGTTTTTGATTCCGATTCTAATAGAGCCATACTCTATGGTGGGCATATCAATGCCAACACAGCCGAAGTGTGGTCGCTCGGTTTGCCTGTTGGTGGCGCAGCTTCTTGGACACAAATCACCCCTACTGGAAGTCCAGGTACAAAAATAGGTCATATGGCGGGATTCCAGCCGGACTATAGCGGCACCGACGATAGAATGATTATCTACGGCGGAACCGTTACCACTTCTATATCAGGTTCCGTAGCTGATGTCTGGGAATTAACATTGCCGGAATCCGGAACCTCTGTTTGGACCGATAAAAGTCCTGCGATCAACCAGAGGCCTTTTGCTACTAGTCTCGGCGGATTAAACGGCATCTATGATGCTGACGGTCCGAACGGCCCTCGAATGCTCTTTGTCCCTGGTTACGACCTAACCAATTTTGATAATGGTCGCGTTTTAGCTATTGATCTTCCGGCTACGGGCAGCTTTGAATACAAAAACATTGTAGACATAAGACGTTACGTAACCGCGAGAGACCAAGTGGGAATGATTTATGACGCCGTGAATAAAGACATTGTCGCGTATGGCGGCGCCTGTTGCGGTGACGGACCAGGGTATGCTTATCACGTTTCTGACACGCAAAAACTAAGAGTTACCGATTCCACTCCGGCTTGGCGCGATGCCGGGTCGGATATGGCCCCGATTGTCAGGGAAGCGGCTAGTATGGTCTACGATACAACTTCCGGGAGCGAACGAGCGATAATGTGTTTCGGATTAAGCTCTATAACGCCTAATTACACGAATGACTGCTGGCAATTGTCTTTGCCGACTTCAGGACGTTCCAAATGGACTAACCTTAGTCCTTCAGGAACTCTCCCTGGAGACAGATGGGCAGCCGCGGCGGCTTACGACGACCTGAACGACAGGATGGTTGTATTTGGCGGGACGGGAGGCGCCGGCAG
>Ga0209541_10018072_pt1 | contig 10244 bp, 13 predicted proteins | sample RifCSPlowO2_01_FD_184027 | JGI IMG/M metagenome (GOLD analysis project Ga0209541, IMG submission 184027) | Groundwater microbial communities from Rifle, Colorado - Rifle CSP2_plank lowO2_0.1 (SPAdes) (version 2) | ecosystem: Environmental > Aquatic > Deep subsurface > Groundwater | place...
AGCCAAGAATGGAAAAGAACAGTAACGGCTCAGAAAAAAGAGGATCCTGAGGAAATAGATGCATACAATATAACGTCAATATGCAGAGCTTACTATGATAATGCTATTAATCCGGAATTCTTTCTAGAGAATATCCATATTGAAAGAATGCTCAGTTACACATAGCCCGGGAAAACAGCATATTTAAATAGTAGTATTTCTAACATAACAATACAATGAAATTAACAGTAGTTTTGGAACCGCAAGAAGAAGGTGGCTATACAGTTTATGTGCCATCATTGCAAGGCTGTGTTTCTCAAGGAGAAACAAAAGAAGAGGCATTGAAAAACATAAAGGAAGCTATAGAACTTTACCTAGAGCCTGATACAAATGAACTTGTTGAGTTCAAAGGCGAGCAAGTTAAGGTTATAGTATGAAGCTTCCAGTTATTTCTGGACTTGATATAATCAAAAGGTTAAAGAAAGCTGGTTTTATAGCTATAAGACAAAAAGGTTCCCATATCAGACTAGAAAAGGCTGGCGGTGAGAAAACCATTAAACTAACTGTTCCATTACATAAAGAAATGAAAAAAGGAACATTATTACGTATTATCAAAGATGCTGAATTAACTGTAGAAGAATTTGAAGAGTTAAGATAGTTCTCAATTTCGTATTTGTTAAAGTCCCAAATCATGATGGATTTCCGTACTTTTCTTAATTTTTATTGATTTATTTTGAAAATAATAAAGAGAATAAAAATGTTGCAGAGCAAAGAAAAGTTAGGCTAAAATCATTGTGAAATATGAACAAGATTTTACCGTATAAAATTTCTGGATTTTATGCGATGAAATGGGACTTAAGTTCTCGGTTTCAACGAGTTAGCAGAGTAGCAACCATTAATAGATACGAATGAAAGGAGAGTAAAGTTTAATAGACAAAGAGATACATTATATAATTACTGCGAAGCAGAGTAAATTTCCTTAGAAGTCTGGTTTTTGTCTTATCCTAAAGGTAGAAAATGGTATCTGCTAACACCCTATAAATAAGATTTTAGAGTAGAGAACAAAGGCATTTCCCTTTTCTTTGTGGTTGCAATAACAGAGGTTATTGTTTCCATTATCCTAGCACCTTTTTCCCTTCTTAATCCGCCAATTATTTTTCTTTGCACTATCAACTCCCTTAATGCCCTTTCTGCAATATTATTTGTTGGCTCAACAAATAAATGGATGAGGCATGTAAACCAGTATTCCAATCCATTCTTTACTTTCTCAGCAAACTTTTTGAATTCCCTGTAGGCATTCATTTGCCCTGCCACTTGCGTCATCTCCAGCTCCAAAATTTCTTTCCACTTCTCTCTTGTCTTGAGAGAATAAGGTTTTTCCCTCAGCTTCTTGATTTTCTTGAATATGCTCTTTATTGCTTCATAGAACCCTGCAAAACTGGGATATTTTTTGGCAAGGTCTTTTGCTTCCCTGAGCAAGTGAGCCCAGCATCTTTGTAAATTGCTGGAATATGTCGTATAAGCTGTCCAGCCATCGCAGCATATTACCCCATCATAATGCTCTCCAAGTATTTCTTTTAGAACATCATTACCGCGGCTTTTCCTTATCGCAAATACTATTTCGGTTTCTGTTACGAAAGTCCATAAGTGATAGGTAACTCCATCCACTCTGATTTCGGTTTCATCAACATACACAACCTTAGCCTCCCTTATTTTCTTTATGAGAACTTTGTATGGAATTGCCAACTTATTAGCCACCCTATTCGTTATTTTAAGAGCCTCTACATTTGTTAATTTTAGCCCGTAATGCCTCTCTAAAGAGCAGACAGTTTTCCTTAATGGCAACCTGTCATCAAATTTAAGCAATGTAACATGTGTAAGCACGTTTTTGCCAAATCTTTGCGAAGGAGCTTTATTTCCTGCCACTATATGCTTTCTGCATTTAGGGCATCTGTAATGGCAGATTAGATGTTCAATAACCTCAACTGGCTGCGGTTCAGGTATTTCCTCTTCCAGAATCCTTTCTGTCTTGAATGGCTTGCCTAGCTTTGCATTGCAATCTGGGCAACTATCCTCTATATATTCAACAGAGCCTGTAGGCTCTGGCTCTTCTCTTTCCCATTTAGGATGTCCTTTAGGGGCTCCTAACTTGCCGCTCGATTCTCTTTTTGGCGGTTTTATCTTTGATTTGCTTGGCGGAGTATGCGCGTTTTCATAAGCTAATAACCTTCTTTCCAGATTTTCTATTTTGCCCTTATATTCTAGAATAATCTCAATTAGTTGATTCTTAGATAACTGCCTAAGCTCTTTTTTATTGCAGTCCATTCATATATTTATGGAATAACTACTACATCTTTTTTTCGGTTTTGGGTGTTAGCAGATACGAAAAATAAAAAGCCTTATTAATATGCAATCTCTTTTTCTTTTTGTCTTAGTTCTGGCATAGCCGGGCTAGGGCTACACGCTCGTTAATAGTGCTTTAAGCATGAGCTTTGGGCCATAAAATTCAACCATAACATTCAGTAAGCAACAACTGAAAAATGAAGTGGCGGTGTCTTTTGGGATTAATGAGCTACACGACCTTTCCGCCCTCAATTCCAGGGACTTGGATCACAGGCTTAACGTCAATGGCAACAACCATGGCAACAACAGGAATGGCCGTGCTTTCGAAATAGCCCTAGTTTCTAAGACATTTTATATGAAAACTTGCAAAAACCTGTACCAAGAAATAGTTTCAGAGGAAAACCCGCATTCAGCTTTTAAAAAAGCAAGAAAGCGCAAAACAACAAAAGACTATGTTATTAATTTTGAAAAAGATTTAGAGAATAAACTTCTTCTATTGCGTTCTGAATTATTGCTGCATTGCTATAATCCAAAGCCCCTTGTAAATTTCATTGTTAGAGACCCTAAAACAAGAAAAATAAGCAAATCTGACTTCAGAGACAGGGTTGTGCATCATGCCTTGTGCAATATTATTGAGCCAATTTTTGAGAAAAGCTTCATTTATGATTCTTACGCAAACAGAAAAGGGAAGGGTGTCAATAAAGCAATAAAAAGATTTGATTCTTTCAAAAGAAAAATTTCCTGCAATGGCAAAACAAAAGCCAACGCTTATGATAACAATGACATTTTAGGCTACGCATTAAAAGCAGATATTAAAAAATATTTTGAAAGCATCGATCATGAAATTTTAATGAAAACAATAAAAAAGAAAATCAAAGACAATAAGGTTTTGTGGCTAATAAGAAAAATACTCAACAACTGCATGGGGGGCGAAGCACCCAAGGAATGCGACTCGGCAACTTAACCTCGCAATTCTTTGCCAATGTTTACCTAAATGAGCTAGACCAATTTGTAAAACACAAATTAAAGGCAAAATATTACATAAGATACGTAGATGATTTTGTAATTTTGCACAATAATAAAGAAACATTAGAAAAATACAAAGAACAAATTAACAATTTCTTAAAAACAATAAAACTAGAATTACACGAAGATAAATCAAAAATAATTCCTCTAAGCGAAGGAGTTTCTTTGCTTGGCTACAGGGTTTTTTATCACCATAAGCTGTTAAGGAAGAGCAATTTGAGGAAATTTCAAAGAAAAATAAAAGAGCAAATTGATTTGACGCAACAAAATGATTTATAGTAAATAACTTTAATTTTCGTAACTTTTAAATATAAGTTCTACTTCTAGAATAAACAAATGTGATAGGCATGTATGTAAAAAAAGGAAGCGAATTTCTGTTGAATTTTTCTCTGGAACAAATCGAGAAAAAATATAATGAAGAAAAAAATGCCAAAGCAAAAATAAGGCTACAATGCGCATTGCTAAGAAAAAAAGGAAAAGGCCAGCCATACATTTCTGAAGTTACTTCTCTTTCAATAACGACGATAAGTGACATACTTCGGAGATTTGAGAAGCGAGGAATTGATGGCTGTTATGCCATCAAGCAAAAAGGGCAGCCTAAAAAACTTTCTGCAATTCAACGAACAAAGCTCAAGAGAATAGTTTCAAAAAGTCCGCTTAAATCCGGTTTGCCTTACGTAATATGGACGACAAAACTTGTCCAATACATTATTCAGAAAGAATTTAAGGTAGATTATGTTGCGATGCAGGTGCATCGCTTGTTAAAGTCAATGAAAATCACTTTACAAAAAGCAAGACCTGAGCATATTAAAGCAAATAAGAAACTACAGGCTCAATTTAAAAAAAACTTCGGCGAAGAATCAAAGTTCTTAGGAAGCTTGGATATGAGGTCTTATTTCTGGACGAGAGCACATTTAAGCTCGAGCCGCACATAGTTAAAGGGTGGTTTTCAAAAGGCTCAAGACCAACGCTAAAATATGTGTCAAATAAATATCAAAAATTTCATGTTTTTGGGGCACTTGGGATTAGCGAAATTATAACCAAGATTAGCCCAAAAATCAATTCAAAAAAATATTTGCCTTTTCTTAAGAGGCTAAACAAGCATTACAAAATGCTATGCATTATCGTCGATAATGCGAGATGGCACTTGACAAAAGCAGTTCTTGATTTTATAAAAATTCAAGGAATAAAAATGATAAGGCTTTTGCCCTATAGCCCTGAGCTAAACCCAATTGAACAATTCTGGAAAAACATAAAACAACATCTCGGAACAAAGCCATTCTTCACTAAATCAGAACTGCTTGCAGAATTGCAAAAGGCGATAAGAAAAGATATTTTTATGCCACAAATATCCGATTATTAATGTTAGATACTATAAATTACCTAACCTATGGAGATTGACCTAATGTTTGTGTTGTAGCAGCACTGCCTTCACAAGTGCATGGTTTTCCTTCACCATCTTTTAGTCCTGGTATTGGATTGTCACCTGCAACACCATAACCAGCAGCTATACAAACTTCATTGCAAGTTACAGCGGTTTTTACCGCGCCGGTAAATATGCCCAACCTTCCGGTAAACACTGCTACCAAAACAACCAGAACTATTAAAGCAATAGCAACTATAATTATTACGTTAATAGAAAGCCCTTGTGCTTTTTTATCCATTTGTGCGCCTCTTATTAATATACACCATTCTTTTGGGAAGGTTATATATAAATATTTCGGAAATAATTTTTTGGATTTCTAGATTTTCTCAATTATCTTTTTTTATCTTATTTCTGAATATTCTTAAGTCTCTAGCCAGTTTATCTATAAACTTTTCAATTTCTGATTCTTTCAGATCCTTAAAGCGCAAATCAACATTGCGGAATGCCTTTTTATATAAAGATGTCATATCTTTATTCTGAATCGTATTTACCATATCATCTGTTAATTTAACAGCATGAGGATTATTTTGGAAAATTTTTATATCCAGTTTGGGCAGCATATGCTTTATATCATAAATATCCTTGAATTCTTCTCTGTTAATAAACGTAATCGCTTTGCCAATAAACATTCTCTCAAGCGGATAATAAAACAAAGCTCCTTTTTTATTAGGATTCCTCACTGGCTTGACAAAATCAACGTCTATTTTGGTATAAAATTCCTTGTATGTTTCCAATACAAGATTAATATGATACCTGTTAGTAGCGGCTAAACCGCTCTTTCCTTTGCGGTAATTTTTTAATGCTCCTTTCTTTTTGAGATTGCTTAATATACCAAGAAAGTAAGATTCTATTTTTTTGTATTGGTTTTTGCCCAGTGCAGTGTCAAAATCCAAATCTTCTGATTCCCTATGATGATTCAGATAAAATAAAGACAGGGCAGTTCCCCCTTTTGCGATTAGCTTATAAGGGTTGCTTTTCTCTATTTCCTTTAAAAATTCTTCCAGAATGTCTAATATCCTGGCCATTCAGACTCCGAATTTTTCGTAATCTATTTTTCTTTGCTTTGGGATCAATGATTTAAACTTAAGGTAATGTTTAGTAAAAATATTTTTGTATCTTGAAAGCATTTGTATCCAGACCTTTTTAGCATACTCATTTTTTGTGATTCCTATGTCCCTTAAAATTTGTTCATTCGTTGCATACTTTAAGCCTGTGTTTTTATCTGCAACATATTCGCTGCTTTCTATAGACTTTACACGAATAAAATTTAGCATCTTTTCCTCAATTCTTATTCTTCCCTTTATTTTTGTGTTGATTACTTCTGTTATCTTTGTCTGAAAATACCACCCGTATCCATTGTGCCTTAGTGCTTCCAATCCTGTAATGTAATAAGAGCTAACACTATTTAAAAATACGCTTAAAGGACTTCTTATTTCCCTCTTGCTTTCTAATTCCCCCAATAAGCAAAGCTTTTTTCTCATTTTTCCCCTCAGGTATCTTTTTTCATTATCGGTTAATTTTTTTCCTATGTTTAGTTTTTTAAGTATGTTAAACTGTATTGGCTTAAATAGGGTAGGAACCACAATATCCTCAAAATCAACTAATTTCTTTATTAACTGTTGGTCTGCCATTATAGGATACAAAAATATCCTTTGATATATAAATTTTTGGGTTTACAAATGGGTTAATTGTTTATTTTCGTTGAAACTTTTTTGTTGAATTACCTGCAAATATCAAGCTTAACAAACAAAATCCCGGAATCTGTAGGCAATGGAAACATCTCTGATTTCTTATTTACGCACTGCTTGCCAAGCTTAATTATTTGGCTGCTTTCATCATGAAAAACGCTGAATTCGTAATCAGTTTTCCATGATTCCAGGGTATTCCCAAATATTTCCTTTGCCTGCTGCTCAAAATAAGCACATGATTCCTCTGCATTGCATACACTAAAACCATCGGTATTACCAGCACAATCTCGCAGTATCTGTGCCATAGAAATTCCATTACAATCTCTGCCTGTTGTTGTAAGCAGGGTATCAAGCATGCTGGATGCAAGCTTTGCCTGTTCATAATCCCTCTTATAGGAAATTTCCTGGCTTCCAAATCTTGCTATAGCTAAAATCCCCAGTATTATCAGTATTATGACAATTGCCAACCCCATTATTTCCTGCTGCGCTTTTTTCATTTTTATTTTGTCGGTCTCATTTTTGAAATATTTCCAAAGCAATTACCCCGAAATAATATTCATTCTTAATAGGCTCAAATAATGACACAGGAATATTAGATGCATCCTTATATGAATACTCCTGCAAAGAATTGTCATAAATAACTTTGATTTCCTTAACTTCCGGATAAACCTGTTTTATGGTTATTTTGCTGAACCCAAACTTATCGAAATAAAATTCCCTGTTTTCATCGGATTGCATTATTACAGAAGCCGTATCAATTTTCAGCAAATCTACGCAATTATTTTTAATAATGCCTTTTTCGCTGCATTGTATCTCATTTAGGGAAGAAGCCTGCTGCATTACCTTAACTGCCTCAAGCTGCCTTATCCTGTCCTTTTCCATATCAATATTGATTGCTTTGTCTGAGTAAAAAGCATAAAATATAATTGTTAGTATAAAGAACACAGCCAAAACGATTATTGTTTCCATCATATGGATTTGTGATTTTTTATTCATTTTAATAAATCAGAGCGCATGACAAAGCATCTGCCTCATTGTTTATTGTCTCGATATAGTCTGCAGCATTAATAATATCTTCATAATTAGAAAATGCTGGATCAAAAGATGAAAGCTCGGAAATGGAATCAGAAATTGCTAATAAATTATTCTGGTAAAAATCCATGCAAATGGGGTTTTTTCCATCAATGGCGTATTGCTTAATAATATTGTTAATTTTTCCCAAATACGCCTCAGAAACTATGTTAAGCTTGTTGAATGCCTTTTCCATGACGCAATTGTATCTTTCAGCATCATCAGAGAATATGGCCCCAAAAAGCGATGCTCCCCCAATATAGTCTGATTTTCCTCTGGACTCAAATTTTCCATCAGCAAGCTCAAAAAACTCTATCATACCTCTATCTTCATTGCCATCAACCCTTAAGGAAGTGATAGGATAGTTTGCGGCTTTAAGGCTTTCAGGAATTTTTGGCTCCTGCCCGAAAAATATTATCCTTACCGCAATATTGTTTTCATCCTCAACTGCCTGCGCATTAGTAAACCCGTCTGCCCTTGCCTTCCCTCTTATCTTCTCAAACATTTTCCCTGCAAACTCGGAATTTCCGATAAAAATGTACCTTACATCGGGGCTTGTAATATAGAGGAAATTTGCTGCCCTATAAGGGATATCCCATCCCAGGCTCCATAAATTCATTTTATCTGTTTCCAAAGCGCTTGGAGAGAAAAAATTCAATGCATCCATGTTCTTTGGAATGCCATCAACAGAAAAGGAATTGCAATTAAGCTCAATTCTTGATTTAGGCATTTCAACAACAGCTGAAATATCTGCGCTATTGTAGCTAGAAAACACAGAGCCCAAGCTGTTTGCAGCCAGTATGCCAGTTGAGAAATCATGGATTTCTTGCTGTTTTGAGATAAAGCTCATGAAGATGATAATTACCACAGCACCTGCCGCAAGAACAAGAATCCAATTAAATTGAATTTCTATTGCTCCTTTTTTTTCCATATTAAAATTACTCTTTCTTGTTTTTTGTTATTGATTTTAGCTTAGAAAAAACGTCCTGCTTTTCTTTCTCCTTTGCTGCGGGAATTTCTGGCTTTTGCTTAATACCAAATGCCTCAAAAATTTTGCTTCTTTTTCTTTCCTTTTCTGCCCTTCTTTCCCTGACAATTTCCCTTATATTTTCCCCTTTCTGGGATTTTTTCAGTGCAGTTACTGGTCTATATTGGGTCGGTATACTGGCCGGATAGCTTGGCTCTTGTGCCTTATGGCCAATAATCCCTATAATGTAATCTTTATAATAATAAATTCCATAGCTGCCTGCCCCGAATATTATTATGAGCATTATAGTCCATATTAACAATCCTCCTATGCCCCCTGGCTTGCTTACAGGATCTACTGGGCTTGTGCCTTTTTCTATCTCTTCCTTGTCGCTTGCGCCATCCCCATCGCTATCAACATTGTTCGGATTTGCCCCGAAGGTATATTCTTGCATATTAGTCAATCCATCATCATCAAAATCCAAATTCGCATCTGATGCGTCATTTGTGTTTAGTCCATTCCTTGTTTCCCATTCATCCGGGATTCCGTCATTATCCGCATCTAGATCTTTATTGGATATCTTATCTTTCACTTGTTCTGCCTTGGAGCACAGATTAAAAATGCATTCCAGCCCAGTTCCGCAGTCCTGGGATGAGACGCAGTTATTTCCCATGCTGCACTTGGCTGGGCATGTTCCTCCGCAATCTATATCTGCCTCATCCCCGTTAAGGATTCCATCGCTGCATGTATTGACTTCCTGGCATACACCATCAAAGCAGGCATTGGAAGCGCAATCGGAATTTGCATTGCATCTCATGCCATTAAGGCATTTCCCGCAGCTTCCGCCGCAATCAGTATCAGTTTCATTGCCATTTTTTATTCCGTCGTCGCATGATATTTCTATTTTTGCGCATTTTCCATTAGAGCAAAATCCGCTGGCGCATTCGCTGCTGCTTGTGCAAGAGCTACCGATTGTGCAATTGCCATAGTCCTTGCATGATCTAATAGATATGTTTATATCTGGAGTTGCGCACAAAGCCTCGTACAAGGTGCTGTTCCACTTGCCGTCTTTGCAAGTTTTTTTGCTTCTAGCATCACATTCCCCTTCAGCGCAAACTATTGTGCAATCACTATCCTCCAGACCGCAATAATCGCAATAGCTGCTGGAAGCCCATATTCCATTCAAGCATCTTTTATTGGATGTTGTATCGCATGTGTTCTCTCCGCATGAAAACAGGCATGAGGAGTCTTTGCTGCCGCACTTGGTGCAATAGTCTATATTGCTCCATAGTCCGTTGTTGCACCATTTTTTCGCATTTGCATCGCAGGTGTTGCTGGCGCATGCACCCAAACACTCTGAATCCTGGCAATAGTTGCAATAATTAAGGGACGACCATGATCCTGCATCACATCTCCTATTGAATGTTGTATCGCAAACATCGCTTTGGCAGGCAAATCCGCAGGAAAAATCCTTGCTGCCGCACTTGGTGCAATAATCTATGCTGCTCCATATTCCATTGTTGCACCATTTATCATTTTTTGTATCGCAAGCATTGTTCTCGCATTTGAAGTAACATACGCTGTCTTTACTGCCGCATGCCATGCAATAGTTGGATTCCTCCCATATACCATTATTGCACCACTTTCTGTTTTTTGCGTCGCAAGCGCCATTAGAGCATGCTGCTGAGCAAGATGAATCTACACTGCCGCATTTATCGCAGTATTTTATTGCAGACCATGCGCC
>Ga0209541_10018073_pt1 | contig 10243 bp, 5 predicted proteins | sample RifCSPlowO2_01_FD_184027 | JGI IMG/M metagenome (GOLD analysis project Ga0209541, IMG submission 184027) | Groundwater microbial communities from Rifle, Colorado - Rifle CSP2_plank lowO2_0.1 (SPAdes) (version 2) | ecosystem: Environmental > Aquatic > Deep subsurface > Groundwater | place: Rifle...
GAACTATTTAGAAAGTAAAAAAAATAAAGAAGAGTACATTTTGCCTTTAATTATAGATTTAGAGAATCCCAGTCCAGCAATCGGTTGGATGAGTGAAGAAAGAACTTCATTTATCGAAAGGCGCCCTTTTGATTTAGTTATGTCTCTTGCGTTACTGCACCATCTATCAATTTCTAACAATCTTCCTTTTGACAACGTCGCCGATTTTTTTAAAAAAGTTGGTAGATTTTTAATTATTGAATTTATTCCAAAAAAAGATTCTCAAGTACAACGACTTCTTACCTCGAGAAAAGATATTTTTGGCAGCTACAGTATTGATAATTTCGAGTACGTTTTCGCTAAGCACTTTAGAATAATCAGAAAAGAAAAGATTCCTGCAAGCGAGAGAGTTTTATATCTTATGTGTAAAAAATGATTTTTAAAAAAATACTCGAACAAAAAATAATTTTTCCGTTCCTCTTCACTGTTTATCCCGTGGTTTTCTTGCTTTCTTTCAATATTGGAAAGTCAGATTATGCTCAAGCAATTTTTCCTGGTGTTGTTATTATATCTTCTTCGATTATTCTTTATCTTTTTCTTAGACGATTTATTAAAGATAGATTTAAATCGGGATTGCTGGTGGGTTGGCTATTCCTTTCTTTTTTTACGTATGGACACTTATATGATTTAGCTGCAGCAAACTTAAACTCTAATCTGGGGAGGATTCTAGTAAAACCTAGCTACGGGCTTATATTTTGGATGCTACTTAATGTCCTTATCATTTACAAAGTATTGGTCTTTAAAAAAGCCAAACATCCACTCATCCTTTTTTTTAACATTTTTTCTCTATTTCTGATTTTGTTTTCGTCGGCCAATATAGCAATTTATGAACTTTCACAGTTTTTAAATCCTACCAGTGAAGACTTCAGGGAGACATCCGACGACGGGAAGTTTTTTAACCTCGAGGATTTGCCCGACATATACTATATTATTTTGGATGGTAATGCCAGCGCGTCAGTTTTAAAAGATTTGTATGGTTACGACAACAAAAGCTTTGTAAGTTTTCTGAGAAAAAATAAATTTTTTGTTTCAGAGAGCGCTAAAAGTAACTATGTGATGACGTCTTTGTCTCTTGCTTCTTCTTTGAACATGAAGTATGTGAACTATTTGTCTGAAGAGTTGGGAAAAAATTCTCGTGAGGAGATAAGATTACATAAGATGATTGAAGACAATGATTTGGTGAAACTGTTAAAAGATAGAGGATATAAGTATGTTACTTTCAGTTCGGGTTGGGGTCCAACTAACTATTCTAGATTAGCCGATGTAAATTTTCAGAAGGTTTTTTTGAGTGAATTTTCAACATTATTGATTAGGAAGAGTGCAATAGGACACTTTGAATTTACGAGGCCTTTTTTGAGAAGTCGGACCCTTTTTACTTTTGAGAATTTAAAGAAAATAGAGCGTGACTCAAGGCCCAAATTTGTTTTTGCGCATATTTTAATTCCTCACCCTCCATGGCTTTTTGGACCGAGGGGCGAGAGGGTAGAAGGGACAGAGATTACCTTGACTGGTGATGACTGGACAGAGAAAGAAAAATATATTGGTCAGGTAAGATTTGCAGAAATTATGATCAAAGATGTTATAAAGACAATACTTTCCGGCAATAAAGAGTCTGTATTGATAGTCCAGGCAGATCATGGCCCGTCGTCCACTCTCAGAGAAGAAGGGCGGATACATCTACAAGAGAGGTTTGGGATTTTGAACGCAATTTACATTCCGGAAAAATATGAAAAAAACGTTAAATTGTACGAGGGTATGACGCCCGTCAACACATTCAGGATGATTCTAAATACAATATTTAATGAGAATTACGCTATTTTAGAAGATAGACACTATTATACTGATGTCTTTAGGCCGTTTGACTTTAGCGATGTGACAGGAGAGTTGGTTGATTAGATTTATTCATTTGCTGGAGTAATAACCAACCCTGTATTAAAATATACTTCCAATATATAATTCTTTTTAGTGTTTGCTAATAAGAAAAACGACCTTTTTGCTTTTGTTTTAATCTTTCTAATAAGCGTTAGTTTGTGTGTTGTTTGGTTTAGAGGAGGGGACTTATTAGGAACAGGTGAATCAGGACTTTTGTTTTATAACGCCGAAAGACAATATGAAATTTCACAATACGCCTGGTCAGACGTGCTTTTGGGAAGTCCCCGAAGCATATATACGTCTGGGATTCCGACGTATTGGTTTTTATCAAAAGTACAAAGTTTAGGGATTCCCTCTTTTTTACTCGAAGCTTTGACTTTTGGTTTTCTTTTTTTTGTCGCCGGTTCTTTTGTCTATTTGTTGATTAAAGAACTTTTTCCCAGATTGGATAGAAAGATTATTTTTTTAGGCGTTTTATTCTATTGGTTTAATCCGATCTCGATAGTGAATGTATGGAATCGCTTCTTATATAATCATTTTGTCTTTTGGGCACTTCTTCCTTTAGCCTCTTTTTTGTTTATCAGGGGTATAAGATTGAGAAAACTTGCCTATGCAGTTGGAGTTTCTTTGTCGTCTGCGGCTTTCTCATATGCTCTATCATCTCCTGCCTCAACCATACTTCTTTGGTTACTTCTTACGTATATTTGCGTCTATTACTTTATTATCAATAAAAGCATCAGGCCATTTCTTACTAAATATTTTGTCATATGCCTTTCTAGTTTTTTGGCGTTTAATTTTTGGTGGCTTTCACAGCTTTTTTTCTATATAAGGTCAAGCTCGTATAGTTATGCAGTCGAGAGTTTCTTTTCTTCAGAAGACAACCTTTCGGGGCTAACTGATCTAAGTAATCTGTTAGGAATGTTTAGTAACAATATTCGTTTTTTGCATGGAACATTTTTTGAGGTGGGACCCTTTTGGGCTAACTTCTATACTTCTAAAACGTCGATATTAATTCAATTTTTATTATTCCTGGTCATTTTTATAGCCACATTTTCAATCGTCAAAAAAAGAAAAATACTTTTTTTAGAAGGAGGCTTAATTATAACCTTATTTCTCATGAAGGGAAATAATCCCCCCTTCGGAGAGTTGTACGAGGCAGCCTTTCTAAGATTTAAATTTTTTCAGATATTCAGAAATCCTTTTGAAAAGTTTGGGTTTTTCCTACCTCTATTCTCTGCCCCCCTGTTTATATTTGGTCTTAGCAGGTTGATAGATCATTTTGAAAAGAAACTGGTCAAGAGGGTTATCTTCACAATTTCTTTTGGCTGTGTTGCTCTTTTTTGGGGGTTCCCTTTTTGGACTGGACTGGTTTTTAGTAGTGGACACAAAGATACTAATGAGTTTAGAAGTTATAATGTAGAAGTTCCTGGATATTATAAAGATGCCAACGAGTGGCTGGAAGGGCAGGGTGGGAATTTTCGCTTTATTGTTTTACCAATTAGAGGGGAAGGCGTGTCCTATTTGTGGCCAAAAGGCTATGAAGGGATTGAGATCTCAAGCACTTTGTTCTCGAGGCCCAATATCTCGTTTGATACTACTGTTCCTCTTTATAGCGAAGTAGCTGGAGGAATAATCGATTACCAAATGGATAAAAGTGTTATAAATTTTTCACCCTTCACTAATAGTAAATATTTCCTTGCAAGATCTGATATTAATTTTAAGAAAGAAAGAATGGCAAACCCTGAGAATATAAAGCTCAATTTTGAAGAAATGCTAAGTTTAGGTATGTTTCAAGAAAAATATCAATTTGGAGAACTGTCGTTTTATGAGTTGAATGCTGATTATAGATGGCCGAAAATATACTCGACTTCCAATATCTGGGTGACTAACGATTCAGATATAAATAAGTTAATTAGTAATGAAAAAGAATTTCCTAGGCGAAAGGTGGCAATTGTGGATCGAAACTTCGCAGGAATTGGGGAAAAATTGAAATATAAAAGCCTTTTTTCTCCTAGCAAAATATTTAATTATAAGGAGTTTTTAGAAACTGAAGCGTTGACGGATGATGATATTTTGTCCAGGCTTTTTTATACCAAGCATTTACCAAATAAATGGTACTATTTTTTCGTCAGGGTTAAAGAACGTTTACAAACTCCCCCTTATTCGGATTATGATGGCTGGATTATATATAACGTGGGGTTATTGGGGAAAAGAGCGGTAGAAGTATATAAGTTAATGTCTGATGATAAAATAGATCCGAAATTAGTCAATCGTGCCGAAAAAGATTATCTGGTTTTGTTTAAAAAACTTCAGAAAAATTTAAAGAGCTCCACCTTGAGCGACAACCCCGTTTCAAGAGTTATCAGGGAGTCTCTTTTTTACCAGTATATATTATTTAAAAAAGTAAACTCAGAAAATCTAGAATATTTAGATAATTTTTTTCTCGATGTAAAAATGAAACCTATGTACGATTTGCCAACTGGCTCTTATGATTATTATTTGGTATATCACTTTGACATTCCCTTGGAGGGTCTATACACGATTTCCGAAGACTTTAAAGAAGGTTTGGAAGAGGTGTATTTGGACGGCGACAAAATATGTGCGACAGATTGCGATAAATCTGATAATAATTTATTAGAGTTAAATTCGGGAGATCACGAACTTGCTTTTGCACTAGATGACAAAAGGTCTTTTCAAACAGAAGTACTACAAATAGACCACATGGGTTTTGCTGATAAAGATTTTGTAGAATGGGAAATTGATCTACCCAGCACACCGACCCCTTACAAGATTGCGTTTGATTATAAGTTCAGAAAGGGTGTTAAGTTTAAAGTTATTTTTCAGCAAGATATAGACCAGGATAAGTTGCCTATTTTCCAAAGCCAAGTAAGAAAAGATGATGCTTTCCACGATTGGAGATTGTACGAAGCGGAATTTTCTAGTAGCCCGGGAGCCAAATATGGAAAGATCGTTTTCAAGGCCGATAAAGATATGAAGTGTTCTATGGAATGGTGGGGCAAGGAGTCTTGTAATGAGGTTGATTCCGGGTTTGAGGTTGAACTTAAAAATATTACTGTCAGAAAAGTGCGCTTCCCGGAAGTAAATTTAATCTTAGACTATGTTGAAGACGAACCAGTTGAGTCGATGGTCGAATGGGAAATGGTTAATCCAACTGAGTACAAAGTCAAGTTGAGTAAGAATTCTGACCAGCCTGAATTACTCGTCTTTTCAGAGCTATATAATTCTCAATGGGGCGCGTTTTATGAAGGGGGAGAAAAGCTTCCTGAATGGAAACATGTTCTGGTTAATGTTTATGCAAATGCTTGGTTGATAGATAAAAAGGGTGACTACGAGATAGTTTTAAGACACCTTCCTCAAAAGACATTAGTATACAGTAGCCGTATCTCGTTGTTTTCTTTTTTGTTGGCCCTTTTGTATTTGTTTGTCAATAAGCTAAAGAAAAAACATGAGGCCAATTAAACTACTTATAATAATATTCTATTTTTCCTGTTTGGTCATTTTAATAAGTTTAAATATATGGTCAAGTTATAGTGGCTATGATTTTAGTCTTTCTTCTTTAATATTTTGGTGGATCTTTCTGGGTTGGATTTTGGCCTCAGTGTTTATGAGGTTGGGTTACAATGGTTTGAGATATTTAACTTTCTTATTTTTCATCTTAGGAGCGACTCTTTTCACCATGGGGTTGGCTGATATCTCGGAAACAATATTTAGGGTAGGTTTTACACTATGGGTTGTTGTTTTTGGCAAGTCGTTGCTTTCTCTATTCTCTTCAGGCAAGTCTTATCATTAGAGTTTTTTTGCAAGTTATTTGTATTTGTACATTTTGGCTATCGGGAGGGGGAAAATAAGGCATTTTCGATAGATGATTTTTGAGTGTATTTTACTTTAAGCTTAGAATCCGCGAATGAAATTCGCAGCCTTAAATAATATGATTAATGATATTGAAACAGAATTGAAATGACAAAAGTCACGATTTTTCTTTTTATAGTTTTGTTTTTTGTATTTTTTAGATTTTTTATTCCTGGCCCAAGAGTAGCCAATGATTATCCGTATACTTACTCCGAATCCTTAAGAGAAGGATTTGCCTTACCTTCAACATGGTTGACAAGAGTAGGAGAGGGAATGGGAGAGTATTCAATTCTCACCATGTGGTCATGGCCGATTGATTTGCTTTATGGATTTGGTGCAAAGTTGGGTTTGTCTTTTGATATTCTAGAAAGGTTATTGGGCTTGGTTTTGATTGTCTTAACCGGCGCTTTTTCTATAAATAAACTTCTTAAAAGTTATAGGATTACTGCTTGGGCTGCCAGTGTTTCCTCTTTATTTTATTTGACGACTACATATTTGGTTCTTCTTATCGACGGGGGTCAATTTGGCATAGCGCTTGCGTATGCATTTTTCCCCCTTTCCTTTTTAACAATTAAGAAAGCCCCGAAAGGATCTTTAAAAGATAGGCTTTTGGCAGGCTTGGGGGTTAGTATTTTAGGCTTTTTTGACATTCGTTTTGTTTATGTACTTTTGATGTTGAGCTTTTTTTGGTTTTCTTATGAATTTGTTTTATTGTCAAACGATAGAATAATCTTTTTTAAAAGTCTACTAGCAACTTTAATTGTTACCGTTTTGGTTTTTGGATGCTTGAATTTTTACTGGATTTTACCGTTGGGTCTCGCAAACAGTAATTCTCTGTCCGCCAATTTCAGCAGACTAACAGAAACTTCGTTTTTAAGTTTCGCAACCTGGAAACACACCTTACTTTTGCTTCAACCCCACTGGCACAACAATGTGTTTGGAAAAGTTACTGATTTAAAGATCGAGTTTGTTTTAATTCCAATTCTGGCCTTTCTAGCACCCGTGTTGGTGAAAATGAATCCTTCCTCATTAAAACTTCGCAGATTCAAGGAGATTATATTTTGGATTTTGGTTGCGTTGGTGGGAATATTTTTGGCCAAGGGCTCAAATCCACCCTTCACTTCCGTTTACCCTTGGCTTTTTGCAAATATTCCTGGTTTTTCTCTTTTCAGAGACCCGACAAAATTTTTCTTTTTAGTCGCCCTTTCTTATTCGGCGTTGTTGGGGGTTACTATAGACGAGATTTCTGGAAAGTTAGCTAAATTGAAATTAAAGAATAAATTTTTTAAATCTTACCAACGAAGTTGGCCAGGGTTAGCTTATATCTTAAATCCTAAGTCTTTTATCATACTTCTTACCATTTATCTTTTATTTCTTGTTCGACCAGTATGGTTGGGTAGAATGACCGGAACATTTTCCGAACCCATTTATCAAAAAGAATACGAGGAGATCAACAAGATTTTACAAAATGATAATAAGTTCAGTCGAATCTTATGGATTCCGACGAAAGCACCATTAGGATATTCTTCGCCAACCCACACTTCGGTCGAAGCCTCTCGGATTGTAGCAAAAAGACCTTTCGCCGCCGGCGTTGTCGGGACTTACGAAATTTTTAACTTTTTGCGAGAATCGCCTTACATGGAAGAGCTATTTGATATTGCGTCTGTAGGTTACATAGCATACCCCTATCCCGATACTCGGCGTGAAGAATTAAAACAAGATAACGTTGACTATTATTATGCATTATTGGATCAATTGACAAATCTTCCTTGGATAGAAGGTAAGATTTCTGACCCGCCCGTTCCCGTATTGAAGGTTAAAAACTCCCAAGACCATTTCTTCATTGCAAATAATACATTTTTGGTTGTCGGTTCTGACAGGATTTATAACGATTTAGCTAGGATTGAAGGGTTTAAGTTGTCGAATAATGCCTTGATTTTCGCTGAGGAACAACCTGCAGTAGGCAATACGTGCAAGGACCGTCCCTGCACGGTAATTTTGTATGACAAAAAGGAAGCTGATTTTGCGGCAAATTTTATTGATCAAAGTAATTTTATCTTTCCATCACAGAATTTGAATTTCGATCCTTCGATAAGCTCAGAAAGAGTTGGCTGGCCTGCCAGCCGAAGCTTTAGCGGAGGCTGGTGGAAGAGAGAAGCCGCCGATCTAATTTGGTGGCGCAATTTTTTACAAGAAAAATATGGTATTGATAATCAGGATTTTGATTTCGGAGGCGGATGGGCGATTGCGGAAGGTAACAGGAAGTTAGATGTAAGAAATAAGAAGTTAGAAAATGGAAATATATTGTTGGCAAGAGTTATGGAAAGTATTAGGGGGGGAAAAGTCGAATTTTTCCAAGGCAAACAAAAAATTGGCGAGGTTGATACAAAAATTGAAGAACCTGAAAAAGTTGAAATAAAATTGACAGGTTATCAAGGAATTCCTGATCAGGTTTTTGAATACGATAAGGCTGACTTTGTTTGGTATGAGATTGGAAAGTTAGTTGAAAACAATAAAGCATTAATAATTAAAACTCAAGGAGACATTAATGTTATCAACTCTCTTGCCGTTTTAACAGAGGATGAACTGACGCGTATCTATGAATTAATTCATAGATACAAAATATATGATTGGGATGAGTTGGATGAGATACAGAAAGATAAATTATTTAAAACAGAACACGAGGTCAAAGTAGTTTATCAAGGAGTAAATCCGACGCACTATAAAATTAAGGTAGAGGGTGTAACAAAACCAGTTACTTTAGCCTTTTCGGAAACTTATGATCCGTTGTGGGAAATCACCAATTCTGCAACTGGTGAAAAATCAGGCTCATACCCCTTATATAGTTTGATAAATGGTTTTTATGTAGAAAAAGACGGTGAGTATGATATTTATTTCTCGCCTCAAAAATATGTTTATCCAGGTTTGGCTATAAGTAGCATAACGCTATTTGTAATCATGGGTTATTTAATCTTCTCAAGAAATAAAAAAGCCAAAGCTTTATAATTTGGAGAGTGAGAAAAAAATCCGTTAAGCAAAAAATTGTTGTAGTAATGCCTGCATATAACGCAGAGAAAACTTTAAAAAAAACACTTGATGATATCCCGAAAGGAGTAGTTGACAAGATAATTTTAGTTGACGATGGGAGCCATGACAGAACTGTAAAACTAGCTAAAAGACTTGGACTGAAAACTTTTGTTCACCCCCAAAATAGAGGATACGGTGGAAATCAAAAAACTTGCTACACTCTTGCCTTAAATGAAGGAGCCGATATTGTTGTCATGATTCATCCTGATTACCAGTACGACAGCTCCCTGACGGAAGAAATATTAAGGCCTATCATACAAAAGAGACTTGATATAGTTTTGGGGTCAAGGATAAGAGGTAGAAATGAGGCTTTGGCCGGTGGTATGCCGCTTTACAAATATATATCCAACAGATTTCTCACGATCCTGGAGAATATTGTCTTGAGCCAAAATCTTTCCGAGTATCATACAGGTTTCAGGGCATTTCACAAAAGTGTTTTAAAAACCCTTCCCTTTCATAAATTTTCCGATGATTTTGTATTTGACCAGGACATTCTCATTTCAAGCATTTACTCAGGTTTCAGAATCGGCGAAATACAAGTCCCGGTCAGATACTTTCCCGATGCATCGTCAATTAATTTTAGAAGGGGTGTGAAATACGGCCTTGAAATTCTGAAGGATCTATTTTTTTACTTTATTGCAAAGTCTGGATTGTATATATCAAACATCTTTGTTAAAAAATGAAATATATTCTTTTTCTGATATTTGTAATTGCACTAATTGTTCGCTTCGCTTATTTTCCCCAAAATGTATATTTTGCCTATGATCAAGCAAGAGATTCGTTCTTCGCGCTGGATATTTTAAAAGGGGATATACGGATTATAGGTCCGCCATCAGCAGCAAGTCCTATACTCTTTCCTGGTCCACTTTCGTTATATCTTTATTCATTCATTTATTTAGTATTTGGACCCAACCCCGAGATTTTGTCTGCATTTTTCCGTGTTTACAATGCCTTTGGAGTATTTCTTGTATTTCTAATAGGGTCAAAACTTTTTGACAAAAGGATTGGTGTCTTGGGGTCGTTATTATATGCAGTCTCATATGAGCAATCCCAATATGCTCTTTTTATGAGCCATCAACCTTTAGCTGTGTTACCGGTTTTGCTTTTTTATCTGGGATTAACACTATTTCTTTTTGAAAAAAAGGCTAAAGGCATAATTCTTACAAGTTTAGGTTTGGGATTAGCCATACAATTTCATTTCGTTTACATATTTCTAATTCCTGTTATGTTATTAATACTTTTAATTATTAGGAAAGAAATACATAATTTGCGTGTGAAAGACATTTTCATTTCCTTAGGCGTATTTCTATTGACTACTTCAACTTATATCATCTCGGAATTTAAATTTGGTTTCAGAATGATAAGTTACTTTTTT
>Ga0209541_10018076_pt1 | contig 10243 bp, 12 predicted proteins | sample RifCSPlowO2_01_FD_184027 | JGI IMG/M metagenome (GOLD analysis project Ga0209541, IMG submission 184027) | Groundwater microbial communities from Rifle, Colorado - Rifle CSP2_plank lowO2_0.1 (SPAdes) (version 2) | ecosystem: Environmental > Aquatic > Deep subsurface > Groundwater | place...
TGCCCCGCCAATAAGCGCCGGCCACAGACAGAAGTTTGAAGTGCTGCATCTCCTGGCTGGGATTTTCGACATGGCCCATCTTGCATAGGTCTAGAAAATCTCCAGGGTTATTTGTCAAAAGTTTTTTACCTTCACTCGCAAATTCTTCAAGCAGTTCGATTTTGTACGGGTTGTGTTTGAAAAGTTTTCTAGCTTCATCCAAGGTAACTTCGTTGAATTCAAAATGTGTCCAAGTGGGCAAAATCTGGCGCATTTTGGCCTCAATCTTTGGCAGATCGGCGTCGGAAATTTTGACCTGGCCCATATCAAAGTCTTGATAAAAGCCATTATCAATAGCCGGGCCGATGGCATTATGTGAGCCGGGCCAAAGTTCTAATACTGCCTTAGCTAATAAATGGGCACACGAGTGGCGCAAGTTGTCTAAATTTTGATTCATATGTTCATAGTAACAGAAAAACCACCTACTTCGTTACTCCCGGGGTTCCAAGTAACTACTTTGGTGGCTCAATTTGTCCCTTTTACGCCGGATCAGCGTTTGGCTCAGCGGGTGGTAAACCACTTCTACACCAACAATGTGAATTATATCAGTTAGTCGGTGGAATACCAAGTTCGTTTTCAACTACGCCAAGTCTTCTCTCTATACCCAAGAAGGATTTTGCAAGAATTTCTTCTAGTTCTTCGAATCTGCTCTCGACTTTTTGCCAAAGCAATCCCAGCCCAGATTTAAGATCATCCTTGGTAGCAAACGATTTAAGATCATCCTTGGTAGCAAACGATTTAAGATCATCCTTGGTAGCAAACGATTTAAGATCATCCTTGGTAGCAAACGATTTAAGATCATCCTTGGTAGCAAACGATTTAAGATCATCCTTGGTAGCAAAAATCCCCTTAAGCAGTTTAATATCGGCTGAGTTTAGGGTTGGCTTCATGAGATAAGAATACCACAGAAAGATTTGAGAGTGTCAATATCTTGTTATGTGGACTCGAGAGGATTCGAACCTCTGACCTTGGCAATGTCAATGCCACGCTCTAACCAGCTGAGCCACGAGTCCGGGTGGGACTATTTTATCATCAGCCGTTCAAACTTCCCGGATAACCTCAAACCCCTTAAGACTGCCGACCACAGTAAAAGAGTAAACCTCTTTAGCCAGGTCCATGTGTTTGATCTTTTTGGCAGTTTCATTGAGAGTGGAGCCGGAGCCGACAGCGTCATCAATGAGTAACACCCGGGAGTATTGGGCGGCTGTTTTTTCCACAAAAATAGTTTCCCGGGCATTGGTTATTCTTTCTTCCAGCTTGCCCAAAGTTTTTTGGGCAACTCGGATTTTTCCTGGATATGCTTTAGTTAGATCAATTTGGGGCAGCGATAAATTCAGTCTTTTAGAAAATTCTTTGAGAAATTGCACTTTTCTGATGATACTATGGGGAATATATCCCACAGCTTCAATGGAATGATGTTTGATAAGCTTGTTAATGACCCCTCTTGCTTCATCGGCAACTTGATAGACTAATTGTTTGTTTTCTGATTGTTTGGCGTAGAGCATAAGTGATCCCAGTCTGGTCTTGCCAAACGTAGGTAGGCTGTAAAAATCTAAATAGTAAACGCCATTCAAAGTCATATCTGAGGAAAACGTTTTGGCCACGTTTTGGGTAGCATCAATCCAACCCTGGGGAGAAAATAAAGTATTTACATTTTCCCTGTCCTGGGTATATCTGGCCAAGAGACTGGTTTCCTGGTCTGACTTGCTAACGTTTTTTAGCCAAACACGAAATCCCGATACACCGGTCGTTAATTGACCGGTGGGATCGACATAGGCAAAATATTTGTCCAACAGTTGATTAGCTTCCACGGTTTCATCAGGCGACTTTGAGGCTAAAGTATAAAAGACTTTAGGAGCTGAACCAGCCTTGGTCAGTTTGCCAGACTCCAGAAGTGACTTGAGCTGCCTGTGTAGGGCCACATTGCCTATTCCTAAATGTTCAGTCAGGTCTTTCACTCTAGCCTGGCCATTAATTTGGATATAGCCGAGTATCCTAATTTTTGTATCTGTAATCATAGTACATAGTGTACTATATATTATATACTATGTCAATTGGGGCTGATGTACCATTAGCCAGTCGTGGTGACCATGTACCGTTCGGAAGACAGTAAAAACTTGGTACCGCTCTTTTGAGCTTGGCCCCAGAAATAGCCTTTTTGTTTAGCGGCTCGGGCGTTGGCTGTGGCTAGCCAGTGTTTAGACTCGGCTACCTGCTTTTTTAAGTCAAGCATAAATCTTCGCAGTTGAGCGAAAAAGTTGCTGTGGTAAATTCCGGGATTAATTGGAGCTTGCAGCGTAGCCACCTCAACTTCTTTGCCAAATTCCCCTACTGATTTGGCTAGTTGGGCGATTTCCGAAAGAATCTGTTGAATCTGGGTATTTTTGTTGTTTTCTGATCTCAAAAAGACCAGTCTTTCTTGCTCTAGCCGATTAGAAAATCTACCCTCGGCTTGCCGCTCACCTTGTTTTTCAGCCGCCTTAAGGTCTTCAATGGAAAAAGACTCATTGGGACGCAACGTACCGGAAAAGGCCTGCCTGCCGGCAGGCAGGCCTAAAGCGGCCGGAATATCATCAGTTATTGCCTTGGTGATCTGGATTTTAGCTTCATCCACGGCACTTCTAGACAGCCCTGTAAGAGCTTCTAAAAAATTGGCGGGGGCTGGGCGGCGGGTCCCCTTGCTGGGGCTGGCCATATTAACCATGTATTATACCAAACTCTGTAAATAAGCAAGAGTGGCTGGGCGATCCGCCAGTTTTTGGTCAACTTGAACTTGCTGGAGAATAAATTCCGTATTTAAATCCCGTCTGGCCTCTTCGGCCAGTTTTGCTTTGAGATCGGTGGCAGTCATTTTTTTGCTAGTTAAATACTTATCCACAGTCAAACCCAATCGGGTTAAGTTTTCGGCCAAGATAGTCAGGTGGTGATTAGCTTCAGATTCAATAAGTAGATCAGCTATTTTGATCGTTGAGGATTTGACTAGGTCTTCCAGTTTGGTCAGCTTTCCTAATTTGACATCGGGCGCTTCGCACAGTGTGGCGGTAAATACCCAATCCTCACCCTCTTTGCCGGTGTCAATCTTGATATTGGGATATATAACAGGTTTTAACTTATGTTCGTCCACGGCTGCCTGGTAGGCTTCGGGTAGCAAATGTTGCAGGGCATGGGAGAAAGTTTGACTGCGGTCTAATTTGTCCTCGATTAAATATCTGGGAACATGGCCTTTTCTAAAGCCCTTGATTTCAGTATTTTTGACAGTTTCAGCGATGACTTGTTCGTAACCCTGCTGCATTTGGGTCCAGGGAATCGTCAACATCAGTTCAATATTGCCGTTAAGGAGGCGCTTTATCAGGCTCATTTGCTTAAGATAGTAGTGGAGAGGATTTTATTGCCAATGGCCAGCTGGTTGACTACATCCAAGCCGGAAATGACCCGGCCGAAGAAGGTGTATTCCCCATTTAGGAACAAGGAATCTTTTTTGACGATGAAAAACTGGGAGTCATTAGATACTTCTTTAGGGGTGGCTTGGCGAGCCACACCTACGGCTCCGGCAGTAAACGCTTCAGAAGAGGTTTCTGTAGGTAAAGTCGAGTTGCCTCCAGTGCCATCGCCTTTTGGATCACAACCTTGAACTACCCAATCTTCTACCCGGTGCCAGGTGCGGTTGTCACACTCTCCCCGGCTCCACTTACCTAAATAGTTAGCCACTGTTTTGGGGGCCACATCTGGCCGAAGTTCGAGAGTGATATCACCTTTGGAAGTAGAGATTTTAACTTGAGGCCAGCCCACAATAGGGGTTTGGGTAGTTCCGATTGAGTTAGATATAGGAGTGGCTTGATTCATGGTCCCGGTGGGTAATTTTTTGTTTTTTAATCTTTGGCCCAAGTATACTCCCCCAACTATAACCGCCACAATTACCGCCCCCAATAATAAATAGTTTCGGTTCATTTTAGATCAGCAAAAAGTAGACGATTGGCTATATGAGCAGTTACTTCAGTTGAGATTAATTCTCCCAGTTCGATTAAAAAGACCAACCCTAGGATAACACCTGTTGTTGTATCAAACTGAAAATCTTTACCAACAAGCCCTATAAATGCAGCCCCTAAAATCCCAGTAACCATGAAGAGTGTTGCTATTTTTTCATGACTTTCGCTGACGACCTTCAAATTTCTGCTAATTAGTTCCCCTGAATCTATTTCGGCGTCAGCGGTTCTGATTTTAAAAGCCCCAGGTGTAAAAAAATCTTTAAGACTTTCCCAGCTCATTTGAGGTGGACTATATCACGGAAGTAGTGGTAGTCAAGTCTAAGGGGCGGAATTTGTAGCCGTAAATGATTATGCCTTTGTCTCCATCTGCGCGTAACTTTCGGGTGATCATTTCTACCGACATACCTATTTCTACTTTATTATTGTCTACGTCAGTTAGCATGGCAGTAAGCATTGGGCCTTCGGCTAATTTGATAAGAGCCACGGTATATGGTGCAAATTTCTCGTAACCTTCGGGAGCGTCGTAAACTGTGGTGTAGGAATAGACCTCTCCCTTGCCGGAAAATTTAAACTTAGTTTGGGCTTGTTTGATGCAGTAGGGACAGATATCCCGAGGTGGAAATATTTTACCTCCACAATTTTTGCACTGCTCACCCACCAGGAGATATCTTTGCTCCTTTAGTCTCCAATCTCTGGCGATTTCCATGTATTACATTAGTCGGGACGAGACGAAATAACCCACGTACTTCTTCCCGCCGGCATTTACTTTTCGCCTTAGTTTATTCAAACTGCGGTTCAAAGAGCATTGCCTTGGCGGGTGCGCCCCGATGGTTCCCGGTGGGAATAATGTCGGGGCTTGACATTCGGATAATATTCGGATATATACAAGATATGGATGTCATGGTCAAGTTTACTCAAGGTAAAATAAAACCGGAGATGTTTTGGCTAAATGGACGGGAGTATCTGATAAAAAATATAGCTTTGATATTTGAAAGAAACGATGGTGGACGAAAGTATTTATGTTTTGCCGTAGATACGGGTGGAATGATGGCGGAATTAGTTATGGATAAACAAGATTTAAACTGGAGGATAACCAAATGCCAACCATCCTGCACTTGGACATGAACTCTTATTTTGCCACAGTGGAGCAGCAGGCTAATCCCTATCTGCGGGGTAAACCAGTGGGAATTATCAAGGCCGCTGGTCGAGGTTGTGTGATTGCTGCCTCCATTGAAGCTAAAAAATTTAAAGTTAAGACTGGGGTTACAGTGTGGGAAGCTAAGAAGTTATGTCCTCAAATTATCTTCGTTCCTTCGGATATGGATAAATACTTTGCCGTCACTCGGGGGTTGATGCGTATTATTTCCGACTATTCCCCCACTGTCGAAATATTTTCCATTGATGAAATGTTTGTCGATATTTCTGACACTCAAAACTTATTTGCCGGAGGAGCTTTAGCAATTGCCCTGGAGATGAAGCAGCGGGTTAAATACCAATTAGGAGAATGGCTCAAGTGCTCTGTTGGCATTTCTTACACTAAACTGTTAGCTAAATTGGCGTCGGAAATGGATAAGCCGGACGGGCTGACTTTTTTAACTACCGATGATTATTTGGAAAAGACAGCCAATCTGTCGGTAGATATGGTCTGCGGTATCGGTTATGCCAGAACTATCATACTACAGAGTATGGGAATTAGAACTTTAGGCGAAGCGAGATTAAGACAATTGCCTCGGGATATTGCTAATCTGGTTTGGCTGCGAAATAACGATCAACTAATAACTATAAACCAGCTTGATCCGGCCAAAAGTGTATCCAGAACATATACTACGTTTTCAAATCTCAATTCTCAAGCCTCAATTCTCAAGCTAATCAGGAATTTAGTAGAAGAGGTGTCGGCGAAATTACGAGAAATAAATATGGTTGGTAGAACTTTTACCTTGAGCCTGGATGGTTTTTGGGCTAGATTAACTCTTAAATCCCCCACTGCTGACAGCAAAATAATTTTTGATGTTCTCTGGAGAGAATACTTAAAAAATCCAATTACTTCAGTTCGTCAAGCCGGGGTATGGATAAGCAATTTAATGTTCAATATTCAGTGTCCAATATTCAATAGACGGGAAGAAGTATTGCGGGCGGTAGACAGACTGAACGCTAAGTTTGGCTTATTCACTGTATATCCAGCTCAACTTTTAGGAAGTGAACTCATCCGTCCGGAGGTAACCGGGTATCTAGGGGATAAATACTACAGGGTGTTGACAAATAGATTTTAGTGCTGTATAGTGCTGTTACTTTCGCAAGAAAGTCATTGTTCGCAAGAATGATGTGAAGAACCCTGGTCGCAAGACTGGGGTTTTTCTTTGGTGTTAAGATTAAGAAGTGTTTCAAAAACTGATAGCTGTCATAGCCGCCTTTTTTACGAGCTTGTGGGGAATAAAAGTACTAGTACTTCCTTCTCCCACACCGCAAACTTATTTGGAAATGCCTTCCAAATTTACTCCGTTGGCTAGCCCGACTGTTTTTTTTCCGAGACCAATTACTTCGCCCACACCAAAATCAATTCAACCGAGCTCTCCCAAACCTTCACCAACATTAACTCCTACTCCAGCTTCCAATACTTCGTCCTCTGTATATAATTTGACCAGTGCAACTGGTGCTGTGAAAGTATTAATTTCTGCCCAGGGCGGAGTACTGGTGGGAGATCAAATTGTAGAATTAAAAGCTCAATCAGGTGCTAAGGTTTTGGTTAATAAATCTACTGACGTAGACACCAGAATTGCCAGACAGGGCACACCTGAGGTTATTTTTTCTACTGTCCCTCCCGGTCCTTATTCGGTTCGGGTGAAATATAAAGCAGACTGGGGCGGATATTTCAACTTAAATGTCAGCTCGGCCCAACAAACTGTTACAACAGTAACGGTATCGGGTGATCCAGCACCTAGTCCAACGCCTACTCCTACTCCTACACCCTTACCCAAGCCAGTCTGCATTGGAATTACAGTTTACCCAACTAGCACTGGCCCAGCCCCTTTAAGTGTGATTTTACAGCCTAATGCTAGTTCCGGAAGTGCAGGGGGAATATCTGGATATCAGTGGGATTTTACTGGAGACGGGAGTTGGGATACGGGGATTTCGCCGGATGCTCAAAATTACACTTATTCATCTATTGGGATTTATACTGCCATACTCCGGGTTTTAGGCACCAATGGGCAATATAGTGACTCTTGCCAAACCACCATTACAGCCCAGTAGTCGCAAGACTGGGGTTTTTCTTTTGCTGTTACAAATTCTGGCTTCTCTCGGTGAACTTAAGTCGATATTTTAACCTGGCAAATACCAGACTAATAATTGCATTGACTAACCAACTGATAGCAATCAAAATCAGGAAATATAAAAAGCCATATGAGGTTACTTTGGGCCATTCTTGCCGCGCCAGAAGACCCAGGACACCTGAAACTACTCCAATGCTCGTCAGAATTTGTAGAGAACGCAGGCTGGTGTTGAGACTTTGATTCTCTACCTCCACCATGATTTGAATAGCTGAAGCCAAATATTCTTTAGTCATGCTCCAAATTTCTTTGATATAGCCGAGAGTATCAGCAAGAGTTTCAAATTTGTATTGAAACAAGGTTTTCAGATAATCCTCTAAATCGAGTTGTTTGGCAATTGAGGCTCGAGTAGAGATGTAGGTGCCCATTTGATTAATGCGGTTGGAAATCAAATTAATAGTTTTTTGGTAACCATCGAGCTGACTTCTAATGTGTCTAATTTGCGAACCAGGAATAGATTTTTGTTCTTTAATAGCAGAGATTTCTTCCCAGATGCGGCGATGGATTTGTAAATATTTTTCGAGTTGGTCCTTAAATTCTCTGAAGAAAATTTGCACTTCGATGATATCGGCAACTACTTGGTTGTATTTGTCGGTGGCAGCCACAAAAATATGATTGGGAGTTTTGTATACCGTAATTTGAGCAGAGGTAATTTGGCTGTATATTTGGCCATAAACATTTTCATCGATCTTTTCTTTGGCTGGATTGGCACTAATTAGTCCAATAACTGTGGAGTGAGAAGTTTTGATGTTGGCGAGAACTTTGGGAGTTGGAGCTCCTTTGGAAAAGAGATACGAAATTGCCGGACCAAATTGTTTTTCAAAGTAGTCTTGCAATATATCACTAGCATCACTTACTTCAGAAGCTGTAATTTGGAGAATATATAATCCATCTTCGTAATAGCGCACTGAGATACCTTGTTTAGTTTTTGCCTGGACATACTCTAAGTAGCTGGTTTCCTACCTGACCGAAGCCAAATCCAACTGTTGATACAGTCGGCTTAACTGCTCAGGATTTAGTCCATCAATACTTGATTTACCGGAAAAGAAAAATTCGTATATTTCACTCAGGTGAAGAGTGGTTCTTTGGTACCAACCTCCATAAGTAACTATGTGGTGCATATTTTAATAGTAGCATACCCACAGTGTAGTAAAATAAGGGGGAGTAAAAACGCATGGAGATGTTGGTGTAGCGGTAACACGCCAGCTTGTGGAGCTGGAATTGGGGGTCCGACTCCCCTACATCTCCCCATATATTTTGAGCTTTATGAAACCCGATCCTATATTCTCAAGCCGATACGAAGAAAGTTATGTTTTGAATAAGGAAGCCGAGTCTGAAGTAGAATCAAATATTTCAAAACTAACCCCACAGATAATTATTAAGGAGGAAACTGTTGCAACTACATATTTCGAGCCAGTTTTGACTACCTCATCCGAAAACAGTTATATAGCTCGGTTTCGCCAACGCTTACCACATAGTAAATATCCCCAAACATGGGTTCTGGGTGATAGTGGAAATCTGGAGATTAAGATTAGAAATATTAACTCCAGGCATGTAACAAAAATGGGGACTTTTCTGCCTGATGAGAAAAATAAGAATATCTACACTCTAATGAAACTTGTTAGACTCCGGGGCAAATTTTCCAAGAATATCGTTGATTTCATTGACACCGGGAACAGTAATCAGTTACAAGGTTTGGTATCTATCACTCCAGAAGCTATTTTGAAAATATCTCGATTTCTTTCACCATTTGTCACTCGAGTAAATATTAGAAAAACCTTTAAAATACCTGGGCAGGATGGAGTCAGAATAACCATAGAACGGTGCCCTGTCTTTTATGCGTATCCAATAAGTCATTTAATGTGTAAGCAAAATAAGGTTTTGAACAAATATGATGCAGAATTAATGGAACGTTCAAATAAATTAAAATTAGAGATAAAAGCTGTAAGCGACGTGATACTGGAAAAAGTTAAGAAATCTTTAATGAAGGTATTGTCGAAATTCGAAGATCGTGATAATAATTTAACACGGATACCCTACTCTGAAATGGTCATCAAGACCTCCGTTAAAAGAGGAGTGTTGATTAGAGAGGGGACTTGGGATCGGGAAATTGAGGCCAAAGCAAATATTTTAAGCAGTGTAGATATTGAGTTATTGATGGAGAGAATTCGTAACTACTTGATTGAAAAGAGAAACTTATCATATCAAGTCTTTGGTACTGAGCCGAGTGTTAAAGCTCGTGGGCAAGATGAACTACATCGCACAATCGTAGGATGGCGGGACACAGATGGTAAATGGCATGAAGTCGTGACGCTTATCCGCCTGACACTACAAGGTTGTGGTTGTTATGGTTATGCTGGGATTTTGAAATGGAAAAGTGATACCCGAAGCGATTTGGGTCTGATTATGGATCGCGAAGAAAAGAAGGAATATTTGAAAGAGAATATTTCAGATGAAGTATTGATACAAAAAGCAAACGCGTTCTCTGGTAGAAATACAATTATTGCAGGAGTTGTCAAAAAACATAAATACCGTGTAAAAATTCAAGACTGTAATGGCAGAAATTTTGGATTGTCATTAGACGAATGTGTAGTGTTGGATGCTAGTAGAAAACTAGTGCAAATGGAAGCCGAATATGTGGATACGGTGAAGATGAGTAACGAACGCATGACTACTGATTCTGTGGGCGAGGCGTGTGCCAAGTGTATAGATTACTTTGTGAAACTTCTGGTCAGTTTTGGCGTGAACGCAGAAAAAACAAGTCTCCGAAAGATTGACTTCCTTGCTATTCGATGAACATTCAAGCATTGTTGGACAACTAGCGGTAACACGCCAGCTTGTGGAGCTGGAATTGGGGGTCCGACTCCCCTACATCTCCCCAGTTGCTTTTGG
>Ga0209541_10018078_pt1 | contig 10242 bp, 16 predicted proteins | sample RifCSPlowO2_01_FD_184027 | JGI IMG/M metagenome (GOLD analysis project Ga0209541, IMG submission 184027) | Groundwater microbial communities from Rifle, Colorado - Rifle CSP2_plank lowO2_0.1 (SPAdes) (version 2) | ecosystem: Environmental > Aquatic > Deep subsurface > Groundwater | place...
TTATCGGGGTTGTGAGGAGGAACTGGATTAAGGCGATGTTTTCCTCAACAAATACGGGTATTGGCATGCCGAATACTGAACCCATGGCAAAGTAGAGCAGCGGCAGGCCGAAAACTATTGCCGCAGTCAAACGGAGGCGGAGCGAGCGCAGCTCTTTTTCCCGTGCTTTTTTTTCAACATCAGCGTCCTCGGAATATTCCTCCGGCTCATAACCGGCATTCCTTATTGCTTGCATTATTTTTTCAATTGTTGTCTGTTTCGGGTCATAAATTACAATGGCTCTTTCGATGGCAAAGCTTGCCTCAACGTTCAGAACTCCAGCTTGCTTTTTCAGGCTTGACTCAATGATTCCTGCGCAGTGCTGCGAATTCATCCCCCTTACTTTGAGGGTTATTTCAGAACCTTTCCCGCTGCTCTTGATTATGTCATAGCCTGCTTTCTTAACAGCCGCCTCAATTGCCTGCTCGCCGGTTTTTGCAGCATCGTATTCAACGGATGCCTTTTCAGAAGCGTAGTTGACATTGGCATTCACTACTCCGGGAACTTTTTTCAGTTCCTTCTCTATTCTTACGGCGCATGAAGCGCAGTGCATCCCTTCTATGGGCAGTATTTTTTTGGTCGCGGTTTTAGTTTCCTTACCGAGAAATTTATCGTGGCAGCTTTTGCTGCAGAAATAATGCTTCTTTCCATTCTTTACAGCAGAAAACTTGGCTGTCTTATCATCAACCTCCATTCCGCAGCTCGGGTCTTTTGATTTCATTTTCACTTTCATTTATACTCCGCAACTTCCCCCTCCCTCGGCTTTTGGCAGCAGTCCCTGCTGCCGTAAAGGCTCGTAAACATTAGCGCTCCAGCCGGAAGAGCTGGAGTATTTGCCGCCCATTATTTCTTCAGCATTGCTGAAATAATCCTTGCCGTTCAGGTTGTATAAAGTTGCAGTTAACAGATACTGCTGCGGGAACCAGAGTGTGTTCGCCTGCAGTGCCAGGGTATAGAGTTCTTCCTCACTCATTCCCTGAGATGCTCCAAGCTCAAGAAGGGCAAGCATCGCTGCCCCGTGATTGCAGTCAGGGAAAGCGCTTGGGTTATTGCAGCACGGCCTGTAGCTGTTTTTTGATACTTTTTCCACAAGTGATTGCTGCTGCGGGGTAAGCTTTATCAGCTCAAGCTTATTAAAGTAAGTCATTGCATCCTTCTTGCCAAGCGTCCAGCCGCCTGTTGCTGCAAGGTTTGCAACGCCCTGGTATTGTGCAGTCTCGTCAAGTATGGGGTTCTTGTTTGCAATGCCCAGCGGCCAAAGGATATTAAGGAGGAAATTTGCGTTTGCAGGGGTTAAAATAAGCTGCTCGCTGCTATGTTCTGTCAGCAGCTTGAGCTGCTCCACTGTAAGGCCGCCCCTTGCCCCGTAAAGCTGCCTGAATTTCTCAAAGTCTATTGCGCCGCTTTCAACGAGTTCCGGAATCACGTTTCCAAGCGCTATTTCAGTCTCAAAACCGTCCTCAGGGAAGATTCTGGATTTCAGTCCTGCAACGTCATCTGAAGCCTGCGTTTCCGAAGGGCTTTTTTCAAGATTTAAAAGAAAAGCTGCGGCAATAATAAAAAAAAGCGCTGCCGCATAATAGGGGCTTTTTTTAATTAGTGCAAAGGTAGAACGTTTCATTATTCAAGGCTCAATGCAGCTTCTTTTTAAGTTTTTTTATATGCTGCCAACTCCAAGGCTTGTCAGCAGCCCGAGCAGAATTTTGCCTACTTTCCTCCGTCATCTCCGCAGCATCCCATCATTCTCACCCCCGCATACTTTATAGGGAATTGTCAATGATTTCCTTAACATCTTTCTCAGCTTCAAATGCTTCTTCTTTGCCGACTTCCGGAAAGAATTGCGACATAATAGCAGGTTTCATCCCTGCAATCTTTACTTTCCCTTTCTCCTCAATGACATTTATTTTGCATGGCACGCACAGGGATGTTAACCTGTTCTTGTTCAGGAAATGGTTTGCATGCCTGCCCGAACAAATTTCTATTATCTTCAACGGCTTTTGTTCAAATCCTTTTGCAGCCAGCCTTTCCTTAACGTCATAAATCTGGAATATAGACCAGCCTTTTTGTTCAGCTGCTTTCAAAACAGACACGACTGCGTTATCAAAACTTTTATCAGTTTCAACAATGTATGCAAAATCTTCTACTTTCATGTTTTTACCTTTTCTTTTTAGACAAGCCCCTCCACATTTTTATTGCCCATAGGTAAACCAGTATTATCAACCCAACCAGCAGCATTACATAAAGGACATTTACAAAATTCCCGTATCCGTAACCGTATCCCCAGCTTCCCATCACGCCCTGCATCATGTTATTCATCCCCCCACTGCCTTTTATTGAGGAAGCGCCCATCATTCCGCCATTCCCTCCCATCATCATGTTCATCATTCCAGAGGACATTGCTGTTCTGTCGCCGCAATAAAATGACTGTGCCATTCTCATGTGCATAAGCCTTAAAGTCTCAGAGCCTTCTCCCCCCATTAGCTCATCCATTGCCTCATGCTTCTCTCCGGGGTGCATCTGCTCCATGTAATACTCGCCGATAAGTTCGAGCTGCTGCTCTGTAAGCTCGCTGCAGGGGGCCTTGCCTGCTATGATTTCCTCCGCTTTTTCAAAATCCTCATCAGAATGGGCTATTGCAGCAGCCGCCATCAGCAACAGCGCCAGTGCAACAGCCAATATTTTCATCATGTTTCCTCCTTACGTATCCGTTTATGATATATCGTATTATGCAAAACTATTTAAATGTTTCTGTATTTCCAGCCGTCATGGAAGAAATAAAGGTCACTAATCTTGTAAAGTTTTATACGCTGCTTCTTCTGAAAAGAAGGCCCATGCACGGCTACGAGCTGATTAAGGAGCTTGAAAGATGCATGACAAAAAACATAAGCGCCAGCCACGTCTACCCTTTCCTCAAGACGCTGCAAAAAAACATGCTGATAGCCCTTAAGGAATCGGGCAAGAGGAAAAAAAAGCAGTATAAACTGACTAAAGAAGGTGAAAAGCTTGCGCATAAGCTAATTAATAGGTTTACAGAGATGGTGGAGATAAGCATAAACCCAAGGATAAGGGCATGCGCTCACTGCGGCTGCAAGATAGCTTCAGAAGGCCATAGGGAAAGAATTAAAAACGTGCTGCTTACCTTCTGTTGCAGCAGGTGTGCAGCTTCGTATAGGAAAAAATGAAAAAGCAACAGCAGATAGGATACGGGCTAATAGGGCTTTCAATAGTGCTGCTTGTTGTTTTATCATTTGTAAAGGCAGATGTCGACAGACAGGGCGCTTTCCTGTGCGAAGCGGCAAGGGACAACCCGTCAGTTGACATGGGAGAATGCCCTGCGCACAAGAGCAGCACGTCCTGGTTTATAGTGGCTGCTTTCGGATTAGCTTTTCTTGTATTGGGTGCAGGCATCTACACGCTTTTTACTTCAAAAGAAATTGAAGCTAAAAAGGAATTTAAGGAAATAGATGAGTCAAAGCTCGGCGAGGAGGAAAAGAGGGTTTACGGGCTGCTTAAAAGCGGTAATGGCGCGAGCTACCAGACAGACCTTATAAAAGAGACCGGCTACAGCAAGGTCAAAATAACGCGAGTCCTTGACAAGATGGAGTCCAAGGATATTGTTGAGAGGAAAAGACGGGGCATGACAAACATAATAGTTCTTAAGTGAAACTAGTTTCACCGTTACTTAATAAAGGGGTTTCAGGTTTTCTACCAGTAATTAAGCGTTTTGGAGGTAATAATTATGAAAATTGAAAGACTAAGCATGTTGCTGCTGGTTGCGGCTTTGGCGGTTGTTTTGTTCAATTCCTTCCAGATAAGCCAGATGAAAGGAAGCAGCAGCATAACTGGTGCTGCGGTAATAAAAGTGAGTGAACAGGACGTTATACCGAAAGGGGTTCCAAAAATATACGGGAGCGAGCTGGGCGTAAGTTTTGATGACATTAGTTCTTTGAACCAGCAGCTTGCTGATGCCACTATAAACAAGCTTGGCGCCCTTGACCGCTCTATAGAGCTTCGGGGCGGGCAACTGCAGCGCTACATAGCAATTGCCTCAAAGATATCGTGCGAATACTGCTGTGGCGCCGCATCTATAATATTCAGCAACGGGCAGGCAGCCTGCGGCTGCGCTCACAGCTATGCAATGAGGGGGGTTGCCAAATACCTTATTGAAAACCATGGTGATGAATACAGCGATGATGAAGTGCTTGAGGAGCTTGGGAAGTGGAAAACCCTGTTCTTTCCCTCCCAGTTGAGCCAGAAGGCAGAGGTGCTTTCCGAGAACGGGATTGAGCTGAATTACATCAATCTTGCCTCAAACAAATACCGCGGCATAGAACAGGGTGCAGGCGGCGGAATGGTTGGAGGTTGCTAAAATGGAGAAAGAATCAGGGATAAAAATAAGCGGGAAGGGGCTGGCCAGCTACGCGATGCTGATAGTTGCGGTGTTGCTGCTTGTTGTTTCTGTTGTGCAGGCATACCAGATTGCAAGTATCGGGAAAGCTGAAAACACTGACGCGAGCAGTGTGCTTGATACTGCTGGCTGGACAGAAGATGAGAAAATGAATTACGAAATGCACGGGATAATACCGGCGCGTGTTAAGAGCAGCTCGTCCAGCGCATCATCAGCAGGTATGGTCGGAGGCTGCTGATGTGAGGCTTTTACTTTTTTTGCTGATAACAACAATTGTAGCAGTGGCTGGCTGCGCTTCTAAAACAGCGACTGATGGGGGAGAGTTCGGAGAGATTGAATTCAAAAGCGCAGAAAACAAGGCCACAATCTTCAAATCTGCAAGTTGCGGCTGCTGCACAAATTATGTTGCTGGGCTTGAAAGAAAGGGCTTTGAAGTTGAGACAAGGAACATGAATGATTTGTCATCAATCAAGGCCAGGTATGATATTCCCAGAACTATGGAAAGCTGCCACACAACAGTTGTAGGCGATTATTTCATAGAGGGGCATGTCCCTTTTGAGGCTGTCAGCAAGCTTCTTCAGGAAATGCCTGCTGTTGACGGAATAGCGCTGCCTGGCATGCCGGAAGGCTCTCCGGGAATGGTTGGCAAAAAGAGGGGTGCGTTTATAGTTTATTCGTTGTCAAACGGCAAGCATTCTGAGTTCATAAGAATTTAAGCGGGTCGAATGAAAAAAACTGCTGTTATAATCGGGATTGTTTTAAGCTTGTTAACATCAATAGAAGGGGCTGTGGCTCATTGCCCTTTATGCACTGCCGGCATAGGCGCTGCAGCAGTTTCAGCAAGGTATTTCGGGCTTGATGCAAGCATCATAGGGGTGTTTGTCGGCGCTTTTGGGGTTTCGACAGGGCTTTGGATTGGAAGAAAAATAAAAAAGAAGTATATACGGTTTCAGCTGCCGCTCATAGTGTTGTCGTCTTTCGCATTAACGGTTCTGCCTTTGATGGGCCTGATAGACGAGCAGCTGGCCTTGCGCATGCTATGGGTTGGTTCGCCAGACACAGTTCTTAACAGGGTTTACTTTATTGACAAGATGTTGTTCGGCAGTGTTCTGGGGGCTGTAGTGTCGCTGGCTGCATTTTGGCTTCATCTTTATATTAAAAAAGCAAAAGGCAGGGTGGTTGTTCCTTTTCAGGGGGTTATCTTTACTCTTCTTTTGTTAGTTTTAACAGGAGCGGCTTTATTCTTTGCTGTAGGTGATTGAGATGGAAAAAGACGTTGAAAAATGGCTGAAAAAGGTTGAGGAAGTGAAGAAAGGGAATGTTGATTTGTCAAGGGATGAGGACTTGAGCCTGGCTCTGATGAATCTGATAAGCCTGGAAGAGCACTTTTATTTTACAGCGATGAAAACGGATAACTCAAAATATCTGGAAATGCTTGATTCTGTGAGAGCCCTAAGAAAAAAATTGTTGAGAAAAATTGTTACCAACCCAAAGGGTGAGGAGTGGTGCATAAGCAAACATTTGCTGGCTGCAAGCATGCGATTAATGGAGGTTGGCACAAAGGAGCTTGCCAAAAAGAATGAAAATGAAGCTAACGTCTTTTTTAAGGCAGCTTTTGACCTGCACTCGCTGTTTTTCGCAATCAACACCAACCTTGTTGAAGCAAGAAAATTGGAGATTGAAACGGATAAATCTTCTGAAAATAATTTGATGAGCAGCTTTTCACGAATAATGAAAAAGATAATAGACTGCTGCAAGGAGTGAGGTTGATTTATGGAGAATAGAAAAAAGGGGGCTGTTGTTAAAGCCGTATTTATTGGTTTACTGGCAGGCATTGCGTTGCTTTCTGTTTATTTCGTAGTAGTTTCACTGGCAAACTCTGTTGAGCATGCTGTTCAGGAGTTTTTCCGCATATGGCAGTGGATAACCGCCCTGGTGGCTGGTTTTGGAATCCAGGTGGGGCTTTACGCTTATATCCGGGAAGCTATTAAAATCAGGAAGCTTGCTGGCGCAACGACTTCTATCACCGCTGCTGGAGGCGTATCAACCAGTTCGATGCTTGCCTGCTGCGCACACCACTTAACAGACGTGCTTCCGATAATTGGAATTTCTGCAGCCAGCATATTCCTGAATAAATACCAGGAATCTTTCTTGTTAACAGGTGTTCTGTCAAATTTAGCAGGCATTCTCATAATGCTTAGAATAATGCAGACAAACCGCCTCTACAATGAGCAGAAAGGGGCTTTAAGGGCAATATTCAAAGTTAATCTTAGGAAGGTTTTGTATTTTGCCATACCTGCAAGCTTAATACTGATGGCGATAAGTTTTATCAAGACTCTTTAAGGAAGCAAAAATGAACGCAAAAATGTTGGTGTTATCATTTATTGTTGTTATCGCTATTAGCGGCTGCAGCTCAATTCGGACAACTTCAGGCCAAAACGTGCAGATAAGCTCGTCAGAGTCTGCTATGGCATTTGAGGAAAAAACAAGCGAAGGCGAAGTAACGGTAAGTTTAATTCCTAAACATTATCAGGGAGTTCTTAAAGTGGATTACATCATAAACACCCATACCGCTGATTTGAGCAGAATAAACCTGCAGGAGCAGGTTTCTCTGAATACAAACGGCAAAAATATAAAACCCGTAAATTCGCCGTTGCTGAGCGGCCACCACGATTCTGGAACGCTTGAATTTAATGTTGAAAAAATCAGCCTGCCTTTTGAAATAATTATGAAAAACATTCCTGATGTTAAGCTTAGGAAGATTATATGGGAATAATCAGTAATTAAAACATAAATTATTTAACAGGTAACTTTTGCCATAACAGGCATTAATGGTTGCTTGCAAGGATTGCGGAAAGGAATTTGGGCAGCGCGAAAGCATGGAGCAGCACTATGCTGCCAAGCATGATAAAGCCCCGTCTAACATTCCGCATTCTGCTCATAAAAAATCAAATAAAAAGCTTAGCTTCGCAGCAGTTGCCGTTGCAGCTGTTTTAATTATTGGCTATTTTGTATTTTTCAGTGACGGTGGTAGTGAGGCAAAGCCGTTAATTACAGGAAATTCAGACTACGAAATAAACCTGGATGAAGTTCCGAAAAGGCCGATTCACTGGCACCCCAAGCTTACGATAATAATTAATGGGGAGCAGCGGCAGATACCAAGAAATCTCGGTGTTGGCAGTGTGGAGTATCCAGTGCATACGCATGAAGACGTTCCAATACTTCACTACGAAAGCAACAGGCCGACACCTGAAACAATGGTTTTAGGGTATTTTTTCCATACAGTGTGGAGAAAGACGTTTGACAACAATTGCATCTTTGAATACTGCAACGGCCAGGATGGCAACCTTACAATGAGCGTGAATGGCGAGCCGAATCTTCAGTTTGACAAGTACATACCAAAGGATGGGGACGACATAGTAATCAGGTTTGAATAGTCAGGGCTTTTCCAGAAGGGTGTCCATAATGTTTTCTTTCAGCATTACCCTGCGTATCTTCCCATGAGGAATAATTTCCACAAGATTCTTATTGCGCATGTTTCGCAGCAGCCTGAATGCCTTCACTCTGTTCATTCCTGGCAATCGTGATATTTCTGCCTGCGTGATTAAGCCTTTTTTCTGCATGAGAAACTGGATTATGCCCTTTTCAGCAGGGCTCAGGAACAGGAACACAGTCTCAAGTATGCTTTTTGAGGTTTTTTTCTTTTTCATTATTTCATGGTAGGAGAGGCTTGACCACAGGAAGCCGTAAAGAACGGATATGAGTATGAGCGCAATAAGTATTACCATGTGATACTGTATTGCAAAGTTTACTATCAGGTTTGGGTTTGATATGTTCTTGTTGGCATCTACAGTTGCCGCAACCCAGAACACTGAAAGCAGCAGTACCGAGAGAATAACAAATCCAGTCTTTGTGTAAAAGCGTATATTTCGCATTTTTGAAATAATGTTTCAGTAGTATTTAAATATTGTTTCATCTACTGAAACAATCAGGTTTAAAGGAAAACTTTTTAAAACACAGGAGAACAGCGTGAAGGATTCGGAAAACGGAGGAGATGTTGAATGGCTGAACATGAAAAGCACCAGCATGAAAAGCGGGTAGATGATGAAGAAAGCTTTAAGATAAAGAAGGTTACGTTATGGCAGGCAATCTCAGGTGTTCTGGGGGTTCTGCTCATTATTTCCATATATACAGGGGGTTTTTGGTTTGGCAGCGAAGGCAGCGCAGCCAATGCCCCGCCTGCCGCAGCTGCGCCTAGCGCTCCTAGCGGCGAGCAGGCAGCCCCTGCAGGGGCAGAGGTTGAGGTTGGCGATGCGCCTACAATGGGCAGGGAGGATGCCCCGGTTACGTTGATTGAGTTTTCAGACTTCCAGTGCCCGTTCTGCGGCAGGCATTTTTCGCAGACACATCCGCAGATAAAACAGTATTACATTGACACCGGAAAGGTAAGGTTTGTCTACAAGCACTTCCCGCTTGATAGCATCCACCCGCAGGCTACGCCTGCTGCGCTTGCTTCAGAGTGCGCAAAGGAGCAGGGCAAGTTCTGGGAATACCACGACATTATTTTCCAGAACCAGCAATCGCTTGGGGATGCCAGCTATAAGCAGTGGGCTGCCCAGCTTAGCCTTGACACCGCACAGTTTAACGACTGCTATGACAGCCAAAAATACCTTTCAGATGTGAGAAGCGACTTGCAGGAAGGCTCAGCCGCCGGTGTTAGAGGAACGCCTGGCTTTTTCCTTAATGGCCAGCCAATAAGCGGGGCGCAGCCCTTCAGCGTTTTCCAGCAGGCCATTGAAGCTGAGCTTTCAGGCTGAATTTAGGTATACGGAGGGATGGAATGCTGGGCAAAGAGGATTTCAGGCTGCGTTGGAATTTTGTTAAAGGCGTGTTTGCAGGCAGGGGCTATGCGCTGCTTTTCGTTGTTTTGCTTGCGTCATATCTCGGATTTAACTTCTGGATTAACAGATTTTACGAGACACTGCCCACACTTCTCAGCTTAAGGCTTTCTGTGATTGCTCCTTACGCGGCAGGCACAGTCCTAATTAGCCTTCTTGTTGCGCTTAACATTACTGTAATAATTTACAAGCTGAGGCAGGTCATGGTGTTTGGGAAAGAGGTTGGCGTTACCGCTGTTGGCATGTTTGGAGGGACGCTTGGAGGAGCCTGCCCCGGATGCTTTGTAGGGGTTTTTCCTGCAGTGGCAGGGCTGTTTGGAGTTACAGCAACCCTCAGTTCGCTGCCATTCCTTGGCTTTGAGATTCTGATTCCAACTCTGCTGGTAGCTCTGGTTGCGCTTTACCTTGTTGCAAAGCCCCTGACGTGCGCTCCGGATAACGCTTCAAAGAAGAAAAACAACTGATTCCATGGAGTCCATCGAAATTAGGAAATCACACTTTTACGTCCTTGTTTCAGTGGTCGCTGTAGTTTCATTGGCTGCGCTTTTCTTTTTCAGTGGCAGTAATTCGCAAGAGCTGGGAGCTATAAGTTCCGGAATGACTCTTGATGAAAGGTTTGAAGTTCTCAGCAATTCAAGGACAAGCTTGTGCGCTGGCCCGGAGTTCATAAATGGTAAACAGGATGATGAGAGCTTGCAGGGCGCTTGCTGCTCTGCCATGGACTTCCACCGCTATTCCGAGCAGGTTGAGGGGCTTAAGAAGTATGCGTCTTTTGATGCAATACCGCCTGACCCTTACGATATTCCTGTGCCTCTTGCAAATAGGTTGCTTGACTACCAGAAAACGATTTCGCTGACTATTGAGCAGCAGGAAATATATGACGGGGCTGTTAAGCTC
>Ga0209541_10018079_pt1 | contig 10242 bp, 8 predicted proteins | sample RifCSPlowO2_01_FD_184027 | JGI IMG/M metagenome (GOLD analysis project Ga0209541, IMG submission 184027) | Groundwater microbial communities from Rifle, Colorado - Rifle CSP2_plank lowO2_0.1 (SPAdes) (version 2) | ecosystem: Environmental > Aquatic > Deep subsurface > Groundwater | place: Rifle...
GAGAATGACGGGGACGCCTTTTTCCAAACTAAGAAACTCATATGCACCTTCAGTCGCTGGTATGAGAACCTCTCTTCGGATCGGATTGCCGGTGTAGGCCACTTTTTCTTTCGGAAAATACTCCGCGGCCTCCGGATATGAGATGGCGATTCGTTTGGCGAATGAAGCCGCCCAAGCGTTCACTTTGCCCGGGGTGCTGTCTGATTCGTGGATAATGACGGGGATGCGGAGGAGTTTCGCGGCAAAAAGCGTCGGGAAGCTGGCATAGCCGCCTTTGCCAAAAACCACGTCCGGGTAGAGTTTGTACATGTCGATAAGGGCTTGCAGGATGCCGAGCGTGGTTTTTGGCAGGTCGAGAATGTTTTTGAGCGAAAAGTAGCGGCGCAATTTACCTGCGTAGATTTGCTTAAACGTGATGCCATTTTCAAACAGCATCCGGCTGTTGTAGGGGGTGTCAGACATGAAGAAAAGCTCTACTTTAAGCAGACGCTCTTCTTTCACGATTCTGTGGATTTCTTCCGCGACGGCGATAATCGGGTAAAAATGTCCCCCCGTCCCGCCGCCTGTCATGACGATTTTCATGAAGATAAAAGAGGGTTACTACAAGCCTCTTACAAAGTAGTATAACATTTATAAGAGGAGGGTGTTTAGACACTATTAAACTATTAATTAGATGACTTATATCACCCTATTTGCAAGTAAGAAAAAAAGAGTATATTAGTCCGTATGGCTGTTTTATGGCAACAACGCGAACTGGTAGAGGCTTTGGATACTCTCTCCAAAGATGAAAGGAAAGTTATCAAATCTCTTTTAAACCTACATATATTGGGAGATGGCGAGTATTGGACTTTTGAGAGTGAGCTGTTGAATTATATACTCAAAAAACATGGCAAATTAGATAGCGATGTAGATTTTATCATAGACTACAAAAAGGTCTTAAATTCGTGTATAAAAGATGGATTTATTGAAGCGAGAGACAATGAAAAATTTCTTGACCCGAGTATTGTAGATAAAAAGTCAGTTGAAAATAGCAGTGAAAGGTTTATTCAGGTATCTTGCGATAAAGGGTCAGAAATTTTAAACAGCTGGTATTTCTGGTTTAAATATGTCGGTGCTGAGCTTCCACCTTTAGCCAGTATCTTTGTCTCAATTATTGTGGCAGTGTTGAGCGCTGTGTTAACCAGTGGGGCGGTATGGTTTTTTTTGTGGAAAATAGTAAGTGCTAAACTAGGACTATAAGCAAAAAGAAATTCCTTGGTTGTGTGGCAAAGTTGGATGTTCGCTAACACTTGGAGGCCTCGCCTCCAAGTGGGTCTCCTTGAAGGTAAGGGGAGGAAAACGTTTTTTATTTCTCCACGAACTTAATTGACCCTATTCAGTAGTGAATAATCAATGACCGCTTGTGGTGTCGGGAGCAGTGAGCTTTCGATAAAGGAGACAAAGAGCCACGCGCCGAGAATGAAGATGAAACCAACTCCGGTGTAGACAAAAATATGTTTGGCTTGTTCGGCTTTGCTCGGGTTTCCACCTGAAGTCAAATACATGATACCAGCAACGGCAAAGCAGATAGTGGCAATGGAGGCAGAGATGATAAAGAGAAAGTCCATGATGTTCTTGGCCAGAATAAGCAGGGCATTGAAATCGCATTCTTCTTGGACAAAGTGTTTGTTTCCATTCGTGTCTGTTATTGTTTGCACTGTGTTGCCTTTTATTCCATCCTTTCCATCTATATCAAAACCGCAAGGCACTATGCCGTAACCGCCGGGGTAGGGTTTGGCATCTTTTACGTCCGTTTCTTCAGCTTGTATTTTCTGCATACTAACGACTACAGGTACCACTTGACCGTTTACATCATAAAGTGAGACGGTGAATGGGCCAGTGTTGGAATTTGAAGGAGTAAAAATGAATAAGGAATTGTCGGCGTCAAGAGAAACAGTTTGTACTATTTGATTCCCCGCATCTATTACAGTAACTATGGCACCGTTAAGGTTGGTGGTGTCTTCTAATGGTTGGATTATAATTCTAGTGCCAGCTGGAGTGCCCGCAGGAATAATGTTTTGAGGAGTGCCTATTATTATGCCAACAATAAGAGGCAGACTATTGCTTATGCTTCCGTCGGCAGTTTCGGCAGTAACAATATAAGTGCCGTCTTGAATGAGTGGTAGAAGAAATGAGAGTGTCTCGCCGTTCGATGAATTTGCGCTCGTTTGCGTTACTTCTGTGCCGGTAGAGTAGATAGAGTAGTCAGATATGTGAATAATATTATTTTCTGAATCGAATCCCGTGCCGATGAGGGTGATAATGTTATTGAAGGTGGCGGGGAAAGGAGAAAGGGCAATTAGCTTTACTTTCGGGGTGAGTCCTGAAAGAGTGAAATTAACGGAATTAGTGTTACCAGTGATTGTGCGCACTTTTACAGAGTATTGACCGAGTGGGGGCTGACGATTAAGAGAGGGCTGACTGAAAGTGAAGATAGATGGGAAAGTGAAAGCAATGTTTTGACCGTTGTTGTAAGGTGTTACCAAAAAATCTGCAAGATCACTATTACCGTCATTGATAAGTACACTGGTATTGTTAATAAAAGGGTATTCAGTTCCGCTAGGAAATTGCCCTGTTAAAGTTATTGCCGTCCCGAGCGACCCACTTGATGGAGTGATGGTTGATATTTTATAAGGAAAGGTAACAACATTTATTAGTCCACTTTGAGAATTGGAAAGTCCTGAATTTAAATTGATGGTTTTCACGCCAACCGTATAAGTGCCTGTCGGAGTCCCTGATGGAGCGCTAAAAGAAAAGGAAGGCTGGACATACTCGCCAGAAATTAATGACGTAGAGTTACCATGAGAGGTCTTTGTTACTGTCCACCCCGTCGGCAGAATCGGTACGATAGAAAAAGATGAGGTTGCACATGTTAGAGTATCTTGGTTTGAAATTTTAAATACCGCACTAGGTTGTTCTCTTTCCGGATCAAATTCTTGAGCGGATAAGTAAAAATCACTTATGTTTGGGGCAAAACGTGTGCACACGGGTGTTTCGATTTTTACATCAAATGTAATAGCATCAGGAGTATTACTTATAATCGGGCCAATCGTAATACCACTTCCTGAATCATAAAATGAACTGCCGTTATTGAGAGTCGCCGACTGAATATCAACATACCAACTTTTTGACGGAGTGGGACTCATATCCAGGAATCGAGCAGAGAGAGTTCCGGCGCTGTTGGAAATAATATTGTTTACAAAAACACCATTTTGATTCGGCGAGAAAATTTGATCGTTTAGCTTTGCATCGAAACCCAAGGGTCTTCTGTACTCAAGAGCAAAGGGGGTCAAAGGACTATTCATCATTTGAATTTTTATAAGTTTTACCCCCGAGGCTGTTTCAAGCGGGTTTAGGGTATACCGACCAGATTTTGTAATCAAAAGATTAGACGATGGGGCTAACCAGCCGAGAGTTTCTTTGAAGAAAGCGTTGAAATGAAGTGTCGGGTAGCCCTGCCCCATAACATCAAAATTATTTCCATACTCAACGTGTCGGCATGTTGGGCCACGTAAGACTTGATCGTCACAATCCCAACCATTTGCGTGGATAAGTCCGAGGCTGTGACCCATTTCATGACTCAAAGTAGAATCAAATCCTGACCACGTAAAAGGGTAACCACCTTGAGAGTTATAAGAATTAGTCGTGACAAGGGCTTCAGAAAGAGAATAAGTTTGACCATTAAAAGTCATGGGAACTTTACCAACAGTAGATTTACCAGCGTATCCAGGACAGGCATAATTGACCAAATATACAAGTCGTTTATAATTTGCCAGATTGATAGAATTGTCTCGAATAAATTTATTGATATCGGAATTGCTCAAATTGATATTGGAACAGGTGAAACCGGTTTGTTGTAGTTTTATCCACCCAAAAAAATCACCGCTAAACGACACTTTGTTGTATGATTGTTCCTTGTAAAAATTTTGAAAAGGACCGTTAAGAATGGTACTTTTGACTTGAGTGGCCGTAAAGGGATCTGTCGGTGAATCTAAAAAGTTGATAAGGAGGAACAGTGTTTTTTGATCGCCAGTTGCGTCAGGTTGAGCTGTTTTGAGAACGGTAATTTGGTTTGGTAAAATGGGTATTGGATTTAAACCACTACTTGGAACACTAATAATATCTTGGAGACTGACAGCGTCTAGATTTATCCTGATTTTGCTGCCGGATATTATTGAAAGCGAACCGGTGGGTTTCAATTCAATACGCGTAGGACTACTTGGTTGAGAAACTGATTGAGTCCCGACTTTTTTAGATAAACTATCAACATTAAGGAAATACCGAAAAGTTGAATTTTCCGGATTGGTAAAATCATCATAATGGGTAACTTCAAGTGTGCCGGTAATAGATTGAGCGTGAAGAATTTGCTGGTTAGCAACAAAAAATAGGAACAAAAACAAAAAAGTAATAAAAAGAGTTTTAATCCCGTTTAGTTTATACATTTTGTGATTATAGTTAGTTTATCATTTTTATGACTTAGGAAGACTTCGGTAACGCGAAATGTTAACGATGAGGCCGACTTCGAAGAGGGTAAAGAAGAGCGCGGTGCCGCCGTGGCTTATGAAAAGTAGCGGCATGCCGGAGAGCGGAATGACGCCGAGCATGGCGGCGATGTTCATAAAGGATTGAAAAACGATTAAAACGACGATGCCGGAGACGAGAAGGCCGCCGAAGAGATCAGGTGAGCGGCTGGCGATGCGGAGACCTCTGAATGAAAAAAGCAGGAATAAAAAGATAAGCAGGCTACTGCCGACGAAACCAAATTCTTCCGCGGCCACGGCGAAAATGGAGTCCCCGATTGGCTCTGGCAGATATTTGAATTTTTGAATACTTTGGCCGAATCCCCTGCCGAAAATTTTGCCGGAGCCAACGGCGATTAAAGACTGTTGTATTTGATAGCTCGAACCTTGCGGGTCGATACTTGGATTTAGAAAAGTTTCGATTCGCTCGCGCACGTAGGGTCGTTCCAAGATGAGTACTCCGAAACCAAGGAGGCCAATGAGGCATAAGATAATGACATCGCGCGGTCTGCCGCCGGATAAAAGAAACATAATAAAAGCAACGGCCGAGAGGACCACGAGGGTGTCGGTATCGCGTTGAGCCAACAGAAGGCTAGCGAGAATTGATAGGAAAATGAGGAGCGGTAGGAGGCCGAATTTGAAGGTCTCGATTTTTTCCTTGAGACCGGCGAACCAAGCGGCTAAATATAAAATGAAGCCTAATTTTAGAAACTCTGACGGCTGAAATGAAAAGTCGAAAATATCAATCCACCTCGTTGCGCCGCCGTGGGAGAATCCAAGGCCTGGCACAAAAACGATAAGGTTGAGCGCGATGGCGGCGAGAAAAATATAAAAAGACCATTTTCGCCAGAACGTGTAGCGGACTTTCGCGGCGACGAAAAAAGCCACTGTGCCCAAAAATAAACCCAAGAAAAGCTGGTTGAAAACGACACTTTGAAGTGTCGGACCTTCTTTAGCTAGAAGCCCAAGCGAGGCTGAAGAAAAAATAAAGACACCGGAGAGGACGAGTAAAACTACCGAAATAAAAAAGATTTTGTCCGGCCGCTTGGTTTTTTCGGTCATTAATTTCATCCGATCATGGCGACTATCATACCGATAAGAGCAAAGACGACCCCGATAACCCAAAAGCGCATGGTTACTTTATACGCCGGCCAGCCCAAGGCTTCGAAGTGATGGTGGATGGGCGCGACCAAAAAAACTTTTTTGCCGCCACGGAATTTTTTTGACAGGATCTGAATGATATCCGAGAACGTGGTTATGACAAGTGGAAACGCGATAAGTGGTAGTGCGATGATGCCATGTCCTTCGCCTAAACTATCAGTCATGAAAGCAACGACGGCGAGGGTCAAGGTCAGCCCCATACTGCCTGTCTCTGACATATAAAAACGGGCGGGCGGAATGTTGAACCACAAAAATGCCAAAATACTGCCAGCAACAACCGCGCAGAACGCGGCTAAGTTGATCTGGTTTTGATAAAAAGCGATGCCACCATATGCCGCGAAAAGCGTGGCGAAAATGCCTCCGGCCAAACCGTCGAGACCGTCAATAACGCCGCCGGAGTAGATGCCAAGCGTGACTAGAATAAAGAGCGGAATAAAAAGCCAACCAATTTCAAAATCGCCGTAGAAAGGAAGACCGATCGAGTGGACTTCAAGTTTGAAATAAAACCACAGCGCGGCGGCGAGGCCGATTAAAGAAACAACGAGCAGCCTTTTCTTTAGTGATAGGCCGCCGCCAACGTGTCCGCCATTACCTTTAATTTCAAGAAAATCGTCAATAAGACCAACAAGGCCGCCAAGAAGTAGGGTAAAAAGTGGTAGCCAAGTTTGATTTCTGCTTAAAAAGTCGAGTTTATAAGTGATGTCGCCTGGAAAGGCTTTGGCCAGGAACCATAAGCCGACGGTGGTCAAAAAAGCGGCGGACCAAATGATGATTCCGCCCATTTTCGGCGTGCCGACCTCCTTGTTTTTATGGAGTTCATTAAAAATGGGAGTCTCTCCCCCATCGAGCGCCTTTTTGCCGGCGCGCTTTTTCCACATGGCGTTTCGGTAGAGATAGTGCGTTAAAAGTGGTGTTGAGGCTATACCAATGAAAAAGGCGACAGTCGCTGGCACGAAGATTTTTACAACATCAAGCACGATCATTCTTTACAGTATACGGATAAGATGGTGAATCGGCAAATTTTTTAGGAAACGCTCTTTCATACTTAGATGTATAGAACGACTTGGACATTGGATGTCCAAGTCGTGTTAAATCTAATATGTTTACTTAAGGAAGCGTGTGGAAGTACTGAAGCGATGTCCAGACTAATTTTTGGGCGTCTGTAAAACGTCCTTTTTCACTTGAACCTAAAATGGCGATGACCACTGGTTTGGCAAAACCAGCGTCAAAAGCGATTACCAAGTTTCCTCCGGCGAGGTCAGTAAAACCCGTTTTTGAAGCCAAGAGGCCGGGAATGTCGTTTACCACCGGATTAGTGTTTTTAACCAAATGTTTTTTATCATCAAGTGACACCATCTCCGCCGTGTCGTTTTTTGTTAACTCGATAAGAGCAGGCTCATTTTTAAGGATGTAACTGAAAAGAATTGCCATATCTTTTGCCGAACCGACGCTTCCGGGACTTGATTCTCCCCTATCCAAGCCGGTTTCATTCAAAAAATATGTCTGATCCAGTTTTAATTCCTTGGACTTTGTGTTCATTTTTTGGATAAAATACAAACGTTCCATCGTGGTATCGTCTTCGGTTGTTTCGGTTCCATCAACATCTCTTGCTCCAATAACGCTCGCGACAGCACTTGCACCGTCATTTGAAGAAACAAGCAACATAAAACGGATGAGATCGCGTAATCGCCAACGCTCGCCTAAAACAAGACCCGAATCACCCTCCTCTATAAGTGAGGCTGGTGTGATTTGGACAGCAGTGTAATCAGGTGCTTCCTCGGCCGCCACAAGCGCGGTCATGAGTTTGGTTAAGGATGCAATCGGAAGCTGGGCTTCTGCATTTTTTGAGAACAAGACCGTACCTGTGTTTACATCATAGACGTAGACGGCTTTTGCCTCGACTTCAATTTGACGAAAAGGATTTTGAATTGCGGCCACTATCCCCTTTCCCTCCTCCGGCACTATTTTTTTATGAAAAGGATTTCCAACAATAAACAGAAAAAGGAGGAAGAACAAAAAAGTCAGGACGAGCTTGTCCTTGTTTCTTCCGGGCCGTGGTGTAGGTGATTCGACTGATTGATTTTCTGTTTGTGGTATGTTTTCGTCCATAATTTTTAGATAGGCTCTAGCTTGAAGCTGTAAGCTCACTCTCTTTTTCAATTTCTTCCGCCGCTTTTTCAAATAAAATCATTTCTTCTTTTACAGTTGCGAATTCCGGCAAATCCTCTAATTTTTGCAGTCCAAGATATGAGAGGAGGTCGAAAGTTGGTTTGTAGACGAAACTGCGCTGGTCGTTCTTGTTCTGTTCTTTTTCGATAAGGCCGCGAATGAGGAGATTTCGGATGATAAAAGCCGAATTAACCCCTCTAATATAATCAATATCCCGTCTTGATACTACCCCTTTATAGAGGATAATTGAAAGTGTTTCAAGCCCTGCTCGCCCTAAGTCTTTTACCAGCTCTTCCCGTGTCAATTTTTCGATTACAGGCCCCATTTCCGCGGCGCTACCCAAAAGCACTTCGTCTTCTCTGCGAATAAGCGCAAGCCCGCGTCCTTTAAGACTTTTTTCCAAAACGGTAAGGGCTTCCTGAAGCTCTTTTTTTTCACAACCTAAAATATCCCGAAGTTTTTTAAGCGACATCGGTTCACCTTTCCAAAAAAGAATCGCTTCGATTTTTGCGTCGAGTGGCATCTTGTTTTTTAAGTATATGTCGGAGTAGCGACATTTTCTGTCTCGATCAGGATGTCCTCAAAATGCTTCTCTTGAGTGACGTTCACAATCCCCTGTTTTACCAATTCTAGCATGGCCAGGAATGATACGATAACATTTACTTTTTCTTCTTTGCCCATTTTAGAAAATTCGCGGAAACTCATTTTGATGCTGGTTTTGATGCGCTCGGTCAGGTTCGAGATCATTTCTTCAAGTGTGATGACTTTTTGCACAATGGCTTTCGGCAGAAATTCTTTCTTTGGAATGTGCCGGAGGACTTCGCGGATCGCGCCAAGGAAACCAGCTGTTGTCATCGATTTATCCGGTGAAAAAACTGGCTCTATTTTCCTTTCGTTTGGCGGGAAAATGATATGTCTGCCAAAACTGTTTCTGACGTGAGAAGAGAGTTCGCGCATTCGCTTCAAAATCCGAAGACGTCGCTCCAAATCCTCAATATTTCCTTCCTCTTCCTCGGTCAAGTTGAACGTTGGGAGAAGCGACTTTGATTTTATAAGAACGAGGGTTGAGGCAATGAGAATGAAATTAGCGCTATCAGCAATCGGAAATTGTTCAAACTGTCTGATGTAGCTTACGTAGTCATCGGCAACTTTGGCAAGAGAGATGTCATTGATAAGCAGTTTTCTTTTTTCGATAAGGGAAAGCAGGAGGTCGAGCGGACCTTCAAACGGTTCTTGTTTTACGAGGAAAGACATGGGAATAGTATAAGTATAGAGTATAAGTATAAGGGAGGAAAGGCGGGGTATAAAGCTCCGACGTTCTTGCCGCAAGAAGTTGGAGTCCCGACCCATTTATAATTATTTTAATGGCGTCGGGATATAAAGTATAGAAAAAAGGACAAAAGAAAACGCACCGTTTTGGTGACGGTGCGTTTTTCCTGACACAGTCGGCTGTTGAATGGTTTGTTATTCTGTGCAGGTTGACATGGAGACTGCCAGTTTCAGAACTTTCTCGGATTGATGATCGGGGGTTTCAGCAAAACCGAGTTCTTGCGCACATTTGAAGCAGAGCTGGCCCTGTCCCTCGATATAGAAGGCGCGAAGGGCAACCGGAATGCCGACGTTAATTCCCGTATCTCGATCGCAATGAATACATGTTTCAGTCATAACAGGAAGCATTTCCTTTCCAGAATTAGCATACCATGCATTTACTTTGAAAGCAAACTATCGATGCGGTTCAAATCACGCGGGAAGAGCGTAGCCTCTTTTATATTCGAAAGACCGAGCATTTTTTGCGTTAAACGTTCCAATCCCATGCCAAAACCTCCGTGCGGCGGCAAACCGGATTTGAAAGCCTGGAGATAATATGAAAAGCTCTCGGGGTTCAAACCTTTATCTTTCATGCTTGAAACAAGCTCATCGTAATTATGGATCCGTTTTGCTCCGGTAGTGATCTCAACGCCACGAAACAGGAGGTCAAATCCCTTGGTGTAGGTTGGATCCGCTTCATCCCGATAGGTGTAAAAAGGCCGTTTGGCTGTTGGGAAATGAGTGATAAAAATAAAATCGGAGTTTAGATTTTTTCTCGCGTACTCACACAGCCATCGTTCGTGTTCAGGTTCGAGATCGGGTTCTTTCGTGACATCGGTTCCTGTCTCTTTTGAAATAAGAGCTTGGGCTTCGCGCAGTTTCATCGTCGGAATTTCGTCTGGCACAACCGGAATTTCCGCGCCGAGTAGTTTGAAATTTTCCGTGTAATTAGCTCGTAACATTTTTTCCAGCTCAACGAGAAAAGCATTCTCAATACGCATGATATCAGTGTGGTCTTTAATAAAACCCATTTCGATGTCGAGCG
>Ga0209541_10018080_pt1 | contig 10242 bp, 12 predicted proteins | sample RifCSPlowO2_01_FD_184027 | JGI IMG/M metagenome (GOLD analysis project Ga0209541, IMG submission 184027) | Groundwater microbial communities from Rifle, Colorado - Rifle CSP2_plank lowO2_0.1 (SPAdes) (version 2) | ecosystem: Environmental > Aquatic > Deep subsurface > Groundwater | place...
AGGCGATGAAAGATAAAGATTTTTTAAAATTTTTTCCAATTATCAAAAAGTCAGCAACAGATGAAAGAAATTTTGTTAAAAAAGCTATAAACTGGGCATTAAGACAAATAGGCAAAAGAAATAAAAATTTGAACAAAGAGGCAATAAATCTCGCCAAAGAAATACAAAAAATTAATTCAAAATCAGCTAAGTGGATTGCGAATAACGCCTTGGCCGAACTTATAAGCGAAAACGTGCAAAAAAGAATTAGCAATAAAAATAAATGATTAAATTGCTTTTTAAAATTTTACTTTTTTTAATAGCGCTTTTTTGCCTGATTTATTTATTTTTCTTTTCAGCAAATATTTTGCTGGCGCCAGTTTCAGAAAAAGAATTGCAGAATCAAGTTTGTTATAAAAAGTATTGTTTTTTAGTGGAATTAGCCAGAACAAATGAAGAAACAGAAAAAGGGCTGATGTTTAGAAACCATTTGGACAAAGATAAAGGAATGCTGTTTATTTTTGATAAAGAAGACATATATCCTTTTTGGATGAAAAACACTTTAATTGCATTAGATATAATATGGATGGATGAAGTAGGCAACATTGTTTTTATAAGCAAAAATAATCAGCCCTGTCTTGCAGATAATTGTCCTTCAATTAATCCAGGAGCCAAAGCAAAGTATGTTTTAGAAATAAACGCAGGAGTTGCCGAAGAATTAGGCATAAAAACAGGCGAGGCTATGGAATTTTCTTTTTAACATAATAATTCGCGAACAAATTAAGTAAAAAAGCAAGGTTCGATCTTGCTTTTATTTTTGTTTTAACTTTTTAATCTAAATATGGTAAAATTGTAACCGGATAGTAGGCAAACCTGCCTGAGGTCAAGGCTTCAGGCGGCCGAATTCTGAATTTCAGGAAAGCGCAGAGTCACAGCGGTCACGGCTTCTGTGAGAGTCGCTCCTAATTTTCGAAAAAATAAAGACACTTGGTGTAAGGCGTTAGGGTATATTTAGATACCGAATAAGATACAGCCCGGAGAGTATTCAAAGGGCAGTGGCACAGATGACGCTTTATGTATTCGCAATTCGGACGGCGACCTCAACGTGTTCAACGTCGAACACAATGACGATGGCTTCTGGCTCAACGGCAATTACGGCAATCCCGACAACGTCTGGAATGCCGACAACCAGTGGGTGTTCGTCCGTCCCCGCAACTCTCTTTATTTTCCCCAGTCCCGCCAAAGCGGGACTGGTTTCTATTTCAAACTTCTAATCCATCCTCCGAGCATTTTGCCAGCATCGTTAACTTTTTCAGACAAGGAAATATATCTTTTATTATCCAAAGATTTTATTTCCCACGCAACTTGCAAAAAGAATTTTAGCAAGTCTATTTTAAAAGAAGCTCGTTTTAACGAAATCAGTTTTTCTACTTTGTCTGAATAGCTTGCTCTTATTATTAATTCAGTCGCCTCCAACAACGAGGAATCTATTTTTGCTCCGAGTGTATGCTTTGAATCTTTCGGAAAATGTGGCAGAAATTCGTGCCACAATTTGTAAATTGCAACCAGCTCGCCAATGAGCTTTAAACCAAAGGTCTGGGGGGTATAGGAATCACTTTTATTATTTATATTTTGTCCATGAAAATTATTTTCAACCATAAATATGAAGATTTAATTAGTATTGATAACTTGCTTTCGGCCTGGCAGGAGTTTATCAGGGGGAAGCGCAATAAAAAAGACGTCCAGGTTTTTTCGCGTTATTTGATGGATAATATTTTATCATTGCACAATGATTTAAAAAGCAGGACATATAAACATGGCGGATACGAATGTTTTAAAATTAACGACCCAAAATCAAGGACAATTCACAAAGCTAGCGTGCGTGATCGGCTCCTGCATCATGCCGTCTATCGCATATTGTACCCGTTTTTTGATAAAACATTCATTCCCAATTCTTTTTCGTGCCGAGATAATAAAGGCGCGCATAAAGCAATTAAAGAATTAATAGGGTATGCCAGTATCGTTTCAAAAAATAATACAAGGGTTTGCTGGATATTAAAATGCGATATTAGAAAGTTTTTTGCGTCAATCGATCAGAATATTTTAATAAATATATTGGAGCAGTACATACAGGATAAAGATACAGTAAACCTGCTGAAAGAAGTAATTTTTAGCTTTAAACCCAATGGCCTGCCCCTTGGTAATTTAACGTCTCAACTTTTTGCTAATGTTTATCTAAATGAATTCGACCAATTTATAAAACACAAGCTAAAAATAAAACACTATATCAGATACGCGGACGATTTCGTTATTTTATCAGAAAATAAAGATTATTTAAAAACCATATTAGAGCCAATATCAAATTTTTTGCAAAACGAATTGAAGCTGATTCTGCATCCAGATAAAATATTCATTGAAACTTTATCATCGGGCGTAGACTTTTTGGGCTGGGTTAATTTCTTTGACCACAGAATTGTGAGAAAAACCACAAAATTGAGAGCATTTAGAAATATAGGGAAGGGAAACAGTGATTATGCTACAATAAGTTCCTATTTTGGTCTTTTAAAACACGGTAACACGCACAAAGTTAAGGAAAATATATTAGATAGGATTTGTCGTTTTATACTTGACATCATATCTTGTTTATGATATAATATAATTATAGTAGAGATAGCTCTTTTAATGCATAAAAATCACTTGTGAGAATAGCCGTAGCCAAAAGATATTAAAAAATTGATATTTTCTGGCTATGGCTATGACGCCAAGCCCCATAACCTCGGGCAGAGGTAACCGTTCCAGCTATAAGCTGGAGAAAGGAAGCGTACTATGAAGTACAATGACTGGACGCTAGGACAGGTTGAGGCGGTTTTTAACAAGCTCGGCGGAGATGACGGCGTTCGTCGTTTCCTGGCTGGAGAATTGGTGGTCAAACCCGTTGACCGTAACTGGTTGACCTGGAAAACCATCAAGCTCGGCACCGGCATCAAGGACGCCAACGGTTTCCGCCAGGCGATCAAGAATGCCGAGATGCGCATCAGCGACTGGGCCAACGACATCATCGGAAAGCCCGAGTTCGTGGTGATCGCAGGAGAGATGGAAGTTGACCTGGTCAAGGTCACTGTCGGTGAGCTCGGCTTCAAGGATGGCGCTCGGCGCGATCAGATCTATGATCGCGTCAAAGAGCTCGGCTTGGAGATCTGCCCGCCGGAAGTCGGCCCGCAACTGCGTCTGCAGTACAAGGACCAACCGCTAGACGAGTGGATTCTTATCGGCATGGAGCCGATTCGCTCTTCGGGCGGCGTCCTCGGCGTGTTCGGCGTCGAACACAATGACGTTGGCTTCTGGCTCGGCGGCGATTACGGCGGTCCCGGCTACGTTTGGGATGCCGACAACCAGTGGGTGTTCGTCCGTCCCCGCAAGTGTCAGTAATTGCCCTTGGACTCTTGGAGTCTCGGCTCTTGGTAGGGCTCGGTCTCTTGGTCCCTTGGCAACAAGCCCCTCAATGCATGTGCAGAGAGGGGCTCTTTTTATTATCTTACCAAAGAAACCTAATCCGTAGCAGAACATAGGGCGGGGATGATTTCATTTCATTTACAAAAGGGGGTTTTTGCTATACAATAATTAATACGAATATGTCAATTTTCACAAAAATTTTTGGAGATGCCAACGAAAAAAATATAAAAAATCTCCAGCCCATTATTGATAAAATAAATTCTTTTGAACCGGAATTTGAAAAACTTTCAGCCGGACAGCTGAAAGAAAAAACAAAAGAATTCAAAGAAAGAATAAATAAAGGTGAAACTCAAGATGATATTCTTCCTGAGGCTTTTGCCTTGGTGCGCGAGGCCTCAAGAAGAACTTTAAACCAGCGACATTTTGATTCCCAGTTGATTGGCGGAATTGTTTTGCACCAGGGCAAAATTGCTGAAATGAGAACAGGAGAGGGAAAAACTTTGGCCGCCACTCTGCCTGCATATTTAAATGCCTTGGAGGGGAAAGGAGTCCACATTATTACAGTTAACGATTATTTGGCAAACAGAGATGCTGTCTGGATGGGGCAGATTTATGATGCTTTAGGCCTTACTGCAGGATGCATAGTAAACGAATCAGGATATGTTTATGATAAAGATTATAAAAATTCAGAAAAAGACAAAGAAAGAGACGCAACAGGAAGCTTTAAGGTAATACAGGATTTTTTAAAGCCGGTTTCAAGAAAAGAAGCCTATTTAGCTGACATTACTTACGGCACCAATAACGAATTTGGTTTTGATTATTTGCGGGACAATATGGCATACGAGCAAAATCAGCAAGCTCAGTCCCGATTGCAAAACAATCGAGGATCCTCGACTCATTCGGAGTCGGGACGCGGATTTAATTTTGCAATTGTTGACGAGGTAGATTCAATTTTAATTGACGAAGCCCGCGTGCCGTTAATTATTTCCGGACAGGCAGAAGAAGCAACGGAAAAATATTATAACTTTGCAAAAATTGTGTCTCCCTTGCAAAAAGATGCAGATTATGAAATTGATGAAAAATTAAAAACAGTAAACTTTACAGAGGAAGGCCAAAATAAGGTTGTAAAAAGTTTGGGCACAGACCCGTGGCTGGACAACGACATTGCTTCAACTCATCAATTAGAATCTGCATTGCGGGCAAAAACATTATTTTTGAAAGACCGCGATTATACCGTAAACCCCGTTAGAGGTCAGGGGGTGATTGAGGGACCACAAACAAAACAAACCTCTAACGGGGTAAAAAACGGCGAGATTTTAATTATAGACGAATTTACCGGCAGAATTTTGCCGGGCAGAAGATGGTCTGCCGGGCTTCATCAGGCAGTGGAAGCAAAAGAAAATTTACAGGTCAAGCCAGAATCAATAACAATGGCCACAATTACTTTTCAGAATTATTTTAGAATGTACAAAAAAATTTCAGGGATGACGGGCACCGCTTTAACTTCAGCTGAAGAATTTGATAAGGTTTACAAACTGGATGTAGTTTCAATTCCCACAAATATGCCAATGGTAAGAAATGATTCTGCTGACAAAATTTTTAAAACAGAAAGCGGAAAGTTTATGGCAGTAGTAAAAGAAATTGAAGAACTGCACAAAAAAGGCCAGCCAATTTTAGTTGGCACAAGGTCTGTTGAAAGAAATGAATATTTGGGAAGATTACTGGAAACAAAAGGCATCCCGCATAATATTTTAAATGCCAAAAACCATGAAAGGGAAGGTGAAATTATAGCTCAGGCAGGAAAAAAGGGAGGAGTAACAATTGCCACAAACATGGCAGGCAGGGGAGTTGATATTATTTTGGGAGGCAATCCACCTTCGACCGACGAAGCGAACGAAGTTCGCGGCGTAGGCGGCTTGCATGTTATCGGCACTGAAAGGCACGAAGCAAGAAGAATTGATAACCAGCTGAGAGGAAGGTCTGGCAGGCAGGGGGATCCGGGTTCTACGCAGTTTTTTGTGTCTTTGGAAGATGATTTGATGCGCATTTTCGGCGGAGAAAAAATAAAAAATTTGATGACAGCCTTGAATGTCCCGGAAGACGAGCCGATACAGGCAGGAATGATTTCAGGAGCCATTGAATCTGCCCAGTCAAAAATTGAAGGGTTTAATTTTGACGCCAGAAAACATTTGTTGGAGTACGACGACGTTATAAACAAGCACAGGGAGATTATTTATAAAAAACGCATGGAATTTTTAGAAACGTCGGATTTGAAAGATAAAATTTTAGAGATATTCAAAAAATCCGGATTATCAGAAGAAGATTATTTAAAAAAAGAAAAAGAATTGGGCCAGGAAAATATGCGCCAGGTGGAAAAATATGTCTGCTTAAGAATTTTGGATATGCTTTGGCAGGAACATTTGTCTTTTATAGACCATATAAGGGATTCTGTCAGACTGCGCGCTTACGGTGGCAGAGATCCTTTGGTAGAATATAAAAATGAAGCGCACAAAGCATTCGGGCAATTATTATTAATGCTTGACGCGAACATTGCAGAAAATATTTTAAAATCCGGTATGCCTTCTCGTCAAAAGCCGATGCAAAATTTCAAACCGGTTGAGGCAGGTAAAAAAGAAGTTGGACGAAATTCGCTATGTCCGTGCGGTTCGGGCAAAAAATATAAAAGGTGTCATGGAGTGTAGGAAGATAAAATTATGAGCTACCAAACAGTGTTATTCGATTTTGATGGGGTATTGTGTAAGGGACGATTTTACGAGAAGACCTTATTGCCTGATTATTCCGAAATATACGATTGGATTCAGATGAACATTTTCGAAAATAAAGAGATGGTTCGGAATTGGATGAGAAATCGTGTTAATTCAGCTGAAATAAATGAATTAATAGCGAAGAATACTGGAATTGAATGTAATTTTCTGAATGAATTATACGAGGAAAGCATTCGCAGAATGGAATTAGAAAAAGAAGTTAAAGATTTGGCAGAATTGCTAAAATTGTCTGGAAAGAAAATCGGGATCGTGACGGACAACATGGATATCTTCACAAAAATCACAATCCCAAACCATCGGCTCGATACATTGTTTGATATCATAATTAATTCTGCAGACTACAGGATACTGAAAAAAGATGAGAAAGGTAAATTGTTTGATGTCGCATTAGCCGCTTTAGGAGAAAAGATAGAAAACAGTTTAATGGTAGACGATTCGGAATCTACAGTAGAATTGTATAGACAAAAAGGCGGTCAGGGATTCGTATATAAAAATCCTGCAGAATTAAAATCGTTCCTGCGGACACAGAAATAAGATCAAAAAAATGCTTTGCTCGTTCGAAGCTTTAGCGAAGGAGGGCCATGGGAAATAATATAATGGGAAATAATATAAAAAGATGAATAGTGAAGTTAAAAAATGAAAAGCTTGGTTATGATGAATTTTTTGAATCCGGCCGGAAGAAATTAAAATCACAAATTATAGAAATGGTTAAAAAGGCAGGATATACCGAAGAGGACTATAATAAAAGAGAGCGGGAAATCGGCCGAGATAATATGTTCCAGCTGGAAAGAGTGGTTAGTTTAAAGGTCTTAGATACTCTCTGGCAGGACAATCTTTTCAATATGGAACATTTGAGGGACTCAGTTCGTCTCAGGGCCTATGGCGGGCATGACCCTTTGGTTGAGTATAAAAACGAGGGCCACAAAATGTTTCAGAGATTACTGGAGGAAATTGATATGAGCATTGCTAATTCTGTTTTTAAGGCCAATTTACAGCCGCAAAAACAATCTTCTGTAAGTTTTGGAAGGCCCGTCCTTCCAAAATCTAAAGATGAAGTTGGAAGAAATGACCCTTGTCCGTGCGGCTCGGGCAAAAAGTATAAAAAATACCATGGGAAATAAGAATACGAAAAAAATATTAACACTTTGTATAATTCATCAGCATCCGAAGATATTACTTGGAATGAAAAAGCGCGGATTTGGAGCGGGGAGATGGAATGGATTTGGCGGCAAAGTTGCTTTAGCAGAAACAATTGAAGATGCGGCAAAAAGAGAAATGCGGGAAGAAGCAGGGGTAAATGTAGAAAATATGGAAAAAGTCGGAATTTTAGAGTTCGAATTCAAAGGTAATCCGGAAATTTTACAAGTTCATATTTTTAAATCAGATGATTTTCAAGGAGAGTTGGTTGAAAGCGGAGAGATGAAACCGCAATGGTTCCACATTGACGAAATTCCATTCAAAGAAATGTGGCCGGACGATATATATTGGATGCCGTTGTTTCTAAACGGAAAGAAATTCAAAGGTAAATTCTTGTTTGGTGAATCAGATATTATCCTTGAGCAAGAATTATCAGAAGTTAAAGAGATATAATTCCCGCGGATTTAGGAATAATATCAAAAAATGTTATGGGGAAGTTTAAGCCGATAATAATTTTAATTTTGATGGTCGCGATTTTTTCAGTGGGAATTTATTTTAGACAAGATGCTCTGAAATTTTTTAATGTAGCTGGCGACGAGCTCTCAAAACAAGCGCAAAATTTTCAACACACAGATATTGGTTCTGTGGTGGCAGAAGCCGGCAGAGAAATTTTTACCCCGTCTCCTTTAAAAATTGGAGGCGAAAGCAACAATGCTGTTTTATTAAAAAGCAAAATTATTGAAGAAACAAATTTGCAAAGAAAAGAAAATAATCTTCCGCCTTTAATTGAAAACGAACAGCTTAGCCATGCCTCGTCAGCCAAAGCCAGCGATATGTTTTTGAAACAATATTTTGAGCATGTGTCTCCTTCGGGCGCAGATCCTGGCTCATTGGTGAAAAGTTTCGGGTATGACTACATAATTACCGGAGAAAATTTGATACTTGGAAATTTTAAAAACGAAAGGGAAGTCGTTTCAAACTGGATGGCAAGTCCGGGACACAGGGCAAATATTTTAAACAACAGATACACAGAAATCGGTGTTTCTATTATAAAGGGCACTTATGAGGGTCAAACTGTCTGGATAGGCGTGCAGGAATTCGGGCTCCCTTTATCTTTGTGCAGCCAGCCGAATGAAAGCTTAAAAAATAATATAGATTACAATAAAACAGAATTAGACAATTTATCCTTGCAGATTGACGCAAAAAAAGAAGAAATCAACAGCACAAATTCAAAATCTGCTCATTACAGCCAAATGATTGATGATTACAACAGATTAGTGGAAAATTATAATTTATTAGCTGACCAAACAAAACAGCTTATTTCGCAATATAACAACGAGGTAAATAATTTTAACCAATGCGTCGCCGGAAAATAATATGGAAATAGAATTAGAGAGAACATTTTTGTTAAAATATAAGCCAGACGGCCTGGAGAAATGCAAGTCCAAGGAAATTTTAGATGTTTATTTTCCGCATTCAGCGGAACATCCTATTTTGCGTTTGCGCAAAAGGGGAGATGCTTTTGAAATAACTAAAAAATCTCCGATAAAAGGAAATGATTCTTCAGAACAATCAGAATATACAATTATTTTGTCAGAAGAAGAATTCAAAGAATTTTCTAAATTGGAGGGCAAAAAACTTAGAAAAATCCGACATTATTATCCTTTTGGAGGCAGAATCGCTGAGATAGATATTTATTTAGATAAATTACAGGGATTTTGCGCAGCTGATTTTGAATTTGAAACAAAAGAAGAAAAAGATGCTTTTTTAATGCCGGAATTTTGTTTGTGTGACGTTACTCAAGAAAAAACATTTGCAGCAGGGCTCTTAGCGGGTAAAGATTATAAAGATATAGAATTGTTTTTAGAAAAACTTAATTATAAAAAAATTTAAAATATGAAATACAATAAATTGTAGGAATTAGTAAGGGATAAAATTCCAGAGTATATAAAAAGTAAGGGTGGCGCGCCGATAACTCATATTGCCGACGATAAAGAGTATTGGCAAAAATTAAAAGAAAAACTTACAGAGGAAATAAATGAATTTATGGAAGCAGAAAACATTGAAGAAATGGCGGATATTTTGGAGGTTATTGATGCAATATGCGATTATAAAAAATTTGATAAAGATGAATTACAAAAAACAAAGAATAAAAAAGCAGAAGACCGCGGAAAATTTAGAGATAAAATAATTTTAGACGAGTCATAACATAAATATGAAATTTGCGATTATTTCAGATACGCACGGAAATGTGGCGAATTTTAGAAAGGCAGTTGGCTGGCTGAATAATCAGGAGATTCAGATAATTTTGCATTGCGGAGACATTGGAAACCCGGAAAGCTTGAAAGAATCGCTAGTTGATTTTAAAGGAGAATTTTTTGGAGTGTTTGGAAACATGGATAAAGATTTTAAAATTTTGATTGAAGAATATAATAAAATTCCAAGAGTTGAAATTAAAGAAGATATTTTTGAAAAGGTAATAGGCGGAAACCCTCCTTCGCATAAAGCTTCGGAAGGGCAAAGAAAAATTGCCTTTACTCATTTTCCAGATGAGGCAAAAAAATTAGCGCAGTCAGGAAAGTATAATTTAGTTTTTTACGGCCACACACACAGACCATGGGAAGAAAAAGTGCCTGTCCGCCGAAGCTCGGAGAGCGAAGGAGGAGGCGAGTGCAGAATGATAAATCCAGGCGAGCTTGCCGGCCAGTTTAATAAACCTACTTTTGCAATTTACGACACGGAAACAGATAATCTTGAACTCAAAATTCTAGAAAAGCTTTAATTTTTTGCTACTGAGCTTGCTCAGTAGCAAATTCAATAGCAAAATCCGGGTTGATGCCCGAGTTTTTGTTTGGCTGGACAAAATTTAGCAAGGTGGTAAGATTAG
>Ga0209541_10018082_pt1 | contig 10241 bp, 16 predicted proteins | sample RifCSPlowO2_01_FD_184027 | JGI IMG/M metagenome (GOLD analysis project Ga0209541, IMG submission 184027) | Groundwater microbial communities from Rifle, Colorado - Rifle CSP2_plank lowO2_0.1 (SPAdes) (version 2) | ecosystem: Environmental > Aquatic > Deep subsurface > Groundwater | place...
GTAAAAGACTTAAACAACTTCATTAATGATACATTATTAAAAATACACCAATATAACAATGCTGTAAGAAACCTTCATGCAGAAACAGCAGTTCTAAAGCATAAAATGCAAAAATCACCTAAATAAATCTTCAAATCTGTTAAAAAATAACCAAAAACCTTATATATTAATATTATTAAATATATTATAATTAATAAATCAGGAGGACGAGAATATGGCAATATTATCAGTTTCGGTACCAGAAGACCTAAAACATAAAATGGAAATTTTGGATGAAGTTAATTGGTCGGCTGTGGCAAGAAAAGCATTTGAAGAAAAAGTTATACAGATAACCTTCTTAAAAAAAATTGCATCAAAGAGTAAACTAACCAATAAAGATGCTGATAAGATAAGTAAAGAGATAAACCAAAACATAGCTAAAAAATTTAAGGTGATTAATTAATGCAACTTGTTATTGATGCAAACATTATAATAGCTATGCTAATAAAACCAGGTAAACCAATCGAGATATTGTTTAAGGAAGAATTAGAAATCTTTGCTCCAGAATTACTATTAAAAGAACTAACACATAATGAAGAAATTATTATTAGAAAGTCAGCACTTAAAGCAGAAGAGATAGAAGAATTTCTAAAAATAATAAAAGAAAGAATAAATTTCATACCTGAAGAAGATTTCATCAATTATAGAGAAGAAGCTGAAAACATATGTCCAGACCCAAAAGATATACCTTACTTTGCATTGGCGCTTCAAATTAAATGTCCTATCTGGAGTAATGAAAGAAAATTAAAAGAACAAACAAAAATTATAATATATACCACACACGAATTAATAAAAATATTTGAATAGAGATTATTTAAATAAATCTTCAAATTTTCTTGATTTTGACTTTCCTTTCTTATAAACATAAGCAATTATGATAAGTAATATCCCTGTAAATATAATTATGATAATATATAAAAATAAATTAGATTCTTTCTTTTCCTCTTTCTTTGGATAAGTGTAGTTAAATGTAAAGTTTTCTTCTTTGACAATTACCGGAATTTCTTGTTGATAGTTTAAATAAATAGGAAATTCAGCGCTAACTCCTTCTTTGGTCATCACAACTAAACTCCCCTTATAACTCTTAGATAAATTCTTGCCTTCATTTACAGACAAGACAACATATTTTTCTTCATCACTGTTAATATAATCCATTCCCTTATATTCTAGTCTTATAATCTTGTCAAGGTCATTAGTTAAATTAAAACTTAGACCATGCAAGGTAACATTTGCAAAATTCTTAAACTTTAGGCTTCCTTCTAAAACAGTATCATTCTTTAAGGTTCTATTAACCATTGCTGCATCAAGAAATCTTAGACCTTCTTTTATAATTACAATCTCTCCTTCAGCAATCGTCTTATTCTCAATCAAAATATTTCTTAATCTTTTATGCAAATATACCGGAATCTCATATTTATATCCATAATCTAAGGTTAAATCCCCCTTCAAATCAAAACCTTCAGCAGACTGGTCTATATCCACAATAAGATTGTATTCTTCATCTTTTCTTAATTTAATATTGCTAACTCTGGGCTTGATAAAATTATTACCAATCACACTTACATTAATCTCATTAAGATTATTTCTTAATTTAAAAGTTAATTTTGGTTTTTCCCAATATTCAACATCCAAATTCACAAACATAGGATAAACACTTAAGCTGGAATTAAGATTCTCAACGATTAAATCCTTGCTAAAGCTCTCATTTACTAAAACCCCCTCTTTAATATATTTCAAATCAACAACAAACTTATAACTCCCATTTTTTAAATTAGGCAGGTCAAAGAACACAAAATAACCATAATCAACCTTGTATAAGTTCAAAGCAAGAGGAATCCTGGTTCCACCATCATATAATTTTATATTGCTGAATGAAATATCATTAACCAAGCTTAGATTATTTATAATCATAACCTGGATACTATCCTTGCCGGCATAACTCTCCCTTGGGGTTTTTATCTCAAAATTTTCAGCGTAAACAAGATTAATTAATAAAATAAATCCTATTAAAATAAATATCTTATTTCTTACCATATAACAACTTTTCAGCCTCTTTCAAAGATTTTTCTAATTCATCCTCTTCTTTGGATTTTTTACTAGGCTGAGCAGCAGTTCTCATAGGTTGTTGAATAGGTCTCTCCATAGAATATCTTTCAAAACTAGGTCTTGGTTTTGAACCTTTTGGCTTAAACAATTTTCCAGTCTTTACAAACTTCAAGTAAAATACAGCACCACCGCCTAAAACAAGTATGATAATCAAGATAGTTAATATAATTCCCCATGGAAACTTCTTAACGCATTCACCCTTATCATCGCATTTTTCATTATCTTGACAATCACTATCTTGGGCGCATCCGGTTGTTGTTTCTTCTGTTGTTGTTTTTTCACAATCACCAGGGCAACTTTCTTCATCTTCTCCCAAATCACAAATATCATTTCCACATTCCTCTTCAGTTGTAGTTTCTTCAGCGCATGAGGAATGATCAGCGCAATCACCATCAAAACAATCAGCTAATCCATCGCCATCATCATCAATTCCATTAGTGCAATCCTCTAATTCACCAGTAGTTGTAGCATTAGTTGCAATAGATGAAAAACTTCCAGATGCCCTTTCCAAATCCCTTCCATGTAAAGCAATCAAAGCCATGGCTGTATCACCAACATTATTATTCCAATAACCATCATTAGCAACAGTTCTTTTCAAATAATCAGCACCCATATTTTCAACATCAGAATAATCAGTATTAGCAGATGCAGCAAACACACCGAAAGCAGTTATATAGGAATCACCATCGCCCCAAGCACCTGTTTTTTCCTGTTCATTCCTTAAATAATCCAAATATAATGGCTTTTTAGTTATTCTTGCAACAACAGCATGCTCTTCATCCCCGCTGGCAGGAATTTGGCTTTCTAAATAAGCTCTGGTAGCAATCTCTTCCTCTAATTCAGTTAAAGCCCAGCCAGCATACATTGTACTTATATAATCGCAACCGCTGCTAGTACTAGTTGTACCATAACATCCATTGTTTATTGTTAATGTAGCCCTTGATTCTGAATGCTGCTCTAGAATGAAGAAATTATTTCCAGACTTGTATAATAAACTAATAATCAAAGCGCCTGACAATGCACCGCAATTAACATCAAGTTTTTCAGAAACAGAAGTTTTTATTAAATCGCTTTGCAAGTCTTTTTCAACATCAATCCACCAATTGTCATTTACTTTATTGCCTTCGACAGTAAAATCCTTTGTTTTATTAGCACCATACATAACAGTACAAACACCATTGCTAGGTGCTTCTATCTGCACAAGCCAGTTACCAGTGCTTAAAGCAGGATTCAAAGCACCATTTTTATCATTTAACCAAGCTAATTCTTTAGAAACATCCTTATTGCTTCTCTCCAAAGCCAATGTTGCAAAAGCAGTATCTAAAACCTTGCATCCATCCTTTGGCCAGCAACCAACAGGATCCCCTCTTGCTATTAAATTGCTAACACCTACAGAAACATCATCACCATTATTATTAAATGCTAGAATTGCTAATGAAGCATCTTGGATACTTAATGAATCCCAGTTTTGTGTAGCAGTCTTAAGCCATGAATAACTCTTTTCTTCATCAAAACTAGATTGAACTTCTTCTGAAAAAACAAGAGGTAAGACTAATAAAAATACTATTAAAAGAATAGTTGTTACACCTCTTCTCATAGAATAATTAACCGTAATCTATTTAAAAACCTTTCTATGAGATGTCTTATGATACCAAAGGAATTTGTTAAATATAAGCCTAAATATTTCTCTCATGGAAAAAGATCTATAATTTATATCTTTAAGAAAGGAGCTAAAAATTACGTAATAAAAACAAAAAAACAAGGAATAGGTGCTAAAGACCCAATATCAAATGAGGCTAAATTTCTTAAATTGTTAAATAGATATAAAACAGGTCCTAAATATCTGACATCTGGAAAAAATTATGTTGTTTATGAGTTTGTTAAAGGAGAATTCTTTGTTGATTGGATTAAAACAGTAGATAAAAAATCAGTAAAAAGAATTATAACAGATATTTTAAGGCAGTGTAGAACCTTAGATAAACTAAAAATAAACAAGAAAGAATTTCATAAGCCGATTAAACATATTATTATCTCTAAAAATAAGCCTGTAATGATTGACTTTGAAAGATGCTATTATACTGAAAATCCAAAAAATGTAACTCAATTCTGCCAGTTCTTGTTATTAATAAATAAAATTAAGCCTGAAGCAATTGAAATATTAAAAAAGTATAAAGAAAATGAAAGCGAAGGGAATTTTAAGAAGATATTAAAAATAATAGAATAAATTTTGATTTTATGGATTGCGTAAATTATAAAAATACTTGCATCATACTTAATTTATGAACATTATCTATAGTTTACATGCTGAAGAACAAATAGGAGAAAGAAAGATAGAAAAAGTATGGATTGAAGAGGCGATTAAAAGTCCAGACTATACCAAAAAGAAAAGATAAATGGCTTGTCTATTGAGGTAGTTTATATGAGAGAAAAGCATATAAAGGTGGTTACTGTATATTGGGTATAAGATGGAAATCAAATATGATGCAGAAGTTGACGCTATGTATATAAGACTTAGGGGAGGAACTTTCCACCATAATAAAAAACTAGATGAAAATACCATTATTAATTATGATAAAGAAGGCAAAGTATTGGGAATAGAACTTTTATTTGTAAAAGAAAATAATCCACACCTACTTCAAGACATTTCTGTAAAGCAAGTAGCTATAGCATAATAAATTTTACATAGCGATTCGTAAACTTATTAAATTAAGATATATACCCCTAATCATGTTCGGATTAAACAAAAAAGAGTTAAGAATACTGAAAAGATTAAATACACCTAAAAAAATCCAGGATTTCCTTAATAAGATCCCGATTAATTTTGATTATAGAAAAGATACTTGCATGAGCCCAAGAGTAGTTTTAAGAAAAAACAAATGCCACTGCATTGAAGGAGCAATTTTGGCTGCCTTGTGCCTGAGATTACAGGGAAAACCTTCTTTAATATTGGATTTAGAGGCAAATAAAAGAGATTATGACCATGTGATAGCTGTTTTTAAAGAAGATGGAAAGTGGGGTGCCGTAAGCAAAACCAATCATGCTGTTTTAAAATATAGGGATCCGATTTACAATTCAATAAGAGAGCTAGTTATGAGCTATTTTCATGAATATAATGATAAAAAAGGCAGAAAAAATTTGAGAAAGTATAGCTTGCCTGTTGATTTAGGAAAATTTGACAGAAAAAATTGGGTTACAAATGAAAATGATCTCTGGTTTATTGCAAATTATCTGGTTAAAGTCAAGCATTATAATTTAATTAATAAAAAACAAATCTTTAATCTAAGAAAGTCAGACAAGATAGAGATAGAAAAAGATAAATTAGTTGAATGGAGAATTGGGAATAAAAAGCCGAATAAATTTAAGATTGAGGTTTATTAAATTTTATTTTTAGCATTATTTTACTTTCATTTTTTTATATTCTTTTCTAATTTTTTTAACCAATCTTTTTTGGACTTTTTGTAATTCTGTATTAACCTCTTTTGGATGTAATATCTTCTTTTTTGCTAAAACTCTTTCTAAAGCAGATACTCTTTGAGATATTTCCAGCAAGGCCCTAAGCACGCCCTCTCTTAATAATTCATCATCTTTTCCATATCCTTTAATCATTTCCCGAACTAATTTTTTTCTGTCGTATCTGATTGTCATAAAAATATAATAATTTATCTGTTTAAATTTTTTACTATCAATTTTAATACTTAAATCTTCTTTCGTATTCTTTATGGTTCATCCATTCCAAAATAATTGAGATTATGCAAACTTCTCCATCGGCAACGGAATAAATTAATCTCCACCCTTTAGGCAAGTCGTATTTCCATAAATTATCAATATTATATTTTTGAACATACTCTTTTGGAAAAAGTCTTTTAGGTATTTGAATACCGCAAAAGCAATTCTCACCCAAATCTTTAATAGCTCTTTCTACCCATTTATAGAGCATTTGATCTTCTACTTTTGAATTTTTAAGCTTTTCAAAAGCCTCTTTTATTCTCTCATCACCAAAATGGACTATTGATTTCATTTAATCATCAATTCAGGTCTAGACAGATATTTTTTAACCATTTTTGGATTCCATATCCATGCAATATGTCCTTCTCTATCTAATGCAATTTTATTAGATTCTAATAGATAATCAAATATAACACAAAAAGTCTGATACATCATTTTTCTTGGAAGATTCTCCCATAAACTTTTCTTTTTATATTCTCCAGAATGCTCTCTAATGAATTCCTCTACCATCAATACAGTATCCAGTTGAGGATAATGTATTATATTTTTTTGTAATAAGATTTGTGCCATTTTATGGTTATATAAATATATATAACTACTGATATATAAACATTTCGTTTTCTGGCTTTGATGCATTCCTCTTAGTAAATCGTGATAACAGAAAAGTTCGTATAATCCTATATCGTCGAGATCCTTTTAGGGTTACACCAGAGCCCGTTTTCTTCTCTTATTTAAACACTTACTGACTATTTTTAATCATCCCTTCTTCATCCTGCTCTTTCTAACAGCATAATTAACGGGATTTTTAATCATTTTGCAGAAATTATCAGGTTTGCAAATTCCCATTGCTTGATAATAAGCCTGATTATCACAATTCGGAGGAAGAATCAATTTGTTCTGTTTTTTAAACCAGGATAACTGTGCTTTGATATATCCTTCTTTTAATAACTCATAATTATTCTTGTTCCAGTCATTAATCATTTTTTCAGCAACATCAAGCCCATAACCTGAGTTCCTTAAAAAATTAATAAGTATAAACATTCCTCTTTTCCTTCCATCAACCTTAACACCACTAATTAAAATCTTCATGCATGGAGGAAAAAACTCATCCTTAATTGCATTCTTAGGAACCTCATAAACAACATTTTTCTCATTCACATTTTTCTTCTTCTTCAACTCAAAATCAAAAGCATCTAATAAAAGGGAATTTGCCTCACCTTTAATACTCAGTTCAGGATCTAAAAACTTCAATTTAACCTTGACATTCTCAGGCTTTGCCATTTCAGTATTAAACTCCTTCAATTCAGAAATCTTGAGAGGAACACTAACCAGCCATTTTTTCTCATTAAATGAATAAGGGCTTCTAAATAAATGTCGGGAAGAAATCAGCACAGTATCAATGCCAACAACATTAAAAGGATCAAAAGTGCCATTAACATAAAGGCTTTCTTTCGGCTTTCCAATCTTCAGAGCAATCTCATTTATGCTATTTGATTTCAACAAATCCTTGGTTACATGATCTTTAATCATGCTTTTCATGTAAGAAACAAGAACATGCAGACCCTCTGGAAAAAGATTCTTTATTTTAATATTGTTCACCTCAGAAGGAAATGATTCAAAGCATAATCCTATATGAAAGCCAGTTCCTCCGCTAAACTTCAAAGAAACCCCTTTGATATTATAAAACTTAAATAAATCTAAAACATAAAAAGCAGCAATCTTGCTATATTCTAAAACCTTGCAGTCTATATCAATGATGTAATCCCATCCTTTTCTCAATTCATCTAGCTCTTTCTTGGTCATCCCTGTTTTTAATCTCAAAGGATCATCCCATCTTTCAGTTGATAAATGCAAAGAACTCATTCCTTTATTCACATAATCAAGAACATCGCCTTCTAAATTAATAACATCAGGCCTCTTGCCAGGCATATCCTTGAACCAAGCTTGTACTTCCCTGTCTTTGGAAATCCTGACAAATTCCTTGATTACATCCCGCCTCAAATAATATTCCTTAAAATTCATCTAATATATAATGAAAATAAATTTATATAGTTAATGGCTTGCATGATGCAGCTCTTCCTTTAAAATGCTGATCTCATTGTTTAAATTGTCAAAATCATCCTGTATCTGTATCACAAGGTTCTGAACCTCATCAACCTGCCTTATAACAAGGTTTTTGGCATCCTTAATCTTTTTCCTAACCACAACGCCAGCTCCAATATTAACCAAAACACTGTCTTTATCCTTTAATTCAGTCTTAACAAAAACGCCATTGCCAACAGCAGAAAACATCTCATTCTCCTTTGTATTAATCAAAGAATCTAAAGACTCATCCAGACCTTTTAAATCATTAAGGTGCTGCTCCATCATGACAAACTGCTGCTCTAATTGTTTTAGATTATTAACTAAAATCTGGTACTCCATATACTTATTTTGCAGGTCTTCTTTCATCTTTCTTTTTAACCTCAACCTTTTTATCAGCTTTTTTTCTGGAAACTCCTTTTTTAATAATTTTAATACCATGTTTTTTCATAGCTTCAATAACTTCTTCATGGCCTGCTTTGGATTTAATCTTCAATTCGCCTATTGGTTCTAGATGATCGATATTGCATTTTCTTCTTCTTGTATTCCCGTCAATCAATACGAAATTATCATCTAAGACCTCAACGATAATGCATTCCCTTCCAGCATCTCTTCCAGCAATCTTAACACACAGCTGTCCTGTTTTCATTTTCTATACCTCTCAATTATCTTTTGTCTCATGCACCTGCTGCATAGATTACCACCATATGGCCTTTCAGGTCCTTTCTCACTTTTAGATAATTTTCTTATCTGAGAAGATCTTAAACTAGGAATGCCATGCAAGACAGCACCGCAAACGCATCTGGGTAACTTAACCTTCTTCTTGACATAAATTACCTTAACCCCTTTTGTAGTTTTCTTGAATATCTTTCTTTTCTTCATCTTAATGCACCTTTAATATCTTCCTCAAAGCAATGCTAAATATAATTGAAAATATAATATAACCCCATATCCAGCTAAAGCTATAAAAGACAGGACCTATATCTGCATAAGCTGTTCTCAGCCAGCCAAATATCAAGATAACAGGTATGAATGTAAAAAGCATTGGCTTAAAACTATGCATCATGTATTTCATGTTCTTTTCCATTGCTGTCTTTTGCAATTCCATGACCTTCTTATGATCTTCCTTGTGCTCTTTCATTTGTTTTTGTATATCTTTAATTTCACTTTTAACATTCTTCATGAATATCTGGTCTGTTGTATACTTGTATATTAAAGTAACGATTAACGTGAATATAAATGCAACTACAGCAATGCCAAATAAAGGATCTATATCTATTGCCCATCCAAATATAAGATTGAAAAAACTGTCTAATGCCATTTATCCCCCCATCATCTTCCTCATCATAGGATACATATCAACCATATGCTGTTTAGCAATATCCTCATATAATCTATAAATTATCATTACAGCTAATAAAATACCTGTTCCTCTTGATAAAGCACCAAGTAAATCAGCACTCGCAGCTAAAACACCAATAGCCACACCACCCATAATAGTTAAAGGAAATATATATCTTTTTAATAAGCTTTCAATTACTCTTTCATCTCTCCTAAAACCAGAAATTTGCAAACCAGAAGACATAATATGTTTTGCTTGAGTTCCAGCATCCATTCCAGCAGTCTGCACCCAGAATATTGAAAAGATTACAGCACCAACAACCATGAATAACATATACACCAAAGCATGCGGAATATCAGCCCAAATAAAAGAACCAGTTAAGAGATTAGTTATTATACTTGGATTATTCAACCACAAAACAAATCCAGAAGAAGGTGAATTACCAACAAAAGTACCTAAAAGAGGATACCCCCAATTCTGCATCAACCTCGCCCATAATTGTATGTTCGCCATTAAAGCTGCAACTAATATAACCGGAATATTGCTTGTATATAAAAAGTTTAAAGGCCATCTCACACCATAACCCCTAACCCTTCCGAAAGTCAATGGAATCTCAACCTTCATTGATTGTGCATAAACAGCTAACATAAATACAACAATAGTAGCACCTATTGCAAAAGCAGCCAACATAGCGTTTTTAGGATCTCCGCCAACCAAAGAAAGTAATAATACCCAGACAGCGCCAACAGGAGCCTGGCCAGAACCAAATGCCAAAGCACCAGTACTAGTTAAAGGTGAAAATGCCCTGACAATCAGTTCACTTGAAACGCCAGCAGCAATAAATAAGCTAACACCAGATCCAAACCCCCATTTGCTAATTATCTCATCCATAAATAATATTAACAAACCACCTATAATCAACTGAAAGACTAAAAGAAATTGCATT
>Ga0209541_10018084_pt1 | contig 10240 bp, 17 predicted proteins | sample RifCSPlowO2_01_FD_184027 | JGI IMG/M metagenome (GOLD analysis project Ga0209541, IMG submission 184027) | Groundwater microbial communities from Rifle, Colorado - Rifle CSP2_plank lowO2_0.1 (SPAdes) (version 2) | ecosystem: Environmental > Aquatic > Deep subsurface > Groundwater | place...
AGTATTGATATGCTCTGGGTGGGGGGATTTTTTTATAAAAAGAAAAAAAAGAATCTTCTTAAGTAGCCATTATTTTGATTCCTGCAGGTCTTAATCTAATTGGCCCGCGTCCCCCCGGAACAATTCTAGCCCTAGCCTTTGCAGTCTTCATTCGATGCCCTCTTGTTTTTTTTGCCATATTTTAATCCCCCTTTATGATATTCATGAGTAAAAACAACATATATAGTTAAAGACATATATAGTTAAAGACATATATAGTTAAAGACATAAATAATTGAGCAAAATTGTATGTCTTTTCCTAAATAGTCAAGGCATAAATGCTCAGTTTTCAATGTCCTTGACTATAGAACTAAGCTGTATTGCAAAGACAACCAAAAACCAAAGAGAAAATATTTTAAACACATAAATGAACCAATCTCATGCAAACAGTATTTATCACAGGAGTAAGCAGAGGGAAAGACGCAGATATAGACATTCCCGTTGATTATGCTGCTCCAAAGAGGGAATGTATAGATAGAGATTCCCAAAGAATATGAGACTAGATTAAGGGGAATCTCTATATATCTACAGAAGAAGCAACAAAGAATAATCTCTCTAAAAGAAACGGAACAATTCTGATTTAAACAAAATAGGCTAGAATGGTGATAGAAAAGCTTATAAACTTTAGTTTATCCTAATAAACTAATATGGATCTAGATAAACTAAAGTTTACTAAGTTAGAGAATGAGATTATAGAGTGTTTATTTAGAAATCCAACAACGACTTTCAATGGAAAAGAGTTAGCAATAAAGCTCAAAGTCTCTCAAACAGCTATAGCAAAATCAACAAAAAGACTTGCTACCTTGGGATTATTAGTTCTAAAAAAGAAAATTCTGCTATCAATAAACCTAGAAAGAGAAAATAAAGAAATTTTCAATTTGAAAAGAGTTTTCAATTTAAAAGAAATGTATTGTAGCGGAATAGTAAAATACTTATATGAAGTCTTTCTAAGTTCAACAATTACCTTATTCGGAAGTTATTCTTATGGGGAAGATACTGAAGAATCGGATATTGATATAGCAATAATAGGGTATAACAAAAAGCCTTTAGATCTAAAAAAGTTTGAAAATAGGCTGCAAAGAAGAGTTCAAGTTCATTTCTTCGAAAACATTGGGGAAATTAATGAAAATTTAAAAAATAGCTTGATTAATGGCATTGTGTTAGCAGGAGCAATTACCCTATGAGATCATTTAATGAATTTCTAAAGTATGGATTAGTAAAAAAGAAGAAAAAAGACGAGGCAAGAGCTAAAAGCTTAATTGAAAGTGCGGAAAAAAGAAAAAGAGTTATGGAAAAATACCTTCCATTAAATTCCGAAACGTCAGCGCAGATAATTGAAGAATGTTATGATATCATTAGAGAATTTTTAGAGGCAAAATTAAGCGATGACGGCTACAAAAGTTACAATCATGAAGCAGTTGTTTCATATTTAGGAGAACTTGGTTTTTTAAAGGATGAAATAATATTTGTTGATAACCTTCGAGAGATAAGGCACGGAACCAAATATTACGGTAGACTTGTAAATGAGGAATATGCTCGAAAAGTAAAAAACTTTTTAGATAATATTTACCCGAAGCTAAACAGCTTGTTCAAACAATCTAAAAATATAATGATAGACGTTCACTGCCACCTAGATAAACTAATAGAAGAATTCCCATTAGAAAAAGCTCTAAAAAACGCCAAAGACAACAATGTAAAAATAATTGTGGTAAACGGCACAGACCACAAACAAAATCTAATAGTTCTAGACCTAGCAAAAAAACACAAAGAAGTCAAAGCAGCATTGGGAATATACCCATTAGATGCCTTAAAGTTATCAGAAGCAAAAATAGACGAAGAAATAGAATTCATAGAAAAAAACAAAAAAATAATCGCAGGAATAGGAGAAGTAGGTTTAGACTTGAAAGAACCAGAGTTACTTAAAACATTAGACAAACAAAAAATAAATTTAACAAAGTTCGTAAACTTAGCAATAAAACTAAACAAGCCGATAATAATTCACTCAAGAAAAGCTGAAACTCAAACGATAGAACTTCTAGAACAATTAAAAGCAAAAAAAGTAATAATGCATTGCTTTTCAGGAAAAATGAGCTTAGTAGACCGAATTGTCAAAAACGGCTGGTCGTTAAGCATTCCAGCAAATGTTCATTACAGCCAGCAATTTCAAGATGTAGTAAAAAGAGTTCCTCTAAGCAACTTGTTGTGTGAAACAGACACACCATACTTGCATCCATTAAAAGAATGGCCAAACGAACCTGCAAACGTAATTTACAGTTATAAAAAAATTGCTGAAATAAAAAACCAGTCATTAAAAGAAGTTGAAAAACAAATAGAAGATAATTATAACCAACTTTTCGAACAGTAGAAAGTTATAAATAGTTTCTAATCTAAATTATAATATGTCAAAAAGAGCATTAACCTTATTAATCATACCAATAGCTTTGCTGTTAATACTAAACAGTGCATTCATTTTCGCAACAAGCACTACAAATAATTCAAACCAAGAGACTCAAAAGTCAAGTTTAACTCTTGTAAAATCAAATTATGAAAATGAAGATTTTGAGGACATTTCAGATAATGATATTCAAATAACAGGCACACAGTTAGAAAGAGCGAGTGCGGTAGCTCTTGCACATATCGGTGAAGGCACAGTTACGGATACTGAAATAGGAGATAAAGAAGGATATTATGAAATTGAAGTAACTTTGAACAATGGAAACCAAGTAGATGTTCATCTTGATAAAAACTTCAAAGTGCTTAGTACAGAATTGGAAGACAATGAAGACGACGATTAAGGTTTAGCCACTTTCCACAAAACCTCGAAATAATTCTTATAAGTTTCGGCTAAAAATTTGTTTTTAATTATTATAACCAATGGTTTTTCTGCTAAGCAGTGTATTGCCACACGACCATCATCAGTTATTGTTGTAACACTATTATGACTTTCCACATTTTCTAAATATCTAATCTGTAAATTAATTAATTTTGTAAATGGTTCGTCTTTAAACTTGATGTCTGTAATCCCCCTGCCTTTAATTCCTCTTTTAATAATCTTGTTAGCAATATGAGGCATCTCGTACTTTAGGGTCTCATAGCTTCCTCCAGTGGCTCCAAAAAAGCAAATGTCTTTCGTATTATAAATTTCATTAAACAAGACTCTCAATCCAGACTTGCCTTCATAAACTTCTAAATCTTGTTTTTCCCCAACAATCTTTTTAATTTTATTAATTTCACCAACTAATTCTGCGATAAAACTTTCATGTTCTTTAGCTTTCTCAAGCAGATTTTCAGGGTTAGAAGCTGAAAAATATTTTTTGTTCTCTTTAATTATGTAATTGGCTAAGCCCTTCTCCACAAGATTGTTTAATAATTGATATGTTAGAGCCCTATCAAATCCAATCTGTTTCGCTAAAGAAGAAGCATTAATGGACCCCCTCTTCCACAATTCCAAATAAAGTTTAGATTCATTTCCACTTAAACCTGCAAATCTTAATTTATTTTCTATATCCATAGATAAAAATATAAATTAAGCTATTTAAATGTTGTTAGTTAAACTTACAACATATTCATTTAAAGAGTTCGCATTAAATTTTGAAATGCGAAAAAGCGTAGAAGCGATATTAAGGGAGCAAGCAAAGGAAGGAATTTTTCCTACTTACAGAGCTAGAAAAGGAGAGGTTATAGTTGAACTCCCAGAAACTAGAGTTGATAATATAGGCATTCATACTTTTGTTTTAGAAAAACTTGCAGAATTGTATCCACAAAATCAAGATGTAAGAGACGCATTCAGTAAAGGATTAGACTTTTTGTTACAAGATTCAGTAATTCTTTCAGACAGTAGATTGGTATGGCGGTGGCTAAAGCACCCTTTAAAAGAAGATTGGCTTTACCCAGCAGACGCAGATGATACTGCTAGAGCAAGAATAGTTATTGAACTAGCCAAAACAAATGGGTTTCAAATCCCTCAAGAATTTCAAGATTTTGATTATTCTAAATTCGTAAATGAAGGAATGACTCCATTAGGGGGTAGATTGACTTTCATAGACTTTAAGCCAGATGATTCTCTATGCCCTGTAGTAAATATGAATTTACTTCATGCTCTCAAATCAGCTCTATCTGCTAAGGGTGAGGATATTAATCAAAATAAAGCATATAGAAAAATTAGAGATTATATTGGTTGCACAGTAAATACTAAAGAATTTCAATCTGATGATTTCGCAAGGTGCTCAAAGTTTTATCTTTCACCAAATCTTTTTGCTTATTTAATTTCTGAAGTAAAGGATACTTTTGACGAGAGCACCTTAAAAAAAGTTAGAGATAGAATACAGAAAGATAATAAAGAATATAGCAATACTCTAGAAGCAGCTTGGGGCACATCTACATTAATTAATTTGGGTGGAAACAAAGAAGTAATCGAAAAAGGAGTCGGGCAAATAAGAGAATCTATTCAAGCCAATAGTTTATGGGCTCCCGAGCCATTTTTCCAACATCAAAGGTCACGAAGCGTATTTGGTTCAAGCTCTGGGACTTCTGTATTTTGCTTAGAAGCACTAGCTAAATACGAGGGTAAATTCCCGAAACCAGGATAGAAAATGCACTTAATTTACCAACCAGACGGAAATAGAAGATATGCAAAAAATAAAGGAATTCTCTTAAGAGAAGCTTATGAATTATCCCTTGATAAAATAATCTCCCTAATTGGATGGTTCTTTGACTACGAAGAATCAACAGAGTTATCTATTCATGCACTGGATAGATATAATTTGCAAAGACCCTCAACTGAATTAGACCCATTATTAAGAACAATACAATCTGGAATTCAAAGAATATGCGATAGCGAAGTAGTGAGAAATAAGGGGATAACTGTAAGAACGATTGGCAGACTCTCAGATATTTTTCAGAGTGAAACAGGTAAAGGAGACAGCAAAGTCATAGAACAATTAGAACAACAAATGCCTAATAGAAGACTAAATTTGCTTGTATCTTATGATTCTGATGAGGAACTGCAAAACGCCCTAAAGAGGTGTGAAATAGATAGGGTACCAATAACATTTGAGAATATTTCAGAAAGGTGGCCTATATCTCCAGCATCGGCAATATTAAGGACCAGCCAATTACCAAACTCGACAAGAACATCTGCATATTTTCCTGGAATGGAAAAAGCAAGGCTTATCTCCACCCAAACACATCCACAAGAATTGACTAAAGAGGAATTCGATAGAATAATGTCCTTGTATTCAACCTTAAAAACAACAAAGTAAAATAATCTCTCCAAATAAATTTATTAACCCTATCCACTAAATCTAATCATGGCGATGGCAGATATAGTAGGCTGGCTCGGAGCATTCTTACTTTTATTAGCATACTTCCTATTAGTTCACAAAAACCTCACATCAAGGTCAAAAATGTATCAACGGTTAAATATTCTAGGAGCTTTGTTATTAGCAATAAACAATATTTATCTTAACGCATACCCTTCATTCGTAACAAATGCAATATGGTTTTTAATAGGGCTGTACGGAATATTTCACATAGTAAAACATAATAGGAAAAAATCGAAAGCAAAAAGAAACGTTCCATGAAATCTCGAACTATAATCAATTCAATAGGAATCATCTTTCTAATTTTTGGAATTTCAGCAATAATAAACACAATTCTAAATATAGAAAAAGGATTTGCCCCTATTCTCTGGTTAAGCTATATTTGCCTCATACTATTAGCAATAGGAGTTTTAAAAAAAGACTCAAGTCTTATAGCAAGCCAGATAGCTATAATAGGAATACCTTACATAATATGGAACATAGACTTCTTTTATCAATTAATAACAAACTCAAGTCTTCTAGGAATAACTGATTATTTATTCAAATCAATCCCAATAATAGATAAAATAATAAGTCTTCAACATATATTCAACTTACCCTTAAGTCTAATAGCCCTACATTTAATTAAATTAAAAAGAACAGACTTCTGGATAATAAGCGCAATGCAAATAACAATTGCATTCATAATTTCAAGACTAACAACAACATACAAAGAAAATGTAAACTGCGTTTATCACAACTGTGCTAATTTCAGTTTCGGTCTTCCTTACCCCCTAGAATGGTTTATGGCTTATATAATAATGATAAGTTTAACTTCTTGGATATTAATAAAAATATTTAAGAAAAAATAATTATAGTCAAGGACACTGAAAATTGAGCATTTGTGCCTTGACTATTTAGGGAAAGACATGCAATTTTGCTCAATTATTTATGTCTTTAACTATAACTATCAATTTTATACATAATAATATACTTCTTCCTGTTTTAATCTTCTGTTAGCATAAGCCAGAACTTCTAAAATATCAGATTTCTTCAAATGAGGGTATTCTGCTAAAATCTCTTGCACACTCATTCCAGAAGACAGCATTTCTAATACAAATTCTACAGAAATCCTAGTCCCCTTTATTATTGGCTTCCCAGCCAATATACTTGAATCTATCACTATGCTACTCATACAAAGATAAACTCTTTCAATTATCTAAAAAATAAAAAAAATAAAAATCTAATTACAGTTTTGCAAATTGACAATTAGTAACTGCCCAATCGTCTCCATTAAGCTCTGCACTAACTGCAGAATCAAATGTCTGAGCAGGACAAGCGCCACTAATCATTCTTCCATTTATGAAAAATGCTGGTGTTCCTTGAACTCCAATTTGTGAACCATATTCTAAATCAGCCTTAACCTCATCCGCAAATTTACCGCTTGATAAACAAGAACTAAATTTAGCAGAGTCTAATCCGATTTGTTGCGCATATCCATTGAATGTTTCAACTCCTCCTACAACTCCGTCGCTAAATAGCAAGTCATGCATCTCATAATACTTCGCATCTCCTCCCTGGTCTCTAGCGCAGTGAGCTGATTCTGCAGCTTTCTGTGCCTCAGCGTGAAATGGCAAAGGATAATCCTTAGTTATAATTTTCAAAGACCCATCCTTAACATATTTATCAAGTATAGGTATTGACTGTTGTGCTGCTCTTTGGCAGAACGGACATTCATAGTCTGTAAACTCTACAAGAGTCACTTCAGCATCAGCGCTTCCCTTAACAGGATCTCCATCAGTCTCAACGGTTATTTTAGCAGTAGGTTCAGAAGGTAATTGTGCTCCAGGCTGATTCACAACCTGTCCGGTCGGACTTTTCCCAGGCAAAACAAAGAATACCACTCCAAGTATAACTATACCTAAAAGGACAAATGTCGAATACTTCCACAAAGTGTCTTTTCTAATTGTAAAAACTTCATCTTTTTGTGTTGTTTCCATAATATTACCCCCTTTCACTTTGTCAGTTTCCATCAGAGATTGACATTTAATTCATTAATAAAGGTTTTCATGGGTTCAATCAAAATACAAAATATTAGTTAGGACTTATAGCCTCTATTCTCTCCCTAGACCTGTCAAAAAAACAAAAAACTCCTCGTCCACTAAGCCTACTTGAATTTGTCACTTCCATATCCCTCTTAAAATATCTTACATTCTCCCCAATTAAATAAAAACCAAGATTGTCAGAAACCAAAGTATTTCGAGAAATATCAATAAATCTCAAATCTAAAGCGCGAGGATAGTATTCAAAATCAACAAAATACTCTTTAGCGCTATATATTAAAAGTTTAGCACTTAAAAATAAATCAGCATTAAATCTTTCAATATCAACCTTTTGCGAATTCTGATAAACGTACATAAAAACCAAAATAAAATATCTTATTTAAATCTTTATAGAACAAGTATTCTTACTAATTTTTCTAGCAATAGAAATATTAGCATACCCCAGCAAAAATATTGATATGACTGAAATCTCTATTCCATCAAATGGCAATGCAACCAAAGCCCCACCAAGTCCCAATATAGAAGCAAGTCCAACTCCGCAAGCAAAACAACCAGGAGCAATAAATCCAAAAAATAAACCGATTCCACCCAATAGAGATAAATTATCCTGCGACTTCTTCATTTGAGTAGTCTTGAAAGTAGCCAAAGCAATATATGAACCAAATAATAAAGCTATTAAAAAAACAACAAATGCAGAATAAAAACTCAAAGTGCTGGGAAATCCTATAAAATAATTAAAAACCAATTTAATTGCAGTAAATGAACTATAATTTCCTGCAATACTCCTCAAATCGGAAAAATCAGAAACAACAACATTAAGAATATAAAACAAAAGAGCTCCAGACAAAGCAACTAAAATATAAAATGGTTTGAAAAAAACTTCTCTAAATCCTTTAATAAATAACCAATTCATACTATCCTTATCCTCTTTATCCCAGTTAAAACTAACAAACAAGCAATCAAAATATAAAAAGAAAGAACAAAAATATTATGAAAAATAATAATCCCTAATAAAGTATCGAAAGTAACCGAATCAACTCCAGAATCAACCTCTATTTCAACAAAATAACTTCCAAATAAAAGCAATAAACCAATAATTCCAGAAAAGAACCTCAATTTATTAACAAGTTTCATAAACTTAAAAAACAAGCAGGCTTTTTATTGCTTTTGATAATTTTTAGCACCCAAAACTAAGATCATAACCTGAAGAGATATCAGATTTACCCATATAAGCAACTCGTCCATCAACATCCCTTTCAGAAAAATAATTTATCCAACGTAATCTTTCTTTAGGATCTCTAATTTTATCTAAAAATATTAACCTATCAGCTCTTCGTAAATTGTCAGGAACAAGCACATCATCTCCAAAGCTTTCTAACTCAACCATATAGACATTCCCGTTGATTATGCTACTCCAAAACGGGAATGGATAGATAGAGATTCCAAAAGAAGATGGAACATGATTAAGGGGAATCTCTATATCTCAAAAAAGAAAATTACCTTTTTAATTATTTAGTTAGTAAAATTACCAACCATATCTGTATCTAGTGCCAGAATATCCATAACCATATCCACCATAACCATAACGTCTCTGTTGCATATTAATTCTCTGAGACTCTAACTGGTATTGTTGTTTAGAACTCTGCTGAAATGTCTTAAAAGCATCCCTCGAATCCTTATCTTGATTATAATAAGCCCCATTATTAATATTATTATTCGAATATCCATAATAGTCCTCGCTATATCCGTTATAATAAGCTGTACGCCTGCACTTTCTAAAATCTGAAGTCCAATCATAATAATCGCAACCTATAGAAGGATTAGTTCTAGGAACAGAAGAAGTATGCTTTAATGTAAATCCTCTATTTCCTCCTTCTAAATCCTCTGAATAAGAAATAGTCTCAGAAACATCCGTATAAGTGTAAGATGGATAAGCGCTTGCAAAAGAAGCTAAAAGCAATAAAAACAGAGCAGAAAAGACAGACAATGTCATTTTTGAGTAGTTTCTCATAAAAGTCAACTATATCTTAATTATTTAAATCTTGCGTTTTGATTTTTTAGTCAACGCATACCATAAACTCTATCTTCTTCCATTACAGCAAGACAGCCAATATGATTTAATCTAGTCATCCTTATTCCCCATATAATTGACTGAAATCCTTTTCCACCACTATTAGCTTCATTAATCAAGCTATCTCTTTCACGTTGACTAATTTCTCCTTTAGCAAAACAATCATCTACTTGTTGTATATATCCTTCTTTCATATTCGTAACAGATTTAATGGCTAATTCATATCTACTAAGTCCTACATCATCTCCTTCTATAGGCAGGGTATTAGAAAGTTCATTTCCTGAATATTCAACACACTGTCTAAGTTTATCACTAAGCCTTATCACTGCTCCAAAATTAGATGGTTCCACGATACCTCATCTTAATAACTTGGAAATTTGGACCATTAGAAGCTAAATAAACCTCAAAATTATCAAATTTACCACTAATAATTCCTTCCATTCTTTCAGCCAAAGGAAGTGACCTAAAATTTTCTAAAGGAGTCAACCTAGTTACAGTAACTGGTTTTCCATCAACAGTAGCGCTGACTTCATAATCTGCATCTCTATTTTCCATAAAACTTTCTAAAAACAACACTATATAAACTTTACTATTTGTTACCACTAATTAGTTATTTAAGATTAAAATAAATGCAAGATAAATTTAATATGTCTATCAAATAAAACAAAACATGAAACCAACTATAAAAAACAAACTCACAAAAGAACAATACCATGTCATAATAGAAAAAGGAACTGAGCCAGCATTTACAGGTAAATTATATACCT
>Ga0209541_10018085_pt1 | contig 10239 bp, 8 predicted proteins | sample RifCSPlowO2_01_FD_184027 | JGI IMG/M metagenome (GOLD analysis project Ga0209541, IMG submission 184027) | Groundwater microbial communities from Rifle, Colorado - Rifle CSP2_plank lowO2_0.1 (SPAdes) (version 2) | ecosystem: Environmental > Aquatic > Deep subsurface > Groundwater | place: Rifle...
GGCTAAGACCTGGCGATCACGTAGTACCACATTGCCAACATCGCCAATCCCTAAGCCGTCTACCATCACATAGTTAGAGGGAGCGGTATTTTTATCAAACCACCAACGTTCTTTTTCGACATGGGTAATCGAGCCGTTGTCAGCGATGATAATATTTTCCTCGGCAATACCCTCCTGTTGAGCCAGTAACCCGTGATTGACCATCATCGAGTACTGGCCGTGGATTGGCATCAAAAACTTTGGCCGAATCAGGCGGATCATTTGCAATAAGTCTTCCTTGTTACCGTGTCCGCCGGCGTGAATATCGAGCATCTTGACGTTGAAGACCTTGGCGCCATTGCGATAAAGCTGGTCTTTCAAAAACTGCACGTCGCGTTCATTGCCGGGGATGACCGAGGAGGAGAAGATATAGGTGTCGTTTTTGTGCGTATTGATATAGCGGTGTTCGCCACTGGCGATCCGCATTAGGGCGGCATTGGATTCGCCTTGGGCGCCAGTCACCACCGCGGTAATTTTCTCGCGGGGATAGTTATCGAGCTGGTCCATGGTGATCTGGGTACCCTTCTGCATCTTGAGATAGCCAAACTGCTTGGTGATCTCAACATTAGTTTTCATGGAGTAACCGTCAAATATCACCTTGCGGCCGAGCCGCTCGGAAATAGTAACAATCTGCTGAATACGATTGATTAGCGAAGCGAAGGTGCCGACAATGATCATACCGGTAGCCTCCTGGAAAAGTTTTTCCATATTTTCCGTCACGTCACTTTCCGATAAGGAGTGGCCCTCTACTTCGGCGCCAGTCGAGTCGGACATCAGCACTAGCACGCCTTGGTTGGCCAGCTCCTGCAGACGAGCAATGTCGGCCGGCTTATCGTTGACTGGATTTTCATCGAATTTGAAATCAGAGGTATGGATTACCACGCCCACTGGGGTATGGATAATAATCGCTAAGTCATCCGGGATAGAGTGGTTAATACGCAATAGTTCTACCTGCAACTTGTCGCTGACTTTAACAGTCTGGCCAGCCTCCACGATATCGATAGTTGGGATTTTGCGATCCTTAAACTCATCTAAGCGCTTCATCAAGATAGCGCGAGTGAGGGGAGCGGCGTAGATATCGGGATCACCGATCTTGTCTAGGATAAAAGGCAGGCCGCCAATGTGGTCCATATGGCCGTGCGTGAAAAACATCGCCTTAACCATATCTTTTTTGTCGGCCAGGTACTCGGTATTCGGGATGATAAAATCAATGCCGGGCATGTCGCCTTCTGGGAAACGCACGCCAGCATCAATTAAGATGATCTCGTCATCATATTGGATAGCTGACATATTGCGGCCAACTTCACCCAGGCCACCGAGGTGCACGATCTTAAGGCCACCCTCTTTGGTGGGACGGGGGGCATTGTCTTCGGCGCGCGGCAAAATCTTGATGCGGCGCACCACTGGTTTCATCTGTTGATGATTACGACGAGGGCCACCTGGGCCACCGCGCCGATTGGGTCGGCCGCCACTGACGGCTCGGCTAAGTTCTTTTACTAACGTATCGCTAGCTGGGCGATTATTTTGTTCTTCTGACATTCTTTCTGACGATCGTATTGATTAATTACCAGGTCTAGAGCTAGAGTCTGAATCAACTAATACGAGAATTAAAGAGAGAGTGGGAGTGGAGAGATTTGAACTCTCAAGGATTTACATCCATACGCTTCTGAGGCGTACGCGTATTCCAGTTCCGCCACACTCCCTCACACTCATGCATGAGTGTGAGGGCCGGGCCCTTAACACTCTGCCGAGTAAACACGGTTATTTATATTGCTTAAACTCACTAATGGCGGCGGGAGTTTTATGCTCGCCCTGAGTCTTACCGAAGGGTTCACCGCCAGCCAAGTGGGCTGAGGTTTTTTCTGCCAATAAATATTGAAAAAGTATTTTTTCTAAACGACTTTGGCCAGCGATTTCTAAAGGTAATACAATCTGTTGTCTCTTCTCAAACCAACTGGCCAAGCGTTTTAGCTGAACTGTCTCAATTTCTTCAGAGGGATCACTCATCAACATATAACAGAAACGGTCCGCTTCGCTATTAATAGCAGCAATCTCGTCGTGGATGGCTCTAGGTAAATAATTACTAAAGCAATGCCGTTCAACTGTTTCGTTGATAAATTTCTTCCAAAAAGCTCCCAATTGGCGCCAGGCAAAAGAGGAATAAAATAAAGGAATACTGTTTCCTATTGCCTGCGCGAGGTGAGAAGCCTGTGACATAGCCTTATCTAGTAAGGCCTGAGTAAACTCATCAGCTTTATCAAGTATAGCAGATTGGCCTATAATAGTCAACTGGGCGGCCAGCATAGCCGGCATGGCCAGACGGGGAGTATCGGTGAAACGGGGGATGATAACCGTGGCCAAACCAGCCTCTTTAGCGATGGTAGCTAGTTGGCTGTCTGGCGATGAAGTGATAGCAATAGTCGGGATTTTTATACTAATTGCTTGCTTTAATGAATCAATCGTTTCAGCGGTTTCTCCGGACCAAGAGGTGGCGATTACTAGATGATCAGTCTTGATCCAATGGGGGAGGCGGTAGCCATGTGCGATGTGCATTTCTGGTTGATCTAACCACAACATGCCAATCGCCTCGGCTGGCATAGCCGATCCACCCACGCCAACCAAGACTACTTTTGAGTAGTCGGAGATGTTGGGAGGGATAGTTTCCTGCGCTGCCTTAATCCCGGCGGAAAGTTGTGCGGAGAGATCCATAATTTAATTTCGAATTTCCAATTTTGAATGAATTCTTGAATGTATCAATTTAAAATTCAGTCATTAATACATTCAATCGAAATTCAAAATTCAGAATTAGAAATTTATTCCGTCTGCTTCACTCTCTTAGTATTGATGTACCACCGATCAACGCCATCAAAACGGGCCGAGGGGAGCGCCAGCACCTCCATTTTATTACCTTTGACATTATCACTAGGCAGGTAAAGATAATACGGACTGTATAAAAATACTCCCGGAGCGTCTTCCAATAGTAACTTTTCGAAATCGGCGTACTGGCTGGCGCGCTCTAAGGGATTCATGGTCTGACGCGCTTCCTCTAGTATTTTATCAGCATTCTTGTTGTCATACAAAGCCAAGTTTAAGCCGAGATCTTTTTTCTGGGAGGAGTGCCAAAAAGTGTACTGGTCCTGGTCTAAGTTAAGGATCTCGCCAAAGATTAAGATCTCGTAAGCGCGATCTTTGATCGCCTGTTTGATCTCGGACACATTTTCGGCTTTTACGATTTCCACGTTAACTTGAAAACCCAGTTTTTCCCACTGCTGTTTGAGTAATTGAGCGGTCTGCGCCAATTCCGGCCAGGCGGAGGTCTTGATATTTAACTTGAGCGGGGCGCCATTTTTTTCCCTAAAGCCATCGCCATTACTATCTTTCCAGCCACTATTTTCTAGAATCTGCGTGGCGAAATTTTGATCATAAATATACTTGGGCGAACCTGGGTTATTTAACTCGGCTAATATGGGTGAGTTGATTGGCATACCCTGGCCGGCCAAAACTTGATCAACAATCGCCTGTTTGTTAGTGCCGTAGTTGAGAGCTAGACGAATATTTTTGTCGCCTAAAATCGGACTGCTGGTCTGGTTAAAGAAGGCGGCAAAATAGCGGGGCATACGGATGGACTGCGGCGATAGTTTTCCAGTGAAGTGCAGTTCATCATAATTATCGGCCGAAAGGAAGCCAATGCCGTCCACCGCGTTGGAGTTGTAGGCTTCGATTAATGCCTCTTCGTTGTTATAAAAATTAAAAACTAACTTATCGATATAGGGTCGGCTACCATGGTAATTGGCAAAAGACTCTAACTCGAAGTTTACGATCTTTCCGGTGTCGTCTTTCTTTAGGCGCTTAAAGCGAAAGGGTCCGGCGCCGATCGGCTTGAGATTTAGATCCACCTTGGCAAAATTAGTAGCCGTGACACTTTCCCAAAGGTGCTTGGGTAAAATACCCAGCGTGGTATTGTTCATGAACTGGGCATAACGATTTTTTAACTTGAACTTAACTTTTTGCTCGGTAACTTTTTCTACTTCCACCCCATTCCAATTGATGCGTTGGCTACTATTGTACTCGTTAGCCTGCAGCACCCGAATAGTGAAAACTACATCGTCAGTGGTTAATGGTAGGTTGTCGTGCCAACGCAAATTACTGCGCAGAGTAAAAAGATATTCCAAGCCGTCGCTGGAAATCTCATAGCCTTCCGCTAGATCAGGAATTAAATTGCCCCTGCCATCATACTTCATTAAGCCGGCATAGATCAGCTCCGTCAGGTCGCGATCGGTATCACTACTTTGCGTCAGTAGCGGATTGATAAATTGCGGCTCACCCAGAAGCGCTTCGGTATAACTGCCGCCATAGTCCGGCGCGGCGATAGTGTTGCGGTAATAGAGGCCAAACGGCAAAAAGATTAAACCGCCGAGACAAACTAGCAACGCGAGCGCGACCAAATAGCGTTCGCGTCCTGATAGCACCTGGGGCAGAAACAAAAACTGCCGGCGGGCAGGGAACCAGTTTTTAATCGCTTGTTTTAATTGTCCCCAAAAACCTAACCGCTTTTTTTCTTCTTCCGTGCGGGGGGTCTTGCCATTAGTAGAGGAAGTATAAAATTCCTCAATTTGGTTGTAGCGCTGGGACATTATTTTGGTTGTCGGACTACCACAGTGCAAAAGCCTGGCAATACAACCTCGGCAGTTAGGAGATTACTTTGTTCCATGGCTTATTTTATCGCGATACGGGCGATAGCGAGGGCAAAGAAGAGAACCACTAAAACCACCGTGATGTGGTGGATGACCTTTTCCATGCCGCGGCGAGTGCTAAATTGATTGACACTTTCACTGCCGCCGCCGAGGGCTCCGCCTAAGCCGCCCTCTTTACGTTGCAACAAGATACTACCGACTAGCAGTACGGCTACGACGATCTGGGCGATCGGTAGGTATTGATTAATCATAATTTAGGTTCTGGTTTAGAGAGGCGAATCAGACTGCCAGTGGTTAAAACATTGACTAGCCAGACAATAAGAGTGGCCCAAACCAATGCTGATAAGTTAACAATATTTACGCTCAAAAGTAAATAGTCCATTACCCAAAGCATCAGACCGTTTATTACTAAGTTAAACAAACCCAAGGTTAGTAATATTAAGGGAAAGGTGAGGGTTTTAATAACTGGTTTTAAGGAAATGTTAAGCAGGCCCAAAACTAGACCAGCGAAGACTAGAGCCTTCCAGTCGCCCTGAATAATAAAGCCAGGTTCCAACCGAGTGGCTACCCAAACGGCAAAGACATTAGAGATCAGACGGATTATAAGTTTCATAACTAAATGCTAGCAGTCAGTGCCAAGTGAGTCAATTCATCCTATTAAATAGTTTGCCATCTTTAAGTTGGGCGATATTGTCCGCGATGTTTCGAGCGGTAGTAGGCGATAGCAAAGCGGTGGGCCTCGGCATCGAGACGGAGTAGAAAATTAGCCACCACGGGCGGAAGGTCTTTTAGTAGTACGGGCTTACCTTTTTGCGCGGTATAGATGTGATTACCAACGTGTTTGTCATTTTTGGTTAGAGCGACAATGTTAATTTCCTGCCTGCCGGCAGGCAGGTTAATTTTTGCAATTTTTATCGCGGTGCCGAGCTGTCCTTTTCCGCCATCAACTAAAATTAAATCTGGCAGTGGCCACTCGGGATGGTTAAACCGGCGGGTGAGTACTTCGGTCAACATACCAGTGTCGCCCAGGGATTGATCGCGCAGAATTTTAAATTTTCTATATTGATTCTTGTCCGGCTCCCCATTAGTAAAAACTACCATCACGCCAACAGCATGTTGGCCTTGGATGTTGGAAATATCGTAGACCTCAATCCGTTGCGGTAGCTTTTTTAACTTTAGGGTGGCGCGGAGCTCGTTTAGTAGTTTATTAACCGGTGAGGTGGACTCACTTAATAAATCATATTGGTTGTCTTTGATAATTTGGGCATTGGCGAATACCCTCTCCAGTTTTTCCAATTGTGCGCGCAGTTTGATGGCTCCTTCTAAATCACCGGCCTTGGCGCGTACTTCCATCTGCCTACCCAACTCTTTGATCAAGGCGGTCTTTTCCCCAGACAGAATATCAGTAATGGCTTTAATGTTTTTATGATAGTCCTCTTTGGTGGTTGATCCGCCAGCTGGCGGATGGTAATTTGAAATTGATTTGATGCAACAAATGCCTGCGCATTTTCCGATGTGATAATTTAAACACGGCACATTGTGTTTTTGTTTGCAGGTGCAGTAGGGGAAGACGCGCCGTAAGAGGCGGAGGGTGGTTTTAAGGGCGTTAGCTTCAGTGAAGGGGCCAATAGCTATAGCTTCCGGAAAACTATCGGGCTGATGCGAGACGAGGACCTTGGGGAACTCTTCCTTGGTGATGACAGCGTAAGCATAGCGCTTATCGTCACGCATCACGATATTAAATTTAGGTTTGAGCCTTTTAATTAATTGTGACTCCAGTATCAGAGCTTCGATGTCGGAATTGGTCAGTTGCCAGTCTAATCTGGTGGCGCTGGCTACCATTTTTTTAATACGACCATCGGCCAAACGGGGGGTGAAGTAATTTTTTAGACGCGCCCGTAAATTAGCCGCCTTGCCAATGTAGAGCGGTTTGCCTTTTTTGTCTTTAAATATATACACTCCCGACTGGGTGGGGATGGTAGGTGGTTTTATGCTTATAGTCATTTCCGGATAAAAATATTAGTCTTTCGGTATCATTTTGGCAACTATATGAAAAAAGCGATTTTGGCTACCCTGGCATATTATGACGCGCTTGGCCTGCCGCTGACTATTTTAGAAGTTTGGCATTATTTGGTAAATCCAGGGCGCTGGGGTGAGGCGGAAATAGGAAATCTGACTGGGGTGGAAGTAGAACTAGAGCAAATGGTTTCAGAGCGGCAAATTGAAACGCGCGCCGGCTTTTACTTTCTACCGGGGCGGCTGGAGTTGGTAGAGCAACGCCTAGCCAAACAAAAAATCGCCGAAGCTAAATGGAAGAAGGTCAAACGCTATCTCTGGCTAGTTCAGAGCCTCCCTTATATTGAAGGACTCTTTGCTAGTGGCTCTTTAGGTTTAGGTTTTATGAAGCCGGGAAGCGATTTGGATATTTTGGTAATAACGCGCGCGCAGCGAATCTGGTTGGGACGGTTACTGTTAACAGCCGCAATGGGCCTATTGGGAGTACGGAGGAGGAAGAACGTGTTGGCGGCCCCGGGCAAGGTTTGCCTTAATCATTATATTGCCACTGACGCGTTATCAATCCGCTGGCATAGTTTATATACGGCCCAACTTTACGCGCATCTGTGGCCGGTCTATTTAAAAGATAAAAAGTTGCTAGAAGATTTTAATCAGGCGAATAATTGGATACAAAAAGATTATCTGTCCAACTGGGCAGGGGTTGAGATTAATCGCCAGCGTTATCTGCGCGAAAGCTGGGTTTTGCAGGCGCTCGGCACTGGTGCCGAGCGCCTGCTGGAACTGACCGGTCTAGGCTGGCTCTTAAATCAATTAGCAAAAAAAATACAGCTAGCGCGTTTGGCGCGTGACCATTCTGACAAGGGTATTGGCCGGATCACTACCACTGACCAGGAGCTCGAATTTCATCCGCATTCACCGGAAACTGCAATCTTAGATAAATATAATGAAACCATCGGACATTTGGGGCAGTTTGGGGAGTATATTGAGCAGGACTCGGGTTTGCGATTATTAACTTGACAGGTAAGATTCTAGTGCTAAGATACCCCAGTTAAAGTAAAAAGTAAATCAATATAGTTCGTTGTACCAAATAGGGTGGCAGTGTGCCACCGAAGGCGGGAAGGTTTATCTCCCGCCTATCCAAGAGGGCCGTAGTCTTCCAACCGTGCTAATACGCACAACGGAAGCTCGGCCCTTTATAATTTTACAGGCCCTTGACGGGCTTTTTTTATTGCCTTATATTTGTACTTGGCAGTCTAAGGTCAGGACTGCCAATAATTAGTTAATTAGTTGCTAGTGTCTAGTTTCTAGTCTTAAATCTAGAAGCTAAAAACTAGAACCTAAAAACTTTCAGTGAAGATCAAACCCCTACGCGACCAGGTTCTGCTTGAGCCGGTCAAAGAAGAAAAAAAGAAAGGCGGTATTATTTTACCCGACACCGTTCATAAAGATAGGCCCGAGCAGGCCAAGGTGATCGCGGTTGGTCCGGGAAAAATTGTGGATGGCAAGTTAGTGTCGCTTAGTGTAAAAAAGGGGGACATTGTTTTATTTACTAAGTACGGTCCGAATGAGATCAAAGTGGACGAGAAGGAGTATCTAATCTGCCGCGAAGAAGATATTCTAGCAATAATTGAGTAGCTGCTAGTGTCTAGTTTCTAGTCTTAAATCTAGAAGCTAAAAACTAGAACCTAAAAACTTATTAATATGGCAAAACAAATACTATTTGGAGAAGCTGCCCGGGTGGCGATGAAAAATGGAGTGGACATACTGGCTAACGCGGTCAAAGTCACGCTCGGTCCCCGTGGGCGCAACGTGGTTTTAGATAAGGGTTATGGTTCGCCGATCATTACCAATGATGGCGTCACCATTGCCAAAGAGATTGAGCTAAAAAACAAGTACGAAAATATCGGTGCCGATATTGTGAAAGAAGTGGCTTCGAAAACCAATGATGTAGCCGGTGATGGTACTACTACCGCTACCCTGTTGGCCCAATCAATTATCGGTGAGGGTCTAAAGAACGTGGCGGCAGGCGCCAGCCCAGTCATGCTCAAACGCGGTATCGAGACAGCGGTAGCGGAAGTGGTCAAGTTTTTAAAAACTAAACTAGCCAAGCCGGTGACTACGCGCGAGGAGATCGCGCAGGTGGCCTCGGTTTCCAGTAAGGATCCAGAAATCGGCGGCACCATCGCCGACATCATCGACAAAGTCGGTAAAGAGGCGGTGATTACCGTGGAAGAGTCGCAGGCTTTTGGCCTTACCGCTGAAATAGTGGAGGGTATGCAGTTTGATCGTGGTTTCATCTCCCACTACATGGTCACCAACACCGAGCGCATGGAGTCGGTCTACACTGACCCAATGATCTTAATTACTGATCGTAAAATTTCGGCGGTAGCGGATATTGTGCCGTTATTAGAAAAAATCTCCCAGTCGGGTAAACGTGATTTGGTGATCATCGCGGATGAGATTGAAGGCGATGCACTGGCCACTTTGGTGGTGAATAAATTGCGTGGCGTATTTAATACCCTAGCGATCAAGTCACCCGGTTTTGGGGATCGTAAAAAAGAGTTATTAGAAGACATCGCGATTGTCACGGGTGGTACGGTCATCTCCGAGGAAAAAGGCATGAAATTAGACGCGGTAGATTTAACTATGTTGGGCAAGGCGCACAAGATTGTGGCCACCAAGGAAAATACTACGATTGTCGGCGGTAAGGGTAAAAAAGCTACTATCGAGGCGCGTGCCACGCAACTGCGGGCGCAGCTAACTAAAACCACCTCCAGCTTCGATAAGGAAAAACTGCAGGAGCGGGTAGCAAAACTAACCGGCGGTATCGCGGTAATCAAAGTGGGTGCCGCTACCGAGGTAGAACAAAAAGAGAAACAGCATCGCACCGAGGATGCCGTCCAGGCCACCAAGGCGGCGATGGAGGAGGGTATTGTGGCTGGTGGTGGCGTGGCGCTGGTGCGCGCGCTGACCGCTTTAAAAACGCTCAAAGCGGAAAATGAAGATGAACAGACCGGCATTGAGATTATTCGGCGAGCTTTAGAAGAGCCGTTACGACAAATCGCCTTTAACGCGGGCAAGGAGGGCTCGGTGGTGATTGCCGAGGTAATGAAGGGCAAAGACTCCTTTGGTTATAATGCCGAGTCAGATGAATATGGCGATATGATCAAATGGGGAATTGTCGATCCAGTAAAAGTCACCCGTTCGGCCCTGCAGAACGCGGCTTCCGCGGCGGCGATGTTTTTAACCACCGAGGCGGTCATTACTGATCTGCCCGAGCCAGAAAAACCCCAACCCCCGATGGGCGGCGGTATGGGAGGCATGGGCGGGATGGACTACTAAGAAAGTTTATAGTTTATAGTTGATAGTTTATAGAAAGAGAAGAAAAGAATTTACAGAAAAAGACAGAGGGGGGTGGCCGGAACGGCCACCCCCCTCTGCTTGCTATAGCAGGATGAAATGCTAAGTTAAAACGTTCTTTTGAATAAAT
>Ga0209541_10018087_pt1 | contig 10239 bp, 10 predicted proteins | sample RifCSPlowO2_01_FD_184027 | JGI IMG/M metagenome (GOLD analysis project Ga0209541, IMG submission 184027) | Groundwater microbial communities from Rifle, Colorado - Rifle CSP2_plank lowO2_0.1 (SPAdes) (version 2) | ecosystem: Environmental > Aquatic > Deep subsurface > Groundwater | place...
GGTCGGACTTTTAGAAAGAAAGACGCTCGACGAAGTCATTCCGGTTTCAATCGAGCCTCAACCACAAAGCTATCACCGCGTCATCTTCTATGTCACCTCAGCAGGTTCAAAAGATCATCTTGAAACGCCGACTCTTCAAAAGCTAACCAGGGCCGGCGACACAGTGGTTGAAGTAGGAGTTCTAGGATTCTAAGAAATACCGAATAACTTCTTGCTGTTTTCTTCTGTTATCTTTTCTAACTTATCAAGCGAGATTCCAATTTTTGCAGCAATGCATGAGGCGATTAAAGGCAAGTTTTTCGGCTCGTTCGGAAACTTTAAATGTTTTTCTTGCTTACCGATGTCTCGATTAAGGCGAGGCAAAATAAATGGCGAGTCGGTTTCTAAAACCAACATTTCCAGCGGAATCTTTTTTACAAAATCCTGTTTTTCTTTCCAATAAGTTACATCACCGTCTACTCCTATATAAATTTTGTGCTTTTTTGCAAAACGAAGTAGAGACGGGGCATGCCCCGTCTCTACAAAGTCAGGCTCACAACAGTGAAAAACAATTCTATTGTTGATTGCTAATTGTTGATCGTTTGAAAGAACCTCCAAAATATCCTTTTTTGCTTCGCGGTTATGAATAATCAAGGTTTTTTTGTATTTATGGGCTAATTTTAACTGCTCAATAAAGAATTCCTTTTGCAAATCAATAAAATTTTCTCCAATATTATAATCCTGATATTTTGTATTTTTGTAAATATGACGGTCTATCCCTACTTCACCAACGGCAACTACTTTTGTGGAGGTTAACAATCTCTCAATCTGTATTAAATCATTTTTAATATTTAATATGTATTTTTGATCCATTCGACTTCGCTCAGGATCAATCCTGAGTTTATCGAAGGATTGATATTTTATTTTTGCTATTTGATATTGATAAATATGGTGCGGATGAATTCCAACAGCCGCATAAACTCCTTTAAACTTTTCCGCAATCTCGACAGCTTTTTTAGAAGACTCTACATCCGTTCCCGGAACAACAAAGTAATTTACTCCAGCATTTCTAGCACTCTCTATAACCCCGTCAACTTTACCGTCAAACGCTTTGAAATTTAAGTGGCAATGGGTGTCAAACAATTCTCATGAAACATAAAACATATAACATGTAACATTTTAATAAATACAAATTATTAGTGTTGTGTGTTTCGTGTTACATGTTACAATGTAAACATGACCATCTTCATCGCGGCTGACCACAGGGGATTCGAACTAAAAAATAAACTCGTCGAATACATACAGGAAAAAAACATTCGCGTTGAGGATCTGGGGAACTTCCAACTGGATCCGCTTGACGACTACCCAGATTTTGCTCAAAAGGTCGCGGAGGCAGTCCTTCAGAATCCGCAAGAATTTTTAGGCATCGGAATCTGCGGATCGGGCAACGGCATCGCAGTCAGCGCCAATCGCCATAAAGGAATTTACTGCGGTCTGGCGTTTGACGAAAGCCAAGTCAAGCACATGCGGGAAAACGACCATATAAATATGCTTGCCCTTCCTTCAGATTACCTGGACTTTGAAGAAGCCAAAAAATTAGTCGATATTTTTATAACAACTAGCGCGCTCAAGCAGGAAAAATATCTTCGCAGATTAAAAAAAATCGATCAGGTTGTTTGAGTTAAGTTTTTGTAACCGGACATCAACTTCTTTGTTATCGGTCCAACCTCTCCATCACCAACTTTATTATCATCAATCTGTACAACTGGCATGACTTCTTTGTTTGAAGCCGTAATAAAAGCTTCTTTGAAATTTTTTATTTCTTTGATAAAAATGTCTCTTTCAACTACAGGAATTCTTAATTTGTTGGCAATCTCAACAATTACTTGTCTTGTGACTCCAAATAATATACCTTTTCTTACCGTAACTAATTTACCATCAATGATTGCAAAAAAATTAGACCGAGTTGCTTCGTAGATTTTTCCTTTACCGTTTATATAAAGCGCCTCCTCTGCTTCTTTTTTCTTAGCTAATTGCAGGGCGATAACTGCCGCCAAGTAATTTAACGATTTTGCCAGATGAAGCGTGCGGGTTTCTTCAAAAGTTATAACCTTAACACCGCGTTCATAAAAAATTTTAGGATAATTTTCTGCCGGAATAAAGATGATAATGACTGAGGGTCTACCGGGAGTTACAGAGTCCGTACTTATACCTCCCGTAACAATCATCTTTATATTTGTCTCTTTAAAGTTATTTTTTCTAATTCCTTCATAGACTATCTCTAAAATCTCTTTTTTGGTTTTAGGAACTTTTATACCTATAAGCTTGGCCGAATTAAATAAACGATCAAGATGGTCAGAAAGTCGAAAAGGCTTATTCTTATAAGTGCGTAGAAAATCAAAACAGCCGAAGCCTCGAACTACCGATAGATCAAATACCGAGATTTTTAAGTCTCCTTCGCCAACCCATTTATTGTTAAAATAGTGAAATCCCATATATCTCATTTATTTTTTATTCCCACCTTTATCTCTAAGACATCCTTGTCTTTAACTATATAGTCTTTACCGTGTGCCAAAATCTTTCCGGACTCGTGGGCTTTATGCCAGGAGCCAATACTGATGAGATCCTGCGCGTTGATTGCTTCTACTTTTATAAAGTGCTTTGCAAAATCGGTATGAATTTTACCTGCCGCTTCAATTGCTTTTGAGTTTCTTGCCAGCGGCCAAGCTCGCGCTTCATTCCTTTTTGCGATTGTATAGAATGTTATCGCGTCTAAAGCCTGGTAAGTAGCTTTTATCACTTGGTCTTTGGCTGTCTTTTTAAGACCAAGGTCTTTTAAAATCTTTTGCTGCTCTACCCATTTGTATTCGTTGAGATCCGCTTCAAATTTTGCGCTTATAGATAAAACTTCGCTTCCGGCTATTTTTTTCGCAGGTTGCAGTATCTCGTCTTCATCGATATTGGCAATCAATAACTGCTTTTTTAGACTCAAAAGGTTAAAGGTTTTTACAAAACTCGTCTCTTTATCTTCAAACTTTATTTCAGAGGCAGGGATTCCCTGATCAAGCTTGTCTATGACTATCCTCAAGACCGAGCGCTCTTCAGGAGTTACCTTTTCCTTCTCTAATCTTTTCTCTATAGTCTGTATATCTGCTAAAAGTAGCTCCTCGTTTACTATCGCGACATCTTCTTCAGGGTCGACCTTCGAGTGAACGTGAGGGACGCTCTCGTTTTTGAAGAATCTGACAACATGTAATATCAAATCTACCTCACGGATGTAATGTAAAAACTGATTTCCCAACCCTTCACCTTGGTGGGCACCCTTGATGAGACCAGCAATGTCAACAAAAGTTATCGTTGCCGACGTCACCTTTCCTATATTTTCAATTTTGGCGAGCTGAAAGAGCGTATCATCCGGAACCTCAACTACGCCTATATTTTTATCAATTGTTGTAAAGGGATGCGCCGCAACCCCGGCTTTCGGTTTCGTCACCAAAGCGTTGAAAAGCGTCGATTTACCAGCGTTCGGAAGTCCTACGATCCCGATCTTGAGCATATTTTTCAATTATATCACCATAACTGTTTAATTGGATATTGACAAACTAGAATAAACCTCTAATATGTTAATATAGGATTTCTCCATTTAAGTTATGACAATAAAGCCAAAATTATTTTTTTTTAAGAACAAGGCTCTTTTACTCTTCTCAACTTTTTTGTCTGCGTTGGTTTTATCTCTGTTTATCGTTAAGAGCTTTGCCCAAACTCCAACATCGTTTACTTTTACTGCTGCAGGCGACTACTCAAGCAACTCCACGCGAACAACAGCGGTTCTCAACGGTATGAACCCTGCCTCGTCCGGAGCTAATTTCAACCTAGCTTTGGGGGACTTAAGTTATGGCAGTAAGACACCGGAAACTGCCTGGTGCGACTACGTAAAAAGTAAAGTGGGAGATGCGTTTCCCTTCGAGCTTATTCCGGGAAATCACGAGGACGATGGTCCGGCAGGAAATAACATTGATAACTTTGAACTCTGCCTACCTCATAGACTTGGCCCAATAACAGGAAGATACAGCAGGGAATACTTCTTTGATTATCCAGTTGATACTCCTCTGGCACGTTTTATTGCCATATCACCTCAGATGATATTTAACGACGAAGGACAATACACTTATACGCCTGGTAATGCTCATTATAGTTTTGTCGTTGAGGCAATTGATTCAGCCAGAGCGGCAGGTATAAAGTGGGTCGTAGTTACTATGCATGTCAATTGTATTACCATGGGGAAAAAATCCTGCGGGATGGGACAAGATCTATTTAACCTTTTAATCGATAAAAAGGTTGACCTCATTTTACAAGGTCATGATCATAATTATCAGCGAAGTAAACAGTTAGCTCATAGTCCCTTGTGCGTCAGCATTGTTCCTGGGTCATATAACGCTGACTGTGTTGTAGATGACGGAAGTGATAACGCTTACAGCAAAGGCGCTGGAACTGTCTTGAATATTGTTGGAACAGGCGGGATTGGAAACTACGATATTAATACGGGAGATAGCGAAGCTCCTTATTTTGCCAGATGGAACGGAGTTAACGCTAACCCGACTGTCGGATTTCTCAAAGCAGTTGTAACAGACATCAGCATGACCATTACCTTTAACCCTATGTACGGCCCTGATTTTTCCGACAGTTTTACCATTGAGGATACCAGCACACCCACCTTTACTCCTGCCCCTCCGACAGACACTCCGGTTCCAACCCCAACGCCGACACCTGATCCCTCTGCTCCGACTCCGACAGACACTCCGACACCAACTATTACACCTACACCCACCGACACCCCAACTCCAACCCATACTCCCAGCCCTACACCTACTCCAAATGTAATCAATCTAAGTCCAGTTGCCGATACATATGTCAGAAGTGATAAACCGAACAATAACTATGGCACAAATACTTTATTTTTTGTTGACGGCAGCCCGATGAAAATTACCTACATTAAATTTGATCTTTCAGGATTAACCGGTTTATCCATAAGTTCTGCAAAATTGAGGTTAAAAGTTGCGGGTGATAAGTCTCCGACTTTACAATCGGTAAAATCAGTCGCGGATACAAGTTGGGGTGAAACAACACTAAACTACAACAATAGATCTTCATTAGAGAGTGTGATAAATACATTCTCTGGTCCAACCGTCAATACCTGGGTAGAGATAGATATCATGTCAGAAGCAGCCGCCAGACAGGGTCAACTCATGTCTTTGGGTATCGATGAAACCAGCAGCAACGGGATAAATTTCTACTCCAAGGAAACAGTCAATGGACCAGTCTTAGTAATAACTTTTTAGTCAGCGAAATGTTTGAATAATCTCTTGACGTTTTTTATAGTCATTAATAAATAATCTATTTTTGAGAATGCCCTCTGCCCCAGCTTCATTTCCTGTTTTGACCAAACCCTTGACAAAAAGTAGTAAGGGTTCGGGCTGTTGCCATTGATATATATCATCACCTAGAAGATTAACTATCTCCTGATATGCTCCTTTCCTGTCTGCGATCACCGCCAGATTATAAAGAGATCTTAAATGGTTAATTCCGGAGTTTTTTTCTGCCACTTCCCTCAAAAGTTTCTGGGCCTCGTCTATTTTTCGCAAAGAAAGATATGTGCCGGCAAGATTTATCATGGCGGCAGGGCGATCCACAAAGGCAATTACGCCTGGCCTTTGTCTCAATGAATCTTCCAGATGTTTTGCAGCTAATTGGTAATTTTCCCGACGCAGATAATAATCTCCTAGATAAAAATGCCCTTCACGAAAATTATCATCCCGTTTTACCTCAGGACCAAATAGCCTTAGATCGTCTTTGAACTGAAACCCAGCCGTAAAGGTGCTTACCGCCATAAAGAAAATCCAAATACCAACCAGTAAGACGAATAAAGCTTTTCCCAAATTTCCAAAACGCCTAACGACCTGTCTTCCGATCAAAACTACAATCATTCCCACTACGGGAATAGCGATAAAACTATAATGCGGTGAGTTAAACCGTGGTAAAGGAACAATGGATAAAGCAGGAATCAATGCTATCAGGACAAAAAATGCCAATCGAGTCACGATTGATCTTCTTTTACTCTTAAAGGTAATTACTACACCGGCCACAATACTCAAAATAGCTAACCATGTATGCCACGATACCATACCTTTAACCAACACTGCGTCGCTAAAGGCTGGTTTAGTTGGGTTAAAAATATCAGTCAATCTTTGAGTTAACATTGACAGTCGGGTCCCTAAAGCCCCACTTAAGCTTAAATCTGCTTTGACTGAGCGCCAGATTTCAGGCACAGCCTGCAACCGAAAGATACCATACAAAACAGCAACAAGAATAAAAGTTACAATATACAAAGAATGTTGACGCAACTTTTTAAATCCTTTCGTCCATTCCCATAAAAAGATGAGAGTTGGTATCCAAAAAAGTGCCGTCTCCTTGGAGAAAAGTGCCGCCGTCCAAAAAAATATCGATCCTGCGATCCAAATAATTTTTCCCGTGCGTCTGGTCTTGATATGAGCCGATACCGCCACAAATGTGAACATGACAACAAGCAACTCCTGGCGGTAAGATATTGCTCCGACAGGAAGTATAGATAGAGGGTGGACTCCAACTATCAAGGCTACAATGCTGCTTTCTATATAGCTTAATTCAAAAAAGGTAAGAGCAAAGAAAAATGAAGCAATGCTTACTGCTACATGAAGTAACACGTTAGTGAGATGATATCCTTGCGGAGATTTTCCGTAAAAAAATGCGTCTATGCTGTTGAGGATTGTTACTGCCGGTCGGTAGAAACCGGTTTCACCAAACCGGGTGAAAAACGCACGAGGCAACTTGGCTACGGGTAAAACTGCCCTCCCAGCTTCAATATCTCCGTGATCCAACCAAGTGAAACCGTTATTGATAAAACTGGCGTGATCCACAAAAACCACAACCATTACTAGAATAATAAACCATTTTTCTTTCGTCACGCTATTTCAGTTATTATAGTAGATTTTATTGATCTATTTTATTTTTTATCGCAAAGGCCTAAAGAGGCGATGATGAAGATTGTTAAATACATAAAAAAGCCATAAACACAAGCCGGGAGATTAAAAAGTGAGAAATTACTGCCGCACTGGACTATCGCATTTTTGCACCCGCCGCCCCAAAGCTCCATGTAAGAAAGATATCCCGAGAATAATAATCCTGCGATTGAAAAAACCAAGATAATTCTAAGCGCTTGCTTCGACTTCATTCTCCAATAATAGCCTAACACATGGCTTTTGAAAGTGACGAAAATCACAGTACACCTTGTTTTTTAAGGAGATCGCTATTTTTTATAGTTATCAAGCGTTTCTCGTAGGCTATCAAATTTTTTTTGAGAAGTTTTTTTAACTCTCGACTCGCAGTCTCACGACTTATTCCTGCAAATGAAGCAATATCTCTATGGGTGAACAGATACTGTAACTGAATATCTTTATTTTTTCTTACCCCAAAATGCCTGGCTAAAAACAAGAGTGTTGAGATAACTCTTTTCTGGGCGCTACCGAGAATCAGATACTCTATCCGCATAAGAAGTTTGTCCATGCCAAGAAAAACTCGCCTTGCAAGATCCAAAACGACACCTGGCTCTCTTTTCAAAAATTTAAGCATCGTGTCTTTAGGTACCGCATAGACCTCAATCGGCGTCAAAGCTTCATAGTAATAGCGGTTTTTTATATTTGTTAATACCAAGGTCATAGGAAAAAATGAACCCGGAACAAATATATGGAGTGTCAACTCAACTCCTTGGTCAGAAAAAGCATACTCCCTTACATATCCTTTGCTCAAGTAGAACACAGAGTCTGGCTCGCCATCTAGACCGATGAGCATTTCTCCTTTTTTGCGGAAGCCGAGAGGATAGTCTGAAAAGAAAGATTCTATTTTTTTCTTTAGTCTGTCATCCATCGTGCCAAATAGTATACCACGACTGGTTTTTTCAATTCAACTTTAAAGTGATCCATGTCACTGACTTATCGGAAATCTTCCGTTATCCTATGGGGAGGGAAGGGATAAAATGCTGAATTCATATAAAGATAATCTATTACATCGACTTAAAATAGCGCGGGGGCATTTTGATAAAGTAATCAGGATGATCGAAGACGACGAATATTGCCTCGATATAACACAGCAGACCTACGCCATACAAAGTGCTATCAAAAAAATCGACGGAGTCATTCTTGAACATCATCTTAAAACCTGCGTCAAGGAGGCAATAGTTAGCGATAAATTAGTTGATGAAAAGGTAAACGAAATATTAGAAGTTTTCAAAAGAAAATGACCCCGATTCACAACTCACTCGGGGTCATCCTGAACTTGATTCAGGATCCCATTATAAATTAGATCCCGAAATGAATTCGGGATGACGTAAAAAAAACAGTATGTCTAAATCATTTATTCTCGGAATTATTATATTCTCACTCATCGTTATTGGGGGATCTTATTTTTTAGTTACCGGCGGAAAACAAAATACTTCTGCCGTTACCTCTGTCTCGTATAAAACGACCGATAAAGAAAAACCAAAGCTCGAAACCAAAGAATTATTTAAAGACATGGGGGAACTGAAAGTGTCGGAGCAAAAGTCAGAAGACTTTGTGGTCAAAAATGTCGGAAGCAGACCACTTCAGCTTTCCCAGATTTCCTCAAGCTGCGGCTGTACGGTAGGCCAGGTGATTATCGACGGGAAAGTAAGTGAAGAGTTCGGCATGCACACGCAAAGCGACTATATAGCCGAGATCGCTGCAAAAAAAGGGGCTAAAATACGGGTTACCTACAGACCTTATGTGATGCCTGTATATGGAGCGGTAGAGAGAGAGGTATATGTGACAACCAACGATCCGGAAAATCCGAAATTGGTCTTTAAGGTAAAAGCCTATGTCAAATAATTTTATCTTCGGTATCTCTCTCACCGCCTCATTCTTAGCTGGAGTTTTAGCCCTCTTTGCGCCCTGTTGCATCACTTTTCTCTTTCCCTCCTATTTGGGGACAATATTTAAAGAGAGTAAAAAAGTAATGTTTTATACCATTGTTTTTGCTATTGGTTTATCGTTTATTCTCATTCCTGTGGCTTTAGGCTTCCGCTTTTTTATTTACTTCTTTGACCAATTCCATAAAGAAATTTACTATTTGGGTGGATTTTTTTTGATCTTCATGGGAATCATGACTGTAAGACCACTCTTCCACCTACCCCAATTATTCCACGTTAAACAAGATCTAAACAAACGCATAAATATCGGTTCTGTTTTCGGTTTGGGGCTGATGTCTGGACTTTCCTCATCCTGCTGCGCGCCTGTTCTATTTGCGGCAATCACTTTGACAAGCCTCTCTCCAACCCTGATTCAAGCCCTTTTTGTCTCAATTGCTTATGTCTTGGGAATCGTCTTTCCACTTTTTATTCTCTCCTTGTTTTATCAAAAACTGACCGGTTTCATTTCAGGAAAAAACAGGCAAAAAATCTATCGAATTTTTCAATTCTTAGGTACCGCTATTTTTATAGCTTCAGGAGTTGCTATCATTATCCTTGTTTATTTAAATAAAATTCAAATGTACCAGATGGAAGGATATAGCAAAGGAGTCCGACTCATGGTTTTTGAGCTGGCAAAGAATTTTCAAAATCCGGTCGTTGATCTTGGTGTATTTATATTGATCGTTTTTATTTTCTTCAAATTATTGAAAAGAAAACAGATATAATAATTACGAGGTGATTGTATATGATGGGAGGCAACTTTGGTTCATTTAGCTTTTTTGGGTTATTGACATGGATAGCACTTTTTGCATTCCTAGCTTTGGGAAGCGTCTACTTTTGGAAAGAAATAAATAAGAAAAAGTGACTCACATAATTCAATAATTTAAGTGAGTGCTTAAATTTTCACTTGATACTTACCCTCACTATTTTTTTCTATAACTCCTTTTATCTCTAACATTGATAAAATGTTTAAGGCTTTATCGATGGATAATTTTGCTTGGTTGACGATTTCATCTGGCAATTTAGGCTCGTCCCGTAAAATATTAAAAATTATCTTCTCGTCTTCAACCAATTCTTCCTCGATCTGCTCTTTTCTTTTAGGAACAATCCTCAAGTTAAACTCATCTAAAATGTCAGCAATCGAGGTTACAAGTTTTGCCCCTTGTTTAAGAAGTATATTTGGTGCAGCCGACATTGCAGAGGTGAGTGGACCCGGAGGAGCAAAAACCTCTTTTCCTTGTTCT
>Ga0209541_10018088_pt1 | contig 10239 bp, 8 predicted proteins | sample RifCSPlowO2_01_FD_184027 | JGI IMG/M metagenome (GOLD analysis project Ga0209541, IMG submission 184027) | Groundwater microbial communities from Rifle, Colorado - Rifle CSP2_plank lowO2_0.1 (SPAdes) (version 2) | ecosystem: Environmental > Aquatic > Deep subsurface > Groundwater | place: Rifle...
TTGGGGGAATTGTCATGACGCATGGCGACGACAAGGGACTGGTGCTGCCGCCGAAAGTCGCGACCTACCAAGCTGTGATTGTGCCAATTTACTACAAGGACGAAGAGAAGAAGGCGGCAATGAAAAAGGCGGAAGAGCTGAAGAATTTGTTGCAGAAAAACGGAGTGAGAGTGCATGCAGACGTGAGGGAGGAGTACACGCCTGGATGGAAGTTCAACGAGTGGGAGTTGAAAGGAGTGCCGCTGAGAGTGGAGGTCGGGCCGAAGGACATCAAGGCAAAGCAGGTAGTTTTTGCGCGGCGCGACACGGGAAAGAAATGGACTGTCAAGGAAAAAGATCTGGCCAAGTCGGCCGGAGAAACGCTGGAGGAAATTCAGCAAAGCTTGCACAAGACGGCGAGAAAATTTTTGGACGAAAACATTAGCACAGTGAAAAATTATGTGGAGTTCAAGAAAGTGATTGGGCAGAAAGGCGGATTCGTAAAAGCCGGCTGGTGCGGCGAGCATCATTGCGAGGAGCAGATAAAGGTCGAGACGTCAGCGACAATTCGTGTCATACCGTTCATTAAAGAAAACTCTGAGAAATGTATTTATTGTGAAAAGGTAGCGAAGGAAACAGTTTATTTTGCAAAATCTTACTAAGAACCATAACATATTTAAATGCAGTTGCCAAATTTATTTTATCAATTTCTACTTAATTGATTGGTGAATTGATTTGAAAGGATTGTTTGACGAAAAACCTGAAATAAGAAAAACTGGTACTACGACAGTCGGAATGGTTTGCAAGGACGGGGTCGTGCTGGCTGCGGAGAAGAAGAGCACGCTGGGATATTTGGTTGCAAGCAAAGACAGTGAAAAGATAATTCAAGTTGAAGACCATGTAGCGATAACTATTGCTGGTTATTCTGGCGATGCGCAGGCGCTCGCTCGTTATCTGCGTGCTGAGTTGAAACTTTTTTCAATACAAAATGGTCGAAAGATTTCCGTCAAAGGTGCGGCTGCACTGTTGTCGAACATACTTCAAGGCGGTCGCTGGTCTTACTTGCCTTACATGGTTCAGCTTATTTTGGCAGGATGGGACGAAGGCGGGGGCGGAGTTTTCAGCCTCGACGCGCTCGGCTCGGTTGAAGAGGAGAGACGTTTCTTCTCCACAGGAAGCGGGTCTCCGATGGCGCTTGGTGTGCTTGAGGACGGATACCGCGACGGCATCACGGCTGCCGAAGCGGAGAAGCTTGCGCTGAGGGCGATAAGCGCTGCGATCGAACGGGACATCGGAAGCGGCGGCAGAGGAATCGACGTTGCAATAATTACAAGAGACGGAGTAAAACTTAACAAGCATGAATTCACTGCGAGAACGATTAAGTAGTTAAGTAAATTTGTTTTTATGATTATTTTTTTGAGCGAGTTTTGAAGTCGTTGAAAAGTTGTTTATAAATTAATTGCAAGTTGATTGAAACGGAAATTCTAGAGAAAGTTAGAAATGCATTGCCGCAGGAAGCGATAAGCAGGGTGGAACTCGAAGGCTCTGAGCTTATCGTTTACACGAAGGACCGCGACTTTTTCGTAAAGCATGAGGAGACTGTGAGGCAGGTAGTTGACCAGCTTAAGAAAAGGATTGAGGTAAGGCCTGAAGCGGCGATATGTCTGAGCCAGGAAGCGACGAAAAAACGCATCATGGAGCTTGTGCCTGCTGAAGCGAACATCAAGAACATTTATTTTGAGGAAGAGCGCAGCCTCGTCATCATAGCTGCAGAAAAGCCAGGCCTCGTAATCGGCCGCGGAGGCGAGACATTTCGCCAGATTCGCGCCGAGACTTTCTGGGTTCCTCGAATAGAACGCGTGCCTCCGATCAAGTCAGATGTTATTGACGGGATTAGAAAGGTTTTGCACCAAGAAGTCAAGTTCAGGAAAGAGTTTCTGAATAAGATTGGAGAGAAAATTTTCAGCGAGCGCAAGACGAACCGCGATTGGATACGCATCATTCCTCTCGGTGGCTTTCGCCAGGTCGGCCGCAGTTGTCTGCTTATCGAAACGCCGAAATCGAAAGTTCTGATCGATTGCGGAATCGCTCCTGGTGGTCAGGGCGCCGACGCTTTCCCACTGCTTACGACGAAGGAGTTCGATCCTGCCGAGCTTGACGCGGTGATAATCTCGCATGCGCACATGGACCACGTAGGGTTTGTTCCTTATTTGTTTGAATATGGATACGAGGGGCCACTGTACTGCACGACTCCGACGCTCGATCTTTTCGCGCTGCTTGACTTGGATTACATCGACGTAGCGCAGAAAAACGGAGTGAATCCTGCTTATACGGTGAAAGGAGTGAAAGAGGCAGTTCGTCACAGCATTTCGCTCGAGTACGGAGAAGTTTCAGATGTTGCGCCTGACGTGAGGCTGACATTCCAAAACGCGGGCCACATTCTCGGCAGCGCGTTGGTTCACCTGCACATCGGGGAGGGAATGCACAACATCGTTTACGGGCTTGACCAGAAATTCGCACGCACTAATTTGCTCGAGCCGGCATTTACTGACTTCCAGCGCTGCGAGACTTTAATCATCGAGTCGACGTACGGTGGGGTTGCGGACATCCAACCTCCACGACAGGAAACGGAAAGGATGTTTCTCGACGCGGTCAACAAAACCATGGAAGCAGGCGCACAAGTGCTGATTCCCTCATTCGCAGTGGAGCGTGCGCAGGAGATGATGACGATTCTCGCCACGAACAACTTCCAATATCCAGTTTATCTTGACGGAATGATATGGGACGCCAACGGCATTTTCACTGCATATCCGGAATATTTGAGCAGGCAGATGCAGAAATCCATCTACGGTGGAGAAGATCCTTTCAAGAATGAGATTTTCAAACGCATTGCGTCGCAGGCAGACCGCGAGAAGGCATGGGAGAACAAGCCGTGCGTGATAATGTCAACAAGCGGAATGCTGACAGGGGGGCCTGCGATCGAGCACATCAAGCAGCTCGCGGAAAATCCGAACAACCTGCTTCTTTTCGCCTCGTTCCAGGCAGAAGGCACACTCGGGAAAAAAATACAGAAAGGGTGGACGGAAATCCCGATCGGCTCAGGCAACAACGGAAAGCCGCAGACGATTCAACTGAAGATGCAGGTTCAGACAATAGAAGGCCTCAGCGGTCATTCGGACAGAAATCAGCTCATGAGTTTCATACACCGCCTGGCTGCAAGGCCAGACCGCGTTATAGTCTGCCACGGTGAAGCGACAAAGGCTGTTGAATTCGCACGCGCAGTTCACAAGAACTTCCGAGTTGAGACGCACGCTCCGAGAAATCTTGAAGCCATAAGATTAAAATAAATCTTAAATTTTTAATTAACGACCAAACGGAAAACCTAATCCTAGATTGAATTTGTAAACCTCAAACATGTCCTGGTTCGCTGTGTTTATGTACGACGTGAGGAAGCCGGCGCGCAGATTCGGCGAGAGGATTCCTATCGCCCGTTTGTTTGACGACCAAAGAATGAGCGACATCAGAAGCTGCTTCTCATCGTCACCGTAGCCGTCTTCAGAGAAATCGGCAACCCATGCCGCCCTGCCGACAGAGGTCCGATTCAAAATTACAACAGGGAAATTTCCCGGAGAGGTCCGCACAAGTATCTTGCCGTCGTCCCCGTCGCGGGGAGCAACATTCAGCACGCTCGTGCCTGCAAAATTTCCAAAATCATCAAACGTGAAGTTTGCCCGGAAAGCAACACCAATTTTTCTCATGCCGTCGATGTAGCTGAGAGTAAAATTGTACGAAACGATTTTCGTGAGATTGAAATTATCGCCTGGCAAAAGACTAGCGTCGGCCAGACCGTTTGCATTCGTGTCGAAATAAACCGACGGCGCGCCGGCTGAAGAAACGCAGTCCCAGAACTTGAAGGAGGTTTTGCTGAAAGTCATGTTGCCCTGGGTGAAGTTGGCGCAGTTGCTAGGAGGAATTGGAATGTCGCTCGGCACTGATGATGTCGTGTTCGGAATTGTTTTGAGCGGGAAGGGAATGTGGTAGAAGAATTTGTAGGGGCTGTAAATGATGTCGCTGGCGTTCGACGGAGATCTTGTGAATTTGTCCGACAGCTCGTCGCTCGCCGTGATGCCGCTTGCCTGCAGGCCGAAAATTTCTCGCTGCGTGTTGTCATTGTTGACTTGGTTTATGTCGCTGAAGTCCATTATTTCCACCACGCCGCTGCCGCCGGCGAGAAAGCTCTTGATGTTCTGCGCGTAGGGGTTCAGATTTTTGTATCCCCATATGAGAAGGACGTCCGCTGGCTGGTTGATGACATCGAGGTTTGATTTCGGAATTAAAACCTGAACTTCCCGGCCGTTGAACCTGAGCCCGGAGAAAAATTCTGACAGTGCGGAGATCTGCTGCTCGGTGCAATTGCACGCTATCGTCAGCTGGCTCTTAATCGTTCCGTCGACTTCCGATGAGCCAATCAGGTTGGTTTTGTTTGTCGGCAGCGTGTCGTCAAGATATTTCTGCAAGCTGTTCGCGCTGAAGGAGAAGTTGTAGAGCTTGCCGATGCGGTCGACAGTAAGGATTGTGTCGCGGCCCAGAAGGACGACGTAAGCCTCGTTCCACCTGCTTCTGTAAACGAATCCTGGAAAGAAGATGCTGAATGCTATGAAAAGAATTATTACAACAGTTATCATTTCGACAAGATTTATTACAGCTTTCTTCCTTGCTTTAATTTTTATTTTTGTATTAATTCAAATCACCTGAAGCATCAGCTCTGCGAAATGCGTGGAGTTAATCGCGGCGAAGCGCCTTATCGTTGTGTTGATCAATCTGACAGACGGGTTTACAGGAACACAATTATAGACACTCACTGGCAGGCCTGTGTTGCTGTTGAAAATCGTGATCGATATGGAGAAATCATTTTCTGAACCCATCCAGTTCTTCACGTTGGCATAGCTGCCCGAGCATTGTGTCCGAAGCTGCGCAATTTTTGATTCTGAAATTAAATTTGTTACATTTCTTGTCTCGTCGCTCAGGCCAATTCTTCTTGTTGCGCCTATATTGACATGCCAATTGATTGGAAAGCCGGGATCATTTATCAGAAGTTCGGATAGTTGATAGGCTTCCCCTCTCACTCGTTCATTTCTTATCTGGCCCAGATAGGCTGGCAGGAAGTTGACAAGCTGAAAAGAAAAATATCCAATGAATGCAATAAACACGACGACTGCGACAAGATATTCTGCAAAACTAATCTGGCCCTTTCCTATTCTTTTCGATTTTTTGCCTTCGCTCATTGTCTCTTAAAAATATATTGGTTAGACGCCTAAAAGATTGACGAACTTGAGAATAAGCATTGTTCCGATGACACCTGAGGTCATGATGGCGCTGTGCTTCAGCCCAGCCGTGATGGAATTCTCGCTTATCTGACCTGCGACGAGACCGGCTGAAAGCGAAACTATGACTGACATGAAGAAAAATAGAGACGTGTAGTATGCACCGATTGTGGTAGGGTCGATGAGGAAAACATATTTGGCGGGTATTGAGTACAAGTCGCAAATTGTTCCTTCAATTCCAATTGGATTCAGGCATGGATTGCTGAGTCCGAGGACTTCGGCCGCGCCTGGCGTCTGGGCGACCTGAAAAACGGGAATGAGAAGCTTGTTTATCGAGGCGAGTATGCCAACAAAAATGAAGGCGACCGCATACATCAAAATTACGTACTGGTTGAGCAGGCTGTGCTTCTCTTTCTCTGCCTCGTCGAGCTGCGTCAAATTTTCTGCGACTGAATCGAGCGTCGATACGACGTCCCCGCCTGTCAAATACGACTCGCGAACTGTTTTCAGCGAGGAAAAAAGGCGCTTGCTGCTCTTCACGCGTTCGGTGAACTGATCCAGAACTTTATTGACAGGCATTCCCCAAGAGATCTGGTTCGCCATCTTCCTAACTTCCTTTGACAAACGGCCGTAATCGATTTTGCTGTTCGCTGCGATGGCTTGATGAAAGGGCATGCCTGAATGGATTGCCTCGACAACGTCACGCAAAAACAGCGGGAACTTCTCTTCAATCTCCTTTATTGTCCTGAATTTTTCGTAACGGAAAAGAATAAGTGGCACTGCGATGAGAAAAATTCCGAGGATTATCCCATTTCCTATGACACCTGCATTTCCCGTAAAATAGCCAGCGCCAATAGTAATCGACGTTATTATCACAGATATGACAACGATTTTTTTTTCTGGAGATAGATTCAGTTCAAAGTTATTTCCAGTTCTCGCTTTCGCATTTAACTTCAACTTCATTCACCTCCAGGGGTTATCGATTTGATCAGCAGAATGAAAACTGCTGAGACCATAGGCAGGAAAACGAAAATGAGAAAGAACTGGAGGAAGATTACATTTCCTGCTCCTCCGCCTATTCCTGAGAGTATCGAAGTCAGCACGACGAAGAATATGGCGCCCAGGACAATTGCCGTGAGATAGACCTCGACGAAGATTGTCAGCTGGTGCGAAAATTCGTAAAGTTTTCTCCTGTATTCCAGCATGAAACTCTTGGCCTTTTCGGAAATGTAAATCCCCAAATCCCCGCCGGATCTGCTCGTCGAAAGAATGCCGTAAAGGAGTTCCTTCAGCAGTTTTGAAGGCGTCCTCTCAACCGCTTTCTCGAGTGCTGTGTTGACATCGATTCCGAAAAGTCTTATCTCGTTCTGAATTCTTCCAATCTCCTCTGCAAGCTCACCTCTCGCGGCGAACTTAGCAAAAATTTCGAAAACTTTGTGGAGTGGGAGTTTCGAGCTGGCAATGGTTGCCAGATAAAGCGAGGCAAACGGCAAGACGTCGTCGATATTTTTGGCTCGGCTTCTTATCAAAACTTTCGGATAGTTTACGTAGGAGAGGAAGAAAATTGTTGTGAGGAAAAAGGATACAGTGAAGGAAGTTATGAAGCCGAAAAGGAAGTTGCTGAAAATAAGAGAGAAAATGAAAGAAAGAAGTGGTAGTTCGATTAGAAAAATCAAGAATGAAAGGAATATTCCGCTAGCAATGTATTCTTGTACGGACATTTTTATTGCCGCGCGTTTCAGGTCCGGCTTGAGGTTGGAAAAATACGGAGTCATTACATCTGTCATAGGGTGAAAAAATCTCATTGCAATTTTGACATAGTCGCTCATAAATCTCACATCTTGTCGCATCTGGAAAAATTATTGGAATTATTTTTTTGCAATTTTTTATCGCATCGTGCTTGTTATGCTGGCTATCACTCTTTCCGGAAAGCTGTAATAATAATTAACGACAGCGTTGACGTCGGTGTATTCTGTCAGGTTCCTCTGTCTCATCCATTCCAAAATCATCATCCTTCTCTCCAGCTCGTCGGTAATCTCCTTCTCTGTCATCCCGCTCTCTTCCGCAATCTCCTTCAGCACGATGCTGCTTCCTTCGATGACAAACGTGTCGCTGATCGGGTCCCATCTGAACACCTGGTTTGTCAGCGGCTGCTTCGTTTCCGGATCCACTGCAATTACCTCCAGCACCTCGTTCACACGTCGCACCTGCCTGTCATGATAGCGGGTTCCGATGAGGAAAAGTATTATGTCTGCGCTTGTTATCAGATTTGGAGGAAGGCTGATAGGCGGAGTAGTCAGCCTGTCAATGAGTTTGCTCATGTTCTCTGCATGAATTGTCGACAATGACGGGTGACCTGTCGCCATTTCCTGGAACAACACGTAAGCTTCAGGGCCTCTGACCTCGCCTACAATAATGTAGTCAGGTCGCTGTCTCAGGCTTTCCTTGAGCAAGTCGAAAAGGTCGACCTCGCCGAACTTTCTTTCCCGCTCGCCGCCGATTGCAGAACGCGCGACCTGAGGGACCCAGTGCGGATGCGGCAGCTTCAGCTCAGGCGTATCCTCGATGCTGACAATCTTTTTTTCTGGCCGGATGAAGAGCGATAGGACGTTGAGAAGAGAAGTTTTTCCAGATGCTGTTCCTCCTGAAACGAGAATGCTTTTGCCGAAGTCAACCGCCAGCCACAAAAATGCGAGAGTCTTTATGTCGATCGTCCCGTAGTTGAGCAGATGTATCGGCGTCAGCGGCTTCTCGGTGAACTTCCGAATCGTGAAGTTGCTGCCGCGGCGCGCGATGTCTGTGGCCAGCGTTGCCTGAACACGCGAACCGTCGGGGAGGGAACCGCTGAGAAGAGGGGAGGCGACTGAAATTGATTTGTTCGCAACCTGCGCAAGCCGGACGACAAAGGAGTCGAGCTCCTCCGAGTCATGATACGCAACATTTGTCATGACTGAGCCGATCTGCGGGTTGCGGTGGAAAACGAAAATCGGAATGTCAAGCCCGTCGCAGCTAACATCTTCTATCTGCTCGTCCTGCATCAGCGGCTCGATTCTTCCCAGTCCGATGAATTCTCTCTCCATGTAGTAGTGCAATATTTCCTTTTCTTCGTCACCCAAACTGAAGCCGTAATAGCCGATGATGTCGCTCACCTGCTGCCTGATGTAACTCTTCGCCTCGAACGTCCTCATCTGCGAAAATTCGATGTCAAGCTTCTGCTCGAGCAGTTCCTTGATCTTCATCATGATTTCTCTCATCTTCGCGGACATCGGCGGCTCGACCACCTGGTAAACGTATTTGTTCAGCTTCTGGTCGAAGAAAATCCTTGCCCACGCGTAAATTTTTTCTCCCTTCTTCGGCCGTTTCGGAATCAAAGGATATGCAAGCTGTATCCCCATGCGCTGGCCGGTAGTCTCAAGCTTTCCGACATGGACTTCTCTCGGCACGAACTGCGGGATCTTCAATCCCTTCACATGAATTCTTCTCGGCCTCAATTCAGAAATGTCGTACTCTGTTTCCTCGGTAACAATTCTGTGCGTTGTGGTTCTTTCCTCGTCGATTTTGACTGGGACATGTATGGGCTGGATGATCGGTTGAATAGGAACTTGTATGGGGCCGACTACTTGCACAAGCATGGGCAGTGGCTGAATCTGCGCAATGACGACTTGCTTTTCTCCCTCTCCGCCCACTTCCTGCGGCATCATCAGCGTTTTCATGTAGCCTTTTCTTGCCTTTTGCACAAATGTTCTCAGCAGTGCCATAATCAACCTCGTCGTAGTTTTGCTTTTTTCAACTTATTCCTATTTTATTTTGCGTTTTGTTAAATGTTAAAGTTATTGGTCTGCTGGAAGCAACAAGGCCGTCAGTTTGGTAGGTTTCATTGAGGTTGTGGGCGGAAGTGACGAAGTTTATCCTTTTTATGAGAGGCACAGTCACGTTGACTCCGTAGCTTCCGAAGCTGATCTCGAAGAACTGCCCGGCGGTTGTGTTGGAAGTTTTGACCGTTATGTTGACGTAGTCACACTGCTTGCAAGAGTTGGCGGCTGTCAGAGCCAGCGAGGAGAAGTATGTGTTGTAGAGTTTCAAGCTCTCGCGCGTGACGTCGTCCTTGAAGATGTCGGACTGGAGACGGAAGAACTGGCTGACGCTGACGAAAATCGTAAAGCCGATTATGAAAAACATGACGAATTGCAGAATTAGCGACTGGCCTTTCGGCATTTTCGATCTTTTCGACATCCTAGAAGCTTTGAAATATTCTTTGAAATTTTTCATCCTCTATCCAAGAAGAATTTTCACTTCTGTGATAATTAACGTTTTGCCGCTGCCGACGTCCTGAGAGTAGACATTTCCGCGAGAGATGCGAAGTGATTTGCTTGTAGAAGTCGTCAGCCCGGACAGAGTTGGAAACAGCTCGATTTTGAATCCTCTCTGCGCAGACTCGTCAAGCTCCCTGAACTGCACCCTATAAGTGATGTTGTAGCCGCCCGCGACGCTGTCAGCACGCACGCATGCGATGTAAGGATCGCTACCCAACGTCGCCGTACCGGCAGGACATGACTCAGCGCCGCTAAGCGCTATCCATCCCTCGTTCGCGCCGGTGTTTGAGACACGACTGAAAAAAGAAAAGTGAAGAGAGTTATTTTCGAAATCATATCCGCTCACGCAGCCGCTCACGCCGGCATCGTTGCATGGATGCAGCACCCAGATGCCGTTGACGTCCACAGCAAGCGTCTCCTCTCCGCCGTTCCTGGCAATGGACTCGATTTTCTTCACAAGAGAGTTGACGTTGTCCTCGTTGAAGTAGCTGAACGTTCGGTCGACAAGCGCGCTGTCCTGGCGTTTTTGAATTAGCGGCAGTCCCCATGTGTAAGCCGTCCCCACAAGTCCTATCGCAATGACAATTATTATCACGGCAGAAACAATGTCGGCCTGTCCTTTC
>Ga0209541_10018089_pt1 | contig 10239 bp, 7 predicted proteins | sample RifCSPlowO2_01_FD_184027 | JGI IMG/M metagenome (GOLD analysis project Ga0209541, IMG submission 184027) | Groundwater microbial communities from Rifle, Colorado - Rifle CSP2_plank lowO2_0.1 (SPAdes) (version 2) | ecosystem: Environmental > Aquatic > Deep subsurface > Groundwater | place: Rifle...
AGCCAGAAACCTTATCAAGATGAAACTTGACATTATTCATGGAGTAAATCTCTCTTTCCTTATTGACAACAACCAAAACATCCAGGGATTTTGTAAGGATTTCTTTAAGAACATCACCTTTTAAAACAGTAGGCATCAAAATAACATTGGATTGTTTTGGACCTGCCTTATTCTCCCTTTCATAATAAATAAGCAAATTTTCAATATTGCCTTCCCTTAATTTCAATCTTCCATTGCTGACTTTAAAATAAGTGTCAATTTGATTATCAACACCAATATATCTTGATTTATTTTCTTTCAGGATTTTTCTGATGTAATCATGATTAGAGCATCTCGCCTTTATCTCAAAGTTAACCTGTTCCATAAAATACAATTAAAAGAAAAAACTATAAATCTATTTTTTCTTCTTCAAGGCATCTTCCTTCATAGTTGCTACCAAATCAGGCAGTCCAGTGCCTAAAGGAACAGGCTGATTAAGCATTACATTCTCTATTACGGAATTCAGATTATCCCTCTCGCCAATTAATGAGGCATTGACAAGGTGCTTTATTGGAGTCTCGAAAGAAGCCCTTGCCAGAACAGACTCTTTCTCAGAAGTAATTCCGGTTCTGGTAATTCCTTTAATTATTCCTGTATTTGTCATGACATCAGCTAGGAACATGATGTGCCTTATATCAATGTCCAATCCCTGATTCTTTATGACTTCAACGGCTTCATCAATGATTATCTGCCTTGCTGCCTCTATTCCCAAAAGATCAGCGACAACAAAAGGATTGTTGGCTGTAGTTTTGGTTGCATCCACGCCTTCAACCTCAAAAATATGCTTTAAGTCATCAGTTGTGCAGAAAATAACATAATCATTCTCCTGTTTCACCGGAGTAACCTGTCCAACCCCTTTGATGCCTTTGATTGTAACATACTTTAATTTCTCCTTCACTTTATACAATGTCGTCAGGGAATCTTTTTCCTTTGGCCTTATCTTCAGTAATCCGCCGTCCCCTTTGATATCCAAATCCTTGAATAATTCCTTAAGAACATTAAGCACCTGTGTCTCAGTAATTTTCAAATCTTTCATTTCTTTCCTGTTCAAAGCAACTTCTATCCTGAACTGATTCAGATTAAATGAAAACTCGTCAGTAATGTCCTTTAATTGTGTTTCTTTAATTAAGGCTGCTATAGCTTTTACCTTTTCCAGGTCAGTTCTGAATCCATGCTTAAGATAAATTTTAGTCAGTGGCGTGGAAGGTTTCTTTCTTGCATCAAACAATTCAATAAGTCTTGTTAAACCAAGAGTCAAACTTACTTCTGCAACACCTGCAAAGTGGAATACTCTCAATATCATCTGAGTGCCAGGCTCTCCAAAAGATTCCGCAGTCACAACGCCAATAGCCTCCCCAGGTTGTATCTTTGCCTTTTCATATTCTTCCTGGACTCTTTTCAATACTTTTTTAACATCAGCTGCATTCATTCCTTTGGATTTTTCCTTGACTTCCTCTATAAAAGATTCAGGCAATTCCTTGAATTCATCATAAACGCTAGACATTTGCTTTTACCTCTCTGATTATTCTTTGAACATTGATTTTTCCGCCTTCCGTCTTTGAAATATCAAGGCCATCATCCCCGAAGCTGAATTGAACTATCTTGCCGCTTGCATCCCTTAATGTTCCATCATACTCTATTCTCATGTCCTGCAGCGCATTTGCCAGTCTCCTGTAAAGATAGCCTGATTTGGGAGTCCTTAATGCAGTATCCATAAGTGAATCTCTTCCTGTTATTGAATGAAAGAAAAATTCAACGGGATTTAACCCATCCTTGTATCCGCTCTTGATAAATCCTTTTGATTCAGGGCTTAATTCCCCTTTCCTGAAGGATGACAATGTCCTGTTCTTATAGCCTGTATTGATTCTTCCCTCACCCATTGCCTGCTGCCCTACCATTGCAGACATCTGAGCCAAGTTCAGGAAGTTTCCTCTTGCTCCTGATCTTGCCATAACGATTGTAGGATTATCATCAGCAACATTTTCATAAACAGTCTCTCCTATCTTGTCCCTCAATTGATTTAATTGTCTCAATACTAATGTTTCAACAGTCTGCTCTGCATTCATTCCAGGAAGCAAATCCAATTTTCCTTTCTGGTAATCATCAATTATTTCAACAACCTTGCCCTCAACATAATTCAATTTCTCCTTATTCTTAGCAATGACTTCCTTTGAAAGATCAGTATCGGAGATTGCAGATGTAAATCCTTTTCTGAACAAAATCTCAATGCCTAACCTGAATATCTTGTTTATTATTTCTATGCCTTCCCTCTCGCCAAAAACAGCATGAACCCTTCTTATTAATGTACCATTATCCTCACCAATAGTTGCCTTGTCAATAACGCCTTCAATAAGTTTCCCATTTTTTATTACAACATCCTGCTTCTCTTTTGACATGCCTATAAAATTCAGATTCCTGGGCAATATTGCTGAGAAGACATCCTTTCCATCCAATACCTTTGTTGATTTTAGACTGGAAAAATCAGTGATTCCAATGGAATATAAGATATCAATTGCCTCTTCCCGGTCAAGCTTCAGGTGCTTTGTTAAAAGATAATTTCCTGTGATGGAATCTGTAGTTGTGCCGATGATATTCAATCCATTTTTTGGGCTTATCAACTGTGTCTCGACTTCCATAAGAATTTCAGCCTCTGCTCTTGCTTCTTCAGTCTGCGGGATGTGCAGGTTCATCTCATCACCATCAAAGTCTGCATTGTAAGGTGTACATACGGCTGGATTCAATCTGAACGATTTTCCCGGCATTACTCTAACCTTGTGGCACATGATGGACATTTTGTGCAGTGAAGGCTGCCTGTTAAAGACTGCAACGTCCTCATTTAATAGATGCCTTTCAATAACACAGCCTGGCTGGAACTCCTCCAGTATCTGCTCCTTTGTGTCTTCAGTTATTTTCTTCTTCTTTCCATCCAGTGAGAAGAAATAATTTGCACCCGGATAAACTTCAGATCCATTTTCAACGAATTTCTTCAAATAATTAATATTCCATTCTGTTACTTTTTCAGGAATAGTAAGCTCCATGGCAATAATCAATGGAACTCCCACTTCATAGAATTTTATTTTAGGATCAGGGGTGATGAAGGTTCTTGCAGAGAAATTAACTCTCTTACCGGCGAGATTATGCCTGAATCTTCCTTCCTTGGATTTCAGTCTCTCAGTCAGTGTCTTTAATGGCTGTCCACCTCTATGTCTGGCAGGAGGCACTGAAGCTATTGAATTATCAAAATAAGTGGTGATATGATACTGTAATAAATCCCATAAATCCTCAACAATGATTTCAGGAGCGCCTGCATTAATGTTCTCAAACAATCTCTGGTTTATTCTTACAATATCAGAAAGCTTATGAGTTAAGTCATCCTCTGATCTTTCCCCTGTCTCTAAAGTAATTGAAGGTCTCATGGTGACCGGAGGTATTCCTAGATTTGTCAGTATCATCCATTCAGGTCTAGAGAATTCAGGATTCATTCCAAATAATTTCAAATCTTCATTGGAAATCTTTTCAAATCTTGCTCTTATCTCAATTGGTGAAAGTCTTCTGTCATTCTCAAGAAAAGAAGATGGTTTCTCCTTTTTTACGCTGTACTGCTTAGCCTGGCAATGCGGGCATTTCTTTGCATTCTTAAGGAAAGTTAACAGTTCTTTTTTTGTTCTTTTCTTATCCTTGATTTTATCTTCTGTAATTAATATCCTATTACAATCTCTGCAGAAGCTTCTCAAAACTGAAAGGATGACATCAACATATTTTATATGAACGATCGGTCTTGCAAGCTCCATATGGCCAAAATAACCGGGGCAATCCCTTAATTTCTTGCCGTCGGTGGGGCAGACAAGGCCAGGATCAATTACTCCCATCCTTACATCCATTAATCCGCCATCAACAGGATATCCCTCTTTATCATAAAGCTCGGGCGTGACTACCTTGCACACCGCCATCTTCTTTATCATCTCAGGGGATAACACCCCGAATGATATCCCTCCTACTTTTTTATATACGTAATCCATTTTCAATATTTAGATTTTAACTCCAGTTTAGGATATATTCCAATTGCTTTTAATTCATCAAGCAATAATTTGAAAGCATAGCTCATTTCAATGTTATTCACCTCAACATTGTCCCCGTAAAGAGGGCATGTATACTTGTTCCTCCTTATGTCATGAATTGCAACCAACCCGGATTTCTCTGAAATTGGCAGTATTACTTTGTCAGAATCAAATCTTTCTTTCAGCAGCAATGATGCACCATGAGCTACAAAACAATCCTTCTCCATCTCTCCTAATCTTAATCCTCCACCTTTTCCTCTTCCCTCTACAGGCTGCCTTGTCAACAGCTGGATTCTTCCATAAGCCCTTGCATGCAGTTTATTTGCAACCATGTGCTCCAATTTGAGATAATACATGTTTCCGATGAAGATTCTTACTTCATATTTCTCGCCTGTGATTCCATTGTACATCATCTCAGTTCCATTATCCCTGAACCCAAAGCTTGCAAGTTCTTCCCTTAACTTTGATTCAGGATAAACATCAAATGTTGTTGAATCTATAGGAGTGCCTTTTAATGAACCAACTTTTCCTGCTAACATCTCAAGCAGGTGGGAAATTGTCATCCTTGATGGAATACCGTGAGGCGAGAATATTATATCCGGCGTGATTCCGGAAGCGGTAAATGGCATATCCTGATGAGGAACAATCATTCCGATTACTCCCTTCTGTCCATGCCTTGAAGCAAACTTATCCCCTATCTCCGCAATCCTGTTCTCCCTGATCTTAACCTGAATTATCTTATTGCCGTCCTCATTTTCAGTTATCATTGTAGTGTCAACGATGCCTGCCTCGCCGTATTTTATTGTAGTTGAATTCTCCCTTCTTGTTGATGCAGCAACAGAAAACTCCTCCAATTCACCCAAGAACCTTGGAGGTGAAGTCTTGCCGACGATAACGTCCTCCTGATCTACTTTTGCTCCTGTATAGACAATCCCATCATCCTCTAAGAATTTATAATCTTTTTCCGATTTGTAACCCTTGACTTCCTTGTCAGGTATTCCTATTTCATCAATCAAACCTCCAGAGTATCTCATTTCCTCAGCAACATAAGGCCTGAAGAAGGTTGATCTTGCAAATCCCCTCTGGATTGACCCCTTATTGACAACGATTGCATCCTCCATGTTATATCCCCTGTAAGACATGATTGCAATGATTATATTTTGGCCGGAAGGATGCTTGTCATACCCAACAACATCATGCATGAATGACTTAACAAGAGGCCTTTGAGGATAATGCAATATGGAAACATCAGTGTCCATTCTTACATGAAAGTTTGATGCATACAATCCCAAGGATTGCTTCTGAATTTTATTCCCTCTTATCAGCCTTGAAGATGAACCAAAATTAGAGTAAGGAATTAAAGATGAAAGCAAACCAAGTATGACAATTGGTGAAATCTCAAGATGAGTATGTTCTTTAGTAAGGTCATTTTCATACAAGGCTATGAACGTATCTTCTTCTTCAGCAGCATCTAAGTATTCCAAGATGCCATCCTTGATCAAAGAGCTCCATGTAATCTCATTATTGATTAATTTATCAACATGCTCTTTTGTCAACATGGGCTTGCCGTCTTCAACTCTAATCAATAATCTCATTGACCTTCCTTTTGTGCTGTTCAGATAAATTTCATTGAATGATTCATCATAACTGACACTTAAGTTGAAGGGTATTTTTGAGGATCTTCTTTTATCCTTTACATCTTTGATGAAATCCTCTGCCTTATCCACGCTGCCGATAAATTTTTCATTCAAATAAACATCAACCATTTTTCAATCCACTACCTTCAAGCTGTTTTCTTATTTTATCCTCAGGCATTTCCTCGCTGGAAATCCTGTTTAACATAGCTAAATTTTTTCTAAGTCCTATTGGAGTCCCTTCTGGAGTCTCTATGGGACATAATCTTCCGAAATGAGTTGGATGCAATGCCCTTGCCTCAAAATTTTCCTGCGCTGAACTCAACAAAGATACCACCCTCTGCAAATGAGATAAAGTAGAAAGGTAATTTGTCCTGTCTATGTTTTGGGAAACTCCTTTCCTTCCGCCTATCCATGCACCAGTTGCCATTGCGCTCTTTATTCTTGAAGTCAATAGCTGATCCCTGATTATTATTTTTATGGATTGGAACTTGCCTCTTTTAACCAGCCTCTGGAAATTATACAGCATGTCCTGGATTAATGATGAAACATTCACTCTGAATAAATCTTCAAGAAGATCTCCGGACAACTTCAGCCTCTTGTTCATGTAATGGTCCTTGTCCTCTTTCTTCAGGTCCTCCTTTGCAATCATAAGGAATTTCTTAACATATTTGCAGAGGTTATATGCCTTGGTGATTCTTGCCTCTTTTGTAGAACCAACATGGGGCAGAACATACTTGTCAAACATGTCCAGGATTCTTTTCTTCCTGTCTTCCTGCTGTGACATACCTATTTTTTTTGCAAGGAATTCAATGGCATCATCCTGCGTCTTTAATTCAACGGTTTCATAAAGATTAATGAATATATCATCATATTCTCTCTCTTCTGAAATTGCCTTGGCAATGTCTTCATCTTTTATCAGTCCCAAAGATTTTATCATTGCAATTATTGGCACCCTGTTAAACCTTGTAACAGTAAGATAAATGGTTCCTGTTCTCATCTGCTCTACCAAGTGAGGAATTCTGTACGAGCCTTTCTCGGAATAAACTCTTCCAACAAAAGCGCTTGGTCCAACCTTATGCTTCTCAACAAAGAATTTATTTGAAACCAGATCCTCAACAATGATTAAAACTCTTTCATTTCCATTCAATATGAAATATCCTCCAGTATCATTTGGATCTTCATAATGCTCCATTAATTTATCATTAGACAAGCCATAAAGGTTGCAGTATTTTGATTTCACCATTACAGGAACTTTTCCTATCAATGCCTTGAATGATTCCCTTTCAACGCCGTCTATGATTGCACTTACATTCAGGTAAATTGGAGCAGAATATGTCAGTTTTCTTAATCTTGCTTCGGTTGGATAAATCTTTCTCTTTGACCCGTCAGATTCTGTTATCTGCGGCTTTTCAACTTCAATCTTCCCTAATTTTATCTTGAATTCCTTAACTTCAGAAGGAATTATTGTAGGAAGAACTTCCAAGGTGTCATCTATAATTTTTTGAATTCCCTTCTCCATGAAATTATTAAATGAATTTATATTTGATTCAACAAAGGAATGCTTTTCAAAATAATTTTTTATTAAATCTTTGTATCTGTACATTATATAACCACCCTGTAAAAAGAAGATTTTCCTGTAGTGGGAGAATTTCTTATTATCTCAATCATATCACCCCTCTCAGGATTCATGTCAACAATGGCAGGATCATCCGATCTTATTCTTGGCAATTGTTTTTTGGATACATTGTATTTTTTTAGAATTTTTTCAGCCTCTTCATCATTAAGCTTTTTATGTTGCGGAATCAATATATGTTGTACCATTTTTTTTATCTTTTTGGGCCCGGAGGGATTTGAACCCCCGACCACCTGCTGACCTTCAGCTTTGTTAAAAGGCAGATGCTCTACCAGACTGAGCTACGAGCCCTTATAGAGCAAGCTAGATGATGTAGTGATGCAATAGTGATGAGTTTGGAATTGAAATTCATTTTGGACTTATTTAACCCTGAAAGCTTTATTTTATTAAAATTACAAAAAGAAAGGTATTTAAGCCTTTCGTTTCAAAAATTTTATTTACCAAAAACGAGATTCTAAAAGTTTATATTTTATTTCTGTCGGGCTAATCCCTTCAGTACATAAAAATTCTCTTCTAAACTCCTCTAAGAACACCTTCTCAAGTTCTGGATACATTGTATTGCATTTAACATTAAGTGCTTTTAAGGTAGTATCCAATAAAAAATTACAATTAAGATTTTTCCACATATCAAAAGTATCATCTGAAGCCAAAATCCCTGCATAAAAAGCCATTCCCCAGTCAATTATCACGGGAGAATTATTCTCTATAACCACATTATCAACATGAAGATGCCCATGCTCTATACAATACCTGGAGATATGACCTATACTAAATCCTAATGAATGATAAATAGACTCCAGGGTAGATAAAGGTTGATCCATTTTTAAGAACTCTCCTAATCTAGGACCTTCAGATTTTTTTAAAGTTATAATTTCCTCTCCCAAAACATCAATAACCTTTGGAGAAATGCCCTTTTCTCCGAAATAAATTAAATAAGGGGCAACCATCTCACTCACAAAGTCCATAATTTCTTCCGTCATAAAAGAATTATATAAAAGATAAGAATTATAAAATTAACTGACAACCAAGGAACTATTGCTTCTAATGATGACTGATCTATTCCCTATCTTATACCTGACCATTGCACCTGGTAATCTGATGCTTGCCTTAACTTCAACATCAACTCTGTAGCTTATTATTCTTTCTTCCTTGCCTACCAGACTGATACCATCCCATACAAGAATCACGTCATCGCCTTTTCTGTTTACCTTGGAAGGCCTTAATGTTCCATAATCGCTTGGGGTTTTCTTGACATTAAACAGTTGATCAACTATTCTTACATTTTTTATCTCTCTTCTTCCTTTATTCTTAAGAGCTAAAAGAATTTTCATCGAGGAAACTCCTTCCTTTGATCTTATGGTCAGAACTCTCTTCTTTATTGATATTCCTGATTCGGCGAAATAGAATATAAAATAAATTATGACAATCAAAATAATCAGCAAAGCAAGAGGATCTCTGTAATTTATCTCAACATAAATATCATAGCTTTCTCCGGATTCAAGGCTGAATTTCCATACATAATAATAGTCATTGCCAGCCTTCTCAATCAATGTTGGCTTTGGATTGACTCTGCTGAATATTCTTTCAAAAGAACCCAATCTAAATCTATAAGATTCATCGCTTACAATACTTCCCTCATTCTTTTTGGAGATATATGTTCTTTCAATTAAGAAGCCATTCCTTACTTCTTTATCTTCCTTAACATCGGCATGTGCTCCAATCATAATTTTTTTAACTTCATTCAATAGAACAACATCGCCTTTCTTAACAATAACATTTACATCATGCCATCCCTCGGAAGCCCATGAGCTAAGGTCAACCTCAAACTCTTCGCTTATCAATTCAGCCTCGGCGAAACTAACCTTTCTTGAAACGGTTTCAAATATTTTACTCTCAAGGGAAATCTCAACATCATCAACTGCCTTGTCATACTGGTTTTTTATAATTACCCTCAGATTGTTTGTTTCTCTGGAAGGATCCAATCCTCCCCTTGAGTAATCAAGCTTTTCCAGTTTTAAAAGATTGGTTTCATCAAAAACAGTGATTAACAACGGCTCATAAACATAAACATCACTATTTGTTGTAGAATAAACTTTTAAGTTTAGGGAATACCTGTTTGGGCTCACTGCACTTGCAGGAGCGCTTAACCTCAGCTGGAAAGTTTTGCTTTTTAAAGATCCAATGGTAAAAAACTCCTTGTCCCATTCCCAGTTTAAATCGGTGATTAAAAATGTAACCTTGTCGTCAAAACTCTGCTCATTGGTTATTGTAACATCAAATAGAGCCTCTTCACCAACCATGATTAAATTGTCAACAGTGACTGTATCAACCTCAAGACCAGTGCCATTAACGCCTAAAGCTAATAAAAACATAAATAAGAATAAAAACATCAACCTCTTCATATAAAATCAATAATTATTGAATTTATAAATATTACTCTTCAATAAATTCTTCAACTTTAGAATCAAATTTCTTTTTCCTGCTATTCAAATACTCCCTGGCCATAATAAAGAAAATCAAGCCAAGACTTTTCTTCCCCTTGTTGTTGCAGGGAATGCACAAATCCACATTCAATGAATCATTGTTTGTATCGCATAATGCCACGACGGGAACCCCCATCTTTGCTGCATCTCTTACAGCATTCTTGTCTATCCAGGGATCAATAACAAATATAAGTTTAGCTTCAACGAATATGTCAAGATTCATATTAGTCAGCATTCCCGGGGGATATCTTCCGATATAAACCCTGATGCCTGTCAACTCAGAAAATTTCTTTGCAGCAAACCACCCATTCTCTCTTCTGCATGCAACTATTATATCTTCTGGATTATATTGTGACAGGAAATTAGCCAGCAAACCCAGTCTCTTGTTA
>Ga0209541_10018094_pt1 | contig 10237 bp, 15 predicted proteins | sample RifCSPlowO2_01_FD_184027 | JGI IMG/M metagenome (GOLD analysis project Ga0209541, IMG submission 184027) | Groundwater microbial communities from Rifle, Colorado - Rifle CSP2_plank lowO2_0.1 (SPAdes) (version 2) | ecosystem: Environmental > Aquatic > Deep subsurface > Groundwater | place...
GTTGAGCAAGATGTTCCTGATATTCGCTTATATTTTTGAAACCTCTTTGTTGAGCAAGATGTTCCTGATATTCGCTTCTACTTTTGAAACCTCTTTTTCTTCCCTCTGTTATTATCCATGCTGAAGCATAAGAAACTCCTATAGTTCTTGTTATATATGAAATACTATAATCATTATTATACAATTTCCATGCTTCTTCTTTCTGTTTATCAGTTATCTGTTTTCTTGGCATAGTTTATTGAATAAAAAATAGTTTATAAACTTATGTTTTATAGTAATTATTTAGTAGTAATTAATTCATCTATTATTAATACATTAAAAATTATTTTTGCGTGAATTCCCTACTTTAGTTCGGAGAAAGCAAAAATAATTTTTGAGGTGTTCAAAAACCCTAACACTCCCTAGACTTCACAGGCTGTGTTATGACAAAAAGAAGGAAAAATAAAAATAAAGTAGGGTCATGTAATTCTCTCATGTATCTTTTTAATAAGGTAATTTCTAAGTTTCATAATCCCTTTATCTTTTATAGTTCTAATTGTTTCATGATGCATGGAATAGTTTTTTTGTATTTCATCTAATGTCTGACCTGAATAAAATTTCTCAATAATCTCTTGTTCGAGAGCAGACAGTGAGCAAAGTGCTTCATGGATATCTGCATGCTCTAAGGACAATCCTTCTAACTGATTTGGGTAATCATCAACAGAAGGTCTGTAAAAAGAAACATGCCGCGCTAAGCCCTGCTCTTCGAATGATTTAATGGTTTCTAAAGGAAGAAAAACAAGAGATTGTTCAAAACTCTGCTGTTCTATTTGGTGATTTGAAAATCTTCCAGAAAAAGATTTCTTTAGGAAAGCTAAAAACTTTTTATACTCTCTACAGTTTCGAAATCCTTTTCTTCGAACAGTATATTCAGAATAAGCAGAATAGCTGCCAAATCCTTTCTGCCTTCCACTTGTAAAAATCCAAGCACTCAAATAAGAGATGCCTAAAATACGTGATACTGAATGGATAGAATTTCCTTCCTGAAATAATTTCCATGCTTTTTCTTTCTGTTCTTCACTAATCTTATGTTTGCCCATAAAAAAATAGTTATATAATAGTATAAAAATATTTCTAACATTGCATGCATAAAAAGTTTTGCCCATAAAGGACCATTAAAGTATTTAAGTCTCTTTATTTCTCTTAAACCACTCCCATGTTTCTTTTAACCCTTGTTCAATGTCTGTTTTAGGTTTCCATTCTAATTCTTTTTCTGCTAATCTAATATCTAAAACAATGTCTCTAACTTCTCCTTTAATTGCTTCATGGTGCTCTACTGTAAAGTTCTCACAGGAAATCTTTCTTAACAATTCAACTACTTTGTTCACTGAAATTTGTTCTCCATTAGCCAAATGAAATAATTTATTATCTGTCCCTCCCAATTTATCAATACTTTCAATTAAAAAATCAGCTAAATCCAAAACATAAATGAAATCTCGAGTCTGATTACCATCTCCAAAAATTATTGGTTTCTCATTTTTCAATATTTTAGTAATAAAAACAGGAATAATTCTCTTACTTTCTGGATTATCCCTTGGTCCATATACATTTCCAAAACAGAATATAAAATAATCTATACCACATAACTTCCCATACATTTCCACATAATGTTCTGCGGAGTGTTTTGAAATGCCGTAAGGAGATGAAGGATGAAGCGGATGTTTTTCATCAACAGGAAGATATAAAGGTTCTCCGACTCTTGCTCCTCCAGTAGAGGTGTAAATTAATTTTCTTGCATTATTTTTCCTGCAACATTCCAAAACACTGATAGTTCCCAATATATTATTTTGAGCGTCAAATATGGGATCTTCTAAGGATTTTCTTAACAGAGAATTAGCAGCTAAATGAAAAATAATTTCTGGTTTTTCTTTTTCAAATATTTTATTTAATCTTTCATTATCACAAATATCTAATTGATAAAATATAGCTTTTCCATTCACGTTATTCTTTTCTCCTACGGATAAATTATCTACTACAATAACCTTATTTTCATTTTCAATTAGTTTATCAACTAACCAACTTCCTATAAATCCAGAGCCTCCTGTAACCAATGCTTTCATTTAATAAAAGAGAAAAATTAATTTATATAATTAATGTATAGTGAAAAACATAAATAATTGAGCAGATTAATATGTTTTTCCCTTGATAGTCAAGACATATATGCTCAATTTAAAATGTCATTGACTATAGCTAAAATATATCATCATGGAAAACAAATCATATTTAAAATTCGTGGCTATCATAACGTAGCCATCTCATTATTATCAAATTTTCCCTTATAATAATTTTTGTATTCAACTTTTCTTTCAAGAGCATCAACTACACTATCTGAAAAATCAATTCCAGTTACCTTTTGGATATTTTCAAATCCTCCAGGACAGAAAACATTTATTTCAATTAACTTGTTTCCAACAATATCTAAACCAACTAAGAACATACCATCTTGAATTAATCTTGGTCTTACAATATCACAAATCCTTAAAATTTCTTTTGTTATCTTTGCTTTTTTTGGTTTTCCGCCTGCGCTTATATTTGTTCTCAGATCTCCGCCCGTCCTTACTCGCTTAAATGCAGCATACACGCCATTTTTCACTAATGGCTCTCCATTCATTAAAAAAACTCTAATATCTCCTTCTTCAGCTTCTGGAAGATATTCTTGCGCAATGACATAGTCGTCTCTTGAAACAGCGTCAATCATCTGATTAATATTTGGTATTTCTTTTTCATTCACTAAAAAAACATTTCTTCCTTCTGAACCTGATAAAGGTTTCAAAACCACTTTTCCATGCTCTTGGAATAACTTTTTTATATCATCTCTATTTCTAGTGATGATTGTTTGTGGACGAATTTCTTCGGGAAAGTGTTGCAGGTACATTTTATTGCGCGACTTACTTAATCCTCCAGGATTGTTCAAAACTAAAACCCCATGTTTCGTAGCTAACGCGCCATAATCTAACGCAATAGTTCTTGCCCAGGCTCTTTCAGGAGGTTCTATAGAAGGATCAAATCTTAATAACAAAATATCTAAATCAGAAACGCAAATTTTCTGCGTTTTTTCATTTGCTAATGAATGAATATCTTTGACTAAATTTTCAGAAGAAGAATATTTTTTTTCAGGGATTATAACAACTTTTGAATATACTTTTTCATCACCATCATAGGAAAAATCTCCTACACCCATGAAAAACATTTTATGCCCTCTATTAACTGCAGCCACCCCCACTTTATTAATAACAGTATCACTAACTTTTAATTTCAATACATCATTCAGTACTACTCCTATTCTTAATGGTTTTTCCATATTCTATTCCTTATAAGAAAGCCAAAGTTTATTTTTAAACTTAGCTATAATTTTTTATACAACATGAGAAATTAAAATTACTTAAATGAAAAAACTTGTTCCTAATCTTTCATTATATTCATTATTTATATTTTCTAACATTTTTATTTTTGTGGCTATAGTTCCACGCCATTCTTTATGTCCTAATACCCAGCCTAATTTCACAAATGCTGTTTCAGGTAGTATGTCTTTCAAAAAAACAACTCCTGCTTTTTCTAATTTTCTTCCTGGTGAATATACATAGGGATCTAAACTACCAAACAAAGTTTGTGGAGCTGCATAAATTAACAATCCTTTTTTTATAGCTTGTTTAATTTTTGGAATCCAGTTATATTTTCCTTCTGTCAGTACATGGCCTAATCCACTCATTTCTATAACCACTCCTTTATATCCTTGTTTTACATAGTAATCCAAAATATCTGGATTCTGTCCAGGATAAAATTTTACGAGTGCAACTTTATCATTATACAAGGGATCAATTTTAACTTTTTCCTTATTTCTTTTGTGATAATTTCTTAATATTTCTATTTTTCCTGATGGAAAAATTTTTGCGATAGGATTTGCATTAATCGGTTTAAATGCATCTCTTCGAGAAGAATGCATCTTTCTGCATTTATTTCCTTGCAATGCAAAACAATATTCATCATCTAAATTTGCATGACCAACTAACATAACCTCTGCAATATCACTGAGAGCTGTATGAGCGCTACAAACTAAATTCATTCTGCTATCACTGCTTCCTCTATCACTAGATCTTTGAGAATAAGTTAAAACAACTGGCTTGTTTACTTTTCCTAACATAAACGATAATGCACTAGCTGTATAATGCAAAAAATCAGTTCCATGTGTGATAATAACTCCTTTAACTTGAGAATCGTTTAAGCTTTTTCCCACAATTTTAGCTATTCTTGCCCAATCTTTGAAACTCATATTTTCACTTGCTTTCATAAACGGATTGATAATCCTAATATCAACAATGTTAAAAATTTCTGGATAAATTTTAAAGAATTCCTTGCTATTAATTAACCATTTTACTCCTCCAGTAGATGAATCTAACTTACTACTTATAGTTCCTCCTGTCATAATTAAATCAACCAAAGGTTTTTTCCCAGAGATTCTTTTATCTTCTTTATTATTTTCTTCGTGTTTTTTTTCAATTAATTTAATTTCTGAAATATCTGATTTTTTAAAACCAATGTTATAACCATTATCTAATTTTAATAGCAAGACAGAGGAATCATGACTTTCTAATAAAATACCTCTATGAGATTGCCTATTGACAATTAATTCAACTTTATCTCCTGGTTCTGGTTTTTTAAATGGTTTTTTCATTAAACAACAAATTTAAAGTAATATAAAAATATGTTGTTTTTGAAAAAGTAATTCTTATTTTTTTAAATACTCAACATTATCATAATTATAAAAATTCTTTAGCTCTATTTTCTTCGTATTTAACAGATAAAGAATAATGAAATTCTATCAGGTTTAACAATGAAGTTATTATTATCCCTTTTTTATATTTCTCATATTTTTCATTTCCCAAGATTATTTCATATAACGCATATGTATAATAGAAATATTTAGTCGTCCCACCCATGTTCATCAGCTATTTTATTAAGTTCCTCTGCACTTCCTTTAAGTTTTCCAAATACATAAGATAAATCTCCTTTTCTCCATATTTCCACAATGACTTCTTCCTTATCATTTAGATTCATTTTTTCCGAAGCTCTTGAAGAATAATTGGAGCAAGTGACGTTCCAATTTTTACAAGCTTTGTTTCAAATTTCATATTAAATAGACTATTTTATAATTAATAAAACTTTTTTTTATTAGTCAAGTCCGATTTTCTTTCTAAACTCTTTGGAGTATTTTTCAACTCGCTCTTTAGTAAAATTTTTTAAATAATCTAAGATTATTTTTTCTTCTAAGTTCATCTCTTTTTTTCCATCTTGAATAGATGTAAAACAACAGTGTAAATAATCAAATAATCTCATTAAGTCTTCTGGTTCATAAAGAATTTCCATAATTGCATCAGCGAAATGAACATAATATGGCCTCAGTTCAGGTGATGCGGGAATTCCTGTTAAGTTTATATAGCTCATTCCAAGGATATATGATGGATTTTTAGGAGCTTCATTGTATACATTTATGAGCCATTTATTAAACCTCTCTTTTGCGTCTCTTTTATGTGGCTCTGCATATTTTTCTACCCTCTCTTCTAAGGGAATTCTATTATCAAAAAATTCTTCAAATTCCATTTTATTGTTTATTAACTTGTCTAATTAAATTTTTTATTGATTGTTTCATTTCACATAAACCTCATTTAAATTAGGATTAATTTTATTAATGAGAAATTCAGGAGGAATATCATTCATCCACTCATAAACGGTTACTAATAACCTCATCTGATAATCTTCTCCATGCTCAATATCAAATACTATAAATCTTTTTTTTGTTAATTTATCTACTAATACTCTACAAGTTTCATGCATTTTTTCTTCTGAGGAAATAAGTTTTGTTTCAAGTAAGTTTATCTCACTAGTTCCCCTATGTTCTTTTTTAGCATTTTTTCTTTGTTTGTAAGGTCCCCAATCTATTCTTCCATGAGCTTGTGTTGTGATCATCCAGTCCTCGTGTGTCTTCCAATAAGGAGTATCATCCCATCCTATTTGTCCAAACAATCCATACCATCCTTGTTTAGTTTTTAATATCCTTATTTTTGCATATCCAAATGGTATTTCTTCTGGTAAGTAAGGTTTATGTTCTTGATGATAAGAGTTAACTATCTCTTTTGCCTTAAATTTAGGTATTGATTCTATGATTTTCATTTTACATCAACATCCTCCTTGCCATCCATTCAATTTTTCCTGCATGCCAAGTTCTATGTCTTTCTGATAATTCATTTTTTATTTTCATTAATTTTTTATTTCTTTCTTCTAGTTGTTCTTTAGTTAATTCAGTTTTTTCCATTACTAATTTTAGGGAAATTCATTATTTAAATCTCTGTTGTAGAATATTCTACAACATAATAATATAAATTTATTTTTCTAGATAAAGTTAACAACCTGTCTAATAACAGGAAACAATGGGAGGAAATGAAGAAAAATGAAAGATTCAGCATTTTTGGTTGAAAGCTATCTTAAGGAATTGTCTAAACAATATAAAGTCAGATATTGTATAAATTATTTTTCAAAAAAGGGAACTTCTTTAAAAGGAAGATTTTTACACGAAGATCCTATGAACACATTTGAAGAAATATTGTTATTTTTAGAGAACAAAAAAACAAATAAAATGAACAGAGTAATTCAAGGATATCAACAATTTAATGACCATCGTATGAGTGGAAGAAATCGTAGTAACTCTATCTATGAAGTTTCTCTTTATTGGAAAATACCTAAAAATTTTCCAGAAGAAATCGAAAGTTATTCTGGAAATCCTACTAAAGGAATATTTAGAATTTTTGGGATCTTTGATATTAGTGAAAATGCACTTACAGAACTATATGACGCAGAAACTTATAGATTCTCTAACGAAGAAGCTTATAAGAATTACACCTATGCTCCAGGATTAATAAGAGATTGTCTTGTGTCAGGGAATAGAGAAAATATAGAGTTTATATCATATGTTAATAGGAGAAGGGAAAAGATTTAGTTGTCCAAACTTCCACAACATATAAAAAGAGGTGAAGCTCTTTTTATTCATGATATTGACTAAAAATGAAATATTAAAGTTAATCAGAGAAAAAAAGATTAAGATTAAACCTTTAACTAAAAATTCTATTGGTCCTGCATCTATAGATTTAACGTTAGATAATAAAATAAGAATTTTTACAAAAGAAAATTCGTATATAGAAATTAAGGAAAATACAGATTATAAAAAACTTACAAAAATTATAGATATTACTAAAGGTTATATTATAAAATCTGAAGAATTAGTTTTGGGAATTACAAAAGAAAAGATTACTCTTCCAGAAAATATATGCGGTTGGTTAAATTCTAGATCAAGGTTTGCAAGATTAGGATTAATGAGCCACATTACTGCTCCATTTGTATGTCCAGGAATTTCAAATAAACAAATTCTTGAAATTTATAATGCTGGAAATCACCCAATTAGATTAATACCAAATATAAAAATTTGTCAATTGGTTTTACAGGAATGCAAAGGTTTTGCAAAATATCAAGGCAAATTCAAGAGTCAGGAGTTATAATGACAAAAGAAAGAATAGTAAAGACTTTAGAAAAACTAGGATTTTCCCCTAATGAAATTAAAGTTTATCTTACGTTGAATGATTATGGTTCATTAAAAGCAGGAAGAATTGCTAAACTGGCTAAAATTGATAGAAGCTCTTGTTATAATACCTTGAAATTATTATTAGAAAAAGGATTAGCTTCATATGTTTTAATAGGAAAGGTAAAATGGTTTCAAGCGACAGGACCTAAAAGATTATTAGAATACATCAAAGAACAAGAAGAAGATGTTCTTGGCATCTTACCAGAACTTCAGGAAAGGCATTCATCATCAAAAATAGAAGGACAAGTTAGATTGTTTAAAAGTATTAAAGGAGTTAAAGCTATTTTTCTTGATATCGCAAGAACTAGAAAAGATAATTTTGTTTTTGGAAGTGAAGGACAATTTTCTGAGAAAATGCCAGAATTTGCCTTGCAGTTTGACAGATTAAAAAAAGAAAATAAAATTAAAACAAAGCTAATAATTAGAAAAGGAAGAAAAGAATTAGATAATAAAACAACGACTTATAGATATTTAGATAATGTCGAAGAATCACCAGCAGTTACAAATATTTATGGAGATAAAATAGCAATAATTATATGGATTGATGAGCCAGAGGGAATTATTATTGAAAATAAAGCTGCTGCAAAAGCTTATAAAAGTTATTTTGATATTTTATGGAAAAATGCGAAGAAATAATTTTTATAGTTTATCTTTAACAAATTCCTTAAACTCTTTATAATCTTTAGTAAAGTGATAAAAACTTTTTTTAAAATAATTAATTTTCTGGTTCCCATATTAGTTTAATCTAACTATAAGCTAGATTAATAATATGAAAAGTAATAAGGATATTACTATAAGTAAGACATTATACGCTTTATTAACTAGGTTATCTAGCATAGTAGAAAAAAGAATAGAATGTTTTTATAATTTCTGTTTTATTTTTTTCTATTTCTAATTTTTTCTTGGGCTGTTACAATAACATCTTTTATCCTACCTTCTGGAAGATATTTTGGAGAGTTGCCTTTACCTAAAAAAGTGGTAGAAATTTTAGGATTCCATTGAGAGGGTATGTGCCGATCACTCTCTCTATTCCCAATCTCTCTTAATCCGCTCATATGTCCCCTTAAATTAAAATATACATAATATGTTGCACTTGCAGGGCCTGGAGGAGGAAAAAAATCAGCTATTGTGGATTGTGGTTCTATGAATGACTCCCATATCTTATACTCAGTCAAACTTATCACATAATCCTTAGCTTTTTTATCATCTATTTCAGATAAAGCAGAAATGGCATTCAATTGATCTTCTAATGTATACCATGATGGAGGAATCCATCTTCTTAATTTTCCTTGAGCAACTCGAATCAAAGACTTAACAGCTCTCCTTTCTTTATAATTACGTAATTGCTCCATAGAAGATTCTCTGATAGCAAGATCATTAGATTTCAAATCTTTTAAAAGCAAAGATAAATCTTTATCCATTATTATTAAACAAAGATTAAATTAATAAATATTCTTATAATTTAGAATAATATGAATATTTTAACTAAAAACGAAAAGTTTTTATTAAATAAACAATAAATATTAAAATGGATAATAATTTAATAACACTATCTGGCTTAAATTTATTAACTAAAATAGAGAAAGATAAAGTTAACGAAATTCTAAGTAAATTTTACAATAAAATACAAAGACATTTTAAAGAACCAATAAAATTAGAAAGTCATTTTAAAGAATATAATGTAGAAGGTAAAAGAAAGAAGTATAGCGTACATATAAAAATTCATACTACAAGAAATTTTGAAGCTGATTATGCTGATTGGGATGTTTCTAAAACATTACATAAAGTATTAAACAAATTATCAAATGAAATAGAAAAGAAATTTCATGTAAGTGATCAAAGAAAATCTTAAAATCCCTTGTGTAATAGCTTAAGATTCTGATGCTATTTTATTTTTATTGATAATTTATTTTATTCAATAATTACTTCAGAATCCTAATTATTCTCTTAAGAAACATTTATAACCCCTTTTTTTCCTTTAATCTTGATTAAATATAATTATTTGCTTAATTAGCAATACGTAAAATGAAAATAAAAAAATCAAAGATTTTTAACTTTCATTTTTTCAATTAGGAGAATAAAAAATGAAAATAATGAAATTAAAAATTTCAAACTTTCATTTTTAATAAGGGAAGATAAAAAATGAAAATACTAAAATTTCCATCACTAAGGCAAACATTTGAATATGATTGTGGGCCAACTGCGTTACAATCCGTATTATTATATTATGGCATTGAAAAAAGAAAAGACGAAATTATAGATATAGTTGGAACCGATCGCCATGGGACTTCTCCGCAAAAAATGGTTAAAAGCATTAAAAAATTTGGATTAAAATGTAAACATGGAAAATTGACTTTAAGGCAGGTAGAAAAGAATCTAGACAAAAAAATTCCAGTTATATTATTGATTCAGGCATGGCCGTATATTGACGAGCCTACTGTTGACTGGGAAAATGAATGGAGGCATGGACACTATGTCATTGCAATTGGTTACAATAAAAAAGGTATCTGTTTTGAGGATCCTTTTTCTTTTTACAGAAGTTATGTAACAAAAGAAGAATAACTTCTG
>Ga0209541_10018095_pt1 | contig 10237 bp, 13 predicted proteins | sample RifCSPlowO2_01_FD_184027 | JGI IMG/M metagenome (GOLD analysis project Ga0209541, IMG submission 184027) | Groundwater microbial communities from Rifle, Colorado - Rifle CSP2_plank lowO2_0.1 (SPAdes) (version 2) | ecosystem: Environmental > Aquatic > Deep subsurface > Groundwater | place...
TCAATAGTATAATAGTTAAAGATAAGAGGTCGTAAATTAAAAGTTTTAATTAAGTCAATCCTCGCCGCTTTCAATACACGAAAGTCAACGGAAATAATGGGTTGCGGGTTCTGAATTTATTCAGTCTTCCGCGTGCTCGACTATCTTCACCCTCCCATCTTTCCCCTCGGAGGGAATCGAACCCCCATCTAAGGCTTAGAAGACCTCTGTTCTATCCATTGAACTACGAGGGGAAAGATGGGAGGGCAAGTTGAACTACAGAGAGAAAAAGGCGGGAGGGAAAGTTGAACTACGAGGACAAAATAAAAATTTCAATCTCCGGATTTTTCCAATAAATTCAATAATTCCGTTTCTCGTTTATCCAGCTCTTTTACAATTTCGTCTATTTTTTCTTTTTTAATTTTTTGCGCTTCAAAATCATTATCTTTCAAACTGACAACTTCTATTTTATTCAAAAAAAAGAAAAAATAAAGATTAAATAAAACCGCGCTTATCAGGCCGATAATAAAAACAGACATCAGAATTTTCCAATAGAAAAACGGCCGCGTTTCTATTTTATCATCATTTTTTCTCCGCTTTATAATATTATAAAACAAGGAGACAAATGTTTTTTTGAATTGGGCGATATTCATCCCGTACGAAGTAGAACGCGAACTATCATTAGTTCTGCGATCTACTTTATTAAGTTTATTAAAGTATCAAATGACCTTTTTAATCCCGCGGTTATCGCGTTCGCGACTTCGTACGGGATTCATATTTGTGAAATTTTATAACTTAAAAGTCGTAAATTTATTTTAGATGTCCATTTATATCCTTTTTCTCCTTTTTGTTCAAATTGAGCGATAGTTTGAGGAGGATTTTTTTGGATAGATAATTGTTCAAAAGATATAAAATAAGATAAAGATTCCAGCATCTCAATAAAATAATATATTTCTTCAAAATCGCCTTTTAATTCAATATTTAAAGAAGGATAAGAAGTTTCCGTTTCTTTAGGCGTTTGAATAGATTGCAGATTTAAAGTCCCCCCCGATTTAGAAGCCAAAAATTCCAAATTTTCAATGAATTTTACCAAACCTTTTTCATTGCCAATAACGCTTTTTTCTATTTTTTCTTTTTTTTCTTTGAGTTCCGCGAAAGTCGTTTCAAGGGCTTTGAAATTTTTTATTTTATTTTCGGTTTTTTCCAATTCTCGCGCCGCGTTGAGTCCTTCTAATTTTAAATTTTTTAGATTATTTAAAACGAAAATCCAAAAAGCGGCGGCGCCCAATCCGAGCAAAATTAGTAATATTAGTAAGAAACGGGTTATTTTTATTTCGTTAGAAATACCGTTTTTTAACATATTTTTTAGACTCCGCCAAACGTTAAAGACATTATGGCGTTGGGGGGAATTACTTTAAAAAGATATCTAAAGAATAATTGATGTTATTTTCTTTTAATAAATTGGAAGGAGGAGATTTTATTTTTAAAAAATCATCCTTATTTTCCAAACTGTTTATAAATTTAAGCAAAGACGCTCTGGTTTCCGCTTCGCCTTGAAGAGCGATTTTATTTTCTTTTTTTTCAAAAGACATAAAATTTATGGAAATATCTTCAGTCGCTTCTTTTTTTAAATCCGTTATTTTTTTAAATAAAGGAGCGATATTTCTGATTTCATTCTTTTTTGTATTTAAGAAATCCGTTTCCGCGTTTAATTTTTCCAAAGCGATTTGAGTTTCTTTAAATCGGATAAAAACGGAGTTTTGATTCGCTATTTCAAGCTGTCTTTTTACATCAAGAACACTCGTTTTTAAAAAAATATGAGAAGGAAAAAGCAGAACTAAATTTACGATTAACAAAAATAAAACAATGGCGGCAAAAAAGATAAAAACCTTCCGCTTGTATTGTTTTTTGAAAAGTGTTTGTGTTTCTATCGGAAGAAAATTCATGCCAAAAATTAAGGAGTGAAGCGACTATAATTTTTTGAACACCCCCTCTTTTTGAATTCTGCTTTTTGATATTATCTATTATGTAGGTATTTTCAAATGAATCGGTATTACATTGTGTATCAGATATTATTTAAGCAGAATCTAAAAAGAGGGGGTTAAGAAAAATATACTCACTTCGTTCGTTATTTTTCTAAATCCATCCCGCGTTTTTAGCTTTTAGGCCAAGCCCAACCGCGGTGGCAAACTTCAATGAATTGTTAAATTCTATCTCGGGAATATATTTATCCAAGGAAAAAACATTTCGCCAAACATTCGCCAGTTTAACCGGTAATTTTAAGGTTAAACTTAGATATTCCGGCAGACCCGGCAAATTCGCGTCTCCGCCGCATAAAATAATTTCTTTAATGTTTATTCCCGTATTTTTATTATGAATATGGGAATAATGGCCTTGCCAATAAAGAATATATTTTTCTATTTCTTGGCGAAGGGCCGATATGGTTGGCACAAGTATTGATTGGATTTCTTTTTCTTCATCATTCTGATTTTGATTCTGAATATAATTTTTATGAAAAGGCGGCATTGCCCCCTTTTCTTTTTTTATTTTTTCCGCCTCTTCAACGGAAACCGTAAGACTTTTCGCGAGAACTCTATCTAAATCCTCGCCTCCAATTTTTACGGTTGAAGTAAACAAAACATTGTTTTTAACGAATACGGCAAAAGTGCTTCTTGTTTTTCCAAAGTCAACTATCATTTCCGGAGGGTTATTTTCTTCAAGCAAAGCGGTTTTTAACGCCTCTGTTTCCGATTCAAAAGCCAGCGGTTTAATTCCCGCGGCCATAAAAGTTTTTTGGTATGTTTTTACGACACGAAGAGGAAATACCGCCGCTAAAATATCAAAAAAATTTTGAGAATCCGTTCTTGCGTTTAAAATTTCATAATCAAAAACAGCTTCGTTTGATTTAATCGGAAAATAATTTTCTAACTGGAGATTAAGATTTTTTCTTATTTCTCTTCTGTCCATTTTAGGCAATTCAATAATGTCAAGCAAAGATTTTTCTTCGGGAAGAGACACAACCGCGTATTTAATATCGGTATTTTTAAATTGAGTTTTGAGAAAAGACGTAAATTCGTCTTCTTTTTTAATCTCGCCGGCCTCAATAATGCCGTCTGGCAATTTCTTTTCGCCGAATTGTTTTATAAACAAACGATTCTTTTTGATTCCAAATTGGATATACCTTATGGATTTGTCCGAAATATCAAAACCAACAGCCGGTGTTTTCAAAAATTTTGGAAGAGGAAAAAAATTAAATAAAGACATTGAGAATATTATAAAATAAAGAGCTAAAAAATTCAATTCAGGTGTATTAAATTTATCATTTAATCCTGTTCTAAGATATCAATCTGCTCTTGATATTTCTCCGCCAAAGACATTACATCGTCGCCGTAAAATCTGTATGACGGTTTATTCCAATTTCCGCCGGCGAAATATCTTAAGGCGGCTTTCCACTCGGCATTGCGGGTTCCGGCCGCGGCGCCGTTATCTTTTAAAAGCAGGCCGGCCGCCGCGAAAGCGTCAAACGGTTCCCAAGGGTTAGCTTTGGCGCTATTAGCGCTTCTTTGGCCGGGATAACGGCTGATAACTCCGACTATTGAATCTTTATATAATTGCCAGGTTGTGGGCATAAATTGAGCCGGGCCCATCGCTCCTCCGCAACCGTAAGAAGGCGCTTTTGATACGGGCATAACATCCGGGTTTAACCCAAGTTCAGCGGTGATTTCTAAAAAGGCTGTTTTCTGCTTTTCCGCCGATTTTTTTTGACCTATTCTTTGATAACACTCATAAAGGTCGACTTGCCAATTGCCTGAACCGATGTTCGCGCCAAGTTCGGATTCTTCGGCAACGACTCCCAAAAGAAACGCCGGCCTTATTCCCAATTCTTTAAAAATGATGTTCGCGTGATTTAAAGCTTTTTCAAAAGGAATCGCCGGAGAGCCGCGAAGAAGGAAAAGCTGGCTTCTGATTTGAGCCGCTTTTTTTTGCCGTTCATTCAGAATTGTCTGATATTTTTTTTCTTCTCCCTTCGTTGTTTTAAGAAGCTGATTTTTTTCCGTTTTATTTTCTTCAATCCGTTTTTTTTCCATTTCCTGAATCGATTTTAATTCAGTTTCCTGAATTTTATGATTTTCCAATTCTTTCCGTTCTTTCTCGGTTGTTGTTTTGATATCTCTAATTTCTCCGAGCGAATCCTGCATGGCGGCTTGAATTGAATCATAGGTGTCAAACTCGCCAAAAAATTCCGACAAATTGTCGTATTTTAAAATAAGCTCAACTAAAGATGTTTCGTCTAATTCGTTAATTCTGCGGATAAATTCTGCCAAAGATATTTTTCGCGAATCAATTTGACCGGCCAGATTTTCTATGGAAGCGGAGCGTTCAACGATATTTTCCGTAAGTTTGTCAATGGCGATTTTTCTCGCTTTAATTTCCAAAAGAGATTTTTGAATTTTTGCGTTTAAAATAGCGATATCTCTTTCAAAGGTCGTGGATTCTTTCTGCTTTTCTGTGATTGTCTGGCGATAGCCGGCGATTTGAGTTTCTAATTGACCGAGTTCCGCTTCAAGCTCCGCGCGTTTTTTGGAAACTGAATCTTGATTCACTTCAGCGGAGGAAAAGCTAAAACCTAAAATCCAAACCCCCAAAATACAAGTTAAAAAGGCGGTGATTATTTGACTTCTTCTATTTAATAAGTTAATATCTTTTCGGATTTGAAAATTTAACATTAACTTTAATTAAAACACACAAAGGAGAAATTACAATGAAAAAGATAAAACAGGTGGAATATAAAGTGATGCATATAAATGATATATATCAAATTGCCTTAGGTATACTTGAAAAACATTACAAAAAAGGAGAATGGTTGAGTATACCAAATACCAAAGAGTGCATTATAGGCAAATTTGATGATAAAGACCTTTCTGTTGTCAATTTTCTTCCTTTAAAAGAATTAGTGGAAGGTGTTTTTAATGAGTTAGGGAAAGAAGGATACCGGTTTGAAGGTTATTGGCCGTTGCCTCCGCATGGTCCTTACTCCGCTTATTATATTTTTTCAAGAGATGTGGAAAAAATTATGGAGTATTACGACGGAACATTTTAAATGAAGGTTTAATCTGACTAACTAAATTCTTCAATCGCGATTTCTAACAAAAAGCGGGGTTAACTTCCCGCTTTTTTATTTCCCAAAAAATATAGTCAGAAAAATAAAAATAAAATTTTTATTTTTCTGACTATATTTTTTGAGAACCCCCTCCTTTTATTCTGAGAAAATCATTGGCAATTCAGATTAAAGCGGTAGCGGACGCTTCGCTTAAATTTAGAGAGTTTCGCTTAGACTATTTGGAAAAAGGAGGGGGTGACGATTTTCTAAAACTCGCTTCGCTAGTTAAGAAAATCAGCCACTTCCAAAAATCTTTTTCAGAAATTCGCAGATCGTTGAGAATTTTTTTTAATAATGTTTTTCCAATGTCTTTTCCATGAGGATTTGGAACAAAAAGTTTAAAATTATTTTTCATTAAGAATTGATGGTTTCCTCCAGAAAAAGGGCCAGAAAATTCCAAGTGTTTTTAATTTTCTTATGAGATCGCGTCGGCTGATTGGTTTAAGCATTAGAATAAATTTTATCGGCGGCTCTGAAATTAAAAGAAAAACCTTTTATTGTTTTTCTTTCTCGCAGATTTATCAATAAGTACTCTTCCAGAATTTCAGCAAGTTCATTTCTTGTTTCTTCTAATGTTTTTTTTTGAGCGTAAATTCCCGGGAGTTCTGAAATCCAACCAGCCCACTCTTTTACTTCGTCATCAAATTCATATTCAGCCGTTAATAGCGTCTTTTCTATAAATTGTTGCGTTTTAGATACCATAAATATAACAATATCACATTTGATTGAATTCCGCAATCAAACCAAAATCCTTACTTTTCTTTTGCCTTAGCTTTTTTCCCCTCCTTTTCCTCTTCCTTTTCTTCCTCCTTTTTCTTTTCAGCGGTGGCTTCTATTTTTTCAAAATCAATCGGCCCCGCTTCTTCGGCTTTTTCTTCTTTAGCCGTTTCAATTAAAGCGATTATTTCATCCGACGCTCTCTCTAAAATTTTCACTCCCGCCGGCAATTTTAGGTCGGACACGAAAATTTTATCTTCCAAATTTTTTAATTTGGAAAGAGTAATTTCCAATTGATGTGGAAGATCGGACGGCAGGGCTTTTACTTCTATTTCGTGCAGGACTTTTACCAAAATGCCGCCGAGCGATTTGACCGCGTTTGATTCCCCGACAAAAGTTAATGGGACGACGGCTTCAATCGGTTTATCCATTTCAACAACTAAAAAATCGGCATGGACAGGCGCTCCGCTTAAAGGATCAAAAGCAGTATCATGAATTAAAATATTTTTCTTAACGCCTTCAAGATTTAGCTCTATAACCGATGTTTCTCCAGCTTCTTTAAAAATTTTTTGGAATTCTTTTAAAAAAATAAATACCGGCTGACTTTTGTCTTTTTTTCCGTAATAAACAGCCGGCATCCGGCCATTTTGTCTTTCCGATTTTAATTTTTTGCCAAAGATATTTCTTTTTTCCGCGTTTAAAATAAACATATTATAGATTATTTTATTTCTTCAACGATTTTTGCAAAGGCCGCCGGGTGATGTTCGGCGAGATTCGCCAAGATTTTGCGGTCTAACGCGACGCCGGCTTTTTTAAGTTTGTTTATAAATTTATTGTAAGGCAATCCGTTTTCCCGGGAAGCGGCATTTATTTTTATCTGCCAAAGTTTGCGGAATTCCCGCTTTTTTTTGCGTCTGTCTTGGAAAGAATGAAGGCCGGCATGAAGAAGCGCCTCTGTAGCCGCGCGTTCTTTTGATTTTCTTCCCCAGCGGAAACCTTTGGTTTGTTTTAAAACCTTTCTCCGCCGTTTTAACGATGTTGTTCCTCGTTTGACTCGGGTCATATTTTAAATGGCAGATACTGTTTTAATTGCTTTCGCCCAATATCAAAATTTTTCCATCGTTTTTGATGAAGTTGCATTTTGCGCGACTTTTTGGCGTTAAAATGATTTTGTCCCGGTTTTCTTGCCAGCACTTTTCCTTTGGCTGTCACTTTAAGCCTCTTTGAAAATGATTTGTTTGTTTTTGCCAAATTTTAAGGAGTGAGCGACTATATCTTCGATATATTTGGTTCGCTCGGAAAAAGTAAAAATAAATTTTTACTTTATTCCTCGCTGCCAAATATAAAATTTGAGCACCTAGCCCCACTTTTACAGACAAATTTCTTATAAATTCTTAATGTGAAGTAAGATAAAGTTTTGAGATGAATTGCTTAGTAAAAGTGGGGCTGGGTTAAGAAAAATATATTCGCTCGCTGCGTTCGCTCATTATTTTTCTAAACTTTTTCTAAAATAATCAATAATCCCCGAGGGCTTCTTTTCGGACCCTCGGTAATTTTATATTCAGCCGCGATAAAGCTTAAAATTCTTTTTATTCGTTCTTCCAAAAAATTTTTATCTAAATATTTTTCTCTTCCTTTTAAAGGCATGTCTATTTTTACCTTATCTCCGCCTTCTAAAAACTCGGACGCCTTTTTCGCTTTAACTTCCAAATCGTGTTTTGAAATGCCAACGCTTATTCTTATTTCTCTTACCAAGGATTGATGAATCGTTTTCGTCTTTTTATTTTTTCTGTTCTGCATGTACAGAAATTTTCCATAGTCCATCAGCTTGCAGATCGGCGGATTGACGGTAGACGAAATTTCAATTAAATCAATATTTTTTTCTTTAGCTATTTTAAGCGCTTCATTAATATTTAATACGCCCAGATTTACTCCGTTTTCATCAATAACTCTTACTTGAGCCGCCCTTATTTGATTGTTGATTCTAACTTGTTTTTGCAAATTTTTTATTTTTAATAATTTATCTCCTTTCCAGAACGCGAACTAAATTCCAACTGACAAACCAATCATATTTTTTAGTAAAAAACAACATTATTTCAAACAAATCTTTTTTGTAAGGGTCAATGGTTGTTTTAATTAGTCTTTCTAAATTTTGAACAGACCTTTCACGCAGCATATTAAACTCATTATGGAGTTCTAAAATTATCATTTTTTTCGGAAAACCGCATAATTTTTCAATTAATCCAAAATCTTCGGGTTTAATCTCTCTATTTTCTATAAATTTTTTTATATCCGGTTCGTTAAGAATACGCGAAACTCCCCTCTTTTTCTATTTGTTCCATAAAATATAGTGGAGATGAGGGGGTTGAACCCCTGTCCGAATAATTACCTTAAAATATTTTACAAGTTTAGCCTAATTAGAATTACGAATCAAGAATTATGAATTAGGCAAAATATTCTTAATTCATAGCTTAATAAATTTTCAATAATTTTCCTTAAGCTAAAGAAAATTATCTATCTCAACAAATATGACATCTGCTTTAACTTATTGAGAATCAGTCAAACAGACGGCTTTCGCTTTTTTTAAATTAAGCGAAAGCTGGAACTAAATGTCCCCAATCGCCTCCTATTAAAGAAGCAACAGCGGATTTAGTTTTTTGAAATAAGTTTGCGCTTATTTTTTTGAATAGTTTTTTGAGTTGTTCAGCTCAACTTGCCTATTTTAATATAAACTTACCCGTCAAAGCCAAGCATCCCCATTGCTTTAAGAAAAAGTTTTCATCTTTCTTTTCATATACCTTTCTGTTTCTTTTTTTTTAATCTTTTCCCGTTTATCATATTTTTTCAAGCCTTTAGCTACGGCAAACTCTAATTTTATCAAACCCTTTTTAGTATATATCCGAAGGGGGATTAAAGTCAAGCCCTTTTCTTGGGATTTTCCAAACAAATAATTAATTTCTTTTTTCCGAAGAAGAAGCCGTTTTGTTCTTTGAGAATCATAATCCGAGGGCGTGTTTTTCGGTTGATACGGCGGAATTTCAAAACCGACGATAAACGTTTCGCCCCCTCTTATTAAAACCCTGCTTCCCGCGAGCGAACCTCGTTTATTTTTAAGCGATTTTACTTCAAACCCTTTTAATTCCAAACCGGCCTCAAATTTTTCAATGATTTCATAATCAAAAAAGGCTTTTTTATTTTCCAAAAGCATATTTTTAATTATAACCCGTGTTGTTAATTCGGAAAAGGGAGGAAATTTTACCGCGCCAATTTGCAGAAGTCGGGACTGAAATTTTTAATTCTGAATTTTAAATTTTGAATAAATTTTTAATGCTCTAATTTTAAAACATTTAAAATTCAATCATTGATTCAAAATTCAAAATTAGAAATTCAAAATTTTATTTAAACTTATTTAACCCCTAGAATTTTACACCGCCGGTATTTTTTGTAGAATTAAAAAAGCCAGCCTAAAACAATTTAAGAAAGAGAGGGGGAATAATGAAAAATAACATTTCCGCGAAAGTTCTTTTAGAAATGGTTAAAAAGGGAAATAATTTGGCCGCGGCAAAGCTGATAAGTTTGATTGAAAAAGAAAATGAAACCGCAAAAAAAATAATCAGATATAAAATCAGAAAAAAACAAATTCCGATAGCGGGGATAACCGGAGCCCCTGGCGCGGGCAAAAGCACCTTGATTGATAAAATAATTCATAATTTAAGAAGAAAAGACAAAAAAATCGGAGTCATTCTTTGCGACCCGAAAAGCCCGATAAGCGGCGGAGCTTTTTTAGGAGACAGAGTGAGAATGCAAGGTCATAGTATTGATGAAAAAGTTTTTATCAGAAGCATGACGGCAGATTCGTCTTCTTTAGTGGCGAAACAAGTGAACGGAGTGATAAAAATATTCACCGCTTTGGGCAAAGATTTTATTATTATAGAAACAGTCGGCGGCGGCCAGCAGGATTTTGGATTGAGAAAAATAGTCAAAACACTTGTTTTGGTTTTAACGCCGGAATCGGGCGACGATATTCAGCTTTTAAAAAGCGGCGTTTTAGAAACGGCTGATGTTATAGTGGTCAATAAACAAGATAGAGACGAGGAGAGCGTTTTCTTTTCGCGGCTTCAAAATTTATTTGGCGATAGCCGGCGGCTAAACGATGGCTGGCAGCCAATTCTTCTTAAAACTTGCGCTACGGCCAGTAGAGAAGGCGAAGGAATTGAAGAATTGACCGCGGCGATTATGAGTCATTTTAAATTTGTTTCTCAAAACTGAAATAAGCGAGGGTAAACCCCCACACCCTTACGGGTGTGGCATTGACCGATACGCCCTTCGGGCGAATAAAAACTATTCATCCACGGGCTTACGCCCGTGGCATTCTGGGTG
>Ga0209541_10018096_pt1 | contig 10236 bp, 9 predicted proteins | sample RifCSPlowO2_01_FD_184027 | JGI IMG/M metagenome (GOLD analysis project Ga0209541, IMG submission 184027) | Groundwater microbial communities from Rifle, Colorado - Rifle CSP2_plank lowO2_0.1 (SPAdes) (version 2) | ecosystem: Environmental > Aquatic > Deep subsurface > Groundwater | place: Rifle...
CCCGCCCAGCTCTAAAAACCAAGCTGATGCTACTAGTAGCATATCAAGCAGAGAAAGCCAAAATCAGAATGAAGGAAAGCCCCGTTATGGCGGTTATCAGCCAGAGGATGTGCCTATAGAAAAGTTTTTTTATTTTGGCAACAAAACAAAGTAGCTAAATGGCGAGATTATGGAAGCACATACACCTCAGTTATATCTTTGCGCTATCTGCAAGGGAAAATTTCAATTTAAAAACGTCAAATACAGCAAAGATGGAAAAAGGATTCTTTGCGCGGATTGCTATAGCAAAGATGTTAAAAATACAACAAAGAAAGAGACTAAGGATATAAAAACAACAAATGGACAACCAATAAAGGAAACCATAAAAATTATATGTGTTAATTGCAACTATAAGTTTTCTTATAAGAAAGGGTCTAATACCAAGCTTATGTGCCCATATTGCGGGGGAAATAGACTAATGAGAGATAATATAACTGCTGATAAGTTAATAGAAGAAGTTTCAAAAAGTGGAGATGTTTATTGATTCAATAGGGTTAACAGTAAACTCACTTAATGGCCTTAAAATACTCTTTAACCCTATCCTTTATAGACTCCAGATAAAACTTCTCTATTTTCTCATCAAAAATCTCTTCTAAGGAAGCATTTTCAGTTATCCTGTATTTGTTTGCAATGCTCTCAATTAAAAATAGATCCTTAAGCCTTTTTAACTGCCTTCTTATATTAGAGCCAGCTATTCCTAACATTGCCAGGTTATTTTTTTTCCTTTCCTCTTTAACCAGCTCTTCGATTTCCTTGCTGTCCATCTCTTTTTTTGCATTCAACAAAACACTTAGAACATCAACAACAACATCTCTAGAATCACCTGGCTGCAACAAGCCAATGCTCAGGCATAATTTTCTTACTAAATCCCTGCCCTTTAGGTTGGAGGGTTTTTCATAGCGCCTTAATGTGATTTCAGCCAAAGGCGTGTCTTTTGCAATAGTTTTAGGCATATACAAGAAAGAATAATCAAAGCTTAAAAAGTTTTTGGTATTTATCTGCCGGAATAATATGAAATAACCATAGACCCAATCACTGATGCCGCAGCGAACATAGTCCCTAATATTAGCCAAGGCATTACTGCTGACCTCCTATACCTAACTAGTGAAGGCTCATTTGAATGTAATGAATAAGCCATAAGGGATAAATCTCCTATTGTGTTATCAAAGATAGTTTTAATCTTGGAATATGTTCTTGCCTTTCTGTTATCTATCTCTTTATACAAGCACTCCCTGTTTCTTCCTATTGGAGTGAATCCAACTTCCATTAGCCTTATATTAACTGGCTCAGTGATGGTGTGTCCTATTACACTGGACAGTTCTTTTTTTCCTATAGTCTCTTTTGGATTGTCTGGGCTGGTATAGTTGTCAATTAGTTTGTCTTGGCCATCTGTTATATTGTAATTTAATTGTATGATAATCTCCTTTATAATACTCCCAATTTCTACTGCAAGGGTTATATCATACCTATCCCATTTGTTATAACCAGCGCCTGCAAAATGCTTGTTTAAATGCTCTTCATTTGTAAAATCAGCAATTATCTTTGTGCAAGAACTGTCTTCTGATGCTTTCTTTACCAGCCCTTTAACTATGTCTTCTATTGTGCCATCAGGCTTAGCAGTTATACTAATCATTTCATGATAGAAACAAGGAGCTGTTTATAAATCTTATTTTTTTTACTACGGAATGTTAGTAATTTATCCAAAAATAATGCAGAAATAATAAAAAAATAATCTACTTCCCCTTCAGTTTAGGTATATTCAGCAGCTCATCCTTGCCAAGCAATGCAATTCCTGCTTTATTCCCTATTATTTCCACTTTCACTATTTTATCTGGCTTTTCCAAATCCACTTTTGGCTTGTTTATGACTTCTGTCAATTTTATTATCAAGTCCTTTTCATGCAAATCTGTTTTTCTCTTGCCTAAATCCATTTTCCAGCTTTCTTTTTCCTTTATTGCCTTGTCAAATTTCTTTAATTCCTTCTGCATGTCCTTGATTGATGCTTTAACCCACTTGTCTATGGGTATCCAGTGGAAGGTTTTGTCGAATAAATCAGGCTTTTTTTTGCACAGCTTCACCAGGCTCTGCACAACCTTCCTTGCGTCTTTCACCCTTGTGTTAAAAATTCCATCTATCCCGCTTTTTAGATGCTTTGCCTCATTTTTTATTTCCTTTAGAACCCTGTCTACTTCCTCTTTCGCAGAACCGGCATGCGCAGGGTCATATGTTACAATAAGATTGGCTTCCACCATTGTGTATCACCCCTGTAAGGCATAGGGGATAATAACTATTTATACTTTGTGTTTTGGGATTGGAAATTTAGCTGCAATAATTTGTTGTTTTAATTTAACTATCAAATAGTAGTTAAATTAGCAATATTTTTAAAGGAAAGTGTATTATTATGTTTTAAAATGGCTCAAGAGTATTCAGTAAGGGATATATGCACATTTATACGCAAAAACTATAGTGATGAGCCTGCAAAAAATGCGTTTGAATATTTAAAAAAAATAACAGAAGGAGCAAACCGGATTGATGATTCTGGGCTTAAGAGTGCTGTAGATATTTTGGCAGAAACATACCCAGCTCTATGTAATCTAGGCCGGTATGATTTCAATAAAGTTATCACGGATTTAAAGCGCTCTAGAAGGAACATAAGATTAACTGTGGGTTTTACAATCATTGCCATATTAACTAGTATCTTAGCCTATAGGAGTTGTGCTAAACCCCAAGAACAGGAGCCAACCATAGAACAACAAGCAGAACAATATGTGCGGGGAGTAATTGACGAAAGAGTGCAGCATACAGAAAAAGGAATACAAGTTGACCTTGATGACAGTTCTGAATTCTATGGTAAACTAATAAAGTTTAAAAAAGCTTACAATAATTTGAGTAGTGAAGAAAAAGAGCTCATGAAAAAAAAAGCAGGCGCTATAGCTGAATTGTACGCCTCTCCTGAACCAGAAAACAAAGAAAAGGCAAAGCAAGGACTTGATGACTTATTAGTTGAATTAGAAAAAAAGGGAATTAAACTGGAATAAAATCAATCAAACCTTGTCAAAAAATATCTCAAACTCTTTTCCCTTAACCTTTTCATTGCTGTGCTCTTTATGCTTCTTAGCTGGGCCTAGCTCAGAGCTTATCTTAATTTTGTCCGCCCCAACTTTCTCCTGTATCTGTTTTTCCCATTTTTTCAGCATTTCTTCAAGGTCTTCGTCAACCTTCAAAAACAAAGAAATCCTGTCAGCCTTTTGCAGTCCAGCCTTTTTTCTTAATGCCTGGACTCTTCTCATTACCTCCCTGGCATAGCCTTCTGCTTCTAACTCCTCATTCCTTTCTTTGTTTAGGTAAACCAATCCTCCCCTAAATGGGGTTTCTTCATAGGGATATGGCACTTCCCTTGTGACAATTAAATGCTCTTTTACAATATTTATTTTTTCTCCATCTATATCTAATCCAAATTTTCCTTCTTTTTCTATATGCTTTAGGATTGTTTCAGCACTTTCTGAAGCCAATTTTGCTATTATCTTAGGCGCTTTACTGCCAAAATCAGGGCCTATCTGCTTGAAATCAGCTTTAACAACAGATTTAACTCCAGCTAATTTATCCTTTACTATAACCTCCTTAACATTCATTTGTATGCTTATAATTGGCATTAATTTTTCAACAGCATCTACAACCCTTTTATCTGAACTAACCACAACGATTTCCTTAAGGGGCCATCTTACTCCTAACTGTATCTTTTCTCTTGCTGCCAGCGCATTCTGCACAATAGAGCTTACTATATCCATGTTTTCTTCAAGTTTTTTATCAACTAATTTTGTTTCTGAAACAGGCCATTCAAATAAATGGATGCTTTCTTCCTTTAAGCCAAACTCTTCCTTTAAATTTTGGTAAATTGCTTCTGTTATAAATGGGACAATAGGCGCAAATAATTTTAGGGATTCCAAAAGAACTTTGTATATCGTACAAAGGACTATTTTTTTCTCTTCTTTAGAGCCTGTTGAGGATTTGTCTCTTGTTAATTGTATGTATGTTCTTGATAACTCTAAAAATAACTCTTCCGCAACCCAGGGCATCTCATTTAGCTTATACTCATTGAACAATAATGTTACTTTTTCTATAGTTGAATTTAATTTTGAAATGATGTACCTCTCTTCAATTGAGAAATTTGCAGCTTTAATCTTTGATGGGTTTATCTCCAAGTCCTTTGAATAATCAATAAGATATTTATGCAGATTCCATAAAATATTGAGGTTTTTGTTCTTTATTTTTGTGTCTTCAAGATTATAGTTTATATCCACGCCGGGATTTGCGCCTCCTATCATATAATACCTTAATGTGTCTGCTCCGTATTTGTCTATGACTTCATAAGGGCTTATGACATTGCCAAGGCTTTTTGACATCTTTCTTCCTTCTGCGTCCTGCACAAAGCCGTGCATGTAGCATGTCTTATAGCTGTGCTTGCCCATTGAAACCATAGAAGCAACCAAAAGCAGATTAAACCAGCCCCTTATCTGGTCTTTTCCTTCCAGAATAAATTCAGGAGGCCACAGCTTTTTGAACAGCTCTTCTTTTTGGGGATAATCAAGGCAGGTCCATGATGTTGTTCCGGCATCTATCCACACATCCAAAATATCAGGAATCCTGTTTTGCGTTCCGCCGCAGCTGCATTTGATTGTTACTTCATCAATGTAAGGCTTGTGCAGGTCATCCGGCACTTTGCCAGCCAGTTTTTTTAGCTCGGCAATTGAACCAATTATAGTATAGTTATCGCATTTGTTGCATTTCCATATTGGCAGCGGAGTTCCCCAATATCTCTGCCTTGTAATCCCATTATCCCTCAAATTAGACAGCCATGAATCAAACCAGCTTGAGCCTGCCCAATCCGGCTGCCAGAATACCTTTTTGTTCAAATCCTTCATTTTTTCAATTAAGTCCTCTACTTTAAAGAACCACTGCTTTGTTGTCCTGAAAACAACAGGGTTATGGCATCTCCAGCAATGGGCATATTCATGCTCAACGGGCGCTATAGTGATTAGCGCATTTTTTTCCTTTAATGCCTCTATGAATTTTTTATCATCCTTTTTTGCAGTCAATCCAGAAAATTTTCCCATTGTTTTTGGGAATACGCCCTGCTCATCAATATTATTGAATGGAGGCAATCCTTCTTTGTGGCCGATTTCATAGTCTTCGGGCCCGCAGCCAGGAGCGCAATGAACCAGGCCGGAGCCTGCAGACAGGTCGACATACTCTGATGATAAAACAACTGTATGCAGCTTATCTGACTTAATCTCATCAAACGGCTTTATCTCGTTTTTCAGCGGATGCTCGTATTTCATGCCTTTTAATGCAGCTCCTTTAAACTGCTCAATAAGCTCAAATTTTTTGTCTATGGAGCCTAAGAAAACATTTGCAAGGCCTTTTGCAATAATCCATGTTTCAGAGCCGACTTTTGCCCTTACATATTCAAGTTCAGGATTGACCATTACTGCCAGGTTAAATGCCAAAGTCCATGGCGTTGTAGTCCATATGATGAGGTATTCATTCTCTTTTCCTTCTACTTTGAATTTTACAAAAATAGAATCCTCTTTTATGTTGCTGTATTCAAGCTCATGCTTTGCCAGAGCTGTTCCGCAATGGCTGCACCACTGCATTGTTTTCAAGCCTTCGTAAAGCCTTTTGTTTTCATGCGCTTTCTTTATCAGCCACCATTCACCTTCCATAAATTCGTTTGTTATGGACTTGTATGCGTTTTCAAAATCCATCCAGACGCCAATTCTTGTAAAATCCTTATTCATCATCTCCAGATTGTAGAGGCTTAATTTTTTGCATTCTTTAGTAAATTTTTCAATTCCAAACTTAGGGATTTCATCCTTGTTTTTTATGCCTAATTTTTCTTCTGCCCTGTGCTCTGTCGGCAAGCCGTGCATGTCATAGCCTGCCCTGTCCCAGACATCAAAGCCAGCCATTCTTTTGAACCTTAAAACAGAGTCCTTTAGCGCCTTGTTCCAAGCTTGCCCAAGATGTATCCTGCCAGAAGTGTATGGCGGGCCATCTAAGAAATAATAGCTCTTTTTCCCTTTATTCTTCTCTTTAGCCTTCTGGTATATTTTTTGGGTTTCCCAGAACTTTAATATTTCCGGCTCTATTGCATTTGGCTCGTATTTAGCTATCATGATTAGTATAAGAAAAAGGGTTTATATTTAAATATTTACCTTAAAACAAAGCCGTATTTTAACAAATGCGCTTAAAAGAATTTGCCAAGCTGTTTCTGCCCTTGCTTTTCGAATATATCTTCTTTTTTATAGCCTAAAACTGCAAATATTTTTTCTACAGAAGGAATCACTTGGTTCTCAATGTAATAGTCCGCGTCATAGTCTTCCTGCTTTACTTCCTCAGGGAGCTTTGCTTTGTCCCTTATCTTTTTTTCCCCTTTTGTAACAACATACTTTATCATAAAACCAGGGCCAACTTCTATGCCCCTTTCTTTTAATTTTTTTGCAATTGCAACATGGGGGCCAATTGCAGCATAATCCTGCGTTTCCTTTTGCAGCTGTGTGTGGATTATGACTTTCTCCAAAGGAATTTTTTTATTTTTTAGCCCTTTAACAATCTGTTTTACATAATCCAGCGCTTTTTCTGGCTTGTTCTCCTTCAGGATGATGTTTAACACCTGCTCCTGGACCTCTTTTGCTATAAAGCTCCAGTTCCTTCTTACTGTTTCAAAACCACGAATTTTCAGAGCGCCTTCTTCTGTCAGCAGGGCATATTTCTTTTTTGCGCCAAACTCACCTGCTTTTGCTGAAACAAAAATTCCCCTAGTGTAAAAGCCCTCATACCCCAATTCCATTAATCCTGGAAGCTCAAGATTAATTTTTTCTGCAAATTTGTCTGCAGCTTCCTTTGTTTTTCCATCCAATGTCAAAAATACAGAATCAGTGTCAGAGTAAAGAACCTTAAATCCAGCACCCTCCGCTTTGTTTATAACATTATGAATATAAAATCTTCCCCACGCCGTTGTAGCTCTTGCGCATTCTATGCTGTACCACCTAGCCCCAAAAAAACCCAAGTAACCATAGAACGAATTTGCCAATAATTTTAATGAATGTTCTCTAGCATCCAGCAAAGGAGACGGCTTTCTCTCTTTTATTATTTCTTTTATCCTCATTCTCCTTTTTATTAAATCTTCTATCATCAGTGGTATAAATCCTTTTTTCTTGGTGCAAAACCAATATATCTCTTTTTTATTTTCTGTTGGAGCGACCTTTGCTTTCTCCCTGCAGCAATCGCAATTTATAGTTTCTGGCCCTATGTTGTGGGAAGAGATTATTGTAGGGTAAAGGCTTCTGTAATCAAATACAACAATATCGCTGTACAGGCCCGGTTTTGGTTCATAGACAAAACCGCCTTTATAAGTCTGCATTCTCCTCTGCCTTATCTCATCATGGTGGGGTTTGTTAGGGGCAATCTCCTTGAAATTATATGCTTGCTTCAATAGGTATGATTCAACCAATTGTGAAAAACCCATCCTATTGATATCATAAATTGGCAATCCAATTATTTTTACCAGCTCCATAATATTAGGCAATAATTTCTTGCATAATTTATATGTTAATACAGAATCATGCAAGTTATATTCGCAGAACTCGCCTAGCTGTGCAGGCGTTTTATCCCAAATAACACTCATCCCATCCAGGTCAACATCTAGCTTTTTTTCATTTAGAAGCTCTTTTGCTGTATTATTCAATGAATAGGCTTCTGTGTCAAAAGAACCGCCCATTGTTTTTACTATAAATTTAAATATGTCCAGGTGGGTAAGTCCTCTAATGCTGGAAACCGTTGTTCTTCCATGTTTTACCTTTAACTCAGAATGATCTAAACCAATATCTATTTTTATTTTGTATCTTTCAGCTCTTGTTTTTATGTAAGGCATGTCAAATTCATCTGAGAAATAGCCTGTTAATATATCCGGCCTGTAGTGCTCAATAGTCTCTTTAAATTTTTCTATCAATTCTTCTTCTCCATCAACAAACTCGACATACTTCAAATCGGTTTTAAACTTTTTCCATAAAAAGACCTTCTCAAATTTTTCTCCATAAAAGCTGATCATTATAATGGGGTTTTTTTCCGGGGCAATTGCTTTTCCTAACGGGCTGTATGTCTCTATATCAAAAGCAAGGATCCTTGGGTTTTCTAATGCATCGTCAGAATATTGCTTAATGCTGGTTGCCTTAAGCACAGGCACTTTGCTTTTTTGTGTTACAAAATCGCCTTCCACCTCAACCAGTGTTAAGGGTGTAATTCCCTTATCGATTAAATAACGCCTTCTGAACTGTATGTCATACTCATTAACAGACTCCAAAACATTCCAGTCCTTTATTATCTCCCTTATTATAGGGACATCTTTTGGTAATTTGGTGTAAACCTTAACAGCATCAACCTCTTTACCCAAATACTTTCTCTTGGCTATCTCTGTTTTTGTTACAGCGGCCTCTTCATTTTCCTTCTCTACCTTTATTTTTTCCAGTTTTTCTTGTACCTCTTTGCCCATTTTGGGTATTACATAAAAATAGGGCTCAAAATTCTCATCTAGAACGCATAGCTGCTCATTCTTAATTGTTTTTCCGTATAAATGAATAACTGCTTTGCCATCTATTATTTTATAGGTTACTTCTAACGGGAAAAACCTTATTTTTTCTGCCATACGATTATGTGGTAATATATTGTTTATAAACATTATGATAGATTTAGGGCCAAGTTGACAAATTTAGAGAAGATTTATAAATAATTGCTGTTCTACTACTCAAATAGTTAAAGAAAATGGATCATGATGGGGAAGGCTGGAAAAAGGAACTTGAAAAGGTAAAGCCAGTTAAAAGGTGCCCCAAATGCCATGGTTTAGCTTTAACCTTTGATATAGAAAATGGGAAGATATGTTGTGAAGATTGCGGTTATGAAGAAACCACTTCAAAAATTTAAAAGGGTGAAAAAATGAGGTCACAGTATAAAGGGCAAAGAGTAGGTGTTTTTGTTGATGTGCAAAATTTGTATTATTCTGCAAGAAGTTTGTATAATACAAAAGTAAATTTTAATGCTGTATTGAAAATAGCTGTTGGCGGGAGAGATTTAATTAGGGCAATTGCTTATGTCATAAAAGCAGAGGCAATGAAAGAGACTACATTTTTTGATGCTCTAAAAGCAATAGGTTTTGAAGTCAAAGCAAAAGACTTGCAGGTATTTTATGGAGGCAATAAAAAAGGCGATTGGGATATAGGCATTGCTATGGATACAATTGAATTGGCCCCCAAGCTGGATACAATCATACTGGTCAGCGGCGATGGTGATTATGTCCCATTGGTCCAGCATCTAAGAAGGGCCTTTGGCTGCAGGGTAGAAGTAGTTGCTTTTGGCAAGTCAGGCTCTTTAAAGCTGAAAGAGGAAGCGGACTCATTCTTGGATTTGGATATAGATGCAAGGAAATATTTAATGGCAGGGAAGCAATAAAATTTTTAGTGAAATAACCAACGCAGTATAACAATATTTATAAATACACTTCTTTTCCCAAAAATTAAAGGGGATTGCATGTTTAAGATAGTAAAAAAACAGAAATTAGCAGAAGATACATTCTTGATGGAAATAGAATCACCAGAAATAGCAAAAAAAGCCAAAGCCGGGCAATTTATAATTCTAAGGATTGATGAAAAAGGAGAAAGAATACCTCTAACAATTGCTGATCATAGCAAAAGAACCATAACAATAGTTTTTTTGGTTGTCGGTGAAACAACAAAACAATTAGCCTCTTTAAGAAAAGGGGATAAACTGCTTGATTTTGTCGGGCCATTGGGCAACCCCAGCGATATAAAAGAGTATGGCACAGTCTGTTTGGTTGGCGGCGGTTTGGGGATTGCTCCCATATACTCCATAGGGAAGGCATTAAAAAAATCAAAGAATAATATAATCACAATAATAGGCGCAAAAACCAAGAAGCATCTATTTTGGGAAGACAGGTTTAAGAAGATATCGCATAAATTGATAATATGCACTGACGATGGAAGCAAAGGCATAAAAGGTTTTGTAAGCAATGCTTTAAAAAATCTGATGGAAGAAGAAAGAATTAATTTGGTTATAGCCATAGGGCCGCCAATTATGATGAAAGTTATTTCTGATATAACAAAAGACAGGATAAAAACAATAGCT
>Ga0209541_10018098_pt1 | contig 10235 bp, 6 predicted proteins | sample RifCSPlowO2_01_FD_184027 | JGI IMG/M metagenome (GOLD analysis project Ga0209541, IMG submission 184027) | Groundwater microbial communities from Rifle, Colorado - Rifle CSP2_plank lowO2_0.1 (SPAdes) (version 2) | ecosystem: Environmental > Aquatic > Deep subsurface > Groundwater | place: Rifle...
ATTGTACCGCTTGATGTCTCCGCAACATGGAGCTACGCACTGCCTCTCACCGAGGGCGCAAATGCAATCTCCCTCACCTCCAAAGACGCTTCAGGCAATGAGAGCGCTGCCGTAACATCGAGCATCATGCTCGACACAGAAACTCCAACAGTTGCCGGCGTAACGGATGGCGCCTCCTATAGTGGAAGCGTAACTCCAACATTCTCTGACAATATAGAAATCGCGGGAGCAACTCTGAACGGCTTATCCTTCCCATCCGGAACAGAAGTAACCGATGAAGGCGATTATGAGTTAATTGTCACTGACACTGCGGGAAATACGACAACCGTACACTTCACGCTTGACTTTACAGTACCAGGAACACCAACCGTAAACTCGGTCACGACTCCGACAAACGTAACTCCGCAAATTATCACGGGAACAAAAGATGCCTCAACTTCCATCTTCGTAAATGGAGCGCAGACAGTTGATCTAACAACTTCCACCGCATGGAACGCAATCGTTTCGCTTGTAGAGGGATCAAATCTCATTTCCGTAACCGCAAAAGACATCGCGGGAAATGAATCGGACGTGGCGACAACGACAGTTATTCTCGACACGACAGGCCCAACGGCTCCGATTATTTCTCCGGCAAACGGCAAGTATAATTCGGCAGTGAATGTTTCCTTGGCTCTCGCGAGCGATGCTTCTTCAACTTTCTTTACTATAACCGGACTAGATCCAACAACAAGTTCGATTGCCTACAATAGCGGAACATTAAGCGTAAACGGCACGGATGGCACGACTAAAACATTCAAAGTCGTTTCTTATGACGTGCTTGGAAATAGAAGCGCGATTGCCTCAACGACATATATTTTTGATAAATCAGCTCCGCAAATCACGATAACTGGTGAGAATCCGGTTAGCATTGAGCGCGGACGGGAATACATTGACGCGAGCGCGACTTCAACGGATGTAGTTGACGGCGATCTTACAAATCAAATTACAACCTCAAGCAACGTAAATATCCTGGTTCAGGGAGCGTATAGCATAATCTATTCCGTGTCCGATTCGTCGGGAAACATAACATCATCTACAAGAACGGTTATCGTAACGCCAGACATAACGCCACCCGAATTGATGATTATTGGAAGCGCGGAAACATCCGTTGAATTGGAAACGCCGTATGCGGATGCGGGCGCGACCGCGATTGACCTTGTGGACGGTGACATTAGCGCGCAAATAACGGTAACTTCAAACGTTACAACCTCAACCGCGGGAACATACCAGGTGGTATACACGGTAAACGATTCAAGTGGAAACACCGCCTCCTCAACACGCGTCGTAATCGTAACGGGCGATAAAACAAAACCGGTTATCACACTTCTTGGAAATACCTCAACGACAATCGCGAAAGGAAGCGTCTATTCCGACGCGGGAGCGACGGCAACCGACAACATTGATGGAACCATCACCTCAAAAATAATCATTACAAATTCGGTAAACGCAAATGTCGCGGGGACCTACACTGTTCGCTACAATGTCGTGGATAAGGCTAAAAATACAGCGAACGAAGTAACGCGCTCGGTTGTTGTGGAAAATGACACAATCACGCCCGTCATAACCTTAAACGGCTCAAGCGCCGTATCAGTGGAAATCGAAAGCGCGTACTATGAAGTGGGCGCGACAGCGACAGATAATTTGGACGGAACCATTGCCGTCTTCTCTACAAGCACGGTAAACACGAGTTCAATCGGAACCTACTCGGTAACGTATACGGCAACCGACTCATCTGGAAATAACGCGTCGGCAACACGAACCGTAAACGTAATCGTGGACCAGACAAAACCGGTTATCACCCTCCTCGGTGTTCCGGCAATAAATACAATTCTAAATACTCCATACACAGACGCGGGAGCAACGGCAACAGATAATATTGATGGCGTAATTACGATAAACATCATTTCTCAATCTAATGTAGACGTAAACGCGACTGGCACATACGCCGTAACCTACAACGTATCAGACAATGCCGGAAACGCGGCAAACGAGATAACGAGAACAGTGCGCGTGGTGGAAGCGGAAACGGACACGACCTCTCCGGTCACAACGCTTGTCGGGTCAAGCACGATACAAACGGAAATCGGTTCCGTATATACCGACCTTGGCGCGACGGCAACCGACAATCTGGATGGAGACATAACAGCGAACATTGTTTCTGTAAGCACGGTAAACACAAATATGTTGGGAACCTACTCGGTAACCTACAACGTTTCTGACGCGGTTGGAAATAAAGCTCAAATAGTAACAAGAATCGTGGAAGTGGTAGATACGACAAAACCGACCATCACGCTTCTTGGATCCGCGACAGTAAACGTAAAAATTGGAGGCGCATACACGGAGAGGGGCGCGACGGCGACGGATAATGTTGATGGAGAAATCGGTTCAAACATATTGATTCAGTCAAATGTAAATACGAACGCGACCGGCACGTATGCGGTAACATACAATGTGTCTGACAGAAGCGGAAACGCGGCTGATACGGTAACCCGAATCGTAAACGTGAATCCCCTGCGGGTACCGGTGATTTCCAGCCTTACCCCAACCAACAACCCCCTCTTTATGGCGGCGAGTTCCACAATTGAAATGAACCTTTCTCTAAGCGACGGGGATGATGACTTTATAAGCTACAACGTTGCCATCACCTCGCCAACCGAAGCGGATTCAAACAAATGGCCGGTAGTGGAAAACTTCACGATTGTTGAACCATCAGCAACGCTCTCAAACTTCAATGCCATAGGAACGATTACATTCACTCTCCGAACAAGAGAATACTGGAATAACGCGACGCTCACGGTAACCGCGAAAGATGTGGATGGTAATGAGGCAACAACCACAAAACTAATCCGCACAAGATAAGAACCAATATGAAGAACACAACAAAAAACTCCATATCACTAATAATCTTGGGAATAGCAATGCTGAGCGCGCTTCAGGCATCCGCGGCGGCCTCGTTTGACGTTCAACAAATTGGAAGAAACGTAACGCGGGGAGACGTTATTTTTGGAACCGACATAACCGCGAACGCAGGAACAGAAACAGTGCTCATAGATATTGAAGTATCAAACATTGGCGCGAATCCTTCAACGACCTCAACAACCGTCTCCGCGACACTTCCCTCCGGCGCGAGTTATGTTTCCGGTTCAGCAAAATTATTCGGCGGTTCGTGCGCGGATACGACAAACGGATGCCCAATTTCTGACTCTGTTTCGGGAGCGGCCTTTCCGTTGGATGATCCCTATATCTTGGGAGCGCTCGCGGTAAACGACGGCATTTCAGTGCAATATCGTCTGACTATCACGCCCGGAACAACGAATGTAATGACACTTCCGGCAGTAACGGTTGCGGATGGCGCAATTCAGGCGCAATCGGGAACCATGTCCCTTTCGCCAGACTTGCCGCCGGTTATAACGCTCACCGGATCAAGCACAATTCAGCTTGTGATTAGTGAGGCGTTTACCGACCCGGGCGCGACCGCGACAGATGTGAATGAAGGAACTCTTAGTGTTGTACGAACTGGCACCGTGAATACCGGAGCCGTAGGAACATACGCGCTAGACTACAACGTAAGTGATTCGCGCGGAAACGCGGCAACACAAAAAACACGAATCGTGCAGGTGAGTTTGGACACGGTAAAACCGGTCATCACAATGAACGGGTCAAGCACGGTAACGTTGGTTCTAGGCGCCTCATACACGGATGCCGGAGCGACCGCGACCGATAATATTCAGGGAACGATTACAAATCAAATAGTCACGACAAATCCGGTAAACTCAAACGTTCTGGGAACATACACGGTACGCTACAATGTTACGGACTCGTCTGGTCTTGTCGCCGATGAGAAGACAAGAACGGTTCAGATAATCGCGACGCCCGACACGACAAAACCGATTATCGCCCTTCTTGGTTCGGCAACAGTAACGCTTACGGTTGGTGATACATATACCGACGCGGGCGCGACCGCGACAGATGATATTGATGGAACGATTACCTCAAACATAACTTCGGTAAGTACGGTAAATACTGCCGTCGCCGGAACCTACTCCGTAACCTACAACGTTTCTGATTCAAGTGGAAACGCGGCAGATTCAGTCATTCGGACTATTGTCGTGAATACTCCGCCCGTAACATCAACTCCTGTTGTTGTTATCGTGGTAGGCAGTGGTGGAGGTGGCGGAGGTGGAGGCGGTTCATCCGCTCCGGAGGTTCCAAACTCCTCCGTAGTGATAAATGCCGACACGGCTCTTACGAACTCAAGAACAGTCACGCTTACACTAAAAGCGATAAGCGCGACCCAGATGATGATTGCGGATGACGCGAGTTTCACCGGACGCGAATGGGAAGTATTTGCGACAACAAAAATCTGGACTCTCCCAAGCGGAGTAGGAACAAAAACGGTGTATGCCAAGTTTCGTGATATTGGAATGAATGTCGCGGGGCCCGTCTCGGACTCAATCTATCTTCAGGAAGGAGCGGTAGTAACGCCGGTAATAGCAGGAACGACAAGCGGAACCGATGCTCAATATGTCTTCACAAGAGATCTCGCGTATGAAGATGCGGGACAGGACGTAACGGAACTTCAAAAGATAATAACGTCGGAAGGCTTCTATGAGGGCGCTCCGTCCGGAACCTTTGATACAAAAACACTGGAAGCGGTAAAGAAATACCAAAAAGCGAAGGGAATAACCGCGACTGGCTACATTGGCCCTCTCACAAAAGCGGAATTAAACAAAAAGAAAACCGTTGGAACGACAGCCGTTTCAAGCATTGTTGCAACTTCAGGAACATACACAAGAGATTTAGCGTATGGAAAGAGAGGCGCGGACGTAACGAATCTCCAAAGCCAGCTCACAAAAGAAGGCTTCTATAACGGCCCCGTAACAGGCTACTATGGCGCTCTTACGGTGCAGGCGGTAAAGAAATATCAAGTCGCGAAGAAGATTAGCCCCGCGGCTGGATACGTAGGACCTCTGACAAGAGTCGCGCTCGGCGCCTCTCTTCCTCAAAATGTTGCGACACCGATAACGCCAGTGGCTCCGACAACTCCGGTTGCCCCCTCTTTGAATGTTGCGAAAAAAGAAGAAGCTGAAAAGAATCTAAAAAATCTTCAAGCACAGCTTCTTGAACTTCTTGAACAGCTCAAGAAAAAATTAGAATAACAATAAAAGTCTCCCCCTCCCCTAAGTCTTAGGGGAGGGACGGGGTGGAGTTAATTTCAAAGAATTTCTATGAATTTCATTCCCGTCTTAGCGGGGATATGTTTCTCTACATACTCTTGCTGTTTCGGAAAAGATGTGCTAGATTAGCATCGTGAGTGAGTAAGAGTGCTCTACGACGATATCGGCAGAGCATTCCCTCCATCCAGCCCCGCATTCGCGGGGCTGGTTTTTATTTTCGTCTACAATATAATATCTCGCCACCACTATGGTGGGACGAGGTTATGATAGTAGACGAAAATAATCTCTTTGATCCCGAGAGCTCTTGGAGATGAGGGACCGAGTGAGTTCCGCATTAGAGGGACGACGAGGGATTTCCTTTTTGATATAATAAACATGGGGTAGCAGGATAGCGCACTCACAAAATAAAAAATTGGAGGTCACCACTGCTATCCCTCGCATAATCCACCGGATTGGCGAATTATGTGAGGGATAAAAAGTGAAGAGCTGGAAAAATCACACGCTACCCGCTACTATACAGGGAGGTCATTTGACCTCCCTGTATACGTATTTGTAGGCCTGTGGTGAGCCTGCTCCGTTAGAGAGGACGAAACATCATCTTCTTTTGCATATCTTTTCTTCTCGTTATGAGCAACAAAACTCTCTAACGGAGCCTGCCGAATCCATTCGGATAACTTGTGGTGAGCCTGCCGAATCCATTCGGAGCGGTATTATGAAATCATTTATCAAAAAACTGATAATGGGCGACCCGATAAAGCCCTATTGGCAAAGAGTGGGGCGCGTAAACGCGAAGGAAAAAGAAATGGAAGCCCTGAAAATTGAAGGACTGGTTTTGAAATCAAAAGAACTTGAAAAAAAAGTGGAGGAGGGGACATCGCTGGATGATGCGCTGGAAGATGCTTTCGCGCTTGTGCGTGAAGCGAGCAAGAGAACATTAGGTCAGCGTCATTATGATGTGCAGTTAATCGGAGGAATGGTGCTTCATGAGGGAAGGATAACGGAAATGTTAACGGGAGAGGGAAAAACGCTCGTGGCAACGCTCTCGGCGTACCTAAACGCTCTCGCGAAGAAGGGCGTGCACATCGTAACCGTAAATGACTACCTCGCGAAACGCGATACTGTGTGGATGGGGCAGATATATCACGCGCTCGGCATGAAAACGTCCTGCATCGTGCACGATACGGCATATATCTATGACCCGAAATTTGAAGGGACTTCCCTTGATACGGAACGAGACGCGGTCGCGAGCTTTAGGGTGGAAGATAAATTTCTTCGTCCCGTATCCAGAAGAGAAGCGTATATGGCGGATATTACCTATGGCACGAATCACGAATTTGGGTTTGACTTTCTGCGGGATAATCTTGTCATAAGTCTGGGTCAGAAAGTTCAGCGCGAACACTGCTACGCGATTATTGACGAGGTGGACAGTATTTTAATTGATGAGGCGAGAACCCCTCTTATCATCTCGGCTCCCGATGAGCAGTCAAGCGAGTTCTACAAAGTATTCGCGAAAAACGTTATGGCGCTGAATAGCGAGGAGGACTACCTTGTTGATGAGAAGCTAAAAACGGTGAGTATCATGGAGTCGGGTATAGACAAGGTGGAAAAACAGCTTGGACTTCAAAACATTTTCGCGCCGGAAAATTCGCGCCTCGTCCACTTTCTTCATGAAAGCTTAAAGGCAAAAGCCCTCTTCAGAAAAGACAAAGAATACGTCGTGCATGGCGGAGAAATTGTGATTGTTGACGAGTTTACCGGACGCATGCTTCACGGACGCCGGTATTCGGGAGGGCTTCATCAGGCGATTGAGGCAAAGGAGGGCGTGCGTATTCAGGATGAAAACAGAACCTACGCGACAATCACGATTCAAAACTACTTCCGCCTGTATAAAAAAATGAGTGGTATGACCGGAACGGCGCAAACATCGGCGGAAGAGTTTCACAAGGTATATGGATTGGATGTGGTAAGTATTCCTCCGAATAAAAAAGTGGTTCGGGATGATATGCCCGACCTCATATACAAAACAAAAGTTGGGAAATATAAGGCAATCGCGAAAGAGGTGAAGCGCCGTAACGACGCGGGCGAGCCGGTGCTGTTAGGCACGACCTCAATAGAAAACAACGAGGTGCTCGCGAACTTCTTGCGAAAAGAAGGAATCCCGCACGAAATTCTAAACGCGAAAAATCACGAACGGGAGGGAGAGATTATCGCTCAAGCCGGAAAGCCGGGAGCCGTAACGGTTGCGACCAATATGGCGGGAAGAGGCGTGGATATTGTTCTTGGAGGAAACCCGTCTTCGGAGGAGAACGCGAACAAGGTAAAAGAAGCGGGAGGTCTTCATGTGCTTGGAACGGAGCGTCATGAGGCGCGTCGTATTGATAATCAGCTTCGCGGACGCTCGGGACGCCAGGGCGACCAGGGCTCAAGCCAGTTCTTCCTCTCAATGGAAGATGACCTCCTTCGGATATTCGGAGGCGAGAGGATTCAGGGCTTAATGGAGCTCCTAAAGCTTCCCGAAGACCAGCCGATAGAGTCGCGCATGGTTTCAAAAGCGGTAAATCAGGCGCAGGCAAAAGTAGAAGGGGCAAATCTTGATATGCGGAAACACCTTCTTGAATTTGACGACGTCTTAAATCGCCAGCGAACGGCAATCTACGCGAAGCGGACGAAATTTTTGGAATTGGGAGAAAAGAATGAAATTTTGGAAACAGCGAAAGAAATGGCGGAACGCTTCGTGGAAGAAGTTGAAAAACGGAAAGAAACGGCAGAGGAAGGAGAGGGGGAGAAAAAGAGAATAACGGCGGAATCGCTTCGGAAAAAACTGGAAACGATTCCAAAGTCAATAGAACCCGAACGCTCTCTTCTTATCGCGCAGAGCCTTGTTCGGATTATTGATTCCCTCTGGATTGACCATTTGGAAAGTCTTGAAACTCTCCGCCAGTCGGTAAATATCCGCGCCTACGGACAGCATGAACCGCTTGTGGAATATAGGAGGGAGGCTCACGGACTCTATCAGGAAATGATGCGCGGTTTTGACTCTCTTGCCTTTGATGTGGTCTTCAAGCTTCTTGAGGCGAATCTTACGCGCAAGGAAGAACAGGCGCCTCAAAAACTAGTCGTCCCAAACTCCGAAAAAACAGGCCGTAACGACCCCTGCCCCTGCGGAAGTGGCAAGAAATATAAGCGTTGTCATGGTGCATGACAACGCGCAATCCCGCGATGCCGAGTTTGTGCGAGGCATGTTGCGGGATAAGAAGTGTCGCGGGAAATAATATGGAAAATTTAGAGCAAAAAATACAAAAAATTGAAGAACGGAATGAACGCGTTGAAGTCGATAAGGCATGGGAAACGAGCTGGATAAGACGGATTTTATTGGCCATGTTCACATATATTTCAATCGGAGTGTATATGTGGGCAATTGAGATAACGCGCCCGTGGTTGAATGCGGTGGTGCCTGCCATTGCATTTATGCTATCAACACTGACAATGCCATTCTTCAAGAAGCTATGGCTGAAAAATAAAGGAAGGTCTGTGCGGGATAGTGAATAAAAAGTAGCGTTGTCATGGAACATGACAACGCGCAATCCCGCGATGCCGAGTTTGTGCGAGGCATGTTGCGGGATAAGAAGTGTCGCGGTGCATAAATTTACGACTTGCGATGTCGTAAGATTAGAATATGAACATAAGCATCATAAAAGAGCCGATGAAGGTAGATGAATTAAAACAGATTGCGAAAAACGGGTTTGGCGACTTCGTAAAAGCGGTGGTGGATGTTGAACTTGAACTTATGGCGATAGGGGGAGAACTTCACGCTGATGAAGAAATCATACTTTCCGAACAGGGCTCAAAGCGAGAATATATGTGGGGTATCAATATCTATCCCGATCAAAGAGAAGAAACATGGATTGAGTTTGATTCAATGATTAACATCAAGCCGCATCTTGGAAATCGTTCTCGGGGCGTGGAAGATATTGGGGTTCAGAAAAAAGTGAGGGCGATAGTAGACAAGCTTATTTACCGCTAATATGATTTATCATAAATCGCTCTCGGAAGGGGGTTGGCAGAAACTTTCTTTAATGGAGCAGTTGGGAAATATCGGAAGCGAGATATCAAGAGCAAAGAATTGGCAGGGGAGGAATGAGTTGTATTTCCAAAACGCGGTCAGTCGCGCCCTTGAACTCTTTGATCTCACGTTGGAAGACCCTCGATGGAAAGGGAGGCGGGGGGAAATAGCGAGAGCGCGCGAAGTATGCTGTGACGCGTTTTTCGGGGGCAAAGAATACAACTCCTCGTTGGCAGACCTAATCTCTTATTTTGACGCCTTCGCCCGCGTCGCCCGCGCAAACACACAATGAAAAAACGGGTATTTATCATTCACGGCTGGGAAAGCTCGCCGGAATCAAACTGGTTTCCGTGGGCGAAAAGAGAGCTGGAAAAACTCGGCTACGAGGTAACGGTTCCAGTGATGCCGACTCCGATGTTTCCAAAAAAAGAGGAGTGGGTGGAATACATAAAAAAGTTGGTCAGAGCGCCCGATAAGGAGATGCTTCTTATGGGTCACAGTCTGGGCGTCATTGCCATCCTTCGGTATCTGGAATCGCTGGAAAACGAAGAGAGGATAAACAAGGCAATTCTTGTGGCGGGTTTCTCGGAATCAATAAAATTTCCCGTCGTAGAAAACTTTTTTCAACCCCCCCTAAATTATGAGAAAATAAAAACAAAAGCGTCGGACTTTATTATCATTCATTCCGATAACGACCCGTATGTTCCGCTCATATACGCGGAAACAATGAAGGAAAAACTAAACGGCAAACTTACCGTTATTTCGGGAGGCGGCCACCTGAACTACGAAAACGGCACGTTTGAACTTCCTCTCATACTTGAAAAAATAAAATAATAAATATAAAAAACTATGCACGCATGTAAAGGATTTTTCATTGGATGTATGGACTTTCGGTTGTGTTCAACCGCGGTTCCAAAATTTTTGGACTCGCTCGGTCTTATGGGAGACTGTGATAG
>Ga0209541_10018099_pt1 | contig 10235 bp, 17 predicted proteins | sample RifCSPlowO2_01_FD_184027 | JGI IMG/M metagenome (GOLD analysis project Ga0209541, IMG submission 184027) | Groundwater microbial communities from Rifle, Colorado - Rifle CSP2_plank lowO2_0.1 (SPAdes) (version 2) | ecosystem: Environmental > Aquatic > Deep subsurface > Groundwater | place...
TCCTGCGCATATAATTCTACAATCTGACGAATATTTTCTTCACCAGAATGATAGCCCTGCACAGCAAGTTCCCAATTACCAAGAGAATCCTCCATATAAGCCAGATAATTCCCTGCTGCCACAATGGCATATTCAGGATAATTCCTAAAATCTCTTGTCCGCACTTTTTTTCGTTTTGCTAGGGTGCCATTTTTAGTTTTTACGGTTACCCAAACAGTATCCACTAAAACTGCTCCAAACCTTTTTCCTGTTGATTTAGAAAACTGCATAGGGCCACAGCAATTCGCGGGAGAGCACAGATTATTACGACCATAACTTTCAACAAATTGAATACCCTCTAAACACCTCATGGATAAGGAATTCGGATGCTCTCTTCTTGCTTTCACAAAATGAGAAGCATTTGCTTTTATTCGAGCCGGTGCTAACTTAGCATTAACGTCACGAATAATTGAAAAATAAGAGTATTTTACAACTTCTTTTTCAAGCAGTCGAAAAATTTTGTCGTTGATGGTTGGCATATCATAAAGACATGACAACCTAAGATCGTTTCGCACAACAGATGGCACAAAGAAATCCTTCTTCTTTATAACCTCTATCTTTTGCGCAAAACTCAAAAAACCCACAAACATGAGTAAAAACAGTAGTTTTTGCATATTGTTTTATTTTTTAAAGAAATTTTTATCGATAATAGATTATCACAAAAACTTAAAAAAGTCAACCCCGTCGCTCGCGAGTGACAGGGTCAAGCCTTTATTGCATTTTGCATATCTTTCGGCAGTGGCGCTTCTACCTTTATTCGCTTACCTGTTGGTAGATCAAATTCTATAGATGTGGCATGAAGTGCAAGATGTGCCATGCCTAAAGCGCATGGTAGATTTGGCGCATATAATTTATCGCAAAGTATTGGGTGATTTAAATATTTCATATGCACGCGAATCTGATGCGTGCGCCCAGTTTTAGGTTTTAATTCCAATAAGGAAAAAGTCTCCTCAAGGTCGGACCTTTTTGAATTCTTAAGATCCGACCTTTTCCGGACTTTTAACTTTATTCTTTTTAAAACCTTATACTCCGTAATCGCTTCGCGGAGTTTGCCTCTTTTTCCACGCATTGCGGTTCGCAAACGAGGATCATTTTTACTTCGTCCTATTTCAGCGTTTATAATTCCACAATCATTTTTTACATTTCCATACACAATAGCCTGGTAAATTTTTTTAATCGTTCTGTCTTGGAATTGTTTTTTTAAAAAAAGAAAAGTTTCTTGGTTTTTTGCAATAAGCAAAACACCTGTTGTGTCCTTATCTAGCCGGTGCACTATACCAGGCCTACTAATTATTTTTCCGCCAGCAAGAGTCATTGTTTCACCAACATTTTTTATTTTAGGATATTTTTTCAAAACCCAATCTGCTAAAGTATCTTCTGTGCTCTTTTGATCGGCATGCACTAAAAGACCAGCTGGCTTATTAACCACTGATACATTTTTGTCTTCAAAAAGGATTTCCATTTTCATTGTTGAAATATCTCACAAAATAGTCTATAATTACAAGCGTTTTAATTTGCGCGCTTAGCTCAGTTGGTACGAGCGACTGTTTTACACACAGTAGGTCGCAGGTTCGATCCCTGCAGCGCGCACAATAAAGCCATCGGGCTTTTTTGCCTTCGTAGTTCAATGGATAGAACAGAGCTCTTCTAAGGCTTTGATGTAGGTTCGATTCCTACCGAAGGCACACCAAATGGTTTTTGTGTGCAAGGAATCGAACACCGGAGCTATATTGAGCAAGCTTGCAAAATAGCGAGGTGGTGCCCAGACCAAAATTTTTGACGAAAAATTTTGAGTCGCGGGAGATATTCCTACCGAAGGCACCACAAACGAACTAAATCTCCAGCCCTTTTAACGCCGCGCCAATGGCGGGAGTAAAACCAAGAGACTCATCAAAGGTCATTTCTGGAATAGTTTTATCAAAAGATTCCACAATATTTACCCACGCATTTCCAAGCGCTACAGTAGTACGCATATTTGTCGTTAGGTAAGCTGATAATGTTGCAAGATCTCTAGCGTCACCATAAATTAAAACTTTTTTAATTTTTTTACTTGCGCCAGATTTTACAATTTCATCTTTTTTACCTCCTGCCAAATGCCAATCTACATAGTGACGATTAATTTCTTCATAAAAAAGATCCATTCCCCATCTACGCCTAATAACATCTTCGAGAAGTGTGGCATTGATACCAATATCTTTCGCATAACAAATTTCTCCATGATCAAATACCGATACTGTGCTACCAGTCATTCCTATTTCAACCAACATAAAAATTTCTTTGTCACCATTTTTTACAATAGCCCTAGCAGAAGATTCCAAAGGACTCTCAAACCAAGATATCCTAACTCCAATTTCACGAAAAAGATCTGTCTCGGGTTTTTGGGCAGATAAAACAGCTTTTGAAAAACCAATTTTCTTTTTTAAAACTAGCAGTGCTTTTTTAATTTCTTTATAATCCTTTATCTCATCTCCATTTATTGTGCCGTCAGGTAAAGCAATAGACTCAAATTGCCCCAATGAAATTTCTTTTTTAGTGCCATACAAAACAACAGCTCTTATAGAAGAACCATTTATAGATATGCCAACTGACTTTTGTTTTAGAAGTCTCATTTAATATATACTAACACCAAAATAGTATTTTTACTTTAAGAACTTTCCACTTTATAACTTTACAAACTTATTTGGCTTTCGTACCAGCAGGAATATCACCATTCGGGCAAAGGAGGGAAAACTTTCCGTCTTCAGTAGAGACAGCCAGAATCATTCCGTTGCTCTCATTGCCTTTTATTATTCTCGGCTCAAGGTTGGTAACAAAAACACATTTCTTACCAATAAGAACTTGTATGTCTTCAAAATATTTTGATATTCCAGAAATTATCTGTCGTGGTGCCTCTTCATTAAAATTAACCATCAATTTCAAAAGCTTATCAGTGTCTGAAATTTTTTCCACTGACAAAATCTCACCAACAGTTATTTCTATTTTTGCAAAATCATCAAAACTAATCATTGTTTTTTCTAGTCCCTAGTTCCTAATTCCTAGTTGTTAATTTTTCCAAGTATCGCTGAAGAATTATTGCGGCCGCCGAAGCGTCTGCACTGTGTTTATCATTATATCGCCTAGCTTCCATAGTGGTAAAATCTTCTCTTTGAAAATGTACTGGCAATTTTATATCACTTTCAATTATTTTCTTGAAAGGTGTTATTTCTTCCATTATTTTATTGTGATTGCCAGATGAATTAAAAGATTGACCCAAAACAATTGTGCCAATATTTTCCTCTTGGCAAATTTTTTTTATAGTTTCTAAAAAATTTTTATCATTAGAAAATACGCCTTTTGGAAAAGCCATTGTGCCTTCTTCGTCTGAAATAGCAATCCCTATCTTTTTCGCACCATAATCAATCCCCAAATATCGCATGAGCTAATTAAAGCATAATTGCTTTGTTTTTTGTAGTATGAAACTAAAAAACACGGCACATCCCCTGTTTTTTAATATTCAAAATCAAAACAATAACACAACAGGTTCATTATCTAAAATCATTCAGCCAATCCCAATCTTCATCTTCCAGGTCTTCTGCCATTGCTCTTAGTAATCCTTTTTGATTATTGGTTTCTCTTTCAATTTCTTTCCATTTGTCTGGATCTTTAATTTCCTCTAATTTTTTTCATTTTCTTCAATAGAAATTTTCAATTCAGTCATTACTCTTTGATTGTACTGACTGGATGTTTCACTCGTCTCAAGCTTAGAAACCATGCCATTTTCTAAAGAAGCTTGTGTTTTATTTTCGCTTTTTTCTTTTTTTAACATTGACTGAAGTGCTTTAAGATGTTTATCCATAATATTAAAGGTAATTAATAATCATAATAATTTTTATTGATTTTTAAGTTCAATAAAGGCGTGATTGCTCCAAAACTTGGTCTCCTGTGTTTCTTCGCCTAATGTGTCCATTTTAAATGTTTCGGAGTTTATTTTTGCAGGAACAGGTGGAGCATTATCTCCCGGGAAAACAGTTAATACTGTTGGTTGTCCACTTTGTTTGTCTTTTTGAATGATCACTGTCATTTTACTCGTTTTCATTAAATTGTCAAAATTGGGGTTTTCTTCCTTAACAATAGTGGCTATATTTGCAAATGGTTCAAATTTACCTTTTAGGTTTTGAATATTTCCAGCTGCATCTTTTGCAACAACAAAACGACCACTTTCTGCATCTTTTGTCATTTCTGGATACCATGCACCTTTTATTCCATTTTCCTCTCCTTCAATACCGCCTGGATTTCGAGACCTCTTTTCAACTCGAACATTTGGGGCAATTTTTTGAAACTCTTTCAAGTCAACAACCCCACTCCAACCAACAGGCTCAGCTCCTGGGATATTAATTGTTAACTCAGCCCGACCATATTGATCATAATTTAGCTCATCGGGTAATGCTTCTTTTATCTTTTTTTCAACATCAGCTGATTCTTTAAAAATTTTACTATTAAACTGACTGCCCGCAACCTCACCACCATGGTGAATTTTAAGGTGTTCCATGGCAGAGCCAAAATTTATTTCTGTTTTTTTAAATAGCTCACCTTTTTCCATCTTCCCGTCACCACGAGTGGTTATTTGTTCTATTGTGGCAACTACTTTTTCCTTGTTTTGTAAACTCTGAAGTTGTTTTTCTTTTTCGGTGGCACTTTTCTGCAGTTCCGCAAACTTATTCGGATCTTTGGTGGCAGCCATTTCATTATTAGCCTTTTCCAAAGCCCCCTCCAGCTCTTCTGCTCTTTGTTGCTCTGGAGACAATATTGGTTGAGATGGTTGTTGTGGAACCTGAGATATGGTTGTTCCTTTGTCTTCATTTTTAGCTGTTGGTACTCCTCCTGGCATATGTTTTGTGGGTTAGATTAATAATTAATTTTCACCAATTACTGATTTTAAATTTTCCTGCCATTTTTCTATCTGCCCTTTTCGTTTTATGTTCAATTGAAATAAAGATGCAAGGCTTGGAAATGCTACTAATTCTTCTTGTGAATAAGGTGGCATTCCTTGTTCTGCGGCTAATTCTATCAACCTTGTTTTTACTGAAGTTATTGATTGGTTTGTTTTCTCTATTTGTTCGTTTAATATTGCAATTTCAGAGTTTATTTTTGCAACCATCTTTTTCTTATTTTCTTCTTTTTTATCTATTTCATCCATATTTATAGTGAATTATATATACTTAAACAAATAAAATCAAGTAAACATTTAGACAAACTTAATCTTGCCCTTACTGTCTTTTGCTAAGAAAAATGTTTTGACTTTTAACTTTGGAAATGTTTTTTTGATTATTTTTTTAGCTTTTTCAAGCTCTTTTTTATGAAAATTTAATTCTTTTGTGTAAGAAGAAAATTTCTTGCTCCCGCCATATGCACCACAATCAAGATGGTTTGTTAAAATAAGAGTTTTTGCATTGTGTAAATTAATCGCAACCTCTATGCTTTCTAGTACTGCATGCCTATCTGCCTTGTGTCTTGGCGAAGCAATATTTTTGCTTCCCCCGGCCATCTCAATCGAATCAAAATCTCCAAATTTCTTTTCAAGAACCGCCAATTCTTTAGGCCAAAACCTATAATCAATGCACGATAAAACAATTGTTAGTTTTTTCTTCATGTATTAATTAAAGCATAATTGCTTTGTTTTTTGTAGGGCTATGATAATATTTAGTTATGGATTTATTAAATGGATTAGGCGGACAACCAACAAGCAAGGCTCAAGCGTTATTAATAGCAGTGGTTATTGTGTGGACAATGTTTTGGAAAGGATGGGCACTTTGGACTTCAGCACAAGAAAAAAAGAAATGGTGGTTTCTCGCCATACTTATAATCAATACTTTCGGAATTCTTGAAATAGTCTATCTGTTTGGATTTGCAAAAAAGAAAATGAAAGATTTCCAAAATCTTTTTACTAGAATTGAAACTAAAAAAGAGGAAGTCAAATAAAAAAGAACTCCATCTTGGAGGTTCTTTTTTAGATGCGGAAGCACTCGGGTCGGGTATCCAAGTAAAAAAATTATCGAAAACTTGTCAACCATTCTCGCATTTTTGGTATATTCTGGAAATATGCAGTTTTATTTCTATAAGTAATAATGTACTCATTTTTTTCATCCATGAAGTCAATAAAAACATCAGGAAAGTCTTTCGTAAGCTTTAAAATCTCATCCACCTCCCAATTTGCCATTTGATTTTTTATGTTTGTAGACATTTTATCTAACTTCTCTTTAAGGTCTCTTTGGGATTGAGTGGTAAATTTGTCGAAAGCTGAGTTTGCTAATTTTAGATATATTAATCTTGAAAGTACTATAAAAAATAAGACTAGAGAAATTAACGGATTTATAAATAAAAAAACAAACAATAGTGGCATAAGAATTATAAGCCAATTTTTTGTTTTTTCCCAAAGGCGATACTCAAATAAGTTCATAAGATAATTCTAGCCTAAATACCCATTCTTAACCACTCGAGACACTCCTATACTTAATTCTATTGATGGAGACGGGGAGAATTTCTCCCACGACTAAATAAAATGTTTCTTAATAAACGCTCGACCCGAACCGGATTTTAAATATTTTTCAAAATCAAAAGCTTTGTATTTATTTTCAGTCGCAAAATATAGTTCGAGCGTTATGGGTAGGCGATCTACCGTCGCAGGCACTTGTCCTTTTTTATGTCTTTCTAATCTTTCTTGGATATTATCTGTGCAACCAACATAATATCCATCTTTACATTTTAAACTATAAATGTAATACATTTTTCTTTGGCGGACTTTGTCACGCCGAAGCCATGGTGTAGGTTTGGCGAATCCCGACTTCGCTAAAGCTACATCGTGGCGAAGGCGGAGGGGGTGAGACTCGAACTCACAAGCCCTTGCGGGCGCCTGTTTTCAAGACAGGTGGAATACCATTATCCGACCCCTCCATTTTTATTCAAATGACTTTAACCAACTTTTTGCCAAAAAATGTTCTTCGTAGTGACAATTTGGACAAATAAGTTCTAAATTATCCATGTTGTTGTCATTTCTGTTCCTATTTTTATGATGAACTTGTAATATTTCATGCTTATCATAACCACATCTTTCACAATTTTTTCCTCGACTTCTCAATAATCTAATTTTTAGAGCTTGTTGTGATTTTACTTTATCTTTCGGGCTACCAATTTTATATTTTATTCCTGCCCTATGCTTATTTGAACAACCCCTACAACAAGTTTTCTTATGGAAACTTGCTAAGATTAATTTTCCACAAACTATACAGGGAATTTCTTTTCTACAAGAAACACCATAGCAGGCTACGCTGCAAAAAAGTTTTCCTTTGCTTTTTTCTATTTCGCAAGGTCTTCTATAAACTTGTTTACCACAAATAGCACAATTAATATTTGGTGTTCTTTTATGTTGCTCAGGCATTCAACCAGTATACCATTTCCTGCAAAACACTTCAAAAGATTAACATGCGACTTAAATACCCCACCAATAAACTAAACATTACTGTATTTTTAGGTTTTTTACAAGCTTTTTCTGATATAATAAAAAGCAAATGGGACAATATGATGCTAAAACAAAAGACAATAAATGTATTTTCTGCGAAATAATTGCAGGGCGTATCGGAACCTCCGGATTTTTTTGGGAAAATGATGAATTCGTGTCCTTCCTGTCAATCGATCCAAATACCGAAGGTTTTTCTTGCGTTGTTCCCAAAAAACATTATGGTAGTGATGTTTTAAAAATGCCTGATGATGTTCTCGCTAGATTTATGCAAGCCACAAAATCTGTAGCGAATATTTTAGAAAATTATTTCTCTGATGTCGGTAGAGTGGGCGTCATGATGGAAGGCACAGGAATAGACCATGCACACATTAAGCTAGCTCCAATGCATGGCACAGAAATTTTGAAAAATTGCGGGTGGCAACAATTTTTATCAGAAAAAGAGCTTTGGTTTGAAAAATATGAGGGATGGATATCCTCTGCTGGTGGCCCCATGGCTGATCAGGATAAGCTCAAAAAACTAGCAACTGCCTTAAAAAATAGCCAGAAAAACTAAATCTTGATATTATTATAAGAGTAATGTATCCCGTTAGAGGTAAGTCCACCAGTTGGACCGTAATACATCAACGGGCAGTCGCAATATTAATTTAACTATAATTAACAAGGTCAGTGTTGTTTATTTAACACCACAAACCTCTAACGGTATGAATCCTTTTGAAAAACAAGAAGAAGTACGGCCAATAATATGGGAAGGGCCAGAATATGATTTTCGTGAAAAAAATCCTGATTGGTTTTGGGCTGTTGGCATTATCACGGTATGTATTGCTATTGGTTCAATAATCTACCAAAATTATCTTTTTGCTATTTTGATTGTTGTATCAATTACCATACTTCTAATGTTTAGTTTCAAAAAACCAGAAACTATTCAATTTGAAATCAATGACAAAGGGGTCAAAATAAAAGATGCTTTGTATTCATACAAAGAAATGCGTAATTTTTGGATAGATAGACACCACAAAACAATAAAACTTCTCATAAATACAAATCGTGTGATGTCTCCCCTTCTAGATATTCCAATCCCCCATGAGATTAAAGACGCCATAGGAAATCACTTGGCAAAATTAGTTAAAGAAGAAGAAATAGCAGAACCTGCTTCACATAGAATAATGCACTACTTGGGATTCTAAAAAATAAAGCACTGTCTCGTAATACGAGACAGTGCTTTTGTTATGCTGTCGCTCTTTTAAATATAGGCATAATAAGACCAAGTCCGATACGACCTGTGCTAATAATTAAAACTTTTTTAGAGTTTTTCATATTATTCTAATTTAAATGTAAGTTCGAATAGATACTATGAAAAAATGCGACTTGTGTCAAACTTAAAATAATATTCAAAACACAAAAGAAAAAGGCAGATAGAATGGTCGATCTGACTTTTTCTATCTGCCTTATTTTTTTAATAATATTTTATACAGGTCAGCTTTTTTGATGTCATTACCATCAACCTTGTCTTTTATTCCATAAATAGACACTCTTTCAGAGAATTGGTGGATTTCACAGTTTTTTACCACTGAAGTTTCTCTTTTTTCCTCTGAATAAGCAGCTACCCACAAAGGATAAGCAGAAAAATCTTTAGCAAGATAATCTAGATAAAATTTGTACCCAGTATAAAGCATTGGCTTTGCTCCATACTTTTTTTCCACAATATCCAACCAATTTTTTAATCCTTGCCTTAACTCTTTTGTAGATTGAATTTTGCTTAATTTTTCTAGATCTACGATTGGAATAAAATCTCCCTTCTGAAGTTTTACTCTTGATAAATAGTTTTCAGCCTGCTTGGTTGAATTTTCATTTGGATCATAGTAATGATACGCTCCAGTTATGAATCCGGCTTCTCTTACTTCTTTGATTCTTCTCTGAAATTTATCGTCCTTTCTGTCATCTCCCATCGTTGCACGAATAATTACAAACTTTACATGTCGTTTGTCTTTTTTTACTTTTTTCCAATCAATCCAGTCGTCTTGGTACTCTGAGATATCAATCCCAAAAATAGTTTCTTTTTTGGTTGCTTTTGGGTCACTTTTAAATGAAACCAAAAAAACCATTCCTAAAAGAAAAATTATTTTTTTCATTTTTTTGGTTTTAAAAGGGCCCTAAACAACACTGCCATACTAGCATGAATTAACTCTTTCGTCAAGGGTATTACCGATGTATCTCATCTTATTCAATTAATTATTTAGAGGGAAAACAAAAAAGAACCACCTGGCATAGTGGTTCTTTTTAAACTTTTTAGATCAAATCATTCTTGAAGTCCACCCCTTTGTCCATATCAACAAAAGTTGTTGTGCCGGGAATTGTTTGGCAAATCTCATCAAAGTTAAAGCCGTAAGCTTTCTTGACTGCCTTCCTGGTGTTCGGGCCGAAGCATCCGTCTGCTTCAACTTTCAACTTTTCCTGTAATTTTTTTAAATTTCTTTTGGTGATATTACCAAAAGTGGCATCGAACTTGAGACCTTTGCCGAATCCTGCTCCGCATAGTAGCGAATGAAGAGGAGAAACATGAGGGCCCTTTGAGCCCTTTTGCATAAATTTGGGAACTTCTTTCATAATTTTTTTATTTTAAACTCTGAATTACGAAATACCATAACCCCACTTTCCCACAGACACGATAAAATCACTCACCTAGGGTGATTTTTTATTTGTA
>Ga0209541_10018100_pt1 | contig 10234 bp, 9 predicted proteins | sample RifCSPlowO2_01_FD_184027 | JGI IMG/M metagenome (GOLD analysis project Ga0209541, IMG submission 184027) | Groundwater microbial communities from Rifle, Colorado - Rifle CSP2_plank lowO2_0.1 (SPAdes) (version 2) | ecosystem: Environmental > Aquatic > Deep subsurface > Groundwater | place: Rifle...
GGTTATAAGAATAGAAGTTTATTTATTTACACTTTAAAACATTTTAATGCTTCGAAGAGGGTTAGGTTTCATTATTTATTAAGGGGGCGATATGAAGTAAGAGGGATTCTAAAAGAAATAAGGGGAGAATTTTTAGGAACAGGGTCAATCTTGGTGCCTGTAGAACAAGAGGATACTCTAAAAAATATTTTTGAAATGTGGGATGTTAATTATAAAATTAAAAGAGTGCTTTTTAGTTAACTATATTAACTAAAAAGAGATTAAATCTTGTCTTAGTTAATAATATTAACAACCAAAAGGAAAAACACTAATTTATATTTGGCCTGTCAAATTAAATGTTTATATAGGCAGGGAATTAAATGATAAAATAGTTCAATATAAAAAACTCCTTTTTTGTAATTATAATAACTTTAGATGAAGAACTTAAACTAAAAGGAAAGAAAATATCTATTGTTCCAGCTTGGAAATGGTTTTTATAAAATTAAGGTTATTAAATTAAAAGTTTCTGTTGGTTTTAAGTTAATAATTAAAAATAAAAAAGAAATTACATCTTTTCTTTTAAAGTTTCAACTAATTTGTCAACAGCTTCATTTAGTTTTTCTTCACTTCTAGTACCAGTGCAGACAATCTTACCATTACTGAATAATAAGAAAGTAGCCCTTGTTCCTGGAAGTTTGTAAACTAAACCAGGGAATTGTTCTGGTTCATATTCTGTATTTTCTAATTCAATTGCTAAGGCATTTAAATTAAGAACCATACCAATTTCACCGGAAGCAACGATATTTTGGACTTCTATTTCAGGTTCAATAGTAACTTTGACATTAATTTTAGCTACATTTTTGATGATTTCATTAATTAATTCTCTGACTTTTTGCAACGATTTAGCACCAGTGCAGACAATCTTACCCGAACTGAAAATTAAAGCAGAAGTTTTAGGTTCTTTAATTCTCATGACTAATCCAGGGAATTGTTCTGGATTGTATTCTGTATTTGGCAGATTTTCGGCTAATTTGATTAATGAAATTTCTCTACCAATAGAGGTAGTGGCGACAATATTTTGAATAGTCATTTCCTTTTTTCCATCTTTTTTTTCTTTGACTATTTGTTTAGACATTTTGAATCAGCCCTCCTTGTCTTTATAAACTCCTTATAAATAACTTAGAAAAGTTTTTAAATGTATTTATAAATGATGCATTTTTTAGGACTTATTTGTCGTTTTTATGGCTTTAAAGTGGTTCATTTCCATATTTTTCGTGGTACCATTTTCTAGACTGAGCTAACAGACCAAATCCCAGCATTGTAGCAAAGACTGGAACATATTTAATGTTGTATGTTAAATTAGTTAGTCGTTCCATAATGTCTAATGGAATTAAGAATGTTAAGGTTGTTAATGGGGTAAATAAGTAAGCTAGTTTACTTTTATAAAATAGTTCATCCCCCCAATCAGCTTCTTGAACCCTAGGTTCTAAACCACCTTTAAATTGGTTAGAGAAATCTCTTTTTATTTTTTCACCTACTTTTTTTAATTGCCTTTTATTTTCTTCATAAGTTTTCATTTTTAGACCTTCTCAAAACTGATTTTGAATTCTTTATTTTTTATTTTAAAGTCAAACTTGACAGAATAATTTTTGTCTCCTAAATCTAACAATTCTGCACCAACTTTATTCATAATTTCTTCTTTATATTTACTAATATCTAAGCTAGAAGTAATTGACAATCTAATTCGTTCTTTTTTATTTAATCCTTCATCTTTTCTTTGAGATTGAATTTTTCTATTTAGTTCCCGGACATAACCTTCAGTTTCTAACTTTTCAGGAACATTTTTATCTAAATAAATAACCCCCCCTCTTACTTCGATAGCGATGATATTTTCAGGAACTTCCTCATTGAATATTAGATGATTTCTTTTGATCATTTTGTTTTCAATATTAATTTCATTGTTTTCATCTAATTCTTTAATTATTTCTTTAGGCGATAATTTTTCTAACTTCCCAACTATATCTGGGGTTTGGTCGCCGAATTCTTTACCTAATGCATTATAATTTGGTTTAATTTTTAAAGTGTAATCAATATCTTCGACTATAGTGATATCCTTAATATTAGTCTGGTTTTTAATTAATTCCTTTAATAATCCTACTGAATCTTTTAATTCTTTATTTTTAGTTTTGATAATAATATTTTGTAAAGGCCACCTAACACCCCTCTGCATTTTTTCTCTGCCAGCTAAAATTGACTGCATAATGTTTTGAGCATCTTCCATATGTTTTTCTAATTTTTCATTGATCAAAGTAGCATTGACAGAAGGCCAATCTTCTAAATGAATTGATTCAAATAATTCATATTTTTCTTTTAAGTTTTGATAGATTTCTTCAGTGATGAATGGACAGATTGGTGCTAATAGTTTCAGAGTATTGATTAAACAAATAAAGATAATTGTAGCAACTAACCCCTGATTTTCAGTATTGACCTTGTCTCTAGTTAATTGGATATATGTCCTACTTAAATCAAGGTAGAAATCTTCTATTAGTTTAGGAGCTTCATCAATATTATAAGTGTTAAATACATTAGTAACTTTTTTGATGGTTGAATTTAGTTTAGATAAGATATATTTTTCTTCTAAAGATAAATTTTCTCTAATTAATTCTTTATGTCCATTCAAATCTAATAGGTATTTATGAATATTCCATAAGATAGCTAGATTTTTGTATCTTAGTTTAGCTTCATCCCAACTGAAATTAATATCTTCACCAGCCTTTGTACTACCAAAATAATATCTAAGAGTATCAGCACCATATTTGTCTATCATTTTATATGGTGAAATAACATTGCCTAATGATTTGCTCATTTTAACACCCTCGATGTCTGTCAGCATACCATGCATGTGGCAGTTTTTGAAAGGGACTTCTTTATCTAAAGCAATGATAGAAGTAACCATAAGCATATTGAACCAGCCTCTGACTTGTTCTTTAGCTTCCAATATGAAATCAGCAGGGAAATATTTTTTAAATAAGTCAGTCCTTTGCGGGTAATCCAAACAACTCCAAGATGCAGCCCCAGCATCAATCCATACATCTAAAATATCAGGGTGTCTAATCATTTCTCCATTACATTTACATATTAATTTAACTTCATCAATCCAAGGTTTATGCAAGTTTTCAGGGATTTGACCTCCGTGTTCTTCAATTTCTTTTCGACTTTCAATAACCAAAATCTCATTGCATTTTGAACATTTCCATAAAGGGAAAGGTGTACCCCAGAACCTTTGTTTAGTAATAGAATTATCTCTTAAATTTTCTAACCAAGATCTAAATGCATTTTTTCCTGATTCTGGGACCCAATGAATTTGTTCATTACCTTTTATCATATCACCTTTCAAATCTTCAACCTTGAAGAACCATTGTTTGGTAGCTCTAAAGACAATTGGGTTATGGCATCTTTCACAATGAGCATAATCATGTTCAATTTCAGTCGTAGCAATTAAGACACCACTTTCTTTTAGAGCCTGAATAAATTTATTATCATCAGTCTTTGCTTTCCAGCTAGAAAAATTACCCATCCCATCAGGTATTAATCCTTCTTCAGTTAAGTTATTGTAAGCAGGCAAGTTATTTTGGTAACCAACTTCATAATCTTCAGGACCACAACCAGGTGCACAATGGACTAAACCACTGCCGGCACTTAAGTTAACATATTCAGCTGACATAATTAATGTATGTAATTTAGGATGTTTCTTTTTTAGTTTAGCATAATCTTTGATTTCATTTTTCCAAGGATGTTCATATTCTAACCCAGCTAATTTTTCTCCCTTAAATCTTTCAATAATTTCATATGGTTTACCGACAACCGAGCCCATAAAAATTCCGGCTAGTCCTTCAGCTAAAATCCAGTATTCATCGTCAACTTTGATTTTAATATAATCTAATTCAGGATTAGCCATTATTGCTAGATTGTAAATTGTGGTCCAAGCAGTTGTAGTCCAAATGACTAAGTATTCATTGTTTTTATTTTTTACTTTGAATTTTACAAAAATAGAAGTATCAGTAATTAATTTGTATTCTTGTTCATGTTTGGCTAAAGCAGTAGCACAGTCAGCACACCATGATAATGTTCTTCTCCCTTCATACAATCTATCTTTTTCATAAGCTTTTTTAATTAGAAACCAAACTCCTTCAATATACTCGGGATTGATTGGCATATAAGCATTATCAAAATCCATCCAGATGCCCAATCTTTTTAGGTCATTATTCATATAATTTGCCATTTCTTTAGAGAATGAGATTGCTTCTTTAGCAAATTTATCTAAACCAAATGCGATGATAGCATCTTTATTTTTTAAATTAAATTTAGCTTGAACTTTATGTTCAGTTGGCAATCCATGCATATCATATCCTGCCCGGTCCCAAACTTCAAAATGATTCATTCTTTTATATCTAAGAACAAAATCTTTCATAGAATTGTTCCAAGCATGAGCGATATGTAATTTCCCCGAAGTATATGGCGGGCCTTGTAAGAAATAAAAAGGAGTTTTTCCTTTATTTTGTTCTATTGATTTTTCATAAATACTTTTTTTTGTCCATAACTTTAAGATTTTTTCTTCAGTAATTTTGAAATTATACATGATTCATAAAAGAAATTAAATAACCTTTATAAAAGTTATTGTCTATTTTAATTTTAAACTTAAACCATTTCTCATTAGATGAACATTTTCATTGACAGTGTAACCTATTTCTGTAGCTAGTTCAACCATGTGGATAGCCATCTGAGGTCCGACATGGGATGGAATAATATGTTTTGGCTGAATCAAATTAATAAGTTCTCTTAAATCTTCCCGGCCAGGATGACCCGAGACATGAATATCTTTAAAAATTCTGACTTTTTTCTGTTTTAATAGATTTTCTAATATTTCCCTTTGGGCATAATTAATAGGAGTAGGAATAGTTTTGCAGGAAAAGATGACTTGATCATCATTATATAATTTTAATGGATATTCACCTCGGGCAATTCTTGATAAAACAGCATTAGGTTCGCCTTGGTTGCCAGTGCAGACTATCATGTAATTACCTCTTTCATGATGTTTGATTTGTTTTAGTCTTTTAGCAATCTTGGATCTATAAGGAACAATTTCAACACGATTGAATTTGATTAATTTTAAATTTTGAGCTGCAGTGACATATTTATGTAGACTTCGACCTAAAAATAAAATTTTTCTGTTTAATTTGTCACCAAAATCAGCAATACTTTTTAGTCTTGCGATGTGAGATGAGAATGTGGAAACGATGATTAAGTTATTTTTATTATGAGTTCCTAGTAAAACATCTTTTAACATTTCTCGAGCAACTTTTTCACTTGGAGTTTTTTGATCAGTATTAGAATAGATAGAATCAGCAACCAATGCTAAAACTTTTCCTTTCAATTTTTTTAATCTTTCAAAGTTCGGTTTTTTACCTAAGACTGGATCTCGATCAAATTTGAAATCATTAGCATAAATAATAATACCTTCAGGGGTGTGGACAGCAATCATGGCAGTCTGTAAAGTGGAATGGGTCATGTGAATAAATTCTAAAGTAATTTTATTAGAGACCTTGAATGAAGAGTTAGGCAGAACTGGGATTAACTCATTGTTTAATTTTAATTTATTATCTTTAATGAGTGACTTTAAAATTTCTAATGTGAAAGGTGTTGCAATTACTGGTGCATTATATGATTTAGCTAAATAAGGGACAGCACCGACATGATCTAGATGACCATGACCGATTGCGATGGCCTTGACTTGATGCTTTAGTTTTTTTAGAATAGAGTCATCAGGAATGACTTGAAGCTGGCTTAATTTATTAACTGAAAAATTATGCGGTTCTTCATCTTCATATTCAATTAATTTTGGTATAAAAAACCCCATGTCTAAGATAATTATTTCATCATCAACTTGAATAGCAGACATATTCCGGCCAACTTCATCATAACCGCCGATAGTAAATAATTTAACTGCCATAATATCCATATTAGAAAAACATATATTTAAAACTATTTATTTCTTCTTCTGGCCTTTTTCTCTTTCTTCATTTTTTTACGCTGCCATTTCCAACGCATTTGGCCTTTCTTTTTCCATCTTCGGCTATTTCTTTTCATTATTAGAAACAAAAATATTGGGATATCTTTATAAAACTTTCTCTTTAGTTGGAGCAAAAAACTTATATTAATTTAAGATATTAGTTGCAATGAGGTGTTTATTTATGGTTATAGAATCTGATAAAGAAATTAAAGAAATTTTTGAATATTCGAAAGTTATTGTAGTGGCAGGTATGTCGGGATAGTTCGGTAAACCAGCACATAATGCACCTAATTATTTAAAAGAACAAGGATATAAAATAATCCCAGTTAATCCGAATGCCAATGAAATTTTAGGTGAAAGAGCTTATGATAAGATTGAAGAAATAACTGAAAATGCAGATGTTGTAGATATTTTTTGACTAAGCAGGGAAATATTAGAGATTGTTAAAGATGTTCTTAAGATGAAATATAAACCTAAAGTTATCTGGATGCAGTTAGGTGTTATTAATTATGGAGCTATCAAATTAGCAGAAGAAAATGGAATTAAAGTTGTGATGAATAAATGTATGCATATAGAAAGGGAAAGATTATTAAAATAATTTAATCACCCAGAGTTTAATCTTAACCAAGGTTGGGACATTTGTGATTTGAACATTGTATTCGTATTCTTTACTATATGGTTTATTCAATAAATCTTCATAGTCGACAATGATGCTAATCTTCCCATTAGCAAATTCTTTTCCAGTGAAGTCTATAACAAATTCTTCTTCATTTAATCTTTGAGTAATTGGTAAATCCCCCACTAAAATAATTTTGTTATTGTTTTTCAAATAAACTTTGACATTTTTAGAATTCATATCAGCAAATATTTTAAACTTAATTTGTCCAGAGGCATCGTAATTTACAGAATCACCTTTAAATTGAATCATTTTGACATCAGGATAGTGGACTAGTCTGACAGCAATAAGGTCTTCTTTAAAATAGTCTTCGCTTTCTAAATTGATAGCTAAGTTTGTTTTAGGATTAGCAGTAAACCTTAATTGGTTGGTTTGATTAGGATGTAAAGCAAGATTTTGACATTGTTGATCTAAACAAACACCCAAAGAGTCATAAGTGGAGGTCCCATTATTATTGACACTGCAGATGATAGTGATAGATTCGTTTTCATAGTAACTTGTTTTTTTAGACTGACAATTAAGATTCAAATCAGGGAATTGTTTCTTAGTTGATCTAATTTCATTCGTTTTGACTACTGAATCAGCCTCTTCTAAACTTATGAATTCATATTGTTCTGCAAAAGTAATTTCTGAAATAGCTGAGGCCCCCCGGCTAGTATTAACTACAATATTTGATTTATATATGAATTGGTCATTTAGTTCGTCAGATAATTTACTAATAAAATAAATTGTTTTTTTTTCAAGAGGTTTAAGTAAAACATGTTTGTAATTTTTATCATCTAATAATGTAGGGGCCTTAATTATATAGATTGTCAAAGGGACATAATATTTTTCAGTGTTCTCTAAACTAATTTTGAGAGGAACATAACTGCCAAAGTCTACTTCTGGGTAATATGGTTCAACATTAATATTTACTGTTTGGCCAATGCTTCCAGAGTAGTTTAATAATTTTGTACTGATGTCTAATCTTTCTGCAGTTAAATCTACACCAGTACTTCGCCATTTAAAGTATAAAGCAGGTTCGCCAGAGTCCAAGGATTCCTTGAATTTGATATGGCCCGGGTCAATATAACCAAATTCTCCGAAAGTAGGGTCGACTGGGACCCAGCCATAATCAGGGAAATAGACTTCTGCCCAACCATGATTCCCAAAACCAGCATCAATATTTGAATAAACGACCCCGGAAACAAATCTTGCAGGGACACCTAATGACCGAATCATTGAAATAAATAGATTGGCTATCTCATCACAAACACCCTTCCTGTTTTTCATAACCCAAACTGAATCTAAGACTTGATTAGCAGTTTCAGTATTCAAATCATATTTAATTTCGTGGTTGACCCATTCAGCAACATTATGGACTACCTGATACAAATCGTCTTCGCCTTCACTTAATTCACTAGCTTTTTGGATGATGTCTGCATTTTCATTGATATATTGCGAGGGGGTAGTATATGTTATAACATCTTCAGGTAGGTTATTAGGATTGAGAGGGAATTTTATTTTTTTATCGATTTGCGGGAGTTGATTTTTTGTTTTGACTTTGGATATGAAATTAAAAAACAACTGGGTGGTGTCAATATTATCCCATCGAAATTGAATTGAGTTAGGTGTTTTAGTTATTTGAGAAATCGGATTAGAATTAACATCTAAGGATAGAATATCCTGCAGTTCAGTATTTATAGGAAAGAAGGTCAAATTGGCAATTAAGTAATCGACTAAAAATGAACCTCCCGGATTTGTTAAGAGCAAACTAGATTCAGCACTTAATTCCATTTCTGCGGTCTGGGCAAAATCTAATTCAGTTTGTGCCAAAGAAATTGGTAAAAGGAATAATGTTATTATTATTAATAGGTTGCTCTTCTTCATGGACAGATAAAAGATTATTTTATTTAAAATGATTTTGGTTCTAGAGAATAATTTTAAATAGTTAAGTTTACTTTGTTAAACGATGGAATTAAAATGCAATGGTAAAACTTTAGCCAATAAAGTTAAAGTTTATAGCAGTCTTTTGTTTAAAGGAAAAGGTTTGATGTTTTCTCGGTTTAATAATTTTGATGCTTTATTATTTAAATTTGAAAAAGAAAAATTTATAACAATCCATACCTTTTTTGTATTTTTTCCTATTGATGTGGTATGGTTAAATAAAAATTATGAGGTAGTTGATATTAAAAAAGATATAAAACCTTTTACCCTATTTATTAGACCGAAGAACAAAGCAAAATATTTAATAGAATTTCCTGCCGGAAAGATTGTTGAAGTCAAGGAAAGTTCTCAGATTGTTTTTCCTTGAGCACAAAAAATACATAGCCTATTTTCTTTGCTGTAACAATGTTCTCCGGCATATTGGCCACACTTTTTACAGATATATTTGGCAATTTCTTGTCTACAGATATGGCATTGATTTAATTGTTTCATAGTTTCTAATAATTCTTTTATTGGTTATAAATGTTTTTGGTAAAGTTTAAATTAAAGTAGGTTAATATAGTGTTATAATGGACAATAGGTATAAGATTGATTTTACCAGGGGGGTGGCTATTGTTTTGTTAGGTTGTGCAGTGTTATTCGGTTATATTAGCAGCTGTGAAAATTTATTTTATGGTCATTCGGAAAAAAAGATTGAACTAAAAGAAAAAAATTTGGAAAAATTATTAAAAGAAGAGAAACCCCCTAAGGGTTCTCCATTACTTTTTCCATATAAGAGACTGGTTTGATGTCGGTGATGACTGTTTTGTGGATAACCCACCGACCATCTAAACTTTTTCCAATCTTAGTTTCAACGATTGGTTGTTTTTCAAGTTCTTCAATTTTCTTTTCGCTTAATGCCATTTTGTATTACCTCCAAAAAGAACAAAGACTAACTCTTTAATATTGATTTTCTAAGAAAATATGGAAAGTTTTCGCATAATTTCGTATAAATTTAAATATTTTGTGGTTATTCTAAAAATATTATGGAAATAAATAAGGATAAGTTGATTGATGCTATGCATTTATCTTTACTTAATTTAGTGGATAGATATTACACTGCCAGATTAAAAGAGGGCGACCAATTTCAGGATTGGGGTAAATTTTACATGCTTCAAAATTTTGATAAAGGAATAGTTCCTTTTGAAGTAATTGGTGGACAATTCTTGTTTTTTGTTTCAGAAGATGATAGGCAATACCTGTCAGCACATAGAGAAGAATATGCTACTATTTTTATACAGGCCCTAAGTAAAATTGATTTTAGAGAGCAGGAAGAACGAGCAAAAAGGGATTATAGATTAGAACCTTTTCATGATAAACTGGACGAATTAATACATTGTTTGGTATTCACAGCCCCTAATGATTATTTTATTAAACTTGGACAAAAAGTGTTAGGGGAAATGGATGGTGATGAATGGTTTGATGGTCAAAAATTATTAAATTTGTTTTTTGAATTGAAACAGTGCGGAGGAAAATCTATTAAGGACACATTAAAAGCCAGGGTAATATGCACCTTGGTAAGGGATTATGATATAGATTTTATA
>Ga0209541_10018101_pt1 | contig 10234 bp, 13 predicted proteins | sample RifCSPlowO2_01_FD_184027 | JGI IMG/M metagenome (GOLD analysis project Ga0209541, IMG submission 184027) | Groundwater microbial communities from Rifle, Colorado - Rifle CSP2_plank lowO2_0.1 (SPAdes) (version 2) | ecosystem: Environmental > Aquatic > Deep subsurface > Groundwater | place...
GCTCACAGAGCAGCTGGAGGCAAAATCAACTTTTGGGCTATTAGTCATGGATAGGAAGGAGGCAAGCTTTGCGCTTCTGAAAGGCAAGCAGATAGTTCCGCTCCTGCGCATGGATTCAATGGTGCCGGGAAAATTCAAGGTTGGCGGCCAGAGCGCAGCGAGAATGGCCCGCGTGATTGAAGGCATGGCAAAGGATTTTTACAAAAAGGTCGGCGATGTGGCAAACCAAAAGTTCTCTGAGAAAGAAGTAAAGGGCGTGCTGATTGGCGGGCCCGGGCCGACAAAAGAGGATTTTGCAAAGGGGGATTTCCTGCAGACAGGAGTAAAAAACAAAGTTCTTGCAGTGAAAAATATCGGCTACACAAATGAATACGGGCTGAAAGAATTGCTTGAGCGCTCCGAGGATGTTTTGGAAAAAGAAGAGCTGATGCAGGAGACAAGGATTGTGCAGCGCTTCCTAACAATTCTGGCAACAAGAAAACAATTCGCGGCAATCGGCGAGGAAAATGTCAGGAAGGCAATTGATGCCCGTGCTGTTGAAATCCTTTTGCTGTCAGACGGCTTTGACGAAAGCAAAACAGACGAGATGATGGATTTGGCAGAAGGCTTTGGTGCTGATGTTTACATAATCTCGCGGGACACAAGGGAAGGCCAGCAGCTTGCGGGGCTTGGCGGCGTTGCTGCGATTCTCAGGTTTGCTGTGGCGTGAGCAGAATTAGCCGAACTTGTTCGGCTTTATTTTACGGCTTGCAATCTAACGGTTTCTTTTAATAACAAAATTTGCCAAGCCGCTCAAAAATTCTTTATTTCTAACATCTATATCTGCTAATATTCTGTCTGCTATGCCAACATAGTGTTCTGCCATTTCCCTGCACCTTGACAGTGCGCCAGATTCTTCCAGAACTGCTTTTACTTTGGTGCAATCATCTTCATTTAATGGCTTGCCACGATAATTATTAACTGCAGCTATCTGTTCGGAAGTTCCTTGTTCATACAGGCAGGCCAGTGGCATGGTAAGCTTGCCTTCTGTAATATCGTTCTTGGCTTTCTTCAAGGCTTCTGGGTTTAATGTGCCCATCAAGTCATCTTGTATTTGGAATGCCAGCCCGACATTCAACCCAAAGTCAGTCAGCGCTTGTATTTGAGAATTAGTTGCACTAGCCAGTATTGCGCCAAGCCTTAATGGGCCTGCTAGCGTGTACCATGCAGTCTTATATTTGTGTATTTCCAAAACATAATCAACATAGTTTTCTATTTTAATCAGTTTGGAAAGCTCATCAAGGTACTGTCCATATCCTGTTTTAACTTCCAAATCTACCATTTCTTCAAGCGCAGCACACTTTCTTTCCGGAGAAAAACCAGATTGAAGTATTGGTTTTTTCGCTAATGCACAGGCAATATCGCCGTACAAAATAGCAAGGTTTTCGCCGGCACGCTGCGACCCAAACTTTGAGGTATGGGTTGCGTGGACTGTTGGCTTCCCACGGCGCACAGGATCTTCATCCATAACATCATCGTGAATCAGAAAATATCCGTGAAGGATTTCAATCCCTATTGAGGCTGGCAGGATGTCTTCCCTTTTTCCGCCACACGCCTCGTGGCCTGCAACAATTATTATTGGCCTTAATCTCTTTCCATCAGCAAGGCAAAAATCCCTTATTACGCGAATAGATTCTTTATTCGGATTTGTTGCTGATTCAGCGTCAAAGAATTTTGCAAGCTCTGCCTCTACCTTCTGTTTCAATTCCGCGTATGCTATGTTAAATTCCATGTGACGTGGCGTTTATTAGAGATTAAAAGGTTTTCTGGAAAGGCTTTAATAACGTATGTAATTACCATAAAAACCATAAGCTTAAAAAATTTCTGTGCGGCTTCGTGTTCCACAAAAGTTTAAAAACCCACATAGCATGAAACTAGCATGAGCAAAAAAGCAGCATCAATTGTCAAAGTCCCGCGCTGGGCAGAAACACTTGTGGATATTATTACAGATGAGAGCGGCGATGGCAGGCTGGAAACATGGGAAAAAGTTGTGCGGCCAATCGTAGTTTCTGATCCGAAACTCGCCAAACGCTACGAAAAAAATTACAAGCAATGGATAGATGGAAATTGCGCTGGTTGCGTGGAAGGCATGCCGGACTGCGGGTATATGAAACGGCAAGCAAATACCCGCGACGTGTTCATGGCCATACTTGAAGGCACAGCGCATGGCGGCGAATACAATTCTGCCTGCACTGCACGGGTTAATGGCACAATGGTTTTTCATCGTGGCAGGTTTAGCGATTTAGATTTGCGGACTGAAGACGAGACACCAATACACGATGCATAATAATACTGTTTATTAGTACAATATAAATTTAAATCTTTCCAATTAATTATTTCCATGGACTTGGAAGAAATTACTGCTGACGCAAAAGCCTGCGCTGAAAATGTCTGGTGGCGTGCGCACGACGAAGGCAATTATGATTTGGCGGCCGGGCAGTTTGCGACTGCGGAAAACATAATTTCAAAGTACTCGGGCAACAAGCCGGATTTGGACAAAACAGCAGAATGCTTTTCTGCGGCGTTGCAGGCTTATGATAAATTTACAGAAAAATTAAAAGGCAGAAACGGAACAAAAGGCCTGGAAACTGACCTAGGTGCTGCGCTCGTCAGGGTTTATAATGCACTCGGCATTAATCCATCTGTTGCTGAACATAATGCCTTATGGTGGCTGCATTTTGCACATTTGCGGCTTGCTGATAAAAAGGGCTATGTTATTGATTATTATTTAAATTACGCAAGATTGTCAGATAACCTAGCAGATGAGCACAAAGTCAGATATGATTTTGGCAATGATAATGCTCACGGGCTTGCCAGTCTAATGCTCGCAGCCTCTCATTTTGGCGATAATGCCCGCCCAAAGAATTGGGAAAAAGTCAAGGGCTACATGGAATCATATTATCGTGAGATGTTTACAATTCTGGCCGAACGCAAAAAAGAGAAAAACTAAAAACTTTATAAACCCAATAGTTCTTGCGTTGTTTATGGAATTACATCATGAAGAAGTCAGCTCATTAAAAGTCGGCCGCTACATGATGATGGATGGCAGGCCATGCTCTATCGTAAACATGGATTGGTCTGCCCCCGGCAAACACGGGCATGCCAAATACAGAGTTACTGGTATTGATATTCTCACAGGTGGCAAGCACATGGGTGTTTATACTTCTCACGATAAGGTTGAAGTTCCAATAATAGAAAAGAAAACTGCACAGGTCCTTTCAGTTGCCGGCGACAAGGCGCAAGTCATGGACATGCAATCATATGAAACATTTGATGTGGCAATCCCGCCGGAATTCAAGGACAAGGTCGTGGCAAACGCAGAAGTTGTCTATTGGGAAATCATGAATGACAAAGTTATCAGAGAGGTTAAGAAGGCTTAACTTCATTTGCATAGCTCATTAGAAGTCTTGATAAATTATTGAAATCTAGCCCCGTAACGTCCAATAATACGCACCATTCTTTGGCCTGTTGCTGTCGTCTAGCATCAAACACATCAATAACTACAAGTTTTGGTTGTAATCTGCCATAGTTAATTAAGTAGTCGCGAAGCCTGCTAGCATCGTTCAGAGTAAGATCTGGTTTTGTAAATGCCAGCGCATAATCGTTGGGATATTCAGATTTATTCGCATAAACCTGCCATCCACGTAATAAGCCCAAGGGATTCTTAGTACCATAAAATCTTACTGCATTTGATAGCCCAATTATAAGACTATCAGGATTGTCTGAAAAATCTATTATCTCTGGCATGATTTATTATTAATAAAAAGGTTTTTAACTCTTAGTGCTGGCAAGCATTTAGCAACAAAGGCGCTGCAAATCACTTGCCCAACCCATAATTTACAAGCAGCGGCAATAATTTTCCTAAGATGGCTTGCAGTTCCTCGCCTTTGACTTGATTCAAGTCCAGCACAGTAACCGCCCACACAGGCGTTTTCTGCTTTGCTAATACAGACGTTACCTTTGATATTATGTTGTTAGCATTAATATATGGCCAGCCCTTCTGCTGCAAATACTTTGAAAGTGTATGGGCAGACTCTATTGGAAAATCAGGCAGCAAAGTTACGCGCAGTTCGTCAAGCCTAACATAAAACTCAAAGTCTAGATACTTGCAGGCCAAGCCGGATTCTGTCTCGGCTATCTTGCTTGCCAGCGCAGATGCGGGGCTTGCATTTTGCGAAACCATGAGAAATTTATGCCAGAAACCTTTTTAAACAAATCCAAAGAACAATGCTCATGACACGGTATAAAATTAAAATAGACAAATTTGACATACCGTTTTTGATTGCGGCAATAGTCATACTGGTATTAATATTCATAAGCATCGTAAAGGCGTTATAATATGACCGAAACCAAAATAGTAGAAATACATATCTCAGAAATATTTAAATGGCTGGCATTAATTATGTTTTTAGCCGTACTCGCGTGGTGGGTTCTTGGCGACAGCCCAACGACCGGAGTCCTAGGCACTGTAATGGCTTTTGTTGGTTTGATTATGGCATGGCTATGTGCAGAAGATATAAAAACAATAAAAGCAAACACTTTTAAAACCGCAGAACTGCAACAAAAGATATTGGATAAATTAGAAAAGTAAAATGGCGCAAGCAAATAAAGCCGAACAAGTTCGGCTAATTCGATTTGGGTGAAAAACGTGGCGCAATCGAAAATTCCGGAAGCAGTTGCCCGCCTGTTCGGCAGGAAATGGGTCTGCCGCAGGTGCAAGCACACAGTCAAAGGCGACTCTCTCAAGATGCGCTCAGGCGATGTTTTCTGCAAACGCTGCGGCTGCAGGACATTCAGGCCGAAATCGAAAGAGCGAAGATTAAAGGTTGCGGCAGCGAAGTAAAATAGATTTTAATTAGCAGTTTCAATACAATCAGTAGCCAGAGCTGCGCCCTGTGTTTTCAGACTGCTTTTGCCCTTCTTTGTTTGCATTGGCAGTTTCAGTCTTCTCAGCAGCCTTTTCAGATTTTACATCTTTTTGTCCAGTAGTCTTGTTTCCCCTTTCGCCTTTAATCTCTTCGTGCTTTTCTGATTGCTCTGCCCGCTTTTCCACTGCTGCAGCTATCTTGAGTGCAGCAGTTGCCTGGCCGAATGCTTCTCCGTATTTTTTCGCTGTAAAGGCTGCTTTTGCAGAAGCCAGATGTTTTTTGGCATTTGCAACAGCTTCGCCGCCTTTCGGGAATTTGCCAGCCACAAGTTCTGCCAGCATTATTTCGCTTTCCGCATCTGCGATTGCCTTGCTTGCCTTTGCTTCCCTTTCCGCAAGGTTCCTGTGCTTCTGCTCAATTTCCCTTGTTTTGTTTTCGGAAACCTTACCTGTCAGCTTTGCCTTTCGCTCTTCCAGTTTTAAAATGGCTTTTTGATGGTGAGAAATTCTCTCATTGATTCTACCAATCCTTGCACTTGACTCGCTGTTTGCATCGCCAGTCTGCGCATCCGCGGCAAGCTCGCCAGAGACTTCATTTGCTTCTTCTTCTGTTTCAACAAGCCCGCTTTCAACATCCGCCAGTTTTTCAGCTTCTGCCTCTGCACTTGCTGCTTTTATCTGGCTAACAGAATTTGCAACAGCCTCCTGTGCTGAAGCGTAATTGTCAGCAGATATTTCCGCCCTGTCTAATTTCCCGGCTTCGCGCATTGCTTTTATTTCCAGAAGCCTTTCGTGTGCAATTGCCAGGCCTTTCTTGGCTTTCGCATGGTTGTCAAAAGTAAGCGCCAGGCTTAATTTATCAAGCGCAACTGATAATCCATAGTAGGGCTTGTCAGGCGTTGTCTTCGGCTGTTCTTCGTGCGCAAGCGCGATTGGCAGCAAAAATAAAATTGCCAGCACTGCAAATAGTTTGTATGTGTTGTGAACCATTCTTAGTTAATCTCAGCCAAGGTTTAAATAATTAACTATTAGCAGTGTTTTATGGCAAAACACCCGCCCAAAAGCACAAATAGAGAGGTTGTAGTGCCGGAAGAGCTGGTCAATTCTGTCTGCTCTGATTGTAATCGTGCGGGTCTGATACCCCGCGCTTTGGTCAGAATTGCTTCGCAATTCCTACGCCCACAATTCCTTCGGAATTCTGGTTAGTCCGCAGATAGGCTCCGAGTGGCGAGTTTTTATTATTTGGAAGGCTTGCTTGGAGATGGCGGCAGCATAATCTTGACTCAGGCAGGCATCTGTGGCGGGCAGAATAACCGCAGAAAGCAGGCAGCCAAAGCTTAAATAATTATTTGTTGTGGTTTTTACATGACTGCAAAATACAATGAGACGCTTGTCAAGCTTGTTGCCGATGACTTTGATGATATTGCTGAAGGCGCGGCAAATATTATCATAACAAACCGCGGCGCGCAGAGCGAAGCCTACATATTTTTAGTGCGCACGCGCAGCATTGAGTTTAAAATAGTATTCAAGGCGCAAATTGAAACTGTGCGCATAACCACCAATGCCCGCATATACAGAACATCATTTTCCGTGGCCTCACTTGAAGCAGCGCTTGATGAAGCCTTACCTGCCGCGGGAGCCGCGCAAAATGTTCCTAATAAAATTGCTGAGTATATCAAGGCAGCTTCGTTGGACGGGAAAATCACGCAGGCAAGCAGGCGCGATTACTGGCTTGGCAGGCTTTACGAGGATTTTTCCAGCGCGATAAAAAAGACGCTGGGACTTGATGCTGATGTTGGCTGGGCCCAGCCTTCAAACGACGCAGCTGGCTATGACATTACGCTCTATAAAAAACCCATCATAACTGTCAAATGCGAGAATAGCGACATATCGTTTGTTACGGGCACAGAGCATGCTGATTTGGCGCAGAATCTTGCGGAAAAGTATTCCAGAAAGCTTGGCCGCATTAAAGTGCTTACCCCCAGGCGCACAAACAGTTAAAAAGCCTGTCTCCTTGCTAATTCATGCTAGCGGAAACCAATGGCATAGTGGATTATTTTTTGGAATACTTATCGCGGCAGGCATTTAAGTATGATTTTTCCAATAGCGATGATTCTAATATAAATGAGCTAATATTTCACGACAGGAAAAACAAAGTAGTGCTGTCATGCGAGTCTTCAGATAAAAAAATAATTCTTACCATAAACGATTACCTCAGCATGCCAAACAAAATTGAGCGGATGCTTATGGATGTGTCGGCAGAACTTACTCATGAGAAAGACGGAGCGAGTTGGACTATCACTGCGGATAGCCTGGAATGTGAGCTTGGGAGTCAGCGCCCCCTAGCGGTTCGGTACGCAAGCCAACGTTGTGAGTAAGTTTTTAAACTCTGCTTTTATTGCATATTCGAATGGCAGAGCAAAAATTACTTCCAGAAATCAATATCGGAATCGTGGGGCATGTAGACCACGGCAAGACAACATTGACTTATGGTATGACAGGCAAGTGGACGATGGCGCATTCCGAGGAGCTGAAGCGCGGCATTACAATAAAACTCGGGTATGCGGATGCAGACATAAGAAAGTGCACAAAATGCAGCGCGTTTTCGTTTGAGGAAAAATGCAAATGCGGCTCTGAAACAGAAATCGTGAAAAAGATTTCTATTGTTGATGCGCCTGGCCATGAGACCCTGATGGCAGTCATGCTAGCCGGCGCGGCAATCATTGACGGCGCGATTCTTGTGATTGCGGCAAACGAAACAGTGCCGCAGCCGCAGACAGCAGAGCACTTGATGGCATTGAAAGTTCTGGGAATCAAAAACATAATAGTTGTGCAGAACAAGGTAGATTTGGTGGCAAAAGAAAAAGCGAAGGAAAATTATGAGCAAATAAAAAAGTTTATCAGTGAAACTTACGGTGGAGAATTGCCAATAATACCTATCTCTGGCCAGAGAAAGGCGAATCTGGATATTTTAGCTGAAGCTGTGCAGGAGTTTATTCCTGCGCCAAGACGCGAGTTAGGAAAAGAGCCGCGCATGCTGGTTGCAAGGAGCTTTGATGTAAACAAGCCCGGCGCGGAGATTGAAAAGCTCGTTGGGGGCGTTCTCGGCGGCTCAATAATCAGCGGCAAATTCAAAAAGGGCGACAGCATCGAGCTGCGCCCCGGCATCAAGATAGAAAAAAAGGGCGGGCAGGTTGAATGGAGGACAGTCAGCACAAAGATTGCAGCAATCTTTTACGGTAGCCAGCAGGTAGATGAAGGCGTTCCTGGCGGTTCGGTTGCATTTTCCACATTGCTTGACCCTGCGCTGACAAAGGCAGATGCATTTGTCGGTGATGTTGTCGGCCTGCCCGGAAAACTCCCGCCAGTGGTGCATGCCCTTGCGTTGCAAGTTCATTTGTTTGGCCATGTCATCGGCACAAAAGAAAAATTAAAGATTGAGCCGTTCAAGCAATACGAACAGCTCATGCTGAATGTGGGGACTGCCACAACAGTCGGCATTGTGCAGGGCGCGGGAAAAACCATGAAGCTTATTTTAAGAAGGCCGGTGTGCGCAAGCAAGGGGGATAAAGTTGCGATTGCAAGGCAGGTGCAGGGAAGGTGGCACTTGATTGGGTACGGAATTGTTTTGTAAATTATTGCGCGAAGCGCACGTTGCGTTAAGCGCAGCTTAACGCGACCAAAGTGTGGACTGATTTTGCAGTCCGTTGCGATTGCGCGCCAAGTCCAAGGGCGCTGGCATTTGATTGGATACGGAATAGTTCTGTAAGTTTTACGATACATCAACATCGTGCGGTCTGCTTTCCTTTCTGCCGCTGTCTGTGATTTTCACAAACTCTGAATTTTTATGCAGCTCTTCAATTGTTTTTGCGCCGCAATAAGACATGCCAGACTTTAATCCGCCAGATAATTGCGCAATAACCTCCGAGACCTTTCCGCGGTACGGCACAATTGATTCAACGCCCTCCGGCACTATCTCGCTGAAGTCGCCGCTTCCATTGCCTGTCTTGAGTTTCCTGTCCATCTGTGCAGTGAGGCTTGCCATCCCCCTGCTTGCCTTGAATTTCCTGCCATTCTTTATTATTGTAAAGCCGGGGCTTTCATCTGTGCCTGCCAGCAAATTCCCGAGCATCACTGTTGATGCGCCTGCGGCGAGTGCCTTTGCAAGGTCGCCGGAAGTCCTGATGCCGCCGTCTGCAATTATGGGCACGCCAAAATGTTTCGCTGCTTCTGCGCAATTCAGTATTGCTGTGAGCTGTGGCATGCCTGCTCCTGTAACAATGCGCGTTATGCAGTTTGCGCCCGGGCCGACACCAACCTTGACGGCATCTGCGCCAGCAGTGATTAAGTCCTTAACGCCTTCGGCAGTTGCAACATTGCCGGCAATCAAATCAATCTTCGGAAAATTTTTCTTCAACTCCTTTATCGCATTCAGCATCAGGTCCGAGTGGCCATGCGCGATGTCAATCAGCAGGACATCTGCGCCGGCGCTTGCAAGCGCGGCGGCGCGCTCAAGGTAATCATCCTTTACGCCGACTGCTGCGCCAACCAGCAATCTGCCTTTGCTGTCCTTTACCGCGTTTGAGCGCTGCTCTAATCTCACAAGGTCCTTTGTAACAATCAGGCCGCAAAGCCTTCCGTCAGAATCAACAAGAGGCAGCTTTTCAATCCGGTGCCCGTGCAAAATCTGTTTGGCTTCCTCCATAGTTATCCCAAACCTTGCAGTTATTAGTTTTTCTTTTGGTGTCATCAATTCTGAGACAGGTGCAGCAAGATTATTTTCAAACATGATGTCGCGGTGCGTTATTATGCCAATAGCAACATTGTTTTTATCAACAACCACTAAGCCTTTGAAATCCTTTGGCGATAAAGTGCCAAGCGCATCGCGCACAGTTTTGTCAGCAAGGATTGTGTATGGGTTTTCTATGACATAAGATTCCGCACGCTTGACTTTTACAACCTCTGCAACTTCCTGCTCAATTGTCATGAACCTGTGTATTATTCCAATCCCGCCCTCGCGTGCCATTGAAATTGCCATGTCAGCTTCTGTAACAGTATCCATGTTTGCAGAAATTACGGGCGAGTTAAGAAAAATATTTTTTGTCAGCTTTGTCCTTGTGTCAGCGTCCTTTCTGGAGTGCAGGCCAGAGAACTTCGGCACCAGCAGCACATCGTCATATGTCAGGGCTTCTTTAATATCCATTCCCGACATCAAAATAACTTTGGTTTTATAAGCATTTATTTTTCAGAAAGAAATAATGGGCTGGCGGCTAATATCTAGTCAAACTGCCTTTTAATCAAGAGGTAATAGATTATTGCTGCCAGCAC